>Ga0102832_1000527_pt1 | contig 57232 bp, 58 predicted proteins | sample EBPBio282013_DNA_FD_88942 | JGI IMG/M metagenome (GOLD analysis project Ga0102832, IMG submission 88942) | Wastewater treatment Type I Accumulibacter community from EBPR Bioreactor in Madison, WI, USA - Reactor 2_5/28/2013_ DNA (Illumina Assembly) | ecosystem: Engineered > Bioreactor > EBPR >...
ACAAGCGCTGGCACCTGATCGGCCTCGAGGTCGGCATGTCGGTCGCCTCGATCGGCCTGCGCAAGGAGCCGACCGGCTGCGCCATCGGCTTACACGCCGACGTCATCGCGACCGCCAAGCGCGACCTCAAGCCCGGCGAGATGCTGGACGGTGAGGGCGGCTACACGGTCTACGGCAAGCTGTTCCCGGCCGGGAAGTCGACCTCGCTCGGCAGCCTGCCGCTCGGGCTGGCGCACAACGTGAAGCTCCTGAAGCCGATCAAGGCCGGCCAGTCGCTGACCTATGCCGACGTGGCGATGGACGAGAGCCTGACCGCGGTGAAGATCCGCCGCGAGATGGAAGCCGCCTTCGCGCCCGAGGCGAAGATCGCCGCGCAGTAACGCGAAAGGTCCCTCGCTGCGCTCGGGATGACAAGAATGCTGTCATCCCGAGCGCAGCGAGGGACCTTTAAGCGTCCGCTTCCTCGCGTTCCTTTTCCTTCCGCGCCTTGAGCAGCTTGCGCAGGATCATGTTCCGCTTCAGCGCGGAGATGTGGTCGATGAACAGGATGCCGTCGAGGTGGTCGATCTCGTGCTGCACGCAGGTCGCCAGCAGGCCCTCGCAGGCCAGCTCCTGGCGCTTCCCGTCGCGGTCGAGGTAGCGCACCGTGACGCGGGCCGGGCGGACCACGTCGGAATAGTGCTCCGGCACCGACAGGCAGCCCTCCTCGTAGACCGCGTCCTCGTCGGACGCCTCGACGATCTCGGGGTTGGCCATGAACAGCGGGCCGGTCTTGGTGTCCTCGCGGTCGATGTCGAGCACGATCACCCGCTTCAGGACGCCGACCTGCGGCGCCGCCAGGCCGATGCCGGGCGCGGCGTACATGGTCTCCAGCATGTCGTCCATCAGCTGGCGCGTCTCGTCGTCGACCGACGCCACGGCATCGGACTTCTTCTTGAGGCGCGGGTCGGGCGCCGTGAGGATGGGCAGCAGGGCCATCGGGGCTAGATATGCGCCGAAATGGGGCGTTTCAAGCCCGGTTCCGGCCTAGGCCCGGTTCCGGCGGACCATCGTGCCGATGCCGCTCTCGGTGAACACCTCGAGCAGCAGGCAGTGCGGCACCCGGCCGTCCATGATGACCGCCGCCTCGACGCCGGAGTTCACCGCGTCGATGCAGTTCTCGACCTTCGGGATCATGCCGCCCGAGATCGTGCCGTCGGCGATCAGGGCGCGCGCCTGGTCGACCGTCATCTCGGGGATCAGCTGGCCGTTCTTGTCGAGCACGCCTGGCACGTCGGTCAGGAACAGCAGCCGCTTGGCCTTCATCGCGCCGGCGATCGCGCCGGCCGAGGTGTCGGCGTTGATGTTGTAGGTCAGCTCGTCGTCGACGCCGAAGCCGATCGGCGCCACCACCGGGATGACGTCGGCGCGGCGCAGCTGCTCGAGCACCATGACGTTGATCTTGGCCGGCTCGCCGACCTGCTTGAGGTCGACCTTCAGCAGTTCGCCGCTCTTGGGGTCGCGCATCTCGGTGACCTTGCGCGCCAGGATCAGGTTGCCGTCCTTGCCGCAGATGCCGACCGCGATGCCGCCGCACTCGTTGATGTCGGCGACGATCGCCTTGTTGATCGAGCCGGCCAGCACCATCTCGACGATCTCCATCGTCGCCGCGTCGGTGACGCGCAGGCCGTTGACGAAGGTGCTCTTGATGCCGACGCGCTCCAGCATCTTGTTGATCTGCGGGCCGCCGCCGTGGACCACCACCGGGTTCATGCCGACCTGCTTCATCAGCACGATGTCGCGCGCCACGAGGTCGCCCAGCTTCGGATCGGTCATGGCGTGGCCGCCGTACTTCACCACGAAGGTCGCGTCGTTGTGCCGGCGCATGTAGGGCAGGGCCTTGGAGATGGTCTCCGCCATGCGGATGAGCCGCTTCTGCTCCTTGTCAGTCTGGACCGGCTCGGCCATCTCAGCGCGTCCCCACGTTGGCAAAAGCCCTCTCCGGGCGGGAGAGGGCCAAGCGGCATTCTAATACAGGCGGGCCGCGGATAGAAGAAGCCGGCCAGCCGCGGCAGGATGTCCGGATGATCGACGACGACACCCTGGCGCGCGACGGCTTCTGCGTCCTTCCCCGCCTGCTCGACGCGGCCGCCTGCCGGGACCTCGCCGCGTCGTGGCAGGCCCCCGAGCGGTTCCGCAGCCATGTCGTGATGCAGCGCCACGGCTACGGCCAGGGCGACTACCGCTACTTCGCCTACCCGCTGCCCGGGCCGGTCGAGGCGCTGCGCCAGGCGCTCTACCCGGCGCTGGCCGTCGTCGCCAACCGCTGGAACGCGGCGCTGGGCGTCGCGGCGCGCTACCCGGACCGCCTGTCGGACTGGCTGGCCCATTGCCACGCGAACGGCCAGCCGCGCCCGACCCCGCTGCTGCTGCGCTACGGCGCCGGCGACTACAACTGCCTGCACCGCGACCTCTACGGCCCGCTGGTCTTCCCGCTGCAGGTCGCCGTGCTGCTGAGCGAGCCCGGGCAGGACTTCGAGGGTGGCGAGTTCATGCTGGTCGAGCAGCGGCCGCGCAAGCAGTCGCGCGGCACGGTCGTGCCGCTCGGCCGCGGCGATGCCGTCGCCTTCGCGGTCAACCAGCGGCCGGCGCAGGGAACCCGCGGCGTCCATCGCACGGCGATGCGCCACGGCGTGTCGACGATCCGCCGCGGTGAACGCTTCACCCTGGGCCTGATCTTCCACGATGCCGCCTGATGGCGGCGCACGATGCCGCCTGACAGCGGCGCGGCCTAGCTGATCAGTTCGCGGGTCGTGTAGTCGCGCTGGCGCTCGCCCACGATCACCGTGCCATGGCGGTCGGGATCGGCCCAGGTGGTCGCGGCGGGCATCGGCTTGCGGGCGGGGGCCGCCAGCTGGCGGGCGATCCACGCCCGGGCCTCGTGCAGCGAGCGGAACAGCTCGACCGGCCCCTCCGCCGCGGTGTGCTCGGCGAAGCGCTTGGCGAACGGCGACTCGCGGGTGCCGACCACGAAGGCGACCGGGCCGCGCGGGTCGTTGTCGGAGCCGCGCAGCAGGGTGGCCAGGCTGGCGATGTCCTCGGGCGTGAAATCGAAGGCGGCGCTGGCGATCTCGACGATCTTGGCGAACCGGCGGACCTTGGCATCGGCCAGCTTCTGGGCGCTGGCGCGGACCTCGGGACCGTTCACGGTGCCGCGCGCCACGATGGTGACGAGGCGATGCAGGGGCGAGATCTCAAGGTAGATCGGCACGCTTGGCCTCCGGGACGGTCTCACGAACTATCGCATGGCACCGTTACTCCGTGGCAGCACGATGGCGCATAGCTCGCCGTCCGGGACGCCATCCTCTTGCCTTGTTCGTGCAGCATTCCGGGGGCCATCCGGGACCATTCGCCCATGGTGCGACCGCCTGCCGGCCTTTATCTTGCAGGACCGGGGAAAAATGAGAGTGCGATGAAGAAGACCGTCCTGTCGTTGTGCCTGTTGGCCCTGCCGTCACTGGCCCTGGCCCAGGCGCCCCCGGCGCCGCCGCCCCTGCCGCAATGGTTCGTCGAGATCGACGTCAACAAGAAGGGCGAGGTGACCCGCGTCGACTTCCTCAAGTACCGGCTGAAGTCGTTCGAGGAACTCGACACCAACAAGGACAACAAGCTGTCGATCGACGAGTTCCTCAAGCTCGCCGACGCGCCCTACGCCACCGACCAGCCGGGCGGTCCGAACGCCGAGGAGCGGCGCAAGATGCTGCGCTCGGCCTTCACCAGCCTCGACACCAATGGCAGCGGCTTCATCGAGCGCAGCGAGGCCGAGGCGCCGATCCAGGCCGAGTTCAACCAGCTCGACACCGATCGCGACAACAAGATCACCGAGCCCGAAATCCGGCTGATCATGCAGCGCATGCAGCAGCGCCAGGACGCCGAGCGCATGCGCGCCGAGGCCGAGAGGCGCAAGGGCATGGTGACGCTGAACGACCTGATCGACATGCAGATGCGCGACGCCGACAAGCTCGACAAGAACGGCGACGGCCGCGTCACCCAGCAGGAATACCTCGTGATGGCCGGCCCGGCCGACGGGCAGCAGGCCCAGGGCCTGCTGCCGTTCGAGATCCGCAAGCAGCTGGTGCTGCAGAAGTTCCAGTCGATCGACACCAACAAGGACGGCATCATCGACCGGCCCGAGCTGACGGCCTACTCGGTGAAGGAGTTCTTCGACACCGACACCAACAAGGACCGCTTCCTCGATCCCGACGAGATCAAGAAGTTCCAGGAAGCCGAGGCGGCGCGGACACAGGAGCTGGTGAAGAAGCTGGCGCCGGCCGCCCCCGCCCAGCCGGCACGGCCGGCGACCCCGCCGGCGCAGCAGCGCGCCCCGGCGCCCGCCGGGCCGCCGGGCGGCCTGCCGCAGGGTACGCGCTAGAGGGCTCGCCCCAGAGGGCTCACATCGCGACGGCAGGCGGCGGCTCAGGCCGCCGCCACCGCCCTCAACTCGGCCCGCAGTTCGGGAATGCCGAAACCGGTCTCGCTGCTGGTCGCCACCACCACCGGGTGGGCGGCGCCGTGCTTGCGCGCCACCGCCTCGGCGGCGGCGATCGCCGCCGGGATGTCCTTGGCCCGCAGCTGGTCGGCCTTGGTCAGCACGATCTGGTAGGACACCGCCGCGCTATCGAGGTTCTTCATGGTCTCGCGGTCGCTCTCCTTGACGCCATGCCGCGAGTCGATCAGCAGGCACACCCGCTTGAGCGTCGGCCGGCCGCGCAGGTAGGCGGAGGCGAGGTCCTGCCACGCCTCCTTCATCGAACGCGACACCTTGGCGAAACCATAGCCCGGCAGGTCGACCAGGAAGACCTGCCCGGCGAGGTCGAAGAAGTTGATCTGCCGCGTGTGGCCGGGCTTGGACGAGGTGCGGGCCAGCGTGCGCCGGCCGGTCAGGGCGTTGACCAGGCTCGACTTGCCGACGTTGGAGCGGCCGGCGAAGGCGACCTCGGGCAGCGAGATGCCCGGCATCGACTCGAAGGTCGCCGCGCCGGCCACGAACTCGCAGGGACCGGCGAACAGCTTGCGGCCGGCCTCGAGCTCGGCCGGCGACAGGCCGTCCGGCGTGTCCGACGGCATCAGCGCTTCTTCTTGCCGCCGCCGCCGTTGCCGCCCGGGTTGCCGCCTTGGCCGCCGCCCTTCTTGCCGCCACCGTCGGCCGGTGCCGCGACCGCGACCGCGGCGGTCGGCTTGCCGTGCTGGCGCATGATCGTCCATTGCTGGCCGATCGACAGGATGTTGCTCCACGCCCAGTAGATCACCAGGCCGGCGGCGAACGGCGCCAGCATGAAGGTGAACATGATCGGCAGGAACTGGAACACGCGCGCCTGCACCGGGTCGGTCGGCTGCGGGTTCAGCTTCTGCTGCAGGAACATCGTGACGCCCATGATGAGCGGCCAGATGCCGATGTTGAAGAAGTGCAGGAACTCCGGGACCTGCCAGTTGAACAGGCCGAAGCCGGTCAGGATGGTCAGCGGGTCGGGCGCGCTGAGGTCCTTGATCCAGCCGTAGAACGGCGCGTGGCGCATCTCGATGGTGGTGTAGAGCACCTTGTAGAGCGCGAAGAACACCGGGATCTGCACCATGATGGGCAGGCAGCCCGCCGCCGGGTTGACCTTCTCGCGGCGGTACAGCTGCATCATCTCCTGGTTGAGCCGCTGGCGGTCCTCGCCGAACCGCTCCTTCAGCTTCTCCATCTCCGGCTGCAGCGCCTTCATCTTGCTCATCGCCTTGTAGGACTTGTTGGCGAGCGGGAAGAACAGCGCCTTGACGATGACGGTCAGCACGAGGATCGACAGACCGAAGTTGCCGAGGTGCAGGTACAGCCAGTCGAGCAGCCAGAACAGCGGCCGCGTGAAGAACGAGAACCAGCCCCAGTCGATCGTCAGGTCGAACTTCTCGATGCTGTAGCGGCTCTCGTAGTCCGAGATCACGCGCACGATCTTGGCGCCGGCGAACAGCATCGACTGCGACGACTCGGTGGCGCCCGGCGGGACCACCTTCTGCGGCGTCACGAAGTCGATCTGGTACTTCTGGTCCGGCGCGTTGCCGGTCCGCTGCAGCGTGACGTCGACCTTCTGCTTCTGGTCGGGGACCAGCGTCGCCATCCAGTACTTGTCGGTGATGCCGACCCAGCCGCCGGTCGTCGTGAAGTTCTGCTTCGGCTTGTCCTTGAAGTCCGAGTAGCTGAACTCCTTGAGGCTGCCGTTGAAGACGCCGTAGGGGCCCTCGTGCAGGATGTAGGTGCCGTCGGCCTTGGGCTCGCCGTAGCGCACCGCGAGGCTCCACGGGTACAGCGTCACCGGCTTGTCCGACTTGTTCTCGACGCTCTGCTTCACGGTGAACATGAAGAAGTCGTCGAGCGCGACGTCGAGCGCGAACAGCAGGCCCTGGCCGTTGTCCCAGGTCAGCCGCACCGGCTTGCCCGGCGCCACGCTCGGCGCGCTGGCGGTCCACAGCGTGTCGGGACCGGGCACCTTCACCGTCGGGTCGGCGGCCGACCAGCCGAACTCGGCGTAGTAGGGATGGGCGCTGCCGACCGGCGACAGCACCGCCACCGGGTCGCTCTTGGGATCGACCGTCTCGCGGTACTTCACGAGGCGCACGTCGTCGATGCGCGCGCCCTTCAGCGAGATCGAGCCGAGCAGCTCGGGCGTGTTGAAGGTGACGCGCGGGGTGAGGGCCAGCGCCTCGGGGCGGCTGACGACCTGCGCGGCCTGGGCGGGGGCACCCGGCACGGTGCCCGGGGCGCCGCCCGGCTGCGGCGTCGCCGGGGTGCCGGCCGTGCCGCCCGGGGCGGTGGCCTGCTGCTGCTGCGTGGTCGGGGCGGGCGGCGTCTTGGCCGGCGGGAAGGCGTATTGCCAGCCCACGATGATCAGCACCGAGAGCACGATGGCGACGACGAAGTTCTTCTGGTCCATGTCTCTGGCTTCAGGTGCGCTCGGCGGGTTGACAGGAAAGGCGGCTCGGCGGGACCGGGTCGTAACCGGCGGCGCCCCACGGGCCGCAGCGGCACAGGCGATGGGCCGCCAGCCAGCTGCCGCGCAGCGCGCCGTGACGCGACACCGCCTCGGCCGCGTAGGCCGAGCACGACGGCTCGTAGCGGCAGGCGCCGACGAAGAAGTAGGCCAGCGTGAGCTGATAGAAACGTATCGCTGCGCGCAGGGCCCCGGAGGCGAGGCGGGAAAGCATGCGGCCCGGAAACTGGCGATTTGCCGGCGGCAGCGCAAGCCGTGCTTTGGGGGTCATGAGGTCGCTGCGGGCGGCAGGGTCGCGGACAGCGCCTTGAGCCGCTTCAGCGCGTCGACCAGCTCGCCCTGCATCGCGGCGAAGTCGCGGGAGATCGCGCCCTGGCGGCCGACCAGCACGTAGTCGAGGTCGGGCCGGGCCTGGGCCGGGATGATGGCGCGGGCGATCTCGCGCAGCCGGCGGCGCACGCGGTTGCGCACCACGGCGTTGCCGACCTTGCGGCTGACCGTGAAGCCGACCCGCACGAGCGGCACGGCGAGGTCGGCCGGGGCGGGGGCGATCTGGAGGACGAAGCCGGGCATGGCGCAGCGGCGCCCGGCCTGGACGCGCAGGAAGTCGCGGCGGTTCGGCAGTCGCCCGAGGCGTGCCGAGGCCAAGGGCCTGAAGCCCCGGCTAGGCCGAGAGACGCTTGCGGCCCGACGCGCGACGGTTGGCGATGACCTTGCGGCCGCCCACCGTAGCCATGCGGGACCGGAAGCCGTGACGGCGCTTGCGAACCAGCTTGCTCGGCTGATAGGTGCGTTTCATCACGCAACTCCTTTAAAGACAAGCCCCCGCGCAGTCAGGGCGGGGGCGAAAACTGAGGCCGAGGGTAATAAGCGGGCCGGGAGCCGGAGTCAACGGTTGCCCACAGGGGTCCGGCCCGACTTGTCCTCGCGCGCATTTGCCTTGAGGGCGGCCCCCGACCGGCCAATATCGGGTCCCGGCCACCCGTAGGTAGCATGACCTCTCCGCTGTGGCGCCGGTTCCTGCCCGCGCTCGTCCTGCTGGCCGGCCTGGCGCTGTTCCTGGCTTTCGGCCCCGACCGCTCCCTCTCGTTCGAGATGCTGGCCCGGCACCATGCCGAGCTGGTCGCCTGGGTGGCGGGGCACCGCGCGGCGGCGATCGTCCTGTTCGTGGCGGTCTACGCGCTGGCCGTGGCCTTCTCGCTGCCGGTCGCCATCCTGGTGACGCCGCTGGGCGGCTTCCTGTTCGGCCTGTGGCTAGGGGCGCTGCTGTCGGTGGTCGGCGCGACGGCCGGCTCGGTCGCGGTGTTCGTGGCGGCGCGCAGCGCGCTGGGCGACGTGCTGCAGCGCCGCGCCGCGCCGTGGCTCCACCGCTTCGAGGACGGGTTCCGCCGCGACGGCATCAGCTACCTGCTGTTCCTGCGGCTGGTCCCGGTCTTCCCGTTCTGGCTGGTCAACATCGTGCCCGCCCTGCTCGGCATGAGGCTGCTGCCCTACACGCTGGCGACCCTGGTTGGCATCGTGCCGGCGGCGCTGGTCTATGCCGGCGCCGGCGCCGGCTTCGGCGCGGTGTTCGCGCGCGGCGAGACGCCCGACCTCGGGCTGCTGCTGCAATGGCCGGTCCTGCTGCCGCTGCTCGGGCTGAGCGCGCTGTCGCTGCTGCCGGTGCTGGTCGGCCGCCTGCGCGGCCGCCGGGGGGCACCGTGAGCGGGAGCACCGTGAGCGCGCCCCTGTCGCCCGACGTCTGCATCGTCGGCGCCGGCGCCGCCGGCCTCGTGGTCGCGGCCGCGGCGGCGCAGCTCGGGCTCGACGTCGTGCTGGTCGAGCGCGGCACGATGGGCGGCGACTGCCTCAACCACGGCTGCGTGCCGTCGAAGGCACTGATTGCCGCGGCGCACTATGCCCAGGCCCAGCGCGACGGCGCGCCGTTCGGCATCGCCGCGGTCGAGCCGCGCGTCGACTTCGCGCGCGTCATGGACCATGTCGCCGAGACCATCGCCGCGATCGCGCCGCACGATTCGGTCGAGCGCTTCGAGGGCCTGGGCGTGCGCGTGATCCGGGCCGAGGCGCGCTTCGTCGGCCGCACCGAACTGCAGGCCGGGCCGCACCGCATCGCCGCCCGGCGCATCGTGCTGGCGACCGGGTCGCGGCCGGCGATCCCGGCGATCCCCGGCCTCGCCGACGCGCCCTTCCTGACCAACGAGACGCTGTTCGCCAACCGCGTGCTGCCGGCCCACTTCGTGGTGATCGGCGGCGGCCCGGTCGGGCTCGAGATGGCGCAGGCCCATCGCCGGCTGGGCGCGCGCGTCACCGTGCTCGAAGCCGACAGGATCCTCGCCCGCGACGACCGCGAGCTGGCCGCCATCGTCGCGCGGCGGCTGGCCCGCGACGGCGTCGCGGTGCGCGAGCAGGCGCGGATCGCGCGGGTCGAGCGCAGCGGCACCGGCAGCACGGTCGTGCTGGCGGACGGCGAGCGCCTCGAGGCCTCGCACCTGCTGGTCGCGACCGGGCGCACCCCGACCGTCGACGGGCTGGCGCTCGACGTCGCCGGCATCGCCCATACCGCCCGCGGCATCACCGTCGACGACCGGCTGCGCACCTCCAACCGCCGGGTCTGGGCGATCGGCGACGTCAACGGGCGATACGCCTTCACCCACATGGCGGGACACGAGGCGTCGCTGTTCGTACGCGGCGCGCTGTTCCGGCTGCCGGCGCGGCTGCAGCCCGACCACGTGCCGTGGTGCACCTACACCGACCCCGAGCTGGCGCAGGTCGGCCTCGGCGAGGCGGCGGCGCGCGAGCGGCACGGCGACGCGGTGCGCGTGCTGCGCGCCGACCTCGCCGACAACGATCGCGGCCGCACCCAGCGGCTCGACGCGGGCGCGATCAAGGTGGTGACCGGCCGGCGCGGCCGCGTGCTGGGCGCCGCGATCGCCGGGCCGCAGGCCGGCGAACTGATCCAGCCCTGGTGCCTCGCCGTGCAGCGCGGCCTGAAGGTCTCGGCGCTGGCCGGCTTCGTGCCGCCCTACCCGACACTGGGCGAGTCGAGCAAGCGCGCCGCCGGCAGCTACTACGCGCCGACGCTGTTCGGGCCGCGCACGCGCCGGCTGGTGCGGCTTCTCGCGCGGCTGCCGGTGTGGTGAGCGCGCGGGCGGCGTGGCATCATCGCCGCCGCGTTGAAGGAGAACACCCGATGAAGTTTGCGCTCGGCCTGGCCGCGGCGACGTTCGCGCTGTCGCCGCTCGCCGCAACCGCCCAGCAGGCGCCGCCGGCAACCACCGCCGCGGCGCCCAACCTCGGCCTCAAGGTCGAGATCGAGCCGGCTGCCATGGCGATCGTCAAGGCGATGGCCGACAAGCTGGCCGCCGCGAAGTCGATGAGCTTCACCGCCGTCGCGACCTACGAAAGCCCCGACCGCACCGGCCTGCCACTGCTCTACCTGACGACGTCCGACGTGACGATGCAGCGGCCGAACAAGCTGAAGGTGATCTCGCCGGGCGACGGGCCGCGCACCGAGTTCTGGTACGACGGCAAGACGGTTCAGGCCTACGACCCGGCGGCGAAGCTGGTCGCCGTGGTCAACGCGCCGGACACCATCGACGCCATGCTGCGCGCCGCCTTCCAGCACGCCGCGATCTACTTTCCCTTCACCGACCTGGTGGTCAGCGACCCGCTGGCGGCGATCAGCGAGAAGCTGAAGATCGCCTTCGTGGTCGGCCAGTCGGCGATCGTCGGCGGCGTCGCCACCGACATCGTGGTGCTGGTGACCGAGCTGGCCCACGTGCAGCTGTGGATCGGCCGCGACGACAAGCTGCCGCGCATGATGACGGCGATCTTCCCCGAGGACCCGGCCAAGCTGCGCCACACCGTCGTGCTGTCGAACTGGAAGCTCGATCCGCCGCTGGCGGCCGACGCCTTCACGTTCACGCCGCCGGCCGGCACCAACCGCATTCCGTTTGCCCCGCCGGGCGCCAGCGCCCCGGCCGCCAAGTGAGGGGCCGCCAAGTGAGGGAGAGCCCGATGAAGAAGACCCTGTTCGTCCTCGGCGCGCTCGCGATGGCCGCGCCGGTCCCGGCCTTCGCCTACTTCCATGCCGGCGGCTGGAGCGGCGACCGCTCGTCGTGGTCGGCGCACTCGTGGCGCGGCGGCACGGCCAGCGGCGGTGATGGATCGTGGAGCGCCACCGGCTACCGCGGCGGCACGGCCAGCGGCGGCGGCGGATCGTGGAACGCGACTGGCTACCGCGGCGGCACCGCGAGCGGCGGCGGCGGATCGTGGAACGCCACCGGCGCCGACGGCGGCCACTACTACGGCGGGCCGGACTACTATCACGGCGGCTACTACGGCGCGTACAACTCGCCCACCGTGGTCAACCACTACGGCGCGACCTGCTGGAACTGCGGCGGCTGGAACACCGGCGGCGCGGCCGCGGCCGGCCTGGTGGCGGGCGCGGCGGTCGGCGCGGTGGCGGCCGGCGCCGCCAGCAGCAACGCCTACAATGCCGGTGTCGCGGCCGGCCAGGCGCAGGCCAGCGCCAACCCGCCGGGCACGATCTACGGCGTCCTGCCGTCGGGCTGCAATTACCAGCCGGTCAACGGCCAGCCCTACTACGCCTGCTCGACCGGGGCCTGGATGCAGCCGGCCTACGGCGCCAACGGCGTCTACTACCGCGTGGTGCCCGCCCCCTAAGAGTTGAAGGACGGGCGCCTAGGAGGGGGCGGGACGGTCGGCTAAAGTCTGCGCGATGGCTGCCGACGTCACCCTCCACGCCCAGGCCCAGGCTCAGGCCCAGGCCGCCGCGGCCGCCCGTCGGCGCCGCTGGTCGTTCGGCCTGTCGTGGCGCATCCTCGGCCTCGTCGTCGTCGCGCTGATGACCGCCGAGGTCGCGGTCTTCCTGCCGTCGATCGCGCGCTTCCGCTACGTCTACCTGAACCAGCTGATCGAGAGCGGCACGCTGGCCGCGCTGGCGCTCGACGCGACGCCCGACAACATGGTCACCGACCAGGTCAAGCGGACGCTGCTCGACCATGCCCGCGTCGACGCCGTCGTGCTGGTCGAGCCCGACAAGCCCAAGCGCGCCCTGCTCAACATCGAGCCGACCCCCGAGATGCCGGCCTTCAACCTCAAGGAGGAAGGCGCGCTGATGCTGATCTGGGACGCGCTGAAGGCGATGACCAACGACGGGGCGCTCTACATCCGCGTCGGCGGTCAGTCGCTGCGCCTGCCCAAGGCGATGATCTGGATCGTGGTCGACGAGCTGCCGATGCGCATCGCGATGTACCAGTACGCCGGCCGCGTGCTGGTGCTGTCGATCATCATCGCGCTGTTCACCGCCTCGCTGCTCTACCTCGCGCTGCGCTGGCTGGTGATCCTGCCGCTGCAGGGCCTGTCGGCCGACATGGTCGCCTTCCGCCGCGCCCCCGAGGGCCCGGCGCTCGATCCGCCGCCCAGCCGGCGGCGCGACGAGATCGGCGTGGTCGACCGCGAGTTCCGCAACCTGCAGCGCGAGCTGCGCGCGTCGCTGCGCCAGAAGTCGCGGCTGGCCGAGATCGGCGCGGCGACCAACAAGATCAACCACGACCTGCGCAACATGCTGTCGACGGCGCGCCTGCTGTCCGACCGGCTGGCGCGCAGCCAGGACGAGCGCACCCGCGTGCTGGCGCCGACCATCCTCAACACCATCGACCGCGCCGCCCGGCTGGCCAGCGACGCCATCGAGTACGTGCGCGACAAGCCGACGCCGCGGCTGGCCGCGATCGACCTCGCCGACCTGGTCGACGAGGTCGGCATCGCGCTGCAGGAGCAGGGCGAGGAGAACGATCCCAACCTGCTGCGCACCTGGGTGAACGAGGTCGCGGCCGGCGAGACGCTGCACGGCGACCGCGACCTGCTCTACCGGGTGTTCGTCAACCTCGGGCGCAATGCCTACGAGGCCGGGGCGTCGAGCGTGACGGTGCGCTGCGCCCGCGACGGCCGGCGCGTGTTCGTCGACGTCGTCGACAACGGGCCGGGCGTGCCGGACGACATGGTGCACGACATCTTCCGGCCGTTCGTCGGCGGCCGCCGCGCCGGCAATGCCGGCCTCGGCCTCGCCATCGCGCACGAGCTGGTCGCGGTGCATGGCGGCGAGATCGCGCTGGCCGCCACCGGGCCGCAGGGCACGACCTTCCGCATCGACTTGCCGACCTGATCCCGCCCCCAGCCTGAGCGCGCCTCAGGCCGGCGCGCGCAGGCGCATCATGAATTCGCGGATCCGCCGGGCATTGACGCCGAGGTCGGTCTGGCCGTCGCGGCTCTTGGAGCGGATGTCGACCCGGCTGCCGCTGCCGTCGGCCTTCACCCGCACCACGACGTCGTCGCGGAAGCCGAACCAGTCGGTGGTCGCCACGCCCTCCAGCCGTCCCTCGGCCGGCACGCTGGCCACGATGTCCCAACCCATCGACCGCGCCACCGCCTCGACCCGCTTGAAGGCCTCGGCCGGCGGCACCGCCAGCACCACCGGCCCGATGTCGGGGTAGGCGTCGCGCTGCAGCACCGGCGCGTGGCCGCCCGGCCAGGCCGGCGGGTTGGTGGCGCCGCGGCGCAGCGGCACGGTGGCGACCAGCGGCGGCGGGTTGGCGGTGTCGGTCGAGATGTCGTTGAGCTCGGGCGACTGCTGGGCGCGCACGAACAGGGTGAGCGGCATCCAGGCGGCGGCGACGCCGATCGCCACCGCCAGCACGGCGGCGACGAAGCCGCGGCGGCGGTCGCCCGGCCGGGTCGGCAGGATGGTGGCGACGCCCAGCGCCACGCCAGCGACCGCGACGTAAAGTCCGTAGCGGAACAGCGCGAAGGTCGCCTCGAACGGCAGGCCGGCGAAACGGTGCAGCGGCCCGGCGGCGGCAACGATCAGCGCAGCGACGCAGGCCATGATGAAAGCCATGCGCGCGAGGCGATGGCTGACCGGGTTTCCCGAGCGGGCGAACATGGCGTCGGGACGTATCGTAATCTCGAATGACCTGGGACGCACGTTCGGCTCGACAGGCTGGAGTTCATTCTTTATGCGGCCGGGATGACCACCCGAAACGACGGCAGCCAGCGGCGCGCCATGGCGGCGGGCTTCGGCGCCATCGCACTGTGGGGCGCCCTGGCCGCGCTCTCGGTCTCGGCCGGGCCGATCCCGCCGTTCCAGATGGTCGCGATGACCTTCGCCATCGGCGCCGCTATCGGCATCGCGCGGGCGCGCGCCCGCGGCGTCGGCTGGCGGGCCCTGGTCGGCTGGCCCGGCCCGGTCTGGCTGCTCGGGGTCGGCGGTCTGTTCGGCTACCACGCCCTCTACTTCGCCGCCCTGCAGCTTGCCCCGCCGGCCGAGGCCAACCTCGTGAACTATCTGTGGCCGTTGCTGATCGTGCTGCTGTCGGCGCCGCTGGCCGGCGAGAAGCTGGGCTGGCCGCACCTCGTGGGCGCGCTGCTGGGCTTCGGCGGCATCGTGCTGCTGGCGCTGGCCCGCGGCCTCAGCTTCGAAGGCAGCCACGCGCTGGGCTACCTGCTGGCGCTGGGCTGCGCCTTCGCGTGGTCGCTCTATTCCGTCCTGTCGCGCCGCTTCGGCGAGACGCCGACCGACGCCATCGCCGCCTTCTGCGCCGCCGCCGCGCTGCTGTCGCTGGGCTGCCACGTCGTGTTCGAGCGCACCGTGTGGCCGGCGACGGGCGGGGCGTGGCTGTCGGTCGTGGCGCTGGGTCTCGGGCCGGCCGGCGCCGCCTTCTACCTGTGGGACCACGCGGTGAAGCGCGGCGACATCCGCGCGCTGGGGGCGCTGTCCTACGCCACGCCGATCCTGTCGACGGCGCTGCTGATCGCCTGCGGCCTGGCCCAGCCGACGGCGGCCCTGCTGGCCGCCGCGCTGCTGGTCACCGCCGGCGCGGTGCTGGCGTCGCGGGATTTGTGGAAGAGGCGGTAAAGGTCCCTCGCTACGCTCGGGATGACAGGCTTATTGGCCCGGCGACCAGCCGGGCGGCGCCAGCTCGAAGCCGGCGAAGTCGAAGCCCGGCGCCACGGTGCAGCCGACCAGCGTCCAGGCGCCGAGCGAGCGCGCCGCCTGCCACACGGTGCGCGGCACCACGATCTGCGGCTGCTCGCCGATCCCGAAGTCGATGCCCAGCCGGTGATGCCGCACCGTCCGGCCGTCGGCGCTCATCGACAGTTCGAGCGGTGCCCCGGCGTAGTGGTGCCAGGTCTCGTCGGCATCGACGCGGTGCCAGTGCGAGCGCTCGCCGGCGCGCAGCAGGAAGTAGATCGCCGTGCCGCTCGAGCGGCCCTCGCCGGGCGCGCGAAAGGTCTCGACGTAGTGGCCGCCCTCGGGATGCGGCTTCATCCCGAGCCGGCGGATGATCTCCTCGGCCGTCATGCGCGTCCTCAGGCCGGCGGCGGCACCGTCGCCTTCATCGACGGCAGCTTGGAGAAGGCCGCGAACCACTTGGTGAGCTTCGGCCGCTTGGCCCGCCAGTCGTGGTCGCCGAACCGGAAGTCGAGGTAGCCCAGCGCGCAGGCGATGGTGATGGTGCCGAGCGTCGGCTTGCCCTTCAGCACCTTGGCCTCGGCCTCCAGCGTGTCGAGCACGCCCTCGATCTTCTTGACCTGGCCCTGGCTCCATTCCGGCCAGCGCCGGTTCTCGGGGCGCAGGAAGGTCTCGTAGCGGGCCAGCAGCGCGGCATCGAGCAGGCCGTCGCCCATCGCCTGCTGGCGCAGCGCCACCCAGCGGCCGCGGCCCTTGCGCGGCAGCAGCTTGCGGCCCTTGTGCTGGTGGTCGAGGTACTCGCAGATCACCGGCGAGTCGAACAGGTCCATGCCCTTGACCGAGAGGACCGGGATCTTGCCGATCGGGTTGTGCTTGTCGACGTCGGCGTTGGGCGCGATCGGGGTCAGCGCGACGTTGATCATCTCGAGCTTCTTGTCGAGACCCGCCTCGAGCGCCAGCACGCGCACCTTGCGCGCGTAGGGCGAGGAGGGCGAGTAGAACAGTCTCATCTTGGCCATGGAATCGGTCCTCTCTCGGCGGTGTCTTCAGGCGATGACGGCGTGCGGGATCTCGGTGTCGTTGAGGCGCACCTTCTGCGCCGTGTCGAGCAGCTGCTGCCAGGTCGTGCCGTCGATCGGCACGCCGTTCTTCTCGCGGTCGGCGCGGCGCATCCGCTCCGGCTCGCCGGGCGTCAGCACCTCGTCGACGCCGGGCGCCGGGCGGGCCGACTTGACCCAGTCGATGAAGGTGTCGACCTCGTCCTCGAAGAACGCCGTGCCGCCCATCGAGTCGGGATCGATGATGATCGACAGCATGTTGTTGATGATGTCGGTGCTGTTCTGCTTGATCGTGCGCGGGCTGTGGGTGCGGCCGCCGGTCAGCGCGCCGGCCAGCAGGTCGCAGATCACCGCCAGGCCGCCGCCCTTGTGCAGGCCGAACGGCAGGATCGCGCCGTAGGGCGGGTTGTACATGACGCCCGGGTGGGTGGTCGGGAAGCCGTTGACGTCGATCAGCAGGCCCTCGTCCATCTGGACCTTCTTGTTGTTGGCGACGCGGACCTTGCCCATCGCCACCTGGCTGGTCGCGAAGTCGAGCACGATCGGCTCGCGGCCCTTGCGCGGGATGGCGGTGCAGTAGGGGTTGGTGGTGAAGCGCGCCTCGGCGCCGCCGAACGGCGCGACCAGCGGCTTGTGGCCGTGCACGTTGACCCAGTGGATGCTGACCAGGCCGGCGCGCGCGCACTGCTCGCCCCAGTGGCCGATCCGGCCGATGTGGTGCGAGTTCTTGAGGCCGACGACGCAGACGCCGTGCTTGCGGGCCCGCTCGATGCCGATGTCCATGGCCTCCTTGGCGATCACCTGGCCGTAGCCGGCGCCGCCGTCGACCACGATCACCGCGCCATTGTCGCGCTCGATCTTTGCATGGTGGTTACGGACGCAGGCGCCGTTGCCGGTGTTCTGGATGTAGTGCGGGATCATGCCGACGCCGTGGCTGTCGTGGCCGAACAGGTTGGCCAGCACGAGGTGGTCGGCGATCAGCTTCGCCTCGTCCGCCGCGCTGCCGTCGGCCCGGCAGATCGCCGTGACGAACGCGTGCAGGCGATCCGGCGCGATCCTGACCTCGCCGACTGAACTCTTGGCCTCGGCCATACCCGTCTTTCCTCCGTGGTTTGGCGCCACCGTTCCGCGTCGGCGGGGTCCTGTCAACCGAACCGGCCAAGTCCCTGAAACACCGCCGCAATTCGGCCCTCCCGAGGCGGCAAGACGGGTCCGGCGGCGCGTGCTATGCCTGCCGAAGAGACAAGAGGCCTGCGTGCGCTTTTTCCTCCGCCTGTCGTGGCTGCTGCTGCTGACGCTGTCGTGCGTCGGCCCGGCGCTGGCCCAGACCGCGAACCAGCCGCCGCAACGGCCGTTCTCGCAGCTGGTCGACCTGTGGACCCGCCAGCTCGACCGCGTCGTGGCGCGGATCGACCAGCGCGACCTTCTGCCGGTCGAGATCGACGGGCTGCGCGAGCAGGTGGCCGACGTGCGTGCCGCCGCGGTCGCCGCCGCCAGCCTGGCCCGCAACGACCTCGCCGACACGCGCCGCCTGCTGGCGCCGCTCGAGGTCAAGACCGGCGCCGACTCGGTGCCCGAGTCCGACGGCGTCAAGGCCGAGCGCGAGCGCCTGACCGAGCAGGCCGCGGTCAGCGAGGGCCGCGTCAAGCAGGCCGAGGTGGTGATCGCCCGCGCCGACCAGCTGAACGAGCGCCTGACCAAGCTGCGCGGCGAGGTCATGCTGCAGACCCTGCTGCGGCGCGATTCGCCGCCGCTGTCGCGCCAGGTCTGGAACAACCTCGGCCCGCAGCTCTCGGCCGCCGCGCAGGCGCTGTCGGGCGCGCTCGCCACCTGGGTGAAGGAGGGGCCGCGCTTCGAGAACCGTGACCTCGCCTCGCTCGGCATCTGGGCGGTCGTCACCATCGTGCTGTGGGTCGGCGTGCGCATGCTGCGCCGCCGGCTGGGCCGCGGCGAGGCCGCCGAGCCGGGCCATCGCGACCGCACCGTGGCCGCCGTGGTCGACGGCATCGGCCTGGTGCTGCTGCCGATCCTCGCCGTGCTGCTGATCGGCAAGCTGCTGGAGGCGACCACGCCGCCGCCGCCGATCGACACCCTGCTGCCGCAGCTGACCGCGCGGCTGGTCGCCTTCCTGCTGATCGTCGGCGTCACCGCGACGGCGCTGGCGCCGAACCGCCCGGCATGGCGCATCCTGCCCTTCACCGACGAGAGCGCGCGCGCCCTGTCCGGCGCGGTCCGCCGCCTGATGATCGTCAGCCTGTCGGTCGACTTCGTCTACGTGTCGCTGACCCACAGCGGGGTCGAGACCACCGCGGTCTCGGCGATGGGCGCGCTGGTCATGGCGGTGATCGTGTCGCTGCTGACCCTGCCGATCCTCGCCAACCGGTCGTGGCAGGCCACCCAGCCGGAGGGCAGCGAGCACTCCTCGATGATCGGCGGCACCTGGTGGTCGGTGACCCGGCTGCTGCTCAGCCTCGCCGTGCTGTCGTCGATCGTGTTCGCGCTGCTGGGCTACGCCACGCTGGCGGCGCACCTCAACAACGCGCTTTACACGACCGGCCTGCTGATCGCCGGCGCCTACCTGCTGCACCGCCTGTTCGGCGACCTGCTCGAGGAAGCCGCCGCGCCCGACACGCCGCCCGGGCGCTGGGTGCGCCAGCGGCTCGGCCTGCCGGAGGACGCGACGCTGCGCGGCCAGCACATCGTGCTGCTGCTGGTCGACATCGTCCTGGTGCTGCTGCTCGGCCTGCTGATCCCGGCGGCCTGGAACTTCGACACCGACGCCATCCTGACCGCCGCCGGCCACCTCGTGCGCGGCGTCAAGATCGGCGGCGTCACGATCTCGCTCGGCAACATCGGCATGGCGATCGTCGCCTTCGGCGTCTGCATCCTGCTGGCCCGGCTGGTGCGCCGCGTGGTGCGCGACCGCGTGATGCCGACGGTCGACGCGCCGTTGCCGCTGCGCCAGTCGATCGACGCCGGCCTCAACTACGTCGGCGTCATCGTCGCCATCCTGATCGGCGTCGGCGCGCTCGGCATCGACTTCACCAACCTCGCCATCGTGCTGGGTGCCCTGTCGGTCGGTATCGGCCTCGGCCTGCAGAACATCGCCAACAACGTCATCTCCGGCGTGTTCCTGCTGGTCGAGCGGCCGGTCAAGGCGGGCGACTGGGTCTCGGTCAACGGCCACGAGGGCTTCGTGCGGCGGATCAACATCCGCGCCACCGAGATCGAGACCTTCCAGCGCACCCACGTCCTCGTGCCCAACAGCATCTTCCTGCAGAACCCGGTGGTGAACCGGACCTACGCCGACACCTCGAGCCGCGTCGAGCTCAAGCTCACCGTGCCGCTGTCGACCGACGTCGAGGTGCTCGAGACCGTGCTGCGCGAGGCCGCGCTCGACCATCCGCGCGTGCTGCGCGTGCCGGCGCCGATCGTGCGCTTCGTGCAGATCGGCACCGCCGGCCTCGACTTCGAACTGTTCGTGTTCGTCGCCCGCCTCGAGGACCGGCTGGTGGTCAACAACGACCTCAACCGCACGATCCTCGAACGCCTGGTCGCCGAGAAGATCGTCGACCCGGCGCCGATCCCGCAGCTGCGGCTGCGCGGGCTCGAGGACCTGCCGCTCGCCGCCGCCGGCAAGCCGCGCCCGGGCGGCAGCCCGGACCGCAGCCCGGAAGCCCCCAACCCGCCGCCCGGAACCTCAGCCGTCGCGGCCGCCGACGATGCCGGCGCGGCGTCGTAGGGAGGAGGCACCGCGGCGGCGCTGGCCGCTCGCCGTGCTGTTCGCGCTGGCCGTGCTGGCCGGCGTGGCGCTGTGGGCCTACGCGCCCAGCCTGCCGCCCGAGACGCTGATCGCCCGCTACGCCAACGACCGCTCGCGGTTCGTCGATGTCGGCGGCGTGCGCGCCCACGTCCGCGAGCAGGGCAATCCCGACGGCATCCCGCTGGTGCTGATCCACGGCGCGATGGGCTCGCTGCACCAGTGGGACGGCTGGGTCCGCGCGCTGCAGGACAAGGCGCGGCTGTACACCGTCGACCTGCCGGGCCACGGCCTGACCGGCACGTGGCCGCGCGACGAGTACACGATCGAGGCCTATGCCGACTTCGTCGAGGTGCTGGTCGACACGCTGGGCCTCGAGCGCTTCGCGCTGGCCGGCCACTCGATGGGCGGCGCCGTCGCCTGGACCTTCGCCGCGACCCGGCCCGACCGGGTCAGCCAGCTGATCCTGGTCGATTCGTCCGGCTACCCGCGCGCCGCCGGCGACGTGCCGCTGCCGACCCGGCTGGCCCGACTGCCGGTGATCGGCGACATCGGCATCTACTTCAAGCCGGACCGGCTGGTGCAACGGTCGCTGGCCGAGGTCTATGCCGACCCGGCGATGGTGACGCCCGAGCGGGTGCGCCGCACCGCCGAGCTGCAGCGCTTTCCCGGCAACCGCGAGGCCACGGTGCAGCGCGCCCGCACCCAGGAGCCGCTCGACCCGTCGGTACTGCGGCGGCTCGACATCCCGACGCTGATCCTGTGGGGGGCTAAGGACCGCTGGGTGCCGCCGGCCGACGCCTTCCGCTTCCAGGAGGACATCCGCGGGTCGAAGCTCGAGATCTTCGAGAAGCTGGGCCACAACCCGATGGAAGAGGACCCCGCGGCCACCGCCGCGGCGGTCGCCGCCTTCCTGCAGCCGATCCCCAACCAGGCGCCGGCCCCGCCGCCGCCCCCACCGCCGCCCGCCGACCCGACCGACACGACGGTCCAGCCGGCGGTGGTGCCGGAGAAGGATTGAGGAAGGGTCCCTCGCTGCGCTCGGGATGACAGTCTTCTTTGTCATCCCGAGCGCAGCGAGGGACCTTTCACGTCACGCCTTCAGCGCCGCCATGACCTTCGCGAACGCAGCGTCGGCGATCGCCTCGATCTCGGCGGTGGTGCGGTTCTGGATGGGATGCGGCACGTAGACGACGGCCGGCTCGAAGCCCAGCGCGTCGCTCTGGGCGGCGACGCCATCGACGAAGCCGGTGGTGACGATGTTGACGCCCGGAAGGCCGCGGCTGTCGAGGTTCGCAAGGTCGTGCAGACTGCACGATGTGCAGGAGCCTCAATCGCTTAAGGCGATCACCGCGAGTTGCGCCTCGGCCGCGATCTGCTGCAGCAACGCGGTCGGCGCGACCTTGGTGTTGGTCGGCTTGGCGTAGCGCTTCGTGGCGATGCCGGCGGCGCGGAAGTGACCTTCCAGACGGTCGATGAATTCCTTGCCACGCGACTTGCCGATGTCCATCAGCGCCACGGTCTTGCCGTCGAGCGACGGCGGCGGCGCGAGGCGGGCGCGCCGGGTCGGGCTCTGCTCGGCGGTGGGATCGCGCAGGGAAAGCGATGCGGTCATGTCTGGATCTCCCTCGTGACGGCCTGGCATTCGGCGCGCACGCGCTGGCCGGGCCAGCCGCCGATGATGGCCGAGAACAGGCCGGCGTCGCCGCCGGCGCGAACGATCAGCAGCCCGTCGGGCTGGAACTTGTCGACGACCTTGTCCGCCAGCGACGGCGGCAGGCCCTCGCCGACGCCCTGCGCGCCGTACACGAGGTCGCGGCCCGGCCGCTTCAGCGCCTGGTACAGCGCGTCCTCCAGCCGGCGGCGGTCCCAGCCGGCGTCGCGGAAGATCGCCCAGTGCTCGGGCGACAGCACCAGCACGGCGTTGCCCGAGTCGCAGAGCTTGGGATGGCCGACGCCGAACAGCGCCATCGCCAGCGAGCGCACGAGGTCCTCCGGGGTGCGCGACTTCTGGTCGATGAAGCCGTGCACGCCCTCGCCGTGGAACAGCGTGACGGCGCTCTTGCCGGGCGCGATGCCGCGGCGCACCGACAGCGGCTCCCACGCCGGGTCGGACTCGTCCTCGGCGAAGCAGAAGGTGTACTTGCCGGGATTGCCCAAGGTCGCGCGGTCGATCGCGCCGGGCAGGCCGCCGCCGACGTTGCGCACGATCAGCTGCAGGGCGCGGCCGATCGTGGCGTTGGCGCGGTTGCCCTGGCCCAGCGCGTTGACGCCGCTGTTCATGCCGATGGCGCGCGCCACCGGGCCGTTGATGATGACCAGCGGTCCCGAGAAGTGCGTCGTGCAGAGCAGCCCGTGCAGCGTGAACAGCGGGTCGAGCGCGGCTTCCAGCACGCCCAGCACGACCGGCATGTATTCCGGCTTGCAGCCGGCCATCACCGCGTTGATCGCCACCTTCTCGACCGTGCAGGGCGCGAGGTTCGGCGGCACCAGCCCGACCACCTCGTCCGGCCGGCGGTCGGTGCCGCCCAGCATGCGCAGGATGCGGTCGTCGGTGGGCGGCACGACCGGCAGGCCGTCGCTCCAGCCGCGCTCGAAGCAGGCCTCGATCGGGTCGTCCCATTCGCCGACCGCGATCGCCCGCGACGCCAGCTTGGGATCGCCGTAGCGCGCCACCAGCGTCTCGTGCACGCCGGGCTCGACGCTGCGCGAGCCGCAGCCCGGCTGCCATTCGGGCAGGCCGTCGCCCGCCGCGGCCTCGCCGGCGACGCGCCGCCACTCGCCGCGCTGCCAGCCGACGCAGCGCGCGACCTCGCGGCCGCCCTCGAAGCGGATCAGGGTCGGCACCGCCTCGACGTCGAGCCGGAACGAGCGTTCCAGCGCGCGGTCGTCGACCACGGCGCGCACGCCGGACGGAAAGGCCGGGTCGTCCTGGACGATCACGGCGAGCGGCCCGGCGCGATCGAGGCTCTGCATCACCGGCTCGATCAGCGTGCAGGTCGGGCAGTCGCGCTTGGCGACGATCACGAGACCGTCGCGCGGCAGAAGCGTGTCGGGAGCCATGGTGGAAGCGAAGACCGGCGGACGGCGGCGGTCAAGAAGAGAAGGGTCCCTCGCTGCGCTCGGGATGACAGCCTCTTGCCTGTCATCGCCAGCCTTTCCTTGTCATCCCGAGCGTAGCGAGGGACCTTTCCCTATTCCGCCAGCAGGGCCTCGACGTGGCGGTCGATGAACGCCGCGTCCTCGGGATTGGACCATGGGTTGCCGGCGCGGTGGCCCCATACGGAGGGAATCTCGACCAGGTGGCCGCGGCGCAGGTGCGGCAGCTCCTCGCGGTTGTCGTCGGTCTGGAAGTAGAGGTCGGTGGCCGACGGCATCAGCAGCACCTTCGCGGAGATGCCGGCCAGCGCCATCCGGAGATCGCCGCGGTAGAGGTCATTGGCCGAGATGTCGCCGTTCTGCCAGGTCCACAGCTGGGCCATCAGGTCGCGCGCGTCGCGGCGCAGGAAGTTGGCCTCCCACGACCGCACCAGGAAGTCCTCGAGGCTGGCGAAGCCCAGGCCGCGCCACATCTCGCGCCGGTAGAAGGTCTGGCTGAGCGCCCAGCCGGCGTAGATGCGGCCCATCGCGCGCAGGCCCTCCTCCGGCGTGCGGGCGTTCTGGACGGCGGAGCGCACGCCCTCGAGGAACACGAAGTTGTGCGGCGCGGTGCGTGCCGAGCCGCAGTTCACGACGATGCGCTCGACCGCGTCGCCGAACAGCGCCGCCCAGTGATAGGCCTGCTGCGCGCCCATCGACCAGCCGTAGACCATCTTCACGCGGTCGACGCCGAACTGCTCGGCCAGCAGGCGGCGCTGCTGCATGACATTGTCGTAGGTCGTGACCTCGGGGAACGGGCCCGGCGTGTTCGACGGCGACGAGCTCAGGCCGTTGGTGAACATGTTGGGGATGACGACGAAGTAGCGGCTCGGGTCGAGGCAGTGCTCGACCGCGACCAGCCACTCGATGTCGGTGTGCTGCGCGCCGTACGAGGTCGGGTAGACGATGACGTTGTCGCGCTTCGGCGACAGCGTGCCGTAGCTCTTCCACGCGATGCGCGCGTCGCGCAGCGTGCCGCCGCGCTGCAGCGCGAGGTCGCCGCAGGAAAAGTCGCCTTGCTCGGTCCTCATCGGCCGAGCGTCCCGACGATGGCGCGCTGGACCTCGATGTAGCCCGACGACACGTACTTGAGGTGCGGCCGCAGGTGGCGGTGCGCCTCGGGCAGGTGGTGGAAGGCGATGTTCGGGAACAGGTGGTGCTCGGCGTGGTACGGCAGGTTCCACATCAGGAAGCGGACCAGCGGGTTGCTGAGCGTCGTGCGGGTGTTGGCGAAGCCGTCGTCGGAATGCGGGCACAGCGTGTGTTCGCACAGCAGGTACAGGCGCAGGAACGGCAGGCCGCACAGCAGCGGCAGCACCCAGACCCACAGCACGACCGTGGTCTGGAACCACAGCGACCCGGCGATCAGCAGGGCATAGAAGGCCAGCAGCCAGCGGCCCCAGCGCCGGATTTCCGGCCACGCCGAGGGGTGGATGTACGAGGTCTGGCCGCGGAAGCCGAACGGGAACAGGAAGATGTCGCGGATCCTGAGCTTCACGAAGGGGATCGCGCTGACCCGCCACAGGTACTGGCCCCAGGTGCGCGGCGTCACCGAGGTGATCAGCTCGGGATCGCGATCGGGGTCCTGCGTGTAGCGGTGATGCGCCATGTGGTAGTGGCGGTAGAACGCGGCGTTCTGCAGGATCGCCGCGCCCGAGAAGAAGGCCAGCAGGTCGGCCAGCCAGCGCGTGCGGAACGACCCGTAATGCACCGACTCGTGCATCGCGCCGAACAGCGCGTTGATCACCAGCCCCTGCCAGACCAGCGCCGGCACCACCCACCAGCTGCCGCGGGTCTCGAGGATCAGCCAGCCGCCGGCCACCAGGACCGCGAGGTGGGCCACGGTCTGCGCGAAGCCGTGCAGGTCGGAGCGGGCGTAGAGGCGCTTCAGCACGTCCGCCGGGATCACGCGCATCTGGCGCGCGCGCTGGCCGGTGACGACGAAGCGCGGCGTTGCAGCGGACGACGCGGCGGACGACGAAGTGGGCGCGGCGAGAGCGGCGTCGGACATGAGGACCTCCGGCTCGACACTTAGCATGAATCGGGCCGCCGGCCCGTCATTGCGGGGCGCGCTGCATTGCGCTTAGAGTCGCCGCGGGGTGAATACCTTCATGATTCGTCGCACCTTGCTGACCGGCCTTGGCGGGACGGCGCTCGCGGCCGCCGCGGCGCGGGCGCAGGCCGGCCTGCCGCGCATCGCCTACCTGAGCGGCCGCTCGCAGGCGACCGACGCCCACCTGCTGGAGGCCTTCAAGGAGGGGCTGCAGACGCTGGGCTACGTCGATGGCCGCAACGTCACCTTCGACGTGCGCTGGGCCGACGGCCGTTACCAGGAGGTGCCCGAGATCGCCCGCCGGGTGGCGGCGACGAAGCCCGACCTGTTCGTCGCGGTCGGCGGCAACCCGGTCGGCCTCGCCGCCAAGGCCGCGACCACGACGATCCCGGTTCTGTTCGCCGCCGGCGCCGATCCCGTGTCGATCGGCCTGGTCGCCAACCTCAACCGGCCCGAAGGCAACGTCACCGGCATCACGCTGCTGGCCAACGAGCTCGACGCCAAGCGGCTCGACCTGCTGCACGACCTGCTGCCCGGCACGCGCCGGGTCGCGCTGATGCTCAATCCCGAGAACCCCGGCTACAACGAGCAGCTGCCGCGGGCCCGCGAGGCGGCCGGGGCGCTCGGCCTCGAGCTCCGGCTGATCGACGCCACGAGCAGCGCGCAGATCCGCGACGGCTTCGCCCGGCTCGGCGACAAGGGCAGCGACCGGGGCGTCGACGCGCTGTCGGTCGGCGCCGACGCGTTCCTGATCAATCGCCGCGACCTGATCCTGCAGCTGGCCGCCGAGCGGCGCCTGCCCGGCATCTTCCCGGCGCGCGAGTTCGCGGTCGATGGCGGGCTGCTGAGCTACGGCACGCGCTGGTCGGACATGTACCGCATCCTCGGCACCTACGCCGGCCGGATGCTCAAGGGCGCCCGGCCGATCGAGCTGCCGGTGCAGCGGCCGGCGACCTACGAGCTGGTGATCAACATGCGGACCGCGCGGACGCTCGGCGTGCAGATCCCGCCGCTGATCCTGGCGCGCGCCGACGAGCTCATCGAATGAGGCGGCGGTCCCTGCTGGCCGGCGGCACGGCCGCCGGCCTGACGCTGGCGGCGCCCGCCCTGGCGCAGCGCCTGCCGCGGGTCGGCGTGCTGGTGTCGGGCGACCCGGAGCCGACCTGGAGCCTGTTCCGCAAGGCCATGGCCGACCTCGGCCTGGTCGAGGGCAAGACGGTGACCTACGAGTACCGCGCCGCCGATTCGGCCAGCGGCCGGCTCGACGCCTATGCCCGCGAGCTGGTCGCCCTGAAGGTCGACGTCATCGTGGCCGTCCTGTCGCCGGCCACGGCGGCCGCCATGAAGGCCACGACGACCCTGCCGATCGTGTTCAACGGCGGCGCGCCGATCACCGGCGCCGTCGCCAACGTGGCGCGGCCCGAGGGCAACATCACCGGCGCCTTCGCGCCCAGCTCGACCCTGGCCGGCAAGGGCATCCAGCTGCTGCACGAGCTGGTGCCGCGCCTCGCCTCGGTCGGCCTGCTGCTCAACGCCAACGACCCGTTCCACGTGCCGCTGCTGCGCGACGTCGCGCCGGTGGTCCGCGCCGAGAAGCTCGAGATGGTGGCGCTGCCGCTGAAGTCGGCCGACGAGGTGGCGGCGGCGTTCGAGACCCTGGCGGCGCGCGGCGTCGGCGGCGCGATGGTCCAGCCCAGCCTCGGCCTGCGCGGCATCGCCGACCGGGCGCTGCGGCTGCGGCTGCCGTCGTACTCGTTCCGGCGCGAGTACGCCGAGTCGGGCGGCCTGTTTTCGTACGGTGCCGACCAGGCCGAGATCAACCGGGCGGTCGCCAGCCAGGTCAGCCGGCTCCTGAAGGGCGCCCGGCCGGCCGACCTGCCGGTCCAGCAGGCGACCAAGGTCGAGCTGGTGATCAACCAGAGGACCGCGCGCGCGATCGGGCTGGCGCTGCCGCCGCTGTTCGTGGCGCGCGCCGACGAGGTCCTGGACTGACCGCGCGATGCCTCGCAGACCTGCTGAAGCGCCCGGCCACGTGATGGCGCTCACACGGCGTCGCCAGCCCCTCGCCTCGCGCGCGGCGCTGGCCTAGTGTGCGCGGCGATGTGGCGGCACACCTCCGGGACACGACGGGACGGCCGGGAATGAGGCGCTCCAGCCTGTTCCTGAAGTACGTGACCCTGTTCGTCGGGCTGGTGACGGCGGTGCTGGTGATCAACGCCGTCCCCGACCTGTACTTCGTCTACCAGGAGAACAAGCGCGCCTCGATCGAGGTCCAGTCCGAGCGGGCGGAGAACGCCTCGATCCGCATCGAGTCCTTCGTGCTGGAGATCGAGCGCCAGGTCGGCTGGGTGGCGCAGGCGCAGTGGGCCAACCTGCCGGTCGAGCAGCGCCGCTTCGACTATGTCCGCCTGCTGCGCCAGGTGCCGGCGATCACCGAGCTGGTCCAGCTCGACCGCCAGGGCCGCGAGCAGCTGCGGGTGTCGCGCCTGTCGATGGACGTCGTCGGCGCCGGCACCGACCTGTCGAAGGAGCCGGCCTTCGTCGAGGCGATGGCCCACCGCGTGTGGTTCGGCCCGGTCTATTTCCGCAAGGAATCCGAGCCCTACATGACGATGGCGGTGGCGCATGGCGGGCGCGGCGGCGTCACCGTGGCCGAGGTCAACCTCAAGCTGATCTGGGACATCGTCTCCAAGATCCGGGTCGGCCGCGGCGGCTACGCCTACGTCGTCGGCCCGCAGGGCCGGCTGATCGCCCATCCCGACATCTCGCTGGTGCTGCGCGGCACCGACATGATGCGCCTGCCGCAGGTCGCGCAGGCGCTCGCCGCGCCGGGCAGCGACAGCCGCGACGTCGACGCCGTGAACCTGGCCGGCGCCTCGGTGCTGTCGGGCCATGCCCGCATCCCGGCCCTGAACTGGCTGGTCTTCGTCGAGGTGCCGATGCTGGAGGCGCAGGGCCCGGTGATCGATGCCGGCCTGCGCGCGCTCGGCCTGCTGGTGCTCGGCCTCGCCATCGCGGCGCTGGCCGGCGTCCTGCTGGCGCGGCGCATGGTGGTGCCGATCCGCACCATGCAGGCCGGCGCCGAGCGCATCGGCAGCGGCGACCTCGCCTACCGCCTGTCGATCAATACCGGCGACGAGCTCGAATCGCTGGCCAACCAGATCAACCGCTCGGCCGGCGCGCTGGAGGAGTCGTACCAGAACCTCGAGAACAAGGTCGAGGAACGAACCCGCGAACTCTCCGAGTCGCTCGACCAGCAGACCGCGACCGCCGAGGTGCTGCGCGTCATCTCGCAGTCGCCGACCGACGTCCAGCCGGTGCTCGAGACCGTGGTCGGCGCCGCCCGCCGGTTCTGCGGCGCCGACGACGCGACCATCGTGCTGCTGCGCGACGATCGCCTGGTGCTGGTCAACCACGAGGGCTCGGTGCCGCAGTTCGAGGGCGAGGCGCTGCCGCTCGACGGCAGCACGACGGCCAGCCGCGCCGTGCTCGAGGCGCGCACCATCCACGTCCCCGACATCGACGCCGTGGCGCCGGGCGAGTTCCCGCTGACCGTCGAGCTGTCGCGCCGCGCCGGCGTGCGGTCGGTGCTGTCGGTGCCGATGCTGCGCGAGGGCACGGCGATCGGCTGCGTGCTGCTGCGCCGGCCCGAGGCCGGCCCGTTCAGCGAGCGCCAGATCGAGCTGCTCGAGACCTTCGCGGCACAGGCGGTGATCGCCATCTCGAACGTCCACCTGTTCAACGAGATCCGCGACAAGAGCCGGCAGCTCGAGATCGCCAGCCAGCACAAGTCGCAGTTCCTCGCCAACATGAGCCACGAGCTGCGCACGCCGCTCAACGCCATCATCGGCTACACCGAGATGATGGCCGACGGGCTGTACGGCGACGTCTCGGAGAAGGCGCAGGGCGTGCTGGAGCGCGTGCAGTCGAACGGCCGCCACCTGCTCGGCCTGATCAACGACGTGCTCGACCTGTCGAAGATCGAGGCCGGCCAGCTGGTGCTGGCGATGGAGGAGTACAGCGTCGCCGACATCGTCGCGACGGTGCTGTCGGCCACCGAGTCGCTGGCCCGCACCAAGGGCCTGCAGCTCGGCTCGGCGGTGGCGCCGGGCCTGCCGATGGGCACCGGCGACGCGCGCCGCCTGACCCAGGTGCTGCTGAACCTGGTCGGCAACGCCATCAAGTTCACCGACCAGGGCTCGGTCGAGGTTCGCGCCGCGCTGGTCGACGGCCGCTTCGAGCTGTCGGTGGTCGATACCGGCTTCGGTATCGCGCCCGACGACCAGAAGCGGATCTTCGAGGAGTTCCAGCAGGTCGACAACACGAGCACGCGCAAGAAGGGCGGCACCGGCCTCGGCCTGTCGATCTCGCGCCGCATCGTCGAGCTGCATGGCGGCCGCATCTGGGTCGAGTCGGAGGTCGGCAAGGGCTCGACCTTCAAGGTCATGGTCCCGGTCAACGCCGCCCCCATCAAGGAAGCCGCGGAATGAGCAAGAAGGTACTGGTCGTCGAGGACACCGAGGACAATCGCCAGATCCTGCGCGACCTGCTCGGCATGGCGGGCTACGAGATGGTCGAGGCGCACGACGGCGCCGAGGGCGTCGCCAAGGCGGCCGAGCACAAGCCCGACCTGATCCTGATGGATATCCAGATGCCGGTGATGGACGGCTACGAGGCGACCCGCCGCATCAAGGCCGACCCGGCGCTGGCCGCGATCCCGGTGATCGCCGTGACCTCCTACGCGCTGTCGGGCGACGAGGAGAAGGCGCGCGCCGCCGGCTGCAACGACTACATCGCCAAGCCCTACAGCCCGCGCCAGATGCTGGCGAAGGTCCGCTCGGTGATCGGCTGAACCCTGCCATGCGTGACCCGGCCCGCATCCTCGTCGTCGACGACGTCGCCGACAACGTCGAGATCCTGCGCATGCGCCTGACCTCGCTCGGCTACGAGGTGGTCGTGGCGAGCGACGGCGAGGAAGCACTGGCCGCGGTGGCCAGCGAACTGCCCGACCTCGTGCTGCTCGACATCATGATGCCCAAGATCGACGGGCTCGAGGTGGTGCGCCGCATGAAGGCCGACGCCACGCTGCCGTTCATCCCGGTGATCCTGGTGACCGCCAAGGCGACGCCCAAGGACGTGGTCGCCGGCCTCGACGCCGGCGGCGACGACTACCTGACCAAGCCGATCGATCACGGCGCGCTGGTCGCCCGGGTGCGCGCCATGCTGCGCATCAAGGCGCTGCACGACGAGGTCCACGCGCTGAACAAGGACCTCGAGGCCAAGGTGGCGGCCCAGGTCGGCGAGCTCGAGCGAGTCGGCCGGCTGCGCCGCTTCCTCGCGCCGCAGCTGGCGCAGGCGATCGTCTCGGCCGGCGACGAGTCGCTGCTCGGCAACCACCGCCGCGAGATCGTCGCGATGTTCACCGACCTGCGCGGCTTCACCGCCTTCTCCGAGACCTCGGAGCCCGAGGACATCATGCAGGTGCTGGCCGAGTACCACGGCGCGGTCGGCCCGCTGATCCGCGAGGCCGAGGGCACGCTCGACCGCTTCACCGGCGACGGCATGCTGGTGTTCTTCAACGACCCGCTGCCCTGTCCCGACGGGCCGGAGCGGGCGAGCAAGCTGGCGCTCGCCATGCGCGACGCGGTCAACGCGCTCAACACGACGTGGCGCAAGCGCGGCCACCGCCTGGGCTTCGGCATCGGCATGGCGCAGGGCTACGCCACGCTGGGCCGCATCGGCTTCGAGGATCGCTTCGACTACACGGCGATCGGCGCGGTCATCAACCTCGCCGCCCGGCTGTGCGGCGAGGCGGCCGACGGCGAGATCCTGGTCAGCGGCCGGCTGGCCGCCGCCGCCGAGGCGGTGGCCGTGGTCGAGGATCTCGGCGAGCGCGAGCTGAAGGGCATGTCGCGGCCGGTGTCGATTTCCTGCCTGCGCAGCCTGAAGGACACCGCGACCTCCTGAGCATTTTCGCGCATTCGGGCCGGGAACACCGGCCGCGCGGGCGCGTTCCTCCGCCATGTCCGCAAGCCGTCACCGGCCCCCGAGACCAACCGAGGAGGAGCGACATGAGCGACCACGATCCGGAGCGCGATCCGCGCACCTACCACCGCTACCTGGACGACGACCGCCGGGGCCGCGGCCTGACGTTGATCGCCGGCATCCTCGTGGCGATCGCGATCGCGGCGGGCGTGATGTTCTTCGTCAGCCCGTCGAACGACCGCGCCGAGCAGGCGCAGCTGCCGGCCGCGACCACGCCGGCCCGCTAGGACACGGGCCCGCTAGGACACGGGCACGAGACAAACGGTCCCAAAAAAATGGCCCGGCCACGAGGGACGTGGTCGGGCCTGAAGGCCTTTTGATGTCTCAACCGATTCCTAGCACGCGGGCGATTCGTCGTCCAAGGGAAGCGGGGCAGCGCGGCATGCAAAGCTGGATTGCAACCCGTCGCAGGGTTGATCCGGATCAAGGAGGCCGCGCTTCCCGGCGTTTATGTTTCAGTCATGTTCAGCTTCCAGTTCCGCTGCCCAACGACCGGCATGGTCGTCACCGGCTGGCAACGCGATACGCCGGCGGCGGTCTCCGGACCGCACTTGGTGTTCGTCGCCGAGCGCTGCCCGGCGTGCGGAGGGCTTCACATCGTCAACCCGATGACCGGCCGCCTGCTCGCGCAGGAAATGCCGGCGCGCCCGGTTGCCGGCGCGGTGCCGCCGCAACCCCGGCCGCACCCTCAGTCGCAACCTCACTGGCACTGAAACCAGGTCCCCCACCCTCGAGGGTCAGGGCGTGGCCTCGGCTTCCCTGACCCGCTGTTCCAGCAACGGCCGGATCGGTGCGTCCGGCGGCAGCATCGACAGCAGCGTCTTCCAGCGCTGCGCCGCGGCCTTGCGGTCGCCCGCCGCGAAGTCGGCCGCGCCGAGGTAGAACAGCGCCAGCCCGTTCTTCGGGTCGGCCTGCTCGAGGCGCTTCAGCACCGCCACGGCGGCGGCGGGCGGCGGCTCGCCGGGCTTGAGGCCGCGGACGTGGCTCTCCGCCCAGTCGGCCAGCACCCGGGCATCGACCGGCCCCAGCGCGTCGGCGCGGGCATAGGCATCGACCGCGTTGCCGTTCTCACCCAGCACCTTCCAGGCATTGGCCAGGCGCAGCCAGCCGGCCCGATCCTGCGGATTGTCCTGCAGCCGCGCCGCCAGTCCCTCGACCATGGTGCGGATCGTCTGCTGGCGCTGGTCGGGCGTCATCGACGCCATCGCCTCCTGCTGCTCGCGCGTCGGCTGCGGCATCGCGCTGCCGCCGGCACTGTCGGCCGGCGCCGCCGGGGCGCCACTGGCACGGGCCAGCCGGGCAATCTCGGCGCGCAACGCCGGCAGGTAGGGCGCGTCGGGCGGGCTCTTCTCGACCAGCTCGCGCCACAGGCGCAGCGCCGCCGGGCTGTCGCCGGCCTGCGCCTCGTAGAGGCCGAGGTAGTACAGCGCGCGCGCGTCGGCGGGCTGCAGCGCCAGCGCCCGCTTGAAGGCCGCCACCGCGGACGGCGTGACGGTGCCGTTGGCTTCCAGCGTCAGCGCCTCGCCCAGCGCCGACTGCGCCTCGCCGTCGTTCGGCTGCGCGGCGACCCGCGCCCGGGCGTCGGCCACCAGGCGCGCGACGTCGATCTGCCGTTCGCCGTCCGGCATGGCCGCGCCGGCCACGAACGGCGCCGACGGCAGGCCGGGATGACCCAGCCGCAGGTAGAGGCCGAGCGCCAGCAGCGGCACCAGCAGGGCGATCGCCGGCGGCACCCAGCGGTGCAGGTTGGTCGACGGCGCGGCGGCCGGCTTGCGGCCCTCGGCCGCCGCCAGCACGCGGCGCTCGATCTCGAGCCGCGCCGCCGCCGCGTCGGCTTCCGGCAGGGTGCCCGCGGCCCGCTCCGCCTCGATCTCGGCCAGCTGGTCGCGGTAGATGCCGAGCTCGCCCTCGAGGCGCTCGGCGTCGGTCGCCACCGGCGCTTCCGGGCCGCCGCGCAGGAACGGCAACAGCAGCGCGCCGACGGTCAGGGTGGCCAGCAGGGCGAGCGCGAGTTCCAGCATGGCGGTCAGCGCCCCAGCAGCGTCTTCAGCCGCTCGCGCTCTTCCTCGCTGAGCGGCGGCACCGGAGCGAGCGCGCGGCGGCGCAGGGCGCGCAGCAGGATCGCCGCGCCGGCGACCAGCAGGACCAGCGGCGCGCCCAGCCACAGCAACAGCGTGCCGAGCTTGAACGGCGGCTTCAGCAGCACGTAGTCGCCGTAGCGCGCGACCATGAAGTCGAACACCTGGGCGTCGCTGTCGCCGGCGACCAGCCGCTCGCGCACCGCGCGGCGCATGTCACGCGCCACCTCGGCCGACGAATCGTCGATCGACTGGTTCTGGCAGACGACGCAGCGCAGTTCGCGGCCGATCGTGCGGGCCCGCGCCTCGAGCCCGGGGTCCTTGAGGATCTCCGAGGGATCGACGGCGAGCGCCGGCGCCGCCAGCAGCAAGAGCGCGACGAGGATGGCGAGGCGCCTCACGGCTTGCCGCCCCCGAGGCCGCCCCCGAGGCCGCCCTTGAGGAACGGCAGGATCGTCGCCGTCACGTCCTTCTCGGTGATCGGGCCACGGAAGTGGTGGCGCACGATGCCGCTGCCGTCGACCAGGTAGGTCTCCGGCACGCCGCTGAGGCCCCAGTCGAGGCCGGCGCGGCCCTGCAGGTCGGCGCCGGCGAAGCGGTAGGGATCGCCGAGCCGCGCCAGCCAGGCCCGCGCTTCCTCCGGCTTGTTCTTCCATGCCACGCCGATCACCGTCGCGCCGTCGCGCTCCTTGAGCCGCATGAACAGCGGATGCTCGGCGAGGCAGGGCGTGCACCAGCTGGCGAAGAAATTGACGATGGTCGGCTGGCCCGAGCGCAGCAGGGCGTCGCCGAGCGGCTTGTCGCCCTCGCGCAGCGCCGGCAGCTCGAGCTTCGGCGCCGGCTTGCCGACCAGCGCCGAGCCGATCGCGCTGGGATCACGCCCGGCCATCAGCGACCACGCGAAGAAGCCGGCCATCAGCGCGAGCGTCAACAGCGGCAGCAGGAACAGCAGGCGGCGGCCGTTCATGTCGGCACCGTCACTCCGCGGCCTGCAGGGTGCGCTTGCGGGTCGGCGCGCCGACGCGCAGGCGGCGGTCGGACAGCGAGATGAAGCCGCCCAGGGCGCACAGTGCCGCGCCCAGCCAGATCCACGGCGCCAGCGGGTTGAGGTAGAGGCGCACCACCCAGCCGGCGGCGCGGTCGCCCTCGCCCAGCGTGGCGTAGAGGTCGCGCAGCAGGTTGGTCTGGATCGCCGTCTCGGCGATCTGGCGGCGCTGCACGGTGAACAGCCGGCGCTCGGGATGCAGCACGGTGAAGGGCTGGCCGTCGCGGGTGACGACCAGCGTCGCGCGCTCGGCGAGGTAGTTCGGCCCCTGCACGTTCTCGACGCCCGACAGCGTCGCCTCGTAGGCGCCGATGCGCATCGCCTCGCCCGGCTTCAGCGTCTGCATCGCCTCGAGGTGCCAGGCGGCGGTCGCGACCGCGCCCAGCACGACCACGCCCAGCGCGGCGTGGCTGACCGTCATGCCGATGGTGGCGCGCGGCAGGCCGCGCAGGCGGCGCAGGCTGTCGCCGACCGGGCCGCGGCCCAGCCGGATGCGGCCGGCGAACTCGGCGAGGCTGCCGACGATCAGCCAGACGCCGAAGCCGAAGGCGATCGCCGCCAGCGTCGAGCGGCTGTCGATCGCCACGCCGGCCACGATGGCGGCGATCACCGACACCGCGAAGGCCAGCCGCAACTGGCGCAGGGCCGGTCCGAGCTCGGCGCGTTTCCAGCCGAGGTAGGGGCCGACGCACAGCGCGGCGAACAGCGGCGCGCACAGCGGCACGAAGGTCGCGTTGAAGAACGGCGGGCCGACCGAGACCTTGTTGCCGGTCAGCAGGTCGAGGAACAGCGGGTAGAGCGTGCCGAGCAGCACCGTGGCGGCCAGCGTGCAGAGCAACAGGTTGTTCAGGATCAGCGCGCCCTCGCGGCTGATCGGCTGGAACAGGCCGCCCGGCGCCAGCGACGGCGCGCGCCAGGCGTAGAGCGCCAGGCCGCCGCCGGTGACGGCCAGCAGGAAGCCGAGGATGTAGAGGCCGCGGGCCGGGTCCTGGGCGAAGGCATGGACCGAGGTCAGCACGCCCGAGCGCACCAGGAAGGTGCCGAGCAGCGACAGCGAGAAGGCGAGGATCGCCAGCAGCACGGTCCAGCTCTTCAGCGAGTCGCGCTTCTCGACGACGATCGCCGAGTGCAGCAGCGCCGTGCCGGCCAGCCACGGCATCAGCGAGGCGTTCTCGACCGGGTCCCAGAACCAGAAGCCGCCCCAGCCGAGGATGTAGTAGGCCCACCACGAGCCGAGCGCGATGCCGAGCGTCAGGAAGCACCACGCCGCCAGCGCCCACGGCCGCACCCAGCGCGCCCACGCCGGGTCGACGCGGCCCTCGAGCAGCGCGGCGATGGCGAAGGCATAGGTCACCGAGAAGCCGACATAGCCGAGGTAGAGCAGCGGCGGATGGAAGGCGAGGCCGGGATCCTGCAGCAGCGGGTTCAGCCCGTTGCCGTCGGGCGGCGCCGGCGCCAGCCGCTCGAACGGGTTCGAGGTCAGCAGCAGGAAGGCGAGGAAGCCGACGCCGATCAGCGCCTGCACGGCGATCACGCGGGCACGCAGCGACTCGGGCAGGTTGGCGCCGAACAGCGCCACCGCCGCGCCGAACAGCGCCAGGATCAGGGCCCACAGCAGCATCGAGCCCTCGTGGTTCCCCCACACGCCGCTGATCTTGTAGAGCAGCGGCTTGGCCGAGTGCGAGTTGGCCACCACGTTGGCGACCGAGAAGTCGGAGGTCACGAAGGCCTGGGTCAGCGCCGCGAAGGCGCTGGCGACCAGCAGCGCCTGGGTCAGCGCCGCGACGTCGCCGAACGCCATCAGCCGGCGGTCGCCGCGCTGCGCGCCGACCAGCGGCAGCGTGCCCTGCAGCAGCGCCACGACCAGCGCGAGGACCAGCGCGAAGTGTCCGAGCTCGGGGATCATGGGTCTCTCCGCTCGGGGCTTCGCCCCTCGGTCGAGATGACGCTGTGCGTCACTTCTTGTCCTTCCACTGGCCGGCGTCCTTGATCGCCTTGGCGACCTCGGGCGGCATGTAGTTCTCGTCGTGCTTGGCCAGCACCTCGCGCGCCACGAACACGCCGTCCGGGCCGAGCGAGCCCTCGGCGACTACGCCCTGGCCCTCGCGGAACAGGTCGGGGAGGATGCCGCGGTAGGTCACCGCCACGGTCTTCTGGGTGTCGGTGACGACGAAGCGCGTCTCCTGGCCGTTCTTCTGGACGCTGCCGGCCTCGACCAGCCCGCCCAGCCGGAAGCGGCGGTCGGGGGTGATCTTCTTCTCGGCGACCTGGGTCGGCGAATAGAAGAACACGATGTTGTCGTTGAGCGCGGTCAGGACCAGCGTGGCCGCGACGCCGAGCACCGCCAGCGAGCCGACCAGCAGCCACAGCCGCTTGCGCTTCGGGGTCATGCGCCGGGCGCTCATCGCTTGCGCTCCAGGCCGCGCGCCGCCAGCTCGCGCCGCGCCCGCGCGCGCGCGCCCAGCGAGGCGACGGTGAGGCCACCCAGCACCACGAGGACCACGAGGTAGGACGACAGGATGTAGACGGCGTGGTTGCTCATGCACCCTGCTCCGCGATCTCGAGCCGGCGCCGGTCGATCTCGGTCTCGGTGCGGACCAGCACCAGCAGCACGAACAGCAGCAGGAACGACACCGCCATCCAGAGCAGCGGGATCAGGATGGTCGGGTGGATCGCCGGGCCGCCCAGCTTGGCGACCGAGGCCGGCTGGTGCAGCGTGTTCCACCAGTCGACCGAGAACTTGATGATCGGCAGGTTGATGACGCCGATCAGCGACAGGATCGCCGCCGCGCGATCGCCGCGCTCGGACTCGTCGTAGGCGCGGCTGAGCGCGATGTGGCCGAGGTAGAGGAAGAACAGCAGCAGCATCGAGGTCAGGCGCGCGTCCCACACCCACCAGGTGCCCCACATCGGACGGCCCCACAGCGACCCGGTCAGCAGGCAGACCAGCGCGAAGCAGGCGCCGACCGGTGCGGCGGCGCGCGCCATCAGCGCGGCCAGCGGGTGGCGCCACACCAGCAGCGAGGCGCCCAGCGCGGCCAGCATCCCGTAGCCGGCCATCGCCAGCCAGGCCGACGGCACGTGCACGAACATGATGCGCACCGTCTCGCCCTGCTGGTAGTCGGGCGGCGACTGGACGAGCGCGAGGTAGAGCCCGACCGCGAGGCACAGCACGGTGGCGAGCGTCAGCCCGGGCAGCACGCGCTGGCTGAACCGTCGGAAGCGGGCCGGGTTGGCGAGGAAATGCAGGTCGGCCATCGGTCTGGTTTGTCGTTGACCCGACTGTTCTTGTCTATTCGCCAGCCTGCCGCAAGGCGGCGGCCATCGCCCACGGCGTGGTCGCCAGCGAGACCAGCGCCAGCGCCGCGAGAATCGCGAGGTGGGCGCCCAAATCCTCTCCCGACGTGAGGCTTTCGATCGCCGCGGCGCCGAAGATCAGGGTCGGCACGCACAGCGGCAGGGCGAGCAGGGCCAGCAAGGCCCCGCCGCGCCGCGCTCCGAGCGTCAGGGCGGCGGCCAGCCCGCCGACCAGCGACAGGGTCGGCGTACCGATCAGCAGGGTCGCCGCCAGCGCCAGCAGCGGCGGGCCGTCGAGCCCGAAGGCGATGCCGAGGACCGGCGCCAGCACGGCCAGCGGCAGGCCGGTCACGATCCAGTGAGCGGTGCACTTGGCGAGCGCCGCCAGCTCGAGCGGCCACGGCGCCAGCAGCAGGAGGTCGAGCGCGCCGTCCTCGTAGTCGGCGGCGAACAGCCGGTCGAGCGACAGCATCGAGGCGAACAGCGCGGTCGACCACAAGACGCCGGCGGCGATGCGGGCCAGCAGGTTGGCCTGCGGCCCGATGCCGAGCGGGAACAGCACCGTGGCGACGACGAAGAAGGCGAGTACCACGGCGATGTCGCCGGGCCGCCGCCACGCGAGGCGCAGGTCGCGCGCCAGCAGGGCCGCGAAGCCGCTCACGCGCCGAGCTCCAGCCGGCGGCTGCCCGGCAGGCCGAGATCGACGTGGGTCGAGGCGAGCGCCAGGCCGCCGGCCGCGAGGTGCTGGCCCAGCACGTCGCGCAGCGCCTGCTGGGCCGCCGCGTCGAGCGCGTTGAGCGGTTCGTCGAGCAGCCAGACGGCGGCTCCGCTGGCCCGAACGCGGGCGAGCGCGGTGCGCCGCCGCTGGCCGGCCGACAGGGTACGGGCGGCGCGGTGGGCGAGCGGCAGCAGGTCGAACGCGGCCAGCGCCGCCTCGATCGCGGCCGGGTCGGCGGGGACGCCGCGCAGCCGCGCCGCGGCGACCAGGTTCTCGCGCACCGTGAGGTCGGCCTTCAGCCCGTCGAGGTGGCCCAGCCAGGCCAGCCGGCCGCGCCACGCCTCGGGATCGTCGGCGACATCGGCGCCCTGCCAGGCGATGCGGCCGGCGGCGGGGCGGACCAGCAGGGCGAGGCTGCGCAACAGCGTGGTCTTGCCGCTGCCGTTGCGGCCGACCAGCGCCAGCAACTCACCGGCGCCCAGCGCGAACGACAGGCCCTCGAACACGGCGCGGCCGCCGCGTCGGCAGGAAAGGTCGGTCACGTCGAGAAGCGGGGACGCCATCGCCGCCGTCCTAGCACGTCCGGACCGCGGGCAAAGAAAAAGGCCGTCTTCTCGGGGGAGAGTGAGAAGACGGCCTAAGCGCCTCCGAGGAGGCTGAACGTGGCTTTGGGGGGACCACGTTCGGGGGAGATACAAAAGGAAGATGGAAGCCCCGGGTGGCCGTCGCTAGACGCAAACAAGGCCAAAGTGTGATTTTTCAATCACACACAACATTTGGGGTGAATGCGATTTCCGGCAGGGAAATCAACGGCATGGGTCGTCCGCGTTCCTCCCCGCGCTAGGCGCGGGGAGGAAAGGCCGGGCGATCTCAGCCGTAGGGATCGGCGGCGTCGCGCATGCCGTCGCCCATGAACTGGTAGGCCAGGATGACGCCGATCACCGGCACCACCGGGAACATCAGCCACCAGTTGACCGCGACCACGTTGATGTCGGTCGCCTCGTTCAGCAGCACGCCCCACGAGGTGATCGGCGGGCGCAGGCCGAGGCCGAGGAAGCTCAGCGCGGTCTCGGCGAGGATCATCGAGGGGATGCTGAGCGTCGCCGAGGCGATCAGGTGGCTCATGAAGCCCGGCAGCAGGTGGCGGCCGATGATGCGGCCCGGCTTGGCACCCATCATCTGGGCGGCGGCGGCATAGTCCTCCTCGCGCAGCGACAGCAGCTTGGAGCGCACGGCGCGGCCGAGGCCGGGCCAGTCGAGCAGGGCGAGGATGATGGTGATGCCGAAGTAGACCAGCAGCGGCGACCAGGTCACCGGCAGGGCCGCCGACAGGGCGAGCCACAGCGGCAGGTGGGGGAAGCTCTTGATGATCTCGGTGATGCGCTGGACCACGCTGTCGACCCAGCCGCCGTAGTAGCCGGCGAGGCCGCCCAGCACGAGCGCCAGGGCGAACGACAGCGCGATGCCGAAGATGCCGATCGTCAGCGAGATGCGCGCCGCGTAGACGATGCGGCTGAACATGTCGCGGCCCAGCCGGTCGGTGCCGAGCAGGAACAGCTGCCCGCCCTCCGGCTGGCAGAAGAAGTGGAAGTCCCACTCGAACAGGTTCCAGAACTCGTAGGTGTCGCCCTTGCAGAAGAACCGGATCTGCATCGGCTTGGTGGTGTCCGGCGTGTAGACACGCTGCAGCGTCTCCATGTCGCGCGTCGTCTTGAGGGCGTAGACGAACGGCCCGAGGAACTGGCCCTCGTGCATCACGTGGACCCGCTGCGGCGGCGCGAAGATGTAGGCCGAGTGGCGGGTGTGCAGGTCGTACGGCGCGATGAACTCGCTGATCAGCGTCGAGAAGTACATCAGCAGCAGGAAGGCGGCCGACACGACGGCCGGCCGGTGGCGGCGGAAGCGCCACCACATCAGCTTCCACTGCCCCGCCATGTAGTACTTTTCCTGCTCGGCGGTCAGGCGCTCGGAGACGTAGGGATCCCACGGCTCGCGGTTGACGTAGTGCGGCGAGCGGGGACGCGGGGTCCCGGGGGCGGCGCCGGAGGTCTGGTCGGTCATGGCGTCACTTCTCCGACGTCGCGCCGAAGCGGATGCGGGGGTCGAGCGCGGCCAGCGCGAGGTCCGAGATCAGCATGCCGATCACGGTCAGCGTCGCCACGAACAGCAGGAAGGTCGCCGCGAGGTTGACGTCCTGGGTCTTCAGCGCGCCCAGCAGCATCGGGCCCGTGGTCGGCAGCGACAGCACCACCGACACGATGACCGAGCCGGAGATGACGTCGGGCAGCAGGCCGCCGATGTCGGCGACGAACGGGTTGATGGCGTGGCGCAGCGGGTACTTGATCAGCAGCCGCATCGGCGGCAGGCCCTTGGCGCGGCCGGTCGTGACGTACTGCTTCTGCAGCTCGTCCAGCAGGTTGGCGCGCAGGCGGCGGATCATGCCGGCGGTGCCCGACATGCCGATGACGATCACCGGGATGATCAGGTGCTGCATCACCGAGACCGCCTTGCCCCACGACATCGGCTTGTCGATGTACTCGGGGTCCATCAGGCCGCCGATCGACAGGCCGAAGTAGACCTTGCCGACGTAGAGCAGCACCAGCGCCAGCAGGAAGTTCGGCACCGCGAGACCGATGAAGCCGATGAACGACGCGACGTAGTCGCCGACCCTGTACTGGTGGGTCGCGGCGTAGACGCCGATCACGAACGACACCGTCCAGATGAACACGATGGTCGCCGATTCCATGACGATGGTCAGCGCCAGCCGCTCGCCGATCAGCGACGACACCGGCACGGTGTCCTGGCAGGAGAGCCCGAAATCCCAGCGGAAGATGCCGCCGACCCACTCGAGGTAGCGCAGCCACAGCGGGTCGTTGAGGTTGTAGATCGCCCGCAGCTCGTCGGCGCGGCGCAGCGCGTCGGGGTCGCCGCGCGCCAGCAGCTCGTCGACCTGCGAGGTGACGCAGTCGCCGGGCGGCAGGTCGATGATGAAGTAGACGAGGGCGCTGATGATGAACAGCGTCGGGATCATCAGCAGGATGCGGCGGATGACGAACAGCAGCATGGCTCAGAGGCCTCCCTTGGCCATGCGGACGTGGTGGCCGGGCGACACCTCGGTCCATTCGACCCTGTGGGTCGGGTCGTCGCGGAACGGGTCCGGCCACGCGGTCGGGTCGGACGCCTTGCCCTCCATCAGCGCGCCGAGGTCGAGGCGGGCGTCGGGATCGGGCATCGGCACCGCGGAGAGCAGCGCCTGCGTGTAGGGGTGCAGCGGGTTCTTGAACAGCTCGCCGGCCGGCGCCATCTCGACCAGGCGGCCGGCGCACATCACGGCGATGCGGTCGGCGATGTAATCGACCACCGCGAGGTTGTGCGAGATGAACATGTAGGTGAGACCGAGCTGCTTCTGCAGGTCCTTGAGCAGGTTGAGGATCTGGGCCTGGATCGAGACGTCGAGCGCCGACACCGGCTCGTCGCAGATCACCATGTCGGGCCGGAGCGCCAGGGCGCGCGCGATGCCGATGCGCTGGCGCTGGCCGCCCGAGAAGGAGTGCGGGTAGCGGCTGAGGTGGCGGCGGTCGAGGCCGACCATCTCCATCAGCTCGCTGACCATCTCGCGGCGGTAGGCGTCGTCGCCGATCTTATGGATGACCAGCGGCTCGACCAGGATGTCGTACACCGTCATGCGCGGGTTGAGCGAGCCGAACGGGTCCTGGAAGATGAACTGCAGCTTGGTGCGGAAGCGGTCGAGCTCGGCGCCCTCGAGCGACAGCACGTCGGTCTTGCGGCCCCAGTCGTCGTACACGACGCGGCCGCCGCTCGAGCCGTCGGCGTTCGGGTCGGCCGAGATGCCGCGCATCAGGATCTTGCTGAGCGTGGTCTTGCCGCAGCCCGACTCGCCCACCAGGCCGAGGCACTCGCCGCGCATCACGTCGAAGCTGACGTCGTTGACGGCGCGCACCGTGCGGGTCGTACCGCCGCCGGTCAGCTGCTCGAACAGCGTGTCGGCCTTGCGGATCTTGAAGGTCTTGGACAGGTGGCGGACCTTCAGCACCGGCGAGTCCGGGTTGAAGTCCGGCGTCGGCTTGGAGACCGCCTTCTCCTTCAGCAGGTGGCCGGTCGCCGCGGTGATCTCGCGGATCGGCACCAGCCGCTCGCCGGGCGTCATGTCGAAGCGCGGCACCGCGTGCAGCAGGGCCTTGAGGTAGGGGTGCTGCGGGTCGCGGAAAATGTCGCGCAGGTCGCCCGACTCGACGACCCGGCCGCGGTACATCACGACCACGTCGTCGGCGACGTTGGCGACCACGCCGAGATCGTGGGTGATCATCAGGAGCGCCATGCCGAGCTCGGACTGCAGGTCCTTCATCAGCCGCAGGATCTGCGCCTGGATGGTGACGTCGAGCGCGGTGGTCGGCTCGTCGGCGATCAGCAGCGCCGGCCGGCAGACCAGCGCCATGGCGATCATGGCGCGCTGGCGGAGGCCGCCCGACAGCTCGAACGGGTAGGTGCGCAGCGCCCGCTTGGGATCGGGGAAGCCGACCATGCGCAGCATGTCGACGGTCAGCGCCTCGATCTCGGGACGCGACAGCTTCTTGCCGGTCGCCTGGACGCGTTCGACCGCCTGGTCGCCGAGCCGCAGCGCGCCCAGCCGGCTGCCGCCGTGCAGCTCGACCGCCTCGCCGATCTGGTCGCCCACGGTATGGAGCGCCGACAGCGAGGTCATCGGCTCCTGGAAGATGATCGAGATGGCGCCGCCGCGGATGGCGCGGATCTCCGGCCCGGCGCGGTCGAGCCTGGCGATGTCGATCGGCGGCGCGTCGGTGCGCGGGTCGTCGAACAGGATCGAGCCGTCGCTGATCTTCGCGGTGCGCGGCAGCAGGCCCATGATGGCCTGGCTGCACACCGACTTGCCCGAACCCGATTCGCCCACCAGCGCGACCGTTCCGCCCGGCGGGATGGTGAAGGACACGTGGTCGACCGCCCGCAGCGTGCCCTCGTGGACGCCGAAGTCGACGGTCAGGTTCTCGACGCGCAGCAGATCCTTCATACTCTCTCTTCCTGCCCCGCCACCGAGATTCCCATGGCCTTGAGGTTCGCCCGCGTGGCCTCGCTCAGCGGCAGGCCGGCGGCCTCCGCCGCCCGCGCGGCCCGCTCAACGATGTCATGGAACCCGTCGAGCGACGAATCAAGTCGCACGGTGCGTCCGCCGGCCGAGCCGACGCTCAATTGCATCCAACCGTCGGTGCGATCCCGCTTGGTCGAGAAGTAGCTGAGCTTGAAGCGGTCGATGCGGCTCCACTCGACCAGCGTGCCGGCCGGGCCGTCGGCGCACAGCGTGTCGTGGCCCAGCAGGTAGCGGGTGCGCTGGCGCAACGCGGTGCGCACCAGGAACACCGCGAACAGCAGGAAGCCGAGCAGCAGCACCGCCGCGATCCAGCGGTTGACCTCGAGCAGCAGGAGCGGCGCGCCGCACAGCAGCGCACCGGCGGCCGCGCGGCCATAGTCGGCCAGCAGCGTCTTCTGCGGGTAGCGAAGGTCCACCGTCGTCACCCGGCACCCTCCCCCGTGGCCGGAAAGAGCTCACCGGCCGATCGCATTCGGAGTCCGGGCATGCTCGCCGTTTTGTCCCATAGCTGACCTAGGAAATCCCACGCTTCGCCGTCCATCGCAAGATGATGACTGAGGATGCCGACCGGCTCGCCGCTGTCGCGGGCGCGCGCCAGGGCCCCGGCCAGCGCCGCCAGCGCGGCGTCGGCGCCGACGAAGCGGCGCGTCTTCCAGTCGACCAGGTCGACATGGGTGTTCACGGCGCGCAGGCCGCGCACCGGGAAGACGCGCGTTCGCGCTCCGTAGGTCGAGAGGCCGCGGAAGCCCATTTCGGGCAGAGTCGGCACCAGCGGCGGCGCGATGCGGTTCCACGGCGGCACCAGGACGGGCAGCGGCCGGGCGCCGAACAGGCGTTCCAGGGCCATGCGCCCGGTGCCGAGCTCGCCCAGCACGAACATGGCCGGCCGGTGCAGGCCCAGTTCCATCTTCTTGTCGGCCGGCGGCGCGTGGTTGGTGTGGGCGTAGCCGTGCTGCAGCACGTCGACCCCCGGCTCGTCCGCCAGGCGCGCGGCCAGCGCCGCCGTCGCCTGCGCCGGCACTACCGCCAGCGCCAGCGGCACGCCGCTGGCGCGGTGCAGGCCCAGCAACCGCTCCAAGGCCGGGGCGGTGTCGGCGGCATCGTCGTCGCGCCACCAGATCTCGGCCGGCGCGGCGCGCGCGGCCCAGCGGTCGGCCTCTTCGGCCAGGGTCTGCCAGTCGCTCATCGGGCCTCCGCCAGCAGCCGGTGCAGCAGGCGGGCGGTCGCCGGCCCACCGCCGACGTCGCAGGCCGGCCGGCCGCGCAGGTCGGGCCCGGCCAGCGCCCGCGCCACCGCGTCGGCCAGCGTCCCGGGCGACAACGCGCCGGGCGGCACCGTCGCCACCAGCCCGCGCGCCGCCAGGGCGGCGGCACGGTCGGCCTGCTCGGTCTCGCGGTCGGTCGCGAACGGCACCAGCACGGCGCGCCGTGCGTGCCGCAGGGTCTCGATGGCGGTGTTGTAGCCGGCCTGCGAGATCGACAGCGTCGCGCGCGCCAGCAGGGCGCGGAAATCGGCGCGCGCCGGCTCGATCACGATCCCGGGACGGGTCGCCAGCGCGGCGCGGTCGGTGGCCGGCAGGTTGTCGCCGACCAGCAGCCGCCAGGTCCGGTCGGCCAGCGCGGTCAGCGGCCGCGCCGCCACGGCGGCCTCGAGCAGCGGCCGGCCGACGGCGCCGCCGCCGATCGACACCACGACCTCGTCGCGGCCCGTCGTGCCGTCGTCTTCTCCCGTAACGCCGCCTTCGTCGTCGTCGAGGACGTAGCCGGTGTAGTGGGCGCGGTCGCGGATCGCCGGCCAGCCCGCGAAGCTGGCCTCGAACGGCACCAGCGCCGGGTCGCCGTGGATCAGCACGGCGTCGAACCACGTCGTGACCAGGGCGACCGTCTCGGCGACGCGGTGTGCCGGCGCGCGGCGCACGACGTCGCGCACCGAGCCGGCGACCAGCGGCCGCTTCGGCAGGGCGCGCGCCGCCTCGAGCAGCGGCAGCAGTTCGAAGCGCAGCCGCGTGCGGCCAAACGGGAACTGCTCGGTCAGCACGATGTCGGGTTGCTCGGCGCGCAGCAGGGCGAGCAGGGCGTCGCGGCGTGTCGCCTCGAAGGCGACATCGGCGACACCGCCGTCGAGCCGGCAAACCTCGCGCAGGCCGGCATTCGCGGCCCTGAGCGGCGGCAGCTGGTGGAACCGGATCGCGTCCGTCCGCAGCCCCGCCACCGGCGCGCCGCCACTAACCAGCAGCACGTCGAAGCCGCCGGCCGCCAGCGCGCGGGCCAGCGTCGCGGCGCGGCGCAGGTGGCCGATGCCCAGCAGGTGCTGCACCCAGAAGAAGACGCGCGGCCTCACGGTTCGCCCGCGAGCGGCACGTTGAGACGCTCGACCGTCACGCTGCCGTCGCGATGGGCGACGAAGAAGTGCAGGCAGTGCCAGTCGAGCTTGTGCGGCGGCCGGCCGAGCATGTTCCAGCCGGTGGCCAGCGCCAGCAGCGCGCGGATCGTCGCCTTGTGCGACACCGCCACCGTCGGCCGGCCGTCCCGCGCCAGCGCCGCCGCCCAGGCGCCGATGCGGGCCATCGCGGCGCGCGGCGACTCGCCGCCCGGCGCCTGGAAGTCGAGGCCGCGCGCCTCCGCCGCGAGGAAGGCGTCGCCGACCGAGGCGCGCAGCCCGGCGATGGTCTGGCCTTCCCAGGCGCCGAAGCTCATCTCGCGCAGGCTCGAATCGAGGGTCACCGGCGCCGAGGGCCGCACCAGCTCGGCGGTGCGCCGCGCCCGCTGCAGCGGGCTCGAGAACCGGCGCCAGCGATCGGCCGGCGGCGGCAGGCGCCAGCGCCGCGCGTCGGCCTCGCCGCGCGCGTTGAGCGGCGTGTCGGTCAGGCCCTGCAGCCGCTTGGCGACGTTCCAGTCGGTGGTGGCGTGGCGCAGCACGGCGAACGGCACGCCACTCATCGCGGCCTCCGCAGCCGCAGGGTCGCCAGCGCGCTGGCCAGCGCCCGCGCCGCGGCGCGCTCGTCGTGGTGGGCGGCGACGCGCCGGCGCGCCGCCGCGCCCATCGCCGCACGCAGCGCCCGGTCGTCGAGCAGCCGCGCCACCGCGGCGGCGAACGCCGCGGCGTCGCCGATCGGGGTCAGCAGGCCGGTGACGCCGTCGGCCACCACCGCGGGCACGCCGCCGGTGCGACCGGCGACCACCGGCAGGCCGGCCGCCTGGGCTTCGAGGAAGGCCATGCCGTAGGCTTCGTTGATCGCGGGCCACAGGTAAAGGTCGGCCGCGCCGTACAAGGCCGGCAGCGCGGCGTGGCGCTGGGCCCCGGCGAAGCGCACGCGCGGGCCGAGCGGCGCCATCATCGCCTCGACCGCGGCGCGCTCGCGGCCGTCGCCGACCAGCATCGCCTGCCAGCGCCGGTCGGCCAGCAGGCCGAGCGCGTCGGCCAGCACGCGGTACGAGGCGAGCTTGTCGCGCGTGCGCATCATGCCGACGCTCAGCAGCACGGGAGGATCGTTGTCGTGGTGCGCCACCGCCGCGAACGGCGCGATGTCGATGAACGGCGGCAGCCACGCCTGCCGCGCCCCCGGGTGCAGCCGCGCCTTCACGCCCGGCATGTCGCGCGGGTTGACCGTCAGCACGAGGTCGGCGGCGGCCAGCGCGCGCTCGACCGCGCGGTGACCGAGCCGCGTCGGCCCCATGGCGCGCCGGTGCGCGTGCGAGGCCTCGACCAGCACGTAGGGAAGGCCCAGCGCGCGCGTCACCAATGGCCCCAGCCAGTCGGGCTTGCGGTACCAGCAATGGTAGGTGAGCCACAGGTCGAAGCGCTCGGGATGGCCGGCCGGCAGGGCACGCCAGCGCGCCACCAGCCGGTCCGCCTGGCGCCGCGCCCGGCGCTCGAGCGCGAGGTGTTGGTCGGCGTCGGGCACGCCCGGCGCGACCCGGCTCGACGCCGGCATGACGACGCGGTGGCCGAGCCGGCGCAGCAGGCGCTGCAGGCCGCGCGCCATCTCGCGATCACCCGAGGGCACGTCACTGTCGGGCGGCTTGAGCGGCGTGTGCAGGAGCACGCGCATGGTCACTCCGCGGCGCGCGCCTCGGGCCGGGCGCTCCCGCCCAGCGCGCCGGCGATCCAGTCGACGCCGGTGTCGTAGGAGAAGCGCGCGCGCACGATCTCCGACGCGCGCACCGCCAGCCGCAGCCGGAGGTCGGGGTCGGCGACCATGCGCGCCAGCGCGGCCGCCAGCGCGTCGGGATCGCCCGGCGGCGCCAGCAGGCCGTTGTCGCCGTCGTCGACGAACTCGGCGATCGCCGCCGCCGTCGTGGCGACCAGCGGCACGCCCTGGTGCGCGGCTTCCATCAGCACGTTGGGCAGGCCGTCCTGGTCGCCGTCGCTCGCCTTCTTGCTGGCCAGCACGAAGACGTCGGCGCGGCGCAGCGCGGCGAACACCTCGGCCTGCGGCTGGGCGCCTAGCCAGCGGCAGCGCCCGGCGATGCCGAGGCGCTCGGCCCGCGCCTTCAGCGCGTCGCCCAGCTCGCCGCCGCCGACATGCTCGAACCGCCAGTGCAGCGTGTCCGGCACCCGCGCCAGCGCATCGAGCAGGTCGTCGAAGCCCTTCTTCTCGACCTTGCGGCCGATCGACAGCACCACCACCGGGTCGGCCGGGTCGCTGCCGTCGCGCCGCGAGCGCGCCGGCTGCGGCGGCGGCAGGTGGGCGAAGTCGAGGCCGTGGTAGACCAGCTTCACGCGGTCGGGCCGCGGCGACAGTTCGCGCAGGCGGGCCGCGCCCAGCGCCGTGCAGGTCACCGCCCAGTCGCAGTCGGCCAGCTTTTCCGCGATGTCCCAGGGTTCGCTGGTCCAGATGTCCTTGGCGTGCGCCGACACGCTCCACGGCAGGCCGCGCACCAGGGCGGCGTAGCGTGTCACCGAGCACGGCGTATGGAGGAAGTGGGCGTACAGCCGCTCGACGCCGGCCGGCAGCTCGGCCGCCAGCACCAGCGCCTGGCCAAAGCGGCGCAACCGGTTGGCGGTCGGATCGCGGCGGAAGTCGGCGCGGAACGCGGCGGCGGCGGCGGCGTAGCCGGGCAGGCGGCGCGCGATTCGCCAGGCCTGCCGCACGCGCGCCCGGTCGTCCTCGAGGTACTCCGGCAGGTAGACGACGCGCGCTTTCACGCGGTCGTGCACCGGGTGGCGATGCTTGTCGGTCGGCCGGCGCAGCGACCAGATCTCGAGCGCGATGCCGCGCGCCTCGAGGCCGGCGATCTCCTGGGCGATGAAGGTCTCCGACAGGCGCGGCCAGCCCTTGAGGACGACCGCGACCCGCGCGGCGGCAGACGACATGACGGGCCCGGGATCAGGTCCTGGCGCGGGCCGGCGGCGCGGCCGGCGCGGGGGACGCCCCGGGGCCAACCACGGGAGCCGGCGACGTGTTGCCCAGCGAAGCCGGGCCGCGCTGGCGCTGGCCGAACTGCTTGGCGACCAGCCGCCACACGTTGGGCAGGCCGTCGAGCAGGCCCGGCACGACGACGTCGCTCGGCAGGCCCTGCTGCGGCAACTGGCGCAGCGCGGTCGCCATGTCGAGCGGGTCGCGGCCACGGTCGGCGTCGAGCATCTCGACCAGCCCGACGTTGCGCGCGGCGCGGGCGCGGATCAGCTGTTCCTGGCGCGGCCGGGTGCGCGGCACGATGATCGCCTTCTTGTCGAACGACAGGATCTCGCAGAACGTGTTGTAGCCGCCCATCGCCACCACGCCGGCGGCGCGCTGCATCAGGGCGCCGAGGTTGTTGGTGAAGGTCAGGGTGCGGATGTTGCGGAACTTCGACGAGCGTTCCTTGAAGTTCTCGCGCGCCGCGGCCGACATGAACGGGCCGAACACGATCACCGCGCCGTAGGGGATGTGCGGGTCGCTCTCGTAGGCCGACAGCACCCAGTCGACCAGGTCCTCGCCGTCGCCGCCGCCGCCCGGCGTCACCAGGATGAACGGCACGTCGAGCTCGTCGACCTCGTGCGGCACGTCGGCGTGCAGCGGCAGGTCGCGCCGCAGGTAGCCGGTGTAGACCATCTTGTGGCGCACCGACGGCGGCACCTCGATGCCGGTCAGCGGCTTGTTGATCTGCGGCAGGCCGTAGATCCAGATCTCGTCGTAGAGGTCGCGCAGCGCCGGCACGACGCTCTTGCGCTCCCATTCCTTGCGCAGCGCCTCGGGCTCGTCCATGACGTCGCGCAGGCCCAGCACCAGCGGCGTGCCGCGTTCCTTCAGGAGGTGCAGGGTCGGCACCACCTCGCCGCGCAGGCCGGTCGGCTCCTTGTCGACGATGAACAGGTCGGGCCGGTAGATGTCGGCGGTGTCGCGGATGATGCGGGTGCGCATCTCCATCGTGTGCTCGACCCCGACCCGCAGGTTGGCCGAATCGTAGTTGCCGTCGATCTGCTTGACGACGCCCGGGATGCGCACGAAGTCGATGCCGGAGCGGAATTCGTAGGAGCCGATCACCGGCGACCCGGAGACGATCAGCACCGAAACGGTGGGATCGGCCGCGACCAGGGCATTGGCGATCGTCCGGCAGCGGCTCACATGGCCAAGGCCGAAGGAGTCGTGGCTGTAGAGCAGCACACGCTTGGACCGGCTGTGGGGCATCGGGGCACTCTCTCCTTGCCGAAGCGCGTCCTGCCCCGACCGGTGAACGGCGCCAGTATGGCATATCGTGGCCAGACGGGCGAACCGCACAAAATATCAAATGAAATCAAGGGACTGATCTACTATAGGTGGGGACACGGTCCAGCGGACGGACTGACGCAGCGCAGAGCCATGCAACGCAACCTGTTCTCCTACATCTGGCGGCACTCGAGGCCCGAGCAGGTTGTCATCCTGAGCCTCGTGATGCTGGCCCAGGTCTTCTACTTCCTGTCGCTGACCGTGCCGAAGGACATCGTCAACAACGGCATCCAGGGCAACGCCTTCAAGCATTCGCAGACGATCCCGTTCCTCGTCTGGGAGCTCGACCTGTCGCGCATCCTGCCCGGCAAGGTGCTGCGCATCTTCGACGGCTTCCAGGTCGACCAGCTCGGCTACCTGGTGACGATGAGCTTCGTGTTCCTGGGCGCGGTGGTCATCAACGGCCAGTTCAAGAAGAGCATCAACACCCAGAAGGGCCGCATGGGCGAGCGCATGCTGCGCCGCCTGCGCTACGAGCTCTACGACCGCATCCTGCGCTTCCCGCCGGCCCACTTCCGCAAGGTCAAGCAGGCCGAGCTGGCGACCATGGTGAAGGACGAGGTCGAGCCGCTCGGCGGCTTCATCGGCGACGCCTTCGTCCAGCCGATGTTCCTCGGCGGCCAGGCGCTGACCGCGATCTTCTTCATCATGCTGCAGAACTGGCTGCTCGGGCTGATCGTGATCGCGCTGCTGGCGGCGCAGATGATCATCATCCCGCGGCTGCGCAAGCCGGTGCTGGTGCTCGGCCGGCAGCGCCAGATCTCGGCCCGCCAGCTGGCCGGCCGGATCGCCGAGACCGCCGACGGCGTGCACGAGATCCATGCCCACGGCGCCGCCAACTACGAGCGCGCCGACATCTCCGAGCGGCTGGGCGCGATCTACAAGATCCGCTTCGACCTCTACCAGAAGAAGTTCGCCGCCAAGTTCTGGAACAACCTGCTCAGCCAGTCGACGCCGTTCGCGATCTACCTGGTCGGCGGCTACTTCGCGATCACCGGCCAGATGGACGTCGGCGCCGTGGTCGGCGTGCTGCTCGCCTACAAGGACCTGCCGTCCCCGATCAAGGAGTTGATCGACTGGGACCAGCAGCGCCAGGACGTGCAGATCAAGTACGAGCAGGTGATCGACCAGTTCCAGCCCGAGGGCATGATGCCGCCGGAACTGCAGGCGATCCCCGACGGGCCGCCGCCGCCGCTCGGCAAGGAGCTGGCGCTGGCCGGCGTCGTGGTGTCCGAGGATGGCCGGGTCAAGCAGCTCGACAGCGTCTCGCTCACCCTGCCGACCACCAGCCGCGTGGCGGTGATCGGCGGCTCGGGCTCGGGCAAGGAAGTCCTGGGCTATGTTCTGGCGCGCCAGACGCTGCCCAGCAGCGGCTCGATCCGCATCGACGGCAAGGACTTCTTCCAGCTGCCGGAGTACGTCATCGGCGCGCGCCTGGCCTATGTCGGCCAGGACACCTACCTCTTCCCGCTGTCGGTCCGCGACAACCTGCTGTTCGGCCTCAAGATCCGCCCGGTCGTGCCGGCTACCTACGACGAGGCGACCAAGGCGTTGCGCGAAACCTTCTGGAAGGAATCGGAGCGGGCCGGCAATCCGGCCTTCGATCCCAATGCCGACTGGGTCGACTACGAGCTGGCGGGCGCCACCGGCCCGGCCGACCTGCTGCCCTGCATGGTGCAGGTGCTGAAGCAGGTCGAGCTGGACGAGGACATCTATTCGCTGGGCCTGCGCGGCACCATCGACGCGGCGGCACGGCCCGACCTCGCCGGGAAGATCCTGAAGGCCCGTCATGCGCTGCACGAACACCTGCAGGACGGCACCTATGCCGGTCTCGTCGAGCCGTTCAACGACGACCACTACAACAAGAACCTGTCGGTGGCCGAGAACCTGCTGTTCGGCACGGCACTCGGCAAGCAGTTCGACGGCGACAATCTCGCGGCCGATCCCTACGTCCTGTCGGTTCTGAAGACCACCGGGCTCGACCTCGACCTGCAGCGCATGGGTCTGACCATCGCCGAGACCATGGTCGAACTCTTCTCGGGCCTGTCGCCCGACAATCCGTTGTTCGAGCAGTACAGCTTCATCTCGGCGGACGAGTTGCCCAACGTCCGGCTGCTGCTGCAGCGCCTGGGCGGCAAGGGCATCGAGGCGGTGCCCGAAGCGGACCGGGTCCGGCTGATGACCCTGCCGTTCCGCTACATCGAGGCGCGCCATCGCCTCGGCCTGATCGACGCGGCGATGGAGGAGCGCATCCTCGGCGCCCGGCGCGCCTTCGCCGAGGGCCTGCCCGCCAACCTGCGCGACGCCGTCGAGTTCTACGATTTCGAACGCTACAACAGTGCCGCCACCCTGCAGGACAACATCCTGTTCGGTCGCCTGGTCTATGGGCAGGCGCAGGCCGGCGAGCGCATCGGCACCCTGATCGCCCAGGTGTTCAACGAGCTCGGCCTGCGCGATTCGGTGATCGAGGTCGGCCTGGAATACAATGTGGGCGTCGGCGGCAAGAGACTGCCCGCGACACAGCGCCAGAAGCTCGGCATCGCCCGGGCGATGATCAAGCGTCCCGAATTGATGGTGGTCAACGAGGCGGTCGCCATGTTCGACGGCCGCACCCAGGACCGCATCCGCGACAACGTCCTGGCCTGCGCGACCGAGAGCAATCGCGGCGTGGTCTGGATCGCCAACCGGCCCAACCAGGCCGAGCCGTTCGAAATGGTCGTCGTCATGCAGGGCGGCCGTGTGGTTGCCCAGGGATCGCCGTCGGAGCTGGCGGCTAAAGGCGGGCTCTACGCCGAGCTCATGGCATCGGCGTAGGCGCACCGAGGAGGACACGATGAACCTCAACGAAGAAGTAGAGCTGCTGAAGGGCGTGCCGATCTTCTCGAAGGTCGAGCAGGCGAGACTGAAACTGCTGGCTTTCACCAGCGAAAGGGTGAATTTCGCGGTCGGCCAGGAAGTCTGTCACCAGGGCGATCCGGGCGACACGATGTACGTCATCCTGGGCGGGACCGCCGACGTGCTGATCGACACGCCGAGCGGCCAGATCGCGGTGGCCGAGATGAAGCGCAACAGTTTCTTCGGCGAGATCGCCATTCTGTGCGACGTGCCGCGCACCGCGACGATCAAGGCGAAAGAGCCCCTCGCCACGCTCAAGATCACCAAGGACATGTTCTATCGCCTGGTCGCGGAGTTCCCCGAGATGGCGATCGAGATCATGCGCGAGCTGGCCCATCGCCTGGAAGACACCAACCAGAAGCTGCGCGCCGCCACCAGGGCCGCCTGAGCGTTCGAAGAGTCATCGTATCGTCATGAGCCGTCTCGACAGTTTCATCGCGCGCATGCAGGCACAGCGCGACTGCCTGAACTTCCTGAAGCCCGCCATCGACGCCGTGACAGGCCCGATCCTCGAAGTGGGCCTGGGCAACGGCCGCACCTACGACCATCTCCGCGAGCTCTTTCCGGCTCGGGACATCTATGTGTTCGAGCGCAAGGTCGCCGCCCATCCCGATTGCATCCCGCCCGAGGACCGGTTGTTCCTCGGCGATGCCGACCGGACGATTCCCGAAGCGGTGCGCAGGCTCGGCGCGACGGCGGCGCTGATCCACACGGATCTGGGAACCGGCGATCACGAAGCGAACGTCGAGATGGGCAAATGGCTGGGCCCGGCACTCGACCGCCTGGCCGCCTCGGGCGGCTACGTCCTGGCGAACCAGGCACTCGACGTCGCGCGTTGGCAGCGCCAGCCCGAACCTCCGGGCGTGCCGAAGGACCGGTACTTTCTCTATCGCGTGCGTTAGCGGCCGAAGAGCTGGACGAGCGCCAGCAGCACGATGGCGCCGACGACGGAGCCGATGAACCCGGCCGGCTGGCCGGCCCGATAGAGGCCGAGCGCCTGGCCGCCATAGGTCGCGATCACCGAGCCCGCGACACCGATCAGGACGGTGATCCAGAAGCCTTGGATCATCCCGCCGGGACCGATCCAGCGGGCGAGGAGACCGACGACGAAGCCGATCAGGATGGTGAAGATGATCTGCAGCATGGCGGGCCCCCCCTAGACCTCGAACGTCGCCGACACCGGCACATGGTCCGATGCTTTCTCCCAGTCGCGCAAGTCCGCGTCGATGTGGTGGCTGCGGATCGCGCCGGCAAGAGCGGGGCTGGCCAGGATATGGTCGAGCCGCCGGCCGCGATTGGACACGCGCCAGTCGTTGTTGCGATAGCTCCACCACGAATAAAGCTTCTGGTCCGCAGGGACAAACCGGCGCGGCACGTCGATCCAGTCGAGCGACGCCTGGAGCTTGCCGAACAGCTCGACCTCGACCGGCGTGTGCGAGACGATCTTGAGGAGCTGCTTGTGGCTCCACACGTCGTGCTCCAGCGGCGCCACGTTGAGGTCGCCCACGGTGATGCGGCGCAGCCCCTTGCGCGCGCGCGGACCGGGCTTGCGCTCGGCATACCAGACCGCCATCTCGCGGTAGAAATCGAGCTTGTGCGCGAACTTCACGTTGAGGTCGGGATCGGGAATGTCGCCGCCCGCCGGGATGTAGAGATTGTCGAGCAGGATCGGATCGCCGCCGACGTCCAGGGCGACCTCGACGTGCCGGCAATCCTCCTTGCCGCAGCGGTGGTGGATGTTGCCGGCGGCGAACGGCACCCTGGAGAGGACCGCGACGCCGTTATAGGCCTTCATCCCCTGCACGAAGCGATGGGTGTAACCCATCCGCTCGAAGGCCTCGTGCGGGAAGAACTCGTCCGGGCACTTGGTCTCCTGAAGGCACAGCACGTCGGGCTTGCGCAACTTCACGAACCGTTCGACGTTTTCGATCCGCAGCCGGACCGAGTTTATGTTCCAGGTCGCAATGGTGAGACTCATCGCCGGGCACTATAGACGATCCGGAGACGATCTCGTCGGGAACATCTCGACCAAGGAGACCTGCCATGCAGATGGATGGCGACCAGAGCAACAACATCGAGGATCGCCGCGGCGACGGCGGCGGGTTCGGCGGCGGGGGATTCGGCGGCGGCGGCTTTCCCATCCCGATGGGCGGGGGCGGCGGCGGCCTGTTCAAGGGCGGCTTCGGCCTGATGGCCTTCGTCGTCATCGCCATGATCATGGGCGCCGATCCCGGGGCCATCCTGAGCGACATCGCGGGCGGCGGCGGCACTTCGAGTTCCATGCCGGCGCCTCCCTCCTCCTCGGCCAGCCGCACGCCGGGCACGCAGGCGCCGGCCGGCGACGCGGAGGCCCAGTTCGTGTCGCGCGTGCTGAAGAGCACCGAGGATGTCTGGCAGGACATCTTCCGCGACATGGGCCGCCAGTATCGCGACCCCAAGCTGGTCCTGTTCCGCGACGCCACGCGCACCGAGTGCGGCGTCGGCCAGGCCGCGATGGGACCGTTCTATTGCCCGGCCGACCAGAGGGTCTATCTCGACCTCGGCTTCTTCGACGAGATGGCACGCCGCTTCCGCGTGCCCGGCCAGTTCCCGCAGGCCTATGTGATCGCCCACGAGGTCGGCCATCACGTGCAGAACCAGCTCGGCATCTCGGCCAAGGTTCAGCAGATGCGCCAGAGCATGAGCAAGCGCGACGGCAACGCGCTGTCGGTGCGCACCGAACTCCAGGCCGACTGCTTCGCCGGCGTCTGGGCCAACCGCGCCGACAAGCAGCGCGGCGGCAAGATGATCGACGACAAGGACGTGGAGCAGGCGCTGGCCGCCGCCTCGGCGATCGGCGACGACGCGCTACAGAAGCAGAGCCAGGGCCGCGTCGTGCCCGACAGCTTCACCCACGGCACCAGTGCCCAACGCGCCCGCTGGTTCCGCAAGGGTCTGGAGACGGGCGATCCCCGTCAGTGCGATACCTTTAGAGCGCAGCAGCTCTAACAGCTTTAGCTTTGCTAAAGCTGTTGGCGGGCGGCAGCGCCTTCTGAGGCGCGAGAGCCCGCACGGTGCAGAAAAGACAAAAACACTTCTCGTCGTCTCGACCGGAGCACCGAAGGTGCGGAGCGGAGAGACCTTCGCTCGGCCAAAAGCCGGCAAATCATGGAGAGAAGATCTCTCCACTCCGCGCTTCGCGCTCCGGTCGAGATGACGGAATTCTGCTGGTTAGACCAGCGTGCACGTCACCGTGCCACAGCCGTCGACGAAGCCGGACAGCGTGTCGCCCTTCACCACCGCCGCCACGCCATCCGGCGTGCCGGTATAGATCAGGTCGCCGGCGGCCAGTTCGACGAGGCCCGACAGGTAGGAAATCGTCTCGGGCACGCTCCAGATCAGCGCGTTGAGATCCGACTTCTGGCGGGTCTTGCCGTTCACATCGAGCTGGATGGTGCCCTTGGCGGGATGGCCGATCTTCGCAGCCGGATAGATCTCGCCGATCGGCGCGGACTGGTCGAAGCCCTTGCCCATGTCCCACGGGCGGCCCATGTCCTTGGCTTGGTTCTGCAGGTCGCGCCGGGTCATGTCGAGGCCGACGCCGTAGCCGTACACGTGGTCCAGTGCCTTCTCGACCGGGATGTCGGCGCCGCCCGACTTCATCGCCACGACCAGTTCCATCTCGTGGTGCAGGTTCTTGGTGGCCGGCGGATAGGCGACCTTCGTCGGGTTCTTCGGGTCGGCACAGATCACGATCGCATCGGCCGGCTTGGTGAAGAAGAACGGCGGCTCGCGGTCGGGATCGTGTCCCATCTCGCGGGCATGGGCCGCGTAGTTGCGGCCGACGCAGAAGATGCGGCGCACCGGGAACAGGTCGCCGGTTCCGTGGACCGGCACGCCGACGGTGGCCGGCGGTGTCACGACATAAGCCATCGCTTTCTCCCTCAAGAGCGTGTCTTTATGAAGGGCACCGGAGTGCTGGGCAATGACCGACGAGAATGTCCTGATCGTACAGGCCGATTCGGCCGAAACCTCGCTGGGGTGGGCCACCCTGGGCGGGCGGCGCTGGCGTTGCACCGTGGGTGCAGGCGGGATCCGCGAGGACAAGGTGGAGGGCGATTCCGCCACGCCGGTCGGCGAATTCCCGCTGCGCCGGATCTATTTCCGCAACGATCGGCTGGTCCTGCCGAAGGTTTCTCTGCCGGCCCGGCCGATCAACGAGCATGACGGCTGGTGCGACGACCCGCGCTCGCCGACCTACAACCGGCTGGTCAGCATCCCCAACGAGTGGAGCCACGAGAAGATGTGGCGCGAGGACGGGCTCTACGACGTCGTCGTCGTGGTCGGCTACAA
>Ga0102832_1000531_pt1 | contig 56785 bp, 51 predicted proteins | sample EBPBio282013_DNA_FD_88942 | JGI IMG/M metagenome (GOLD analysis project Ga0102832, IMG submission 88942) | Wastewater treatment Type I Accumulibacter community from EBPR Bioreactor in Madison, WI, USA - Reactor 2_5/28/2013_ DNA (Illumina Assembly) | ecosystem: Engineered > Bioreactor > EBPR >...
CTTTCCAGGTCGGTGGGTTTGTGGCCGATGGCGTACTGGATGTCGCCGTCGCGGCGGCTCAACCTGAGGTCGGCGTCGAGACTCTTGACCGCGTCCAGGCCGAGCCGCATGATCTTCCACACCTCGTCGCGGACCACGATCCGAAGGTCGCCGGGTGCTGCGGTCTCCCGCATCGCCCTGCCCCAGCTGTTGAGGCACAGCAGCGCCATGCCGGTCGCCTCGTCGCCGAGGCCTTCGAGCCGGGACAGCGACAGCGACTGGATGGGGGCGGCCCAGTCCAGGGCGATGCTGGTGTGGTCGTCGAACAGGCCTTTGAGGGTTCCGGAGACCATCTTGCCGAGGGCGTCGCGCAGCAGCCGGGTGGAGTCGAGGAAGTGGCGTTGGGAGGCGTACCGGCACACGTCGATGAGCTGGTCGGGGGGTTCGTCGAGGAGGCGCCACAGGGTGGGGATGGTGGTTTCTGCCAGGTGGGTGTGGCCGTCGGTGTAGCCGGTGAGCATCTTGAGGGCGGCGTCGACGACGACTTCCTCGCTGGGCCCGAACGGCACCGGCAGGGTGCCGATCTTCTGGGAGCCGACCAGGCCGCGGATCAGGGTGGTCCAGCGGGCGAAGACGACCTTGGCCCGTTCCTGCGCCTGGGCGGGGTCGAGGTGTTCCCAGCCGAGTTTGAGGGGGCCGAACTCGAGCGGGTTGATCCGGGCGGTGAGGCCTTGGCCGATCGCGATCGGGGTGACCCCGACCGCCCGGCACAGCGGTTCGTACTCGTCCTTGACGTCGCCGAGGATGAGCGCTTTGTAGCCGAAGCCGAGCATGCGCAGCAGGAACGCCTTGACGGTGGCCGACTTGCCCATTCCGGGTTTGCCGAAGGTGATCATGTTCGGGTTCGACACCGGGATCGTCTCGTCGAGGACCCAGCCATTCGGGTCGACGTGGAAGCTGCTCCGCGACAGGTAGTCGATGCCGATCTGGGCGCCGCGGGGCGGGATCGCCGGGCTGGTCACGAACGGCCACAGCACCGGCGCCTGGTCCGAGGTCATCCGCCACACCGACACCGGCGCCGAGGCGGGCGACCAGCCCCGGTCCGGCCGGCGCGGCCCGTGGCGCGGTGTCGGCGGGAACAGGCGCGGTTCGCGTTCGACAGCCGGGGTGGTGGGCACGGTCGGGAGGGGGTGGCCGAAGTCGGCCAGGAGCCGGCCCACTCCCCTGCCGTCCAGGCGTAGGTGGCGGCTCATTGGTCGCTGCTCCGGTCCAGGCCGACCCCGAGCGGGATGGTGGCGGCGGCGAAGCCGGCGTCCTGGGCGAGGTCGAGCCGTAGCGGCGCGAACCCGGCACGCCGGATGGAGGCGTCCAGCCGGCGGCCGAACTCGGCGATCCGCATCGTGGCCGGCACGGTGGTGCATGCGACCGCGTAGGGGCGGACCAGCGCGTTGCCGGAGGCGAGTTTGGCGTCCAGCCCGCGGGTGCGGGCGATCGCGGTGGCGTCCTTGGCGCGGGTCTTGACCCCGGCGTGGCTGCGCAGCGCTTCGCCCATGTCGGCGGCGGTCTCGGCGTTGAGGGCCTGCCGGTCGGCGGTGGTGGCGGGCAGGATCGGGAAGGCGACCAGCATGGAGCGGCGCTCCCCCGGCTCGGTGGGCACCAGCACCGGCGCGAGCGCCCCCAGCACCGCCCCTTTGGCGGGGAGCTTGAGGGTGGCGGTGATGCTGTGCCAGGCGTCGTGGACGTAGTGCCGGCTGGTCGTCTCCGCGCCGGAGGGGCCGGCCTGGGCCCACGGCACGTCGGCGTTCACCGTCGGGTCGGCCTCTCGGGCGGTGAGGGCTTCGATGATGCCGACCCGGTCGGCGGGGGCGAAACCGGTGCGGACGGCCGCGGCGAGCTGGGGTGAGGTGAGCCACTCGACGCTGCTGATCCGCATGCCGGTGCGCAGCTGGGTTTCGACCTCGGCCATCAGCATGGTCATCGCCCGGGCCCGGGCGTCGATGCCGCGACCGAACTCCCGTGCTTCGCGGGCGAGCCGGGTTTCGGGGACGACGATGGTGCAGAACGCTTCGGTGCGGACCCCGGCCAGGGTCAAGGTGGCGGCCATCTGGGTGTTGACCAGCCGGGCCAGCTCCGGCGCTGTCTCGGGCTGGTGGGTGGTGAGCCATTGTTCGCGTTCGGCGCCGTCGTCGGGCACCGATCGGATCAGGAACTGGACCTCGCAGATGAGTTCGGTACGGGCGCAGGCGTTCAGCAGGCCGGCCAGGCCGCGGCCCTGGCTGTCCCGCTCCGCAGTGTCGGCCAGGGCGAGCCCGGGGTGGCTGATCGCCGCGGTCGCCGCCCAGACCCGGCCGGCCCGGTCCTGGATGAGCGCGAACCGGGTGTTCGTCGGGCCGGTCGGCGGCCCGTCATGGACCCGGATCCCGGACAGCACCCCGGGCAGGTCCGGCACGCCCAGCTCCTCGGCCCGGCCGGCAGCGGCACGGGAACGCCACCGGGCCCAACGCAGCGCGACCCCGGCCGCGTGGGCGGTGGCGGCGAGCAGCCAGCCGGTCGCCGAGCGGCCACGGACCGGGACGACGACCAGCACCAGCAGGACGGCCCAGCCGAGCGCGAGGCCGGCGAACAATCCCCAGCGTTGGGTCTGGACCGCCCACAGTGCCGGGGCGGCCGCTGCGGTCAGGATGCCGAGCTGGACCCCGGTCAGGCCGAAGAACATGCCCACCCGGTCCCGGGTGTAGTCGCTGTACACAACCGCCATCACCGTCTCCGTTCGTCTCATCCGCCTACAGGGCCACCACGGCCACCTCGGCCACCTCGGCCGTCGACGCACCACCCGCCGCCCCGCCTCCGGCGGTGCCGCCACCGCCGGAGGTGCCCGCTTCGCCCGAGGCCGTGGGTGAGCCGGTGGGTGCTGGCGGGTTGTCCGGGGTGACGGGCTGCCCGCCGGACGGTGTTCCGGCCGGCGGATCGGTCGGCTCGTTCTGGGTGGCGTTGGCTTCGCGGTTGGCGCGGGCAGCCTGGTCGGCGTAGCCGCCCTGGTAGTCGGGCTGGTAGGTGTTGTGGCCGACGCCTTCCTGGTTGGTCATGTCGGTGAGCAGCGAGGTGCCCTGCGCGCCGACCCGGGCGACCATGCCGAGGCCGGCGGCAAGCCCGGCCCCGACCGGGCCGAGAACCTGGCCGGCCTGCTGCATCACCCCGGCCACCCTGCTGGTCGTGGCGGCGTCCGCGGTCGCCTCCCCCGCCGACTGGCCACCGCTGGTCGAAGTTGCGGCAGTGTCGTCGCCGGCACTGGTGGCGGGCTGGCCGTGGAGCAGTCCCTGCACGCCGCCGACGGCCGCCATCCCGGCCCGCATCGACGCCCCCGATGCGGTGCCGGGGTCGACGAACGCCAGCAGTTTGAACAGGGCGACCGGGGAGATGACGGCGATGCAGATCAGCACGATCCCGGGCAGCATGGTGCCAACCGAGGCTTCCGCCGTCCCGGTCTTCCCGGCCGCCACGCCTTCGGCCAGTTTGGCGCCGACCCCGGTCACGACCACGACGAGCAGCGGGGTCGCGACCGCGGCGTGGAACCAGCGGAACGCCTTCCAGAACCAGGCCCGGGTGCCCTCGTTCACCAGCCCCGCGGCGGCGATCGGGCCTGTCGCGACCAGCACCATCAGTGCGGCGTCCCGGGCCAGGATCACCAGCAGGTGCCCGATCGCCGCGATCCACATCAACAACCCGAGCAGGCCCAGCACGGTCGCCAGACCGGCGTCACTGATCTGCTTGGTGTCCAGGCCGGTCCACGGCTGCCACGAGTTCAACGACGTCACCCCCAGCAGCTGCTCCATCACCGATCGGGTCAAGCCGCCGACAGCGACGGTGACCGCGACGGTGTAGGCAAGCCAGCCGCCGGTCAGGACCGCGAACTGGGCCAGACCGATCCCCGCCCGGGCCAGGCCCCTGCCGTCCCGCCGGCCGGCGGCGATACCGAGCTGGACGACCAGCAGGACCACCACCAACACCCCGGCGATCCAGAACGTCACCTGATACAGGTCATGGCCGGGCCCATCCGCGGACAAGTCCGGGGTCAGCCAGGCGTCCATCCACGACAGGACCAGCCGCAGCACCCACAAGCCGGCGTTCCACACGCTCAGCCAGGCTGCAGTCCAGGCGTCGGTGACGATCTGCGCCGCCGTCGACGCCAGCTTCGTGAACGGATCCCACGGCATTTCTAGCGCTCCAGTTCCTCGGTCCACGACAGCCAGCCGGCCGCGGCCGCCGCTCGCGAGCCGGGCCACGTTGACGGCGCGGCCGCGGGCTGGCTGCCGGCGGCGATCAGCCAGCGCTGCTCGGTGGGGCTCCACTGCATGCGGGCGCAGAAGCCGTAGCCCATCCGGGCATCGGTGCGGATCGCGACCTGGACGTCCATCAGCACGCAGGCCACCACCCAGTCCGGCCCGTCCACTCCTTTGAGGATCGCCGCGGCAGGGGTGGCCGACACCAAGGTGGTGACATCCTTCGCCTGGCCGCCCTGACGACCGGCGGCCAGGAACGCCTCCACATCCCGGGTCAGCTCCCAGTCCTCGACGGCCGGTCCGCCAGGCTGGACCCAGGCCTGGTGGATGTCGCGGGCCACCGGAAGGCTCATCGACTCCAGAACCGTCTTCTCGATCGCCGCCAACTGGCCCACCGCACCCTGCGGCGTGTGAGGGAACCCGGCCGGGACCCCCGCCGGGCCGGCCTCCACGGAGGCGACCGGAATCAGGATCTGCCGGATCTGCGTGGTCGCGGGGTCGGGGCTGAACGCCGCGTCCGGGTCGACGCTGGCCATCGGGGCCGCCGCGATCCGGTCCCGCACCGACCCTGCCCTTCCGTCGGGCTGTTTCACCGTCGCCGCCGGCGCTGTCGGGGCGGGTTCCACGACGGCGGACCACACCGCGATCGCCAGACCGGCGAGCAGCACACACAGCGCGACGCCAATACCGGCCAGCATCGCCAGCAGCCGGTTCCGGCTCCACGGAACGTCAGCCCTGCGGGAATAGCGGCTAGACCTGATGGGCATCAGATGCAGCCGTTTCCGAGGATGCTGTCGACGATGCCGGGGGCGACCACGAAGGCGATCGCCGCCAACACAACAACGAAAATGCCGACAATGCCCGCCTTGCTGGCGTGCGGCATGTTGAAGATCCGGCCGGCCACAATCGCGCCGATCGCCACAATCACCCCGACCGCGAACAGGATGATCACCGCCCACAACACATAGCCGGTGATGTCATCGGCATACTGCTGCGCACCCGGCGGCGCCTTCGGACAGATCTTCAACGGAATCAACGCCGGCGCGAGAGCAGTGCCGGCCAGGTGGGTGAATGTCATCGGAATGTTCCTCTCAAGCTGTCGAGAACGGGAGCGACGGCGGCCAGCAGCGCGGCCGGCAACGGATCAGTGGTGATGCCCTCGACGGCGAGCTGGGGATCATGTGGCACCCCGGTGAGCCGGCCCGAGGTGCGGAGCCGGCGGCCGTGGCCGCCGAGAGCCTGTTCGAGTGGGCGGGGCCAGCGCTTCGGTGCGCCGACCACCACGGCGTGGACACGATCCGCGCCCAGACCGGAAATCGCCGCCTCCAGCCGTCGCAGCCCCGTCCCGGTGCCGCGGGTAACCACCAGCACGACGGCAGCCGTGCGGGCCAGCGCGCCCAGCCAGCCGGAATCGTGAACCAACAGATCGACATCCGTCGGGCAGTCGAGGACGGTCAATGGTCGGGCGGTGACCGACGGTGCCGGCATCACCGCGATGCTGGCCACCCGATCGGAGCGACGCTCGATCAGCACGGTGTCCCGGGTGCCCTGCACCCAGCCGTCCGCAGTGACACCCATCTCTGCGGTGCTCGCCCCCGCCAGGCCCGAGGCCGCTACCGTGCAGCACTCCACCACCCGCGCATCCCCGGCACACGTCGCCAGACCCAGTGCCACCGTGGACGCGCCCGCACCACCACAGGCGCCGACCACCAACACGACCTGCTCGCCCGCGCTCGGCGACCAGCCGGTCGCCACGGGATTGGCGGGAGTCGGCCGTACGCGGTTCGGATGGCGGAACTCGCCGGCAAGCGCGGCACGGTAGGCGCGCCGCAGATCCTCCACCGACACGACCGGGCTCATCGTGGTAGTCATGGCCGCAGCACCTCGGCCCGCTCGCGGAGCCCGGCGCGCAGCACCGTGCTCGGCAGCACCGACAGCCGCTGTTTGGCGGTCTGGATCGCCTGCAACGTCGCCAACGCATCAGCCAGCGCACGGATCGCGGCCGGCTCCTCACCCAACAGGGCGAACAACTCAGCGATCTCGGCAGTCGACACATCACTCATCGGGCTGAACACCTCCTCCACCCACTAAGCCGGGAAAGCACCCTCGATCCGGACACATCCGGCTAAGCAATCCGGCGAAGAACAGCTGCGCGGCCCTCACCGGCCACCGCACCGGCAAGAGTGGTGATCGCCTGTCGGGCATGGCGGCGGACCGTCCGGCCGCTCACCCCCCAGCGGGCGGCGACCCGGTCACACACGTGGTCGCCCAGCAGCGGAATGCTGTCCGGGTAGCCCTCCCGCCACGCCTCCGCCGCCGCCACCACATCCACCAGCAGGCGTGCATCCGCGTCGGTGATCAGGTCCTCATCGCTCGCCCACGCCAGCACGGCCGCGAGTTCCTCCCGGATCGTCAGATCGTCAGCATCAACACAGGGCTCCGTCGAGGTGACGAGGTCGTCGTCGAGGAACGTGCGGGCCAGCGTCTTGTCGCCATGGCTGTCGATCCGGGCCCGGTCGCCCAACTCCATGAACACCTGGCGCCGCAGCCGCCACGCCAGACTCGCCGCCACCCGGGCCGTCGGACGCGAAGCGACAGTGCGGACCTCGATCCACAAACATGCCGCGATGTGTTCATCGATGTCGGGATCGGCATCGGCGAGTACCTCCGACAGCCGGACAGCGGCCGGCATCATCAGCCAGGCGAGCACTGCCGCGGCATCCCGGTCATCCCCACCTTCGCGGGCGGCTAGCTCCGCCAGCCCGTGCAACACCCGATCGACCACGTGCGCCGGCGCCGCCCGCCGCCATACATCGATCGAGGACGGATCGGGCAGCAACGCCAAGTCCGGCGCCTGCCGGCACCAAGCCGGCCAGCGCCTGACCAGCAGGTCCAGCACCTGCGAATCCTCCAGGCCCATCGCCTGCATCACGCCCATCGCCGGCTCCTTCTCTCCAGGTCCCTTCCGACCAGAGAAGGCCAGCCCAGGCATGTGGCCACAGATGTCACCACCACATCTGTGGACAACCCCCAGTTATCCACAGATCACGACAAAACCCCTTGACAAACCCATGTCCCCCCATGTCCCCCCTTCTCTCGGAGCAGGCGGTTGCCGGGCCGAGCGGTGACGCCCGGCGGCTGGGGACGGGAGCTCATCGCTCGGGCGTTGGCCGTACCAGTGGGACGTGCTCACTCGCCCGTGGACGGCGGCCGAGCAAGTGGGTCAACTGGTCAACCTCTGGGGGCGCCGAGTTGCGTGGCGGCCCCACCAGCGCATCTTCACCACCTACCGTCGGCCTCACCGCGAAGGGAGTGGCGGCAGTCCACCCGAGACTCACGACGCCTTCCTGCTGGCACCGCTCCTGCGCCACAACGGCACGCCCAGCTTCGTCGTCCACGACATGACCGACCCGAGAGAGTGGGCCCCGATCGACACCATTCTGAGGCGAGCACCAGACCCGGCCTGCGGCGGATGCTCCCCGGGCGCCGACCGGTGTCGTTCGCCATCTGGGTGGGTCAAGACCGGCGCAGGCTGCCTTATAGGAGAGCGTCGAGGGCGTCTGCGCAGGGCTGCCGATGAAGCGCTGGAAGCACGGTGTCACGCAGGCTGACGAACAGCTGGGGCGTGCTAGGCACCACCTGGACAAGAGCTTCTTCGATGACTTCAGCCAGACTCGAGTCAGCCAACGCGGACCGAAGACCCTCCAGTTCCACCTCGGTGGCGCGTGCACAAGGGCTCGCGAGTGTCTTGATAGTCGCTGCCGACTGCTGAAGGAGTTGCCGAGTATCGTCCGTCGCGTAGACAGTGACGACCTCGTCAAAGTCTTGCCATCCGTCTGCGGGTTCGCTCGGAAGTGATCGGGTGGGATCTCGACGCACGGACGCCAGGCTCAGGACGTTCGGTTCGAGATCCAGCTCCTTGGAGATTGCAGCGATGAGTTCCTGAATCGCCTCCGCAGTCTGTCTGACAACCGCCACGCCACCCCGAGCGTCCCGGAGTGCACCACTGATGATCGAGCGAGCATCGCTAGCGGCAGCCGTCCTTGCGAGTGTCCGCGCGAATCCGAGTGGGTCTTGAGGCAGGGGGCGTCGCAGTGCGCCGAGACCGCGGACGAGCAGCTGATCGCGCCATCGGGGTTTCGATGCCGCCATGCCGTCGTCAATGAGATCCCAGGCCAATCCTTCGCCGACCGGTACGACGCGTCCAAGACGCTGTGGTGCTGATTCGTCAAGGGTCTGGACAAGTTGGGTGATCGCGTCGCGCTGGTGGGGCTGTGGGTCGGCCATGCATCTGCCCGCGGCGAATACCCACGTGTGCCTCCAGTGTGGCGAGGGCGCGAGTAGACGAAGTCTCGCAAGAACCTGTTCGAACGGGCCCGTGGTCAGTCGTCTCGCTGCCATCATCTCCTGGAGAGAACGGACATCGAACCCGTAGCCCTCGTCGCCCCGTGGAGCGAGCAGCACTAGCCGGTGCGTCGCGGCATTGAGCAGGCTTTCGAGCAGGCGTGCATGTGCGCCACCTGGCTTGTGTCCAGAGTCCTCCAGGACGCTCCACGCGACAGCGCGAAGTTCGTCTTGCGTCAGCACAGCAGTTGCGCCGTCCGCGGCCTCGGCCCGCATCTGAAGTTCCAGGCCGACGCGTTCATGAAGGTCCAGGATGTCTGAACTGTGATCACGCAGCAGCTTCGAGAACCCACCCGTCTTTGACTGTTCACGACGATCAATCGTCTCGTAGTACCGCCAGAAGAGGGTGTAGCGATCGGGCGCGAATTGGCCGGCCGACTCGGCGATGGTCGTCATGATCGCGACCTGAAGTGGGGTACGGAGCAGGTGTTTCAGAGACTCATTGTGGGACGCTGAGTCCAACAGGGTCATGACTTCTCGCGCTCGATCAGGGTCGTTTGCCAGCCGCATCCGAGTGACAAGTTCCCCGTAGTGAAGCGCCTCCGGGATTGTCAAGCCGTCCAAGTCAATTCGCTCAAAAAGCTCGGCCGACAGGTCATCGACATAGCCCATCGGACGAGTTGTGGCCACCACGAGTACGTCCCAGTCTTCGGCCTCAGCCGTTGTCACGAACTCATGAATGGCCTCCACCAGCCGTTGCCGCACAGTGGGCTCTGAGACTTCGTCCAATCCGTCGAGAACTATGAACGAGGGCCACGTTCTGAGCCAGGACCTGAGCATCCATCGCTTCAAGGACTTCGTGTCTGAGCGGGCATCGACTTGGCTCGCGAGCCACTGCACCAGTGTGGCGTCCTGACTTGTCCCGTGCTCGTCGGCATAGGCAGCGAGGTCCACTCGTATCGCCCATCGACGATGTCGGGGCAGATCTCTGCCAAGTCGCTCAAGCGCTTGCCGGCTTCCTTTGATTGCGCCGCGGTGGGTGTCCGAGAGACTGGTTGCGCCCTCGGCGAGCATGGCGGCTCGGTAGGCCTGAACAAGGAATCTGGAGATTGTGGTCTTGCCGTTTCCGGGCGCTCCGGCGACCACGAGGTGTCGTGGCTTCGTGAAGGCCGAAGCGCTTGGTCGAAGAAGCCTGTCGCCACGATTCAGGACGTACCTGATACATCTCGCATTGAGCGACTCGTCGTCTGACCGTCGCACAAGGACTGGAAGATCGACGACGATGCGCTCAACGGGCATGCCCGGGCCGAAGCCGCCGGCTTCGTTGAAGTAGACGTTGCGTTCGCGGATGAGTGCGGCACGGGCGTGCTCTTGCAGGGCCGGTCCGAGTTCGTCGACCGGCAGCGTGTCGGACACTTGCGAGATGCTCGCAAGAATGTCGCCCGGGGTCAGAAGTCCCGCGCTTGATCTCCGGACGCCGTCGTGGGCATCAAGGAGGCCCACGATCTGGTTTCCATCCCAGATTCGCCACTTCCGGAGTCTGCGCATGCGGCGGCGCTGCTCAGCGTGCTGACCGCGAAGGACTGCCGCGCCGGCGAGGTCGCCCGCCTGTTCTATCGCGAGAATGGCCGAATCGTCGGCGAGGTCGGCGAGGAAGCTCGCGATCTGCCTGTCGATGACTGCCAGTCCGCCAGTCTCGGGGACAGGTGTCAGGGGGACATTCGTGATGAATACGAGGTAGTCAGGAACGTCGCCGCGGCCAGACTGCGTGGAGGCCCAAGCTCGAAGTTCCTCCTGTATCTCCTGCCAGAACCACGCTACGTTCCTGCGGTTGTCCTCCAGCCGGTCGTGGTGCTTCACCTGGAAGACGGTGTGCCCATTCCACACTTCTCCAGGTTGGCCGTTCGCTCCCGTCCAAGTCAGAGTCCCCCGACACTCCATGTCCCGCCCGCCATCACGTCCGCGGCCCATGCGAGTGACCTGGGGACCGAAGTCGGCGATCGCGAGTGCGGCGGCGATGTCCTGGAAACCGTACGGCCCAACCCGCTCCAGGTCGTACTTGAGTGACGTCACCGTTATCCCCTCCCGGGTGCATTCTTGCCTAAGGCTGGGACAGCAGAGCCCGTGACACACCCCGTCTGAGCAGAGCGGTTCCGCAAGGCGTAGGGGTGTGGCTGCACGGTGTTTCCGCTGTTGCTCAGGAATCTCTTCTCGCTCAGCCGGCGTATTCGGCGGGTTCGAGCCAGCGGTGGGTGCGGAGGATGCGGTCGGCTCGTTCGGGGAGTTCGAGGGGTGGTTCTCCGGTGTGGTCGGTCCAGTCGTTGATGGTTCTGATGAGGGTGGCGGCTTCGTCTTCTCGTCCTTGTTCGATAGCGACGTTGGCGAGGTCGAGGGCTGGGGTGGTTTCGTCGGGGGCGATGAGGAGGGCGAGTTCGGCGGCTGCTCGGGCTTGGTGGAGGTCGCCGGCTTTGAGGGCGATGCTGGTGACGAGGTGGGCGACGTCGACGACGGCTGTTTGGAGGTGGATGTCGGGTCGGCGGTCGGTGAGCCAGGGTCGGGTGTGGCGGTTTCGGTCGGCGTAGGGGGTTCCGCGGACGAGGCGGAGTGCGGCGAGGAGGTCGGGTAGTCCGTCGGTGCCGCGGGTTTCGCCGCGCAGGCGTAGGCGGCGGAACAGGTCGGCGTCGTCGAGGAGTTCTTCGATCACGTACAGCCCGACTCCTTCCCGAACGGCTCCCATGTTGCTGGCGGCGTCGGGCAGGTAGGGGTCTTTGGTGCCTGGCTTGTCGCCGAGCCAGTCCCGCAGCAGGTGCATGTCCTTGCGGACCCTGCCGGCGGTTAGGCCCATGGCGGTGGCGATCTCGTCGGTGGTGGCCCCCCGGGTCAGCGCGAGGTAGGCGGCGATGTTGGTGTAGTAGGGCCGGCGTCGCGCGACGGAGGCGGGGTCGCCGCCTGGCCCGACGCGGAGCCGCATCGGCCCGAACACGCTGAGGCGTGGCCGGTCGCAGGTCTCGGCCGCCCACGCTTCCAGTTCGGCGTCCAAGGCCGGGTCGGCGGTTTCGGCGGCGTGCCGGACCTCCACCGGGACGAGTGGCGCGATCAGGGCGAGGTCTTCGACCGTGTTCGCCGTGACCTCCACCCAGTCCTCGTCGTCGCCGGGCAGAAGGCTGCTGGCCTCAGTGTCGGTGGTGGTGTGGCGGTCGAGGGTGTATTCGGGGCGGAGTTGGCCGGTTTCGTCGCAGAACTCCTCCCAGGGCTCGGTGGGTGCCTGCGATGTCGGGGTGGCGGTGTCGTCGAGGGCGTCTGCGGCGGCGAGGACGGCGGTGCACCCGACGGCTTCGGAGGGGGTAAGTCCGTTCGCGATGAGGTCGAGGCCGAGGCTGGGGATCTGGACGCGGCCGCCGTCGTCAACCTGGATCTCGACGCCGGTGGCCGCGGTGTCGTCGCTGACGAGCATGACCGTGGTGGCGGTCCGTCCTGGTTGTTGGGTGATCAGGTCGGTGAGGACGGGGAGGTCGGGCAGGTCGGGTGTGGTGATGAGGATGCGGCTGTCCCAGAGCCGGTCTTCGGCCTGTGCGGCGCGGGCTTCCTCGAGCCGGTCTCCGCCGGTCCCGGCGAGCCGGTCGTGGGTGTCGACCGCGTTGGCGACGGTGGTGGCGAGAATGCCCGGATCGGTGTGGTGGCGGACGCGGGCAGGGTTCAGGCCGGTGACTTCCTGGCCGATGCCGACACAGTCGATGCGCAGGTCGCGGGCCCAGGGCGCGACGGCGAGTTCGGCGAGGAGGTAGCGGGCGAGGTCGGTGCTGTAGTCGGGGTCGCCGGTGAGGGTGATGACGCCGAGTGCTTCGAGATTAGCCAACTGCCACGCGTCGTGGTCGTCCATGCCAATGGTGGCCATTTGCGGCCAGGCCGGCGGATCGTCCGGGTCGAGCGGTCCGGTCTGGTCGATCACGGAGCGTTCGACCTGCCACTCGGCTCCGTCTGCGAGGGGCTGCCACGGTTCGGGCAGGGTCACGGTGTCGGCGAACCGGGCCGTGAACTGGTCGGTCGTGACGCTCAGCACGGTCAGGGTCGGGATCGGTTGGCCGCCCGCGCGGAGGGCGGCGACGAGTCGGCGTAGTCCTTCGTCGATGGCGGTGAGGATGTCTGCGGTGGGTGCGCCGGTGTGTTCCAGGGTCTTCTCGATGGGGGCGTATCCGGCGGAGGGGACGGTGATGCTGCGGCCGGGGCGGCGGGCGCGGAACTGGGCGCGGCGTCGGCGTTGCAGCAGCAGCCACAGTGCGCCGGCGAGCAGACTGCCGGCGCCGGCCAGGCCCGCGACGAGCCAGGCGGGGGTGACCTGCTCGTGGTCGGCCGGGGTGACGTCGGAGGTGGCCGTGGGTGGGGCTGGTTCGGCCGTGGTGGCTGTGGCTGGCGCGCCCCGGGTCGGGGTGGTCGCGCCGGGTTCGGGCGGCGCCGTGATGTGCCGGGTGTTCGGCTCGTGGCGTGTGGTCTTCTGCTGGTGCTTGTCGGGCTTGGTGGTCGTCGGCTTGGCGGTGTGCTTGCCGGGGATGGTGAGTTTCCAGCCGGGGATGATCAGGTCGGGGTCGGTGAGGTGCCGGCCGTCGGGCTGCTTGGTGGCTTTGGAGGCGTTGAAGATGCGCGGGTAGGCGTATCCGTCGCCGAGCTTGTCGAGTGCGATCTCGGAGAGGGTGTCGCCCGGTTTGACCGTGTAGGTGCGCGCGTGGCTGGTGGTCTTGGCCGGCGGGTGCAGGGGCGCGGTCGCGGCCATCGGGGCGGCGAGGGCGGTGGCCGGGGTGGCCGGGGCAGGGTCGGTGGCGGCGGTGTTGATGGTGTTGGTGGCGATGAAGCCGGCCAGGACGGCGGAGACCAGGCCGCGGGCGAGGAGTTGGGGCCAGGCAAGGCCGCGGAGCTGTGGGACGGGGAGGTGGCGGGCGCGGCTGGCGATCTCGATCCCGATGCTGGCGGTGAGGATGGCCCAGGAGATCCAGCCGGCGACCTTCACGAGGCTGACGAGCAGGGTGCCATCGTCGGGTGCCAGGAGTGCCTGCCACAGCCCGTTCGGTGTCCAGCCGAGGTGGGGTGCGGCGACGTCGGCGGTGGCGATGAGCAGGGTGGGCAGGCCGATGATGATCGCGGCGAGTCCGAGGGCGGCGAGGATGCCGGTGAGTCGTCGTTTCATCTATCGCTCCGTTCCGTTTTCGACGCGCAGGATGCGTACCGAGCTGGTTGCGGTGACTTCGATCGGGCCGGCGCCGATGCTGGACAGGAACAGTGGCTGGTAGTCGGCGCGGGCGGTGACGATCAGGGTGGTGCCGTCCCGCACGGTGGTGGTGCCGGTCATGCCGATCGCCTTCAGGTAGTCGAGGGCGGCGGTCTTGGCTTGTTGGGTGCGGACCTCGAGCCGGCCGGTGTTGAACAGGGTGCCGGTGGACAGTTGCTGGCCGGCTTGCCGAGCGGCTTGGGCGGCGGCGTCGGCGGCGGCCTGCTTGGCGCGGACGAGACCGGACAGGTCGACCGCCACCGCCAGAACGGCCACCATGGTGACGGCAATCACGGCCGTCCATACCGACACGACCGCGCCTCGCTGATCGTGGGTTCGGCGGCGCGCGCGGCTGGTCATCGGCGTCTCTCCCTGTAGGTGTCAAGCGGACTGGTCATGGAAGCGTGGACGGCCATCGAGCCGGGGATGCCGGGCAGCGCGGCGAGGTCGGCGGTGTTCAGGTCGCAGCTGATCTGGACGGTGACGGTGGCCGGCGTCCCGACGGGTCGGGAGAAGCCGGCGGTGTCGATGTCGATCTCGGTGTGGACGCAGTCGACGCCCTGGTTGCTGAGGCTGGTCGCGGCCCACTGCCTCGCTTGGGTTCGAGCCACGGTGGCGGTGCGGGAGATGGACGCCGCCCGGGCGGCGTCGGCGGCGGCGGTCTGCACGGCCTGGTTGGCCAGAGCGATCCGGCCGCCGAAGATGATCAGCCAGATGAAGCCGGCCAGCAGGGGTGCGCACACGACCATCTCCACAGCCATCGCCGAGCCGCGCTGGTCATGCCTGCGCCGAGGGCGGGTCATGTCGGTCTCTCCACGGGCGCGGCGGCGCGTTGGGACACCGGGTTCTGCCAGCCGGGGAAGACGCTGAGGGCTTGTCCGGTGACGACCGTGGTGGCCCGGGTGGCGGTGCGTTGGCAGCTGACGTGGACATCGGTGATGGCATCGCCGATCGCGGCCCGGAGGGTGGCGGCCGCGGCTTGGCAGTCCGCGGTGGTGCCGTGTTCGGCGGCTGCTGCGGCGGCGCCGGTCTGGGCGATGCTGATCGCCGCGCTGCGCCCGTAGTAGTACAGGGCGGCCTGCATCGCGGCCAGGAACAGGCCGATCAGCAGTGGCATCAGCACGATCATCTGCACGGACCCGACCGCGCCGCGCTCCCCGCGCCGCCTGGGGCGGTGTGGGCTGTGCGAGCTGGGCGGGCTGGGCATGGTCCGGGGTTAGTGGAGGGCGGCGAGTTTGCCCTGGATGTAGTCGGCGACGGCCGGGCCGACAAGGGCGAGGACGGCCAGGACGATGATGATCAGGCCGAGGAGTTCGGCGGAGTTGATCGCGCCGCGTTCGCCGCGTTTCATGGTTCGGGTGTCGTTGATGAACGTCACCATCCAGCCGGCGGTCTTGTTCCAGAGGGTCAACATGGCGGGCTTCCTTTCGGGGGTGCGGGTGGGGGTTAGCCGGCGAGGAGCCGGAAGACGGCGGCCATGACGACGACGCCGATGAAGGCGGCGACCATGACCAGGGTGGGCAGCATCAGGGAGTCGCTCTTGGCGTTGATCTCGGCCCGGTCGGTGGTGGTGATCGCGTTCCGCAGCGCGGAGGAGCGGGCGCGGAGGGTGGTGAACACCTGGGCGCCTTCCTCGCCGGCCAGCCGCAGGGTGTCGGCCAGGTCGTCGAGGTCGGGCAGGCCTTGCTGGTTGGCCATGTCGGCCAGCGCGTCCCAGGGTGGGACGCCGGAGTAGCGGCTGCGAACCACCACCTGGCTGATCCGTTCGAACGGCCAGGACCGGCCCAGCCCGGCCGAGGTTTCCATCGCTTGCCGGGTGCCGATCCCGCCGGCTGCCCGGCCCAGGGCGATCAGGTCGATGTAGGCGCTCAGCGCGCGCCGGAACTCGGTCCGGGCCTTGGCTGCGGTTCTGGCGATGCGCCGGTCGGGCAGCAGCCAGGCCACCGCGGCGATCATGAGCGTGGCCAGTGCGGGCACCGCCCACGGCAGGCCGACGCGGGCCGAGTACAGGCCGCCGACCAGCGGGATGCCGACCAGCACGACCAGCACCGCGGAGACCTTCTCGCCGTAGTAGGCGCGCAGCGGCATGTCCAGCAGCTGGAGGTCCTTCTCCGGCACGGCCCGCCACCACGAGCCGGGCAGATGGGCCATCGCCCACATCCCGAGCCGGTCCCGCAATCCCTGTGGCCCGGTGGTGTCGTCAACCGGGGCTGGCGCACGGCCGGGTGCGAGCCGGGCCAGCACCTGGGCCAGGTCGGGTTGGGCGGGCTGAAGCCACCACACGAGCAGGGCGATCCCGCCACCGACTATCGCTCCGGCCAGGACCCACAGCTGCAGCGCGCCGGTCATCGTGGCACCTCCCGGACCGGCAGGAATCTGGGGGGCGGGTCGTCGGCCACCATCCGTCGCAGCCAGGCGAGTCCGGCGATGAACATCGCGGCGAGGCCGGCGAGGACGAGTTGTCCGATCGGGGTGGTGTAGGGGGTGAGGAGGTCGCCGGAGAACGCCAGCAGCGCCATCCCGCCGACGGCCAGCAGGGTGATCAGCCGGGCCGAGCCGCGGGCCTTGTCCCGGTCGGCTTCGATGTCGCGGCGCGACCGGACCTCTTCGGCCACCGAGTCGGACAGGCCGGTCAGCACCCGGGACAGGCCTTCGCCGCGGTGCCGGGAGCCGATGATCAGGGCACTCACCACGAGGTCACCGGTCGCGTCGTCGAGGTCGTCGGCGAACTTCAACAAGGCGTCCTCGGTCGACCAGCGGGCCCGTAGCCGGGCGACCAGGTTGGTCACCTGCGGCCGGATCGGTGCGGGGGTGGCACGCAGGCTGGCGGTCAGGGCCTGTTCCAGGCTCTGACCGGCGGTGATCACCGAGGCCAGGTTGCGGGTCCACTCGCTGATCGCATCCAGCCGGGCGATCCGCCGGCCCCCATCCGAGGTGACCAGCAGCACCGGCAGGCCGAGCACCGCGAGCGGCAACACCACCGCCACCATCACCGGTGCCCCGAACGCGATCGCGACGAGGCCGGCCAGCACGGCGGCGAGCAGCGCCCGGCGCTGCCAGCGCGGCATCCGGGCCCACCGGCTGATCCATGCCGGTGCGGGCCGGTGGGGTCGTGGCGGCGGCACGGGGCGGCGCTGCAGCCCGTAGACGCCGAGCAGCAGGCCGCCGGTGATCATGGCTCCGGCGAGCATCGACAGCACAGCCCCGGTCATCGCGGGTTCCCGGTGGTGCGGTACTCGGCGGCTTCGTGCTCGAACGCGGCCGCGTCCATTCCGGCGGCGAGCAGGTCGTCCCAGATGCTGTCCGGGCGGGTGTCGGCCACCCCGGGTTGGCCAGGTAGGCGGCGGAACACGGTGGTGAAGGAGATCCCGCGGGGCCACTCCCCCGGGGTCACCTCGACGATCTCGGAGACGAAGCGGCGTTTGTGGGCGACCTGGCCGAAGTCGTCGATCGGGGTGATCTCCGAATGCATCTGCACCACCAGGTCCAAGGTGGCGGCCAGCTTCGCGGCGACCAGGTCGTGGCTGACGTGCGGGCCGGCCTCCATCGCGCAGGTGATCAGCTTGTGCACCGCCAGGCGGGCGTTCGCGGCGTGGGTGGTGGAGATCGAGCCGGTGCCGGACTCCATCACCTTGATCATGTCCATCGCTTCCGCGCCGAGGACTTCGCCGACGATCTGCCGGTCGGCGCGGAACCGGAAACTGCTGGTCACCTGTGATGCGGTCGTCCGCTGTCCGGCCATGCTGCCGTCCTCGCTGCGCTCCCCGGAGCCGGCGCGCATCTCCCAGTCGAACACCACCGCGTGCTGGCCCTCGATCTCGGGCAGGAACAGTTCCCGTTCGGACTCGAAGGTGCCCACGATCTCCATCCGCGGGATCTCGGCACACAACGCCCGCACCAGGGTCGTCTTGCCGGCGCCTTGGGCGCCGGAGACCACGATCGACTTCCGCGCCCGCACCGCGGCGCGGAGGAAGTCGGCCATCACCTCGCTGAGCGAGCCCCACTCGACCAGGTCAGCGAGTGTGACCCGGCGGATCCGGTGCCGGCGGATCACCAGCGACACCCGGCCGGTCTCCAGGGAGGCGGCAAGCCGGGAACCGTCGGCCAGGGTCAGGTTCAGTGACGGGTGGGCCGGGGTGAACGAGCGCGGGTTGTCCGCCCTCGAGGCGACGAACGCAATGAAGTCGACCAGGTCGGCGTCGCTGTCGGCCACCGCTGGCAGCTGGCGCATCGACCCGTCGGCGTACTCCACCACGACCCGGTCACACCCGTAGACCAGGATGTTCTCCACCCTCGTGTCGTCCACCAAGGGTTGCAGCCGGCCCAGCCGGAACACGCTGTCGAAGATCGCCTGCGCCAGCCCTTCCTGCGCCGCGGCTGAGCGCAGCTCACCGGTTCGGGCCACCGTCGCGGCGGCATCCTCGTCCAGCAGTTGCCGGATCACCGACCAGCCCTCGTCCTCCTCGCCGGCCCGGTCCGCCGTAGCGCCGACCCGGCCCGGCAGCCGCTTGGCGACCTCGCCCCGGAACCGGGCCACCTCCGCCCAATCCACCCCGCCCGCCGGCGCCGCCGGGGGCTGTTCGCGACGGATCGGCACGACCCGAGACACCGCCGGCGGCGGCTCGGGTATCGGCTCGTCGGGGGCGCGGAAGCCGCCACGGACCCGGCCCGGCCGGCGTCCCGGCACGGTTCGCTGGCTGTCGAACATGGGCAGTCCGAGCAGGTCCTCGCTGTGTTCAGGCTCGCTCACCGGCCTGCCTCCTCTCCGCTGGCCTGCGGGGCGATCCACCGGGCCCGATCCCGCTCCGACCGCTCCACCACCGCCCGCAGCGCCTCACCCGCGGCCTGGACGCTGCGCTGATAGCCCGACGCGGCGAACGCCGCCCTGGCCGCCCCCGGCCCGCCCCGCAGACGCCGCAGACCACGCGGTGCCGGCAGCGGATCACCGTGGGAGAACACCCCGGCCCGGGCCGGGTCCCAGCCGATCGACCCGACCACCCCGACACCCAGCGCCCGTGACACCTCGCCAGCGCTGTACGGCCGGCCCGCACCGACCAGCAACAGCCGCACCTCATGTCCCGGGCCCGCCCCCTCCTGCAACGACAACGCCCACGAGCGTGCCCCGGCGACCGCCACCAGCGTGCTGCGGGCCACCAGGACAGTGACATCGGCCTGGCCGATCAACGGGGCCGGTGAGCCCTCCAGTCCGAGCCGCCCGGCATCCACGAGGACGTCCTGATCGCGGGCGGCGAGATCCCGCAACACCTGGGTCAGCGGCTCCCACAGCCGGGACAGCCCGGCGGCCTGCTCGTGTGACCGGGAGCCGATGATCACCGACGCCTGAGTGCCCTCGACCGGCATCGCCATCCGCAGCAGCGCGTCAGCCAGCACGCCGGCCCGGTGCGCCTTGACCAGGTCGACCACCCCGGTGTGGTCACGGGTGCCGCGCCAATAGCCCGCCAGCAGCGCCGACGACCCGGACGGGTCGGCCTCCACCAGCAGGCACCGACGCGGCCAGCACCCGGCCAGCGCCAGCGCGGTCGTGGTCACCCCCGGCGCCCCTGAGGCCGAAGTAAGTGTGATCAGGGCCACTGCGATCAGCGCTCCCGGCTCGCCAGCACCAACGCCAGGTTCCCCGACGCCGCCCGAGCGGCCAGCTCCCCGGCCCGGTTGTCGGCCACCAGCACGTCCACCACCGTCTGGGTATCCCCCGGCGTCACGTTCAACACCGTCGCCGTGATCTCGGTCGGCGCGACCGAAACCTCACCGCCCTGCGCCGGTGCCTGCACCAGACGCACCGTGTCACCCGCCTTCAACGGCTCCGCCGGGATCAGACCGGGCGCGATCGGCACCGCCACCACCGCCACTCCCGCACCAGGCACCACCACATCGCTGACCTGATCCGGAGACACCAAGGTGCCCACCGCAAGATCGGTCACCGCACGCTTGCCCACCAGCGACTCCCGGGCCGTGGCCGGAACCGTCCGCAACGAGGGATCCAGCGTCACCCGGACCGTCATCAGGTCGGTGTCGGTGATCAGCTGGCCGCGCTCGACCGGCGCCTTGACCGCGACCACCTCGATCGCCGACGACGACGAGGTCCACAGCCACAAGCCGGTCAGGCCACCCAGGCAGACCAGGACCACCGCGAGCACCACGGTGAGCGGTCGACGCTGGAGTTTCGTCACCTCGGGCGGCTGCAGCGGCGCAGCCGTCGGTTCGGCGCCGGCGGCCGGCTTGGTCTCCACAGTCTTCATCGGTGTGCTCCCTACCTGCGCGTCACGACCACCTGGATCTCGCCCACCCGCAGAACCCGGGTGGAGTACAGATCGAGCCGGATCGTCCCCGACTCGCCATAGCCCTGCCAGTCCGCAACCCAGTGCGCCACCGCTCGCACCGTGTAGCGGCCCTGCTGGTCATACACATGCCCACAGGTCGGGGACTCCCCCACCAAACCGTTGCGATCGACCATGCCCGGCCGCCACTCGGTGCCCTTGCCGCACCGCAACCACGTGCCATCCCCCATCACCCAGGACACCGACGACACCCGCGCGGTCAACGAGATCCCGCCAGCCGTGATCGACGCCGGCCCCCAGCTCGTCCGCGACGGGTTGTCCACCCACAACCACACCGGAATCCCGACCGCGGTCATCACACCCGGATCCAACGGGGTCAAACCGATCTCGACCGGCCTCAGCTGCAACCGGGCGATCGCCGCCCACGCCAACTGCTCCGCGCTCGCCCGCGGCGGCACCCACAACCCGATCGTGTCCGCGTCGTTCGCCGACAGCCGGCACTCCACATACACCCAGTCATCCGCCGGCGGATTGTCCGGAACCCCACGAGAGAACGCAGAACACAGTGGCGGCTCCGGAGACTTGCTCTTGCCACCCCCACCGCCGTTGCCGCCGCCACCCCCATCTCCGCCGTCACTGATTTCGCAGTACTCCGAGGTCGGGTCGCACTTCGCATCCGCGTGCGCCGGAGTTGCGACTGCGGACGCAACCAGCGCCATGATTGCCAGAATGAGAGCTGCGGATCGCGCGATCAAGGACATGGGTCACCAAACCCTTCCTTCTCGCCGACAATGCGGAACCCCGAGGTGGTGTTCCGAACCTCGAACTCGCGAATGGCCGGCTTGATCTCGGCGAGCACCTTTCCCTTGCGGTCGACCAGCGTCCTGCCAGTGGAGTCGCGGCATACAGTCACGTTCACGGATTCGCCGGCGCCGCTGCCAAAGACGCCGGAAGCTGCAGTCCAGGCGAGCCGCGCAGGCCCCTCGTACCGCTCGCCAGCTTCCTTGAGCTTCGCGAAGAACTTGACGTAGCCGTCGAGCATGTTGTCGGCTGCGTACGGCTGGAGGGATGACTTCGCTTGCGCCTTGGTGAAGTGAGATGGATCTGCGAACAGCAAGTCTCGTGCCACGAAGTAGTCCTCGACGACCTTGATCGCCGTGGCCTGAGTCGGGTTCCAGCTGCTCGTCGGGGTGGGCGTCGACGTCTCTGACGCTGTGGCTGAAGGGCTCGACGCGGCGGGGCTCGCCCATGTGGAGGGCATCACGGTCGTGGCTGCTCCAGGTGTGCATCCGGCGAGCAGGGCGAGCGCGATCATGCAACCGGTCAGGCTGAGCCGGCGGGGTTCGGTCATAGGGGCACCCTTCTTCTCTCTAGCCCACTAAGCCGATGAAGAGGGGTCGATCCGGACAAAACAGCAAGATTGCTACATCAGAAGTAGACCGGGGAGCACGATCGCGGCTTCAGTTGTAAGCCCGGCTCCGACGGGACAGGAGAACCCGAGAACGGCCGATCAGCCCGAGGGGGTGGGGCAAGACTCAGGATAACGCCGCTTGTCCACGGCCCCGCAAGCCTCGCGGCCACGGAAACTCTCCAGTTGCCTCCCCCGCACTTCGGGGATCGCCCTGCGCACCATCGGTCCTCGCACGGCATCCTTGGTGATCAGCATTGCAGAACGTAACGGTTTCTGTGACGATTGTGAACATGGATCATGTGATGGAGGACCGTGTGCGCGCTCCGGAACTGGCGGACTGGGCGCTGGCCCATGGCCGTGGCTCCCTGACGTCGGCGGAGGTCGCTGACCTGCTCGGCGTGAGTGAGGACCAGGTCCGGCAACGTTTGAACGCGCCGGCTCGACGCGGCGAATGGGTCCAACCAACCAGGGGCCTGTGGGTTCCCGTGCCCCCGGAGTACCGGACCTGGGGCGCACCCCCGGGAATCGAGATCATCGATGCGATGATGCGCCACCGCGGCATCAGCTACTACGTCGGATGGCTCAGCGCAGCCGCCCTGTACGGGTCGGCACATCAGGCCCCACAGGCCCTCCAAGTTGCGGTCAATCGACACATCCGCGACCGGGTCGTCGGTCGCACCCGATTCTCCTTCGCCCAGCGCGATGTGGCCTGCATTCCGAGCATCGACCACCCCACCCGTGACGGCACCGCAAGAGTCTCCACCGTAGCTGCGACCATGCTCGATGTCGCTGACGACCTGCTGCTCGCGGCAGGCATCGACAACGCCGCGACCGTCATCATCGAGCTGTCCGAACACGACTCCTTCGAGATCGGTCAACTGGTGAAGCTCGTGTCGTCGTTCCCGGCCGCAGCCAGCAGACGCGTTGGCTGGATCCTGTCCGAGTTCACCGATCGCGACGACCTCGCGCCGCTGGCCCGGACTGCCCGCAGCGCCATCGCCTCAGCCTCGCGGCTCGACCCGCACAACGCAGACGGTGGACCGATAGACAACCGCTGGATGCTGTCCATCAACCGCGAACTGGAGCCCGAAGCATGATCCCCGCCAACGCGGTCACCGCGTGGAGCGTCGACCACCCCTAGCCCACCCGCGAACAGGTCGAGCAGGACCTGCTGCTGTCGCGGGCCATCTGCGCCATCGCCCAGGACGACTACCTCAGCCACGAACTCGTCTTCCGCGGCGGCACCGCACTGCACAAGCTCCACCTCAAACACCCCTACCGCTACAGCGAGGACCTCGACTACGTCCGCAGCTCAGCGACCGGCATCGGCCCCCTCACCCAGACGCTCAACCACCTCGGCGCCGACCTCGGCTACACCGTCAACACCCGCGTCAGCCAACACCCCAAGGTCTACTGGCGGACGACCGCGACCACCGGCGTCCCACTGCGGATCAAGATCGAAGTGAACACCCACGAACGCTCACCCGCCATACCCCTGATCCAGCGCACACACAGCGTCGACTCACCCTGGTGGAGCGGCACCGCCGCGGTGCGAACCTTCGCGCCAGCCGAACTGATGGCAACCAAGATCCGCGCCCTCTACCAGCGATCCAAAGGCCGCGACCTGTTCGACCTGTGGCTCGCACTCGAACAGCTCCGCCTTCCGGCGCCGGCGATCCTGGCGGCCTTCGCGCCCTACCGACCCGACGGACTCACCGCGACACGAGCGCGGGACAACCTCGCCAGGAAGCTCCAGGACCCACTCTTCCGCAACGACCTCGACCCGTTGGTCACCGCCTGGCCCGACAACTACCACGTGGAAGCAGCAGCCGCCCAGATCAGCGACCAGATCCTCGACCACCTCGAAGACTAGCGACTCGACCCCACCAGCAAAGGCCCGCCGACGCCTTATGTCGATAGCTGCCGGAGTGTCGCGATCTCGCCCATAATCGAACAGGTGTTCTACGCTGATGGTGTGTCCGAACGGCTGTACCCCGCACCCCTCAATGCGCTCGGACCACCCCATGGACCCAGCAAGGACAAGCTCTACGAGGGACGCAGGCTCGTCCTGATCCGGCTCGTCTGGCGCACCCACACCGAGATCCGACCCGGAGTCGCCCTCCACCGCGACCAAGGCAGGATCTGCGTCGAATGGAGTCCCGGCCGCGGCGTCACCAGATACACCTGGCTACCCGAGACCGACGTGCGACCCCGGCTCAGGTACCGGGCCTGAGGCGCCGACCAGACAACCCGGCGGCTACCCCGAGCCGGAGCGTGAGGAGGGGCCCGGCGCCGCAAACCCACCCCCAGGCGCGACAGCCGGGCCCCAATACGTCAGGCTACGACCTTGCCCCCCGGCCCGCCACGCCCAGGGTTCAGGCCAACAAGGCTGGCACTGAAAGGCGGCAAGCCGTTGCGAGGGTGAGCGAGTACCCAAGAGTGAGTAGCTGGTTTTGTCCGGATCGAGGGGGTGTTTGCGGCTTAGTGGTTCAGGAGCACTGCGATCCCCCAGGAGGATGTCATGACCGCCAGCTATGAACCCGCGGACAACCTGAATGACCTCGGCGGCGGCCCGTATGGAGCGTCGTCCGATGGCGCCCACCCGAAGGTCGCGTCCCTGGGCGAGGACGCCCTCCTGACGACGGCTGAGGTCGCCCTGATGCTGCGGACCCCGGGTGCGACCCTGCGCACATGGAGGTACCAGGAGATCGGGCCACGCTGGTTCCACCTGGGCCCGCGCGGAGTCCGCTACAAGCGGAGCGACGTCCTCGCCTGGCTGGATCGCCAGTACGACGGCCCGCGTTGACGTTCTGAAGCACACGGGCGCAGCAGAGGATGGGCACGATCGACAAGCGGGCCAACGGTCGCTACTACGCGCGCTGGCGGACGCCGGATGGCAAGAGCCGCAGCAAGGCATTCGCACGCAAGCGAGACGCAGAGGCCTATCTGAGCGGCGTCGAAGGCGCCAAGACCACCGGCGGCTACGTCGATCCCGCGCGCGGAAGAGTCAAGCTCGGGCCGTGGGCGGACGATTGGCTGGCCGGGAAGACCAACCTCACTGCGAAGACTCGTGACCGCTACGAGAATGCGATCCGGGTCCACATCAAGCCGCGCTGGGGAGACTTCGCGATCGGCAAGATCACCCATTCTGACGTCCAGCTGTGGATTGCGGGCATCGACCTCGCGCCCGCCAGCGTGCGAAAGATCCATCGCGTGTTCTCCCAGATCCTCGCGACCGCGGTCCGGGACGGCCGCATCTCCCGCAACGTGGCCGAGGACATCTCCCTGCCCCGGGTGCATGCGACGGAGAAGCGGTTCCTGACCCACACCCAGGTCGAGGACATCGCGCGGCTGGTCGGACCCGACTGGGATCTCCTGGTCAGGTTCCTGGCCTACACCGGGCTCCGGTGGGGCGAAGTGGCCGCGCTGCGCGTGATGCGGATCGACCTTGCACGCCGGCGGGTTGTGGTCGCCGAATCGGTCTCGCCGATCAAAGGCGTCATGACCTGGGGCGCCACCAAGGGCCACGAGCGACGCGAGGTGGCGATCCCTCACTTCCTGATCCCCGAGATCGGGGCAGCGATCGACGGCAGGGCACCCGATGACCTGGTGTTCATCGGGCCGCGTGGCGGAGTCCTTCGCGCCCAGACCTTCCAGCGCGCCGCCCTGGTCCCGGCCGCCGAGGAGATGGGACTCTGCGTTCGCAAAGTCGACGCCGAGGGCCGACCGGTCAGCGTCAAGCGAGGACGCGTGGCCGTGCCCGTGTACACCAAGCACTTCCACCCGCACGAGTTCCGTCACACCGCGGCGTCCTTGGCGATCGCGGCCGGTGCCGACGTCAAGGTCGTCCAGCGGATGCTCGGCCACAAGTCGGCGACGATGACCCTGGACCTGTACGGCCATCTGTTCGCCGACCGCCTCGACACGGTAGCCGACGCGATGGACGCCGCCCGGCAAGTGGAACTCGACACCACTCGCCCGGGGCGGTCGGCGGAGCGGATTGCATCGGTCGCGAACCCCGATCAGGCACCAGCCGAGGACCGCCTTCGAAGGCCGCGATAGCGGCCTCCAGAACCTCCTCAGCGCACGTCATCGTGCGGAAACTGTGTCCAAATTGTGTTCAAACGGCCCCAACCCGGGCTTCGGACAGAAGAAACCCCTTGCCAGAGTTGCCTCTGACAAGGGGTTTCACCTTGTAGCCCCGACGGGATTCGAACCCGCGCTACCGCCTTGAGAGGGCGGCGTGCTAGGCCGCTACACAACGGGGCCCTAGCTGTCGCTCGAGAGCGACGTCAGCGAACACTACCAAACCGCGCCGGGCGACTCGGAATCCACTGCGTTGGGGTACTAGGACTCGAACCTAGACTGACGGAACCAGAATCCGGCGGGCTGCCAATTACCCCATACCCCAGGGTTTGCCGGCCACGAGGGCCGAGCAGAGACTCTACTAGACCGCGGCCGGGGCACCAAACCGGGCGCCGGGGGTGGTCGTGGCGAGCCGCATTCGGCGGGCGATCCACAGGGCGACAGCGGCCGAGGCGGCGAAGCCGCCCACCGCCCAGGCGAGGCTGGCCCATGTTGCCTGGCGGTCGCTGAAAGTCTCGACCATCGTGCCCGACAGTGCCGCGTACCCGAAGGTCAGCAGGTTGTTCACCACGTGCAGCGCGATGCCGGCCTCCAGCCCGCCGGTCCGCATCGCCAGCCAGCCCGCGATGAGGCCGAAGGCGAACGCGTAGATCAGGGCCTGGCTGTTGCCAGAGTGCAGCAGGGCGAACACGGCCGAGGAGCCCACCACCGCGAACCAGGGGCTGGTCGGCGCGGTGGTGTGGATCGCCTGCATCAGGTAGCCACGGAAGAAGTACTCCTCGGCCGCCGCCTGCAACGGGGCCGTGAGCAGGATCGCGACGACGTAGCCCCAGAAGGCGGGCTCGGGAGCCACCACCCACGGCTCGCCGATCCGGGAGACCACCCACACCCCGCCGAAGACCAGCAGCGACGCCCCGCCCGTGACGAGCGCGTAGCGCCAGCGGAAGCCCGGCTGCACGGAGGTGAGCCAGCGCGGGTGGAACCGGTGGACGAACAGCACCAGCGCGAAGCTGATCGGGATCAGCGTGGCCAGCGCCAGGTGGGTGGCCACCATGCCCGCCGGCAGCCCGAAGGACGCCGCCTGCGCCGTGTAGGACATCACGTCGCCTGGGCTCCCCGCGAGGGACCACGACGCCCTGATGATCGCGAACGCCACCAGCGGGGCCAGCACCATGTACGTGGCCAGGCCGAGCAGCGCGCCGCCGACCCCGAGCATGACCCGCCGCCACGCCGGCACGGACGGGTCGTCGACGACCAGCACCTCCGGGTAGCGGACGCCCGGACGCGGCGCGTGCCGGACCCACGCGTCGACGCGGGACCGGAGAGCGTCCGCCCGGGCCACCTCAGGCCTCCTCGGAGACGACCGGGTTGGTGAGGGTGCCGATGCCGGAGATCGTCACGCTGACCCGGTCGCCGGCGACCATCGGGCCCACGCCCGCCGGCGTCCCGGTGAGGATGACGTCGCCGGGCAGCAGGGTGGTGAACGAGCTGACGTAGGCGATGAGGTCGGGGATGGAGTGCACCATCTCGGAGGTGTTGGCCGTCTGGACCGGCTCGTCGTTCAGGCTCGTCAGCAGGTCGAGCCGGCCGGCCTCGTCCATGCCGAGGTGCGTGGCGATCCACGGACCGAGCGGGCAGAAGCTGTCGAAGCCCTTGGCGCGCGTCCACTGGCCGTCCGCGGCCTGGAGGTCACGACAGGTCACGTCGTTGGCGATCGTGTAGCCGAACACCACCTCCGCCGCGCGCTCGGGCGGCACCCGGCGGCAGATGCGTCCGATCACCACGGCGAGCTCGCCCTCGTAGTGGAGGTTGGACGTCTCCGCGGGGTAGACGATCGGCTCCCCCGGTCCGATCACCGACGTGTTGGGCTTGAGGAACACCAGCGGCGAGGACGGCACCGGCGCACCCTGCTCCGCGGCGTGCTCTGCGTAGTTGCGCCCGACGCCGATCACCTTGCTGCGGGGGATCACCGGGGCGACGAGCCGGACGTCGGCCAGCGGCAGACGCTCGCCGGTGTAGTGGACGGGCCCGGCCAGCGGGTCGCCCGACACCGCGGCCACCGTCTCGGGATTGGGTCCCTGGTCCTCGGCGAGCTCGACCACACCGAACGTCGGGTCGCCCTGGGCGACGAATCTGGCGATGCGCATGGGCGTCAGACTAGCCGGGCGGGCTCCTGCTCAGGCGACGATGTTCGCCAGGGGCTCGCCTGCGGCGAACCGCGCGAGCTGCTCCCGGACGAGCCGCAGCATCCGTGGCTGGAAGGCGGTGCTCTGGCCGCCCACGTGCGGGCTGATCAGCACCCCGGGCGTGCGCCACAGGGGATGGTCGGGTGGGAGCGGCTCCGGATCGGTGACGTCGAGCGCCGCGCGGATGCGACCCGTGGCTGTCGCGGCCACCAGGGCCTCGGTGTCGACCACGCGACCGCGCGCGACGTTCACCAGCAGGGCGTCCTGGGGCATCGCCGCGAGTTCCGGGGCCCCGATGAGGTGCTCTGTGTCCGGCGTGAGCGGGGTGATCACGAACACCACGTCGGCCTCCGGCAGCAGCGAGCCGAGCTCGCCGATCGCGTGCACCGGCACCTCACCCGTGCGGGCCCGGCGGGCGACCCGGGTGACCGAGGCCACCTCGAACCCGGCGAGCCGCCGCTCGATCGCCGCGCCGATGCGGCCGTAGCCGACGATGAGCACCCGCCGGTCGGCCAGCGACGTGCTGAAGTCGTTGCCCCAGGTGCCGGACGGCATGTTCCGGGCGTAGGTGTCGAGGTGCCGGTTGCTCGCCAGCGCCAGGGCGACGGCGAGTTCCGCAGTGCTCGCGTCGTGCACGCCGGCGGCGTTGCTCAAGGTGACGCCCTCGGGAAGGAAGGGCAGGAAGTTGTCGTAGCCGGCGCTGAGCAACTGGACCGCGCGGAGGCTGGTCATCTCCCCCACCCGGCCCATCACCGCGGGTGCCGGATGCATGTACGGCGCCACCAGCAACTCGACCTCCGCGATCGAATCCGGCCACGTGCCGTCCGCGAGGAAGCAGTCCGCCACGAGCCCCTCGGGGAGCGGTCCGACAGCGTCCAGGGCGGTCTCGACGTCGGGATAGGGCAACCAGATGCGTCTCGCCATGCTCCTAGCCTAGGGTGCCGTTCATGAGCACCTTCGACGCCGTGGAGCTGATCAGGACCAAGCGGGACGGAGGTCGCCTCAGTGACGAGGCGATCGACTGGCTGATCCGCAACTACACCGACGGCGTGGTCACGGACGAGCAGATGTCGTCGATGGCCATGGCCATCTTCTTCCGGGGGCTGGACGGCGCGGAGCTGAGCCGCTGGACCCACGCGATGATCGCCACCGGCGAGCGGATGGACTTCTCCAGCCTGTCCCGTCCGACGGTCGACAAGCACTCCACCGGGGGGGTGGGCGACAAGATCACCCTCCCGCTCGCCCCGCTCGTCGCGGCCTGTGGCGCCGCCGTCCCGCAATTGTCCGGACGGGGGCTGGGCCACACCGGCGGCACCCTCGACAAGCTGGAGGCCATCCCCGGCTGGCGGGCCAGCCTGACCAACGCGGAGATGCTGGCCCAGCTGGAGTCGGTCGGAGCAGTCATCTGCGCGGCGGGCTCCGGGCTCGCGCCGGCGGACAAGAAGCTCTACGCGCTGCGTGACGTGACGGCCACCGTCGAGTCGATCCCGATGATCTCCGCCTCGATCATGAGCAAGAAGATCGCCGAGGGCACCGCGTCGCTCGTCCTGGACGTCAAGACCGGCGCCGGCGCGTTCATGAAGACCTTCGCCGACTCGAAGGCGCTCGCCGAGACGATGGTCGGTATCGGCACCGCCGCCGGGGTGCGGACGGTCGCCCTGATCACCGACATGGACGCCCCGCTGGGACGCACCGCCGGCAACGGGCTGGAGGTCGCGGAATCGGTGGAGGTGCTCGCCGGCGGTGGCCCCGCCGACGTGGTGGAGCTCACGGTGGCGCTCGCCGCGGAGATGCTCGACTGCGCGGGGATCGACGCCGACCCGGCCGCCGTCCTGGCCTCGGGCCGGGCGATGGACACCTGGAAGGCCATGATCCGCGCCCAGGGGGGCGACCCGGACGCGCCGCTCCCCGTCGCGCGGCACACCGAGGTCGTGACGGCCGGCGCGGACGGCTACCTCACCGGCCTCGACGCCATGGGCGTCGGGCTCGCCGCCTGGCGGCTGGGGGCCGGAAGGGCGAAGCAGGGCGATCCGGTGCAGGCGGCGGCCGGGGTCACCTGGCACGCGGGGATCGGCGACCGGGTCAGCGCCGGGCAGCCGCTGTTCACCCTGCACACCGACACACCGGAGCGGATGGAGCGGGCGAAGGAGGCCCTGGCCGACGCTGCCACCATCAGCACGGAGCCGGTACAGCGCCGTCCGCTGGTGCTCGAGCGCGTCAGCGCGCGCTGATCGCCCGCTGGCGACGCTGCTGCCTGCGCAGGCGCCACCGGTCGAACCGGGTGGCGTGGCGGGCCTTGAACGTGCCCATGTTCAACGACCCGCGGACGATGAACACCGGGCACCCCGCCGCCGGCACTCCCGGCACGGTGACCTTCAGGGTTCCCATCCCCTTCACCACCTGGTCGACGTTCACCGCCCACCCCTCCGGCACCACGAGCACGACCGTGCCCAGGGTGGCCTCGACCAGCAGGTCGATCACCTCGGCGGCTGCGCTCGCCTGGAGGCAGTCGATCCGGACGGTCTCGATGCCGGCCCGGGCGATCATGAACGGTGGCACCGTCCACGACCCGCTGCGGCTCTCCCCCGACACCCCGGCGTTGAGCACGAGCGGGTCGTCGGGACGGTAGCCGACCCGGGCGAGCGCGGCGAGCGCCTCGGCGGCCGTCGGCAGCCGCACCGGCATCGCGACCGCGCCGGACGACCCGAGGTCGGCGAGCAGGCGGGACAGCTCGTCGCCCGTGCGGGCCGACCGGGCGCGCGCGGTGCGTTCGTCCAGCTCCTCCGCGCTCAGGCGCCCGTCCTCGGCGGCCCGGCGCAGCTCGGCGACGGCCCGCTCGCGGTCGTCGTTGCCCACCCTGTACGCGCCCCCGCTGGTCATGGCCCAAGGCTAGCGGCGCGCGGCCGTACGGTTCAGGCCTCGACGGCCTCCTGCTGGAGCAGCCCCCACCGGTAGCCGTCGTAGAGCGCCTCCCACGAGGCCTCGATGACGTTGGTGCCCACGCCAACGGTGGTCCAGGTGCGTTCGCCGTCCGACATGTCGATGAGGGTCCGCACGATCGCGTCCGAGCCGTGGCCCTGGTCGAGGATGCGCACCTTGTAGTCGGTGAGCTCGAAGCCGTCGACCTGGGGGTAGGCGTGGATCAGCGCCCCGCGCAGCGCGACGTCGAGGGCGTTCAGCGGGCCGTGGCCCTCCCCTACCAGGTTGGTGGTGACCCCCTTCGCGCGCAGCTTCACCGTAGCCTCGGAGTCGCCCTCCGGCTTCACCTCGTGGCCGGTGAGCACCCGCCAGCTGATCACCTCGAAGAAGTCCTGGAGCAGGCCCAGCTCCTCGCGCAGCAACAGTTCGAAGGACGCGTCGGCGGATTCGTAGGAGTAGCCGTCCATCTCGCGCTCCTTCACCTTGTCGGTGACCTTCGCCGCCAGCTCGCGGTTGGACAGGTCGTAGCCGAGCTCGGAGCCCTTGATCTGGATGTTGGCGCGCCCGGCCATGTCGGAGACGAGCATGCGCATGTCGTTGCCGACGAGGGTCGGGTCGATGTGCTGGTAGAGGTTGGCGTCCACCTTGATCGCCGAGGCGTGCAGGCCGGCCTTGTGGGCGAACGCGGACGCGCCGACGTAGGGCTGGCGGTTGTTCATCGGCACGTTGGTGACCCCGGAGATGGCATGGCTGATCCGGGTCGCCTCCGCCAGCGAGGACGGCGGCAGCAGCGGCCACCCGTACTTCAGCTGGAGGTTCGCCACCACGGTGATGATGTTGGCGTTGCCGGTGCGCTCGCCGTGGCCGTTCATCGTGCCCTGGACGTGCATCACGCCGGCCTCCACGGCGGCGAGGGTGTTGGCGACGGCGCACCCGGTGTCGTTGTGGCAGTGGATGCCGAGGTCCACGCCGACCTGGGCCGCGGCCGAGACGATGTCGCCCATCCACGACGGCAGAATGCCGCCGTTGGTGTCGCAGAGCACGACGACCTCCGCGCCGGCCTCCGCGGCGGTGCGCACGACCTCGAGCGCGTAGTCCGGGTTGGACCGGTACCCGTCGAAGAAGTGCTCACAGTCGACGAACACCCGGCGCCCGCTCGCGACGAGGTGGGTGACCGTGTCCGCCACCATCGCGAGATTCTCCTCGAGCGTGGTGTGGAGGGCGCGGAAGACGTGCTCGTCGTGGCTCTTGGCCACGATGCAGACGACCTCGGTCCCGGCGTCGATCAGCGCCTGCACCTGCGGGTCGTCCTCCGCCCGCGCGCCGACCCGCCTGGTGGCGCCGAAGGCCACCAGCTTCGCGTTCTTGAGCTGGAGCTCCCCGGCGGCGGCCCGGGCGAAGAAGGCGGTGTCGTTGGGGTTGGCGCCCGGCCACCCGCCCTCGATGAACCCCACCCCGAGGTCGTCGAGGTGGCGGGCGATCTTCAGCTTGTCGTTGACGCTGAGCTGCAGGCCCTCCTGCTGGGCGCCGTCGCGCAGGGTCGTGTCGTAGACATGGAAGGTGTCCGGAGCGAGGGGAAACTGGGTCACCGGGCGATCCTGCCGTGCGCCTTCGAGGTTACGGAGAGGTTTCACGGCCTGAGACGATCAGTCCCACCCTCAGGACGGGAGTTGACGGCGGGTCTACAACGGTTGCATGGCAACCCTCCTCCACCGCGGCGTCCCCGTCCACAGCATCGGCGACCTGCCGCCCGTCGGCAGCACGCTGCCGGCCTTCACCCTGACCGGCTCCGACATGGAGGATTTCGGCCCTGAGGTGGCCGCCGGCCGGCGGATCGTGCTGAACATCTTCCCCAGCGTCGACACCGGGGTGTGCGCGATGAGCGTCCGCCGGTTCAACGAGCTCGCCGCGGGCCTGGCCGACACCGTGGTGCTGTGCGTGTCCGCGGACCTGCCCTACGCGCAGGCGCGCTTCTGCGGCGCCGAGGGCATCGGGAACGTCGTGATGGGCTCGAGCTTCCGCTCCGGCTTCGGCGAGGCCTTCGGGGTCACCCAGGTGGACGGCCGCAACCGCGGCCTGCTCACCCGGGCGGTCGTCGTGGCCGACGCCGACGGCACGGTGCTCTACACCGAGCACGTCGAGAACATCAGCACCGAGCCCGACTACGACGCAGCGCTGGCCGCGCTCGCCTGATCCTCGCCCGGGCGCGGGCCGCCGTCCTGCGGGACGCGTGGTCAGACGACGCGCCGCAACCAGCCGTGCGTGTCCGGGACGCGTCCGTACTGGATGTCGAGGATCGCGTCGCGGATCGCCATGGTCGTCGGCGAACCGTTCCCGGGAAGCCGCCACTCCCCCGCGCCGGACTTGAACGCGCCGATCGGGGTGACCACGGCGGCCGTGCCGCAGGAGAACGCCTCCACCGTCGTGCCGTCGGCGATGCCGCCGAACAGCTCGTCCGGCGTCACGCGGCGCTCCTCGGTGACCAGGCCGAGCTCGCCGGCGACGGTCAGGATCGAGTCGCGGGTGATGCCCTCCAGGATGGTCCCGGTGAGGGCCGGGGTGACCAGGCGTCCGTCCGAGGTCACCAGGAACACGTTCATGCCGCCCAGTTCCTCGACCCGGTCCTTGTCCGCGGCCTCGATGAACAGCACCTGCGAGCAGCCGTGCTCGTAGCCCTCGTACTGGGCGATCAGGGACGCGGCATAGTTGCCGCCGCACTTGGCCGAGCCCGTGCCCCCCACGCCCGCGCGCGCCCAGGTGTCGGTGACCCAGATGTCGACCGGCTTGACGCCGCCGGTGAAGTACGGGCCCGACGGCGAGGCGATCACGCTGAAGGTGACCGTCTGGGCCGCACGGACGCCGAGGAAGACCTCGGAGGCGAACATGAACGGCCGCAGGTACAGGCTCCGCTCCCCCTCGGCACCGGGCACCCAGCGGGCGTCCACGCCGACGAGCTCCGTGACGGCGCGAACGAAGTCCTCGACAGGCAGCTGCGGCAGCATCATCCGCGCGGCGGAGGCCTGGAACCGGCGGGCGTTCGCCTCCGGGCGGAACAGGTGGATCGAGCCGTCGGCGTGCCGGTAGGCCTTCAGCCCCTCGAAGATCTCCTGCGCGTAGTGCAGTACGGCGCTGGCCGGGTCGATCTGGAACGGCCCGTACGGCCGGATCTCGTCCGCGCCCCACCCGCCGTCCTTCGTCCACGTCGCGACCGCCATGTGGTCGGTGAAGTGGTCGCCGAAGCCGGGGTCGGCGAGCACCCGGGCGACGTCGTCGTCGGTTGCCGGGGCCGGGTTGCGATGCAGGGGGAACGTCAGCGCCATGAGGGGCATGCTATCGCGCCCCGTGAGACGGATTCGTCCAGCCTTCGACCGACCAAGTACCCTCGCGCGGGTGAGCGAAGCAGCAACCGGCACGCCCGTCATCTCCGTCATCGCCGGCGACGGCATCGGTCCCGAAGTGGTGGCCGAGGGCCTCAAGGTCCTCACCCGGGTCGTCGGCGACGACGCCTTCGAGTTCGTCCACCACGACCTCGGCGCGGAGCGCTGGCAGCGCACCGGAGAGGTCCTCCCCGACGCCGAACTGGAGCAGCTCGCCGCGAGCAGCGCGATCATTCTCGGCGCGGTGGGCGCGGCCCCCGGCTCGACGGCGATCCCGTCCGGCCTGCTGGAGCGCGGGCTGCTGCTGAAGCTGCGCTTCGCGTTCGACCACTACGTGAACCTGCGCCCGTCAAAGCTCTACCCGGGCGTCCCGACGCCGCTGGCCGATTCGGTCACGGGGCGCGGGCCGATCGACTTCGTCGTGGTCCGCGAGGGCACCGAGGGCCTGTACTGCGGCAACGGCGGCGCCTTCCGCGCCGGGACGCCGTTCGAGGTGGCCACCGAGGTGAGCATCAACACCGCCCACGGCGTCGAGCGGGTCATCCGGGACGCGTTCGTCCGCGCGGAGAAGCGCCGCAGGAAGGTGACGATGGTGCACAAGCACAACGTGCTGGTGAACGCCGGCGGGCTGTGGAACCGGTTGTTCCAGTCCGTCGCCGCCGAGCACCCCGACGTCGCCACCGACTACCTGCACGTGGACGCGGCCACGATCGCGTTCGTCCAGGACCCGCAGCGCTTCGACGTCCTGGTGACCGACAACCTCTTCGGCGACATCCTCACCGACCTGGCCGCCGCCGTCACCGGTGGCATCGGGCTGGCCGCGAGCGCCAACATCAACCCCGACGGCACGTTCCCGTCCATGTTCGAGCCGGTGCACGGCTCCGCGCCGGACATCGCCGGCAAGGGCATCGCAGACCCGACGGCGACGATCCTGTCGATGGCCCTGTTGCTGGACCACCTCGGCCGCGCGGACGACGCCCGCCGGATCGAGGCTGCCGTCGACGCCGACATCGCCGAGCGCGGCGCGAGCCGCCGGCCGACGTCGGTGATCGGCGACGACATCGCTGCGCGGCTGTAGCCCGTACAGTCGGGTCCACGGCGTCCCGTCCGGGCGCCGACCCGGCGTCCGGGAGGCTGCCTCGCAGGTGGCCGGCTACCGCTCGCCCAGGCTCCCGAACAGGTGCCGCCGCTCGCCGGTCAGGCGCCCCGAGACCCACCAGATCGCCTCCACCAGGACGACCGCGACCAGGCCCACCCAGGCGGCCGTCGTCATCATGGCGAGGTTGCCCGGGTCGAGCTGGGGGTCGAAGCGCTTCAGGAACGGCCAGGCCTGCACCCAGCCACTGACCTGGTAGGGCAGCCAGAAGATCACGAGGTAGGCGGCCAGCGCGCACAGCGCGATCATCAGCAGCTTCCACCACTCGTAGGGACGCGCGGTCGCGATCATCACCCACGCGCCGCCGATCATCAGCGTGAGCAGCGCAGCCGTGGACGCCTGGCGGCCCAGGGACGGATCGGAGCCGGCCGGCGGCATGATCAGCAGGTAGCTGACGAAGGTGGTCACCGCCACCACCACCCCGGACGGGATGGAGAAGCTCATCACCCGCTGGAGGAACCCCGGCCGGGCACGCTCGGCGTTGGGGGCCAGCGCGAGGATGGACGCAGGGATGCCGATCGTGAACCAGCCGACGAAGGAGATGTGGATCGGCATGAACGGGAACTGGAGTCCCCACAGCGCCACCAGCAGGGCGAGGATGATCGAGTACATCGTCTTGGTCAGGAAGAAGTTCGCGACCCGCTCGATGTTGCCGATGACGCGGCGTCCCTCGGCGACGACGTGGGGCAGGGTGGCGAAGCTGTCGTCGAGCAGCACGAGCTGGGCGACCGACCGGGTCGCGGCGGCGCCGGAGCCCATCGCGACGCCGAGGTCGGAGTCCTTGATCGCGAGCACGTCGTTCACGCCGTCCCCGGTCATCGCGACGTTGTGGCCGCGGGACTGGAGCGCCGCCACCATCTGGCGCTTCTGCTGCGGCGTGACGCGTCCGAACACGCCGGCGGACTGGACCCGGTCGGCGAACTCCTGATCGTCCTCCGGGAGCGTGCGGGCGTCGACGACGTCGCCGGTGTCGACGCCGAGCGAACCGGTGACCGCGCCGACCGAGGTGGCGTTGTCGCCGGAGATCACCTTCACCGCCACGTTCTGGGCAGCGAAGAACGCGAGGGTGTCGCGCGCCTCCGGGCGCACCTTCTGCTCCAGCACCACCAGGGCGCGCGGGCGCACGTCTCCGGGCGCCTCCGGGTCGTCGACCGGACGGTCGACCTCGCCCAGCAGCAGCACCCGGCGTCCGGTCGAACCCACCTGCTCGGCGCGGGCCGCCGCGGCGCTGTCACGGCCGGCGAGCACGTCGGGGGCGCCGAGCACCCAGTGGCCGTGGCCGTCGAACGACATCCCCGACCACTTCTTGGCCGAGGTGAACGGCGCCATCGCGGTCACCGTCCAGCTGCTGTCGGAGGGCGGCAGCGCATGGGCGAGCGCCTGCACCGAGGCGTTGGGACGCGGGTCCGCCGCGGCGAGCTGGGCCAGCGCCTCGGCGACCTCGCCCTCGTCACCGTCGAGCACCTCGCACTCGCCGAAGCGCAAGCCGTTCTCGGTGAGGGTGCCGGTCTTGTCCGCGCAGACGACGTCCACCCGGGCGAGGCCCTCGATCGCGGGGAGTTCCTGCACCAGGACGTTGCGCTGGCCGAGCCGGACCACGCCCACCGCGAACGCCAGGGAGGTGAGCAGCACCAGGCCCTCGGGAACCATCGGCACCAGCGCGCCGGCGGTGTAGAGCACCTTCGACTGCCACACCCCCGGCTGGTTCCACTGCACCCAGATCGTCGCCAGCCCCACCGGCACGAGCAGCCAGGTGATCAGGCGGAGGATCTTGTTGATGCCGGTCTGCAGCTCGGACTTGACCAGGGAGAACTTGCTGGCCTCCATGGTCAGCCGGGCGGCGTAGGAGTCGTGCCCGACCCGGGTCGCGCGGAACGCGCCGACGCCGGCGACGACGAAGCTGCCCGACATCACCTCGTCCCCGGGCTGCTTCAGCAGGGGGTCGGACTCGCCGGTGAGGAGTGACTCGTCCACCTCGAGGTAGGACGCCTCGACGACCTCCCCGTCCACGATGACCTGGTCCCCGGGACCGATCTCGATCAGGTCGTCCAGCACGACCTCCTCGCGGGGAAGCTGTCGCGCGATCCCGTCCCTGCGGACGGTGGGCTTGCCCTCGCCGACCACGGCGAGGTTGTCCAGCGTCCGCTTCGCCCGGAGCTCCTGCACGATGCCGATGCCGGAGTTGATGATGATCAGGAAGCCGAACAGGGCGTTCACGATGGAGCCGGTCGTCAGCACCATGATGAACAGCACCATCAGCAGGAAGTTGATCCGCGTGAAGACGTTCGCCCGGACGATGTCCCAGGTGGTCCGTCCGGAGCGGGGAGGAAGGTCGTTCGTCAGCCCCCGCCGGACGCGGTCGGCAACCTCTTCAGCGGTGAGTCCCGGGGCGGTCGGCGCGGCGATCGTCATGCCGGAAAGCTTGCCAGACCCCGCAACCATCGCCGCGGCGCCGCTCTGCGTCCTGCTCCCTCGCCGCCGACCGCGCGGCGTCCTGCCCAGTCCCCGTCGACCGCGCGGCGTCCCACCCAGTCCCCGTCGACCGCGCGGCGTCCCACCCAGTCCCCGTCGACCGCGCGGCGTCCCCCCGGTCCCACCCGTCCCATCCGCCGCGGTCGCTGCCGAGTGCAACGCTCGCTACCGGAATTCCGGTAGCGAGCGTTGCACTCGGGGGCGGGAAGGACCGGCGGGCCCGACCGGGCGGAGAGGGAACTGGCGGGGATGGGCGCCGACCCGTCCGTAAGCCGTCGAACGGACGGCATCGCTCAGGACGCGAGTCGGCCGCGGGCGGCCAGCGCGAGGGCGCTCTCGATCCGGGAGCGGAAGCCTGCGGGGTCGCCCAGGTCGGTCCACGTCCAGCGGACGACGGACCACCCGGCATCCCGGATCGCCTGTTCGCGAGCCTTCTCCCGCATCACCGTGCGCGCGACCTCCTCCGGCGTCCCGAGGTACTTCACGCGTCCGTCGAACTCGCCGATCACCCATTGGTCGAGCCAGCCGAAGTCGGATCGGGCGATCCAGACACCGTGTCGGTCGTGCAGATCCACCTGGAGTTCCGGTGCGGGCAGCCCGACCTGCGCCATCAGGACGCGGCTCAGCGACTCCCCCACGCTCTCGGACCGCCCGTCGGCGAACCGCAGGGCCGCGCGCGCGATACCCACGCCGTGGCGGCGGCGGGCGTCAGCGACCACCGCGGCCAGGGACGCCGGGTCCGCCCCGAGGTGGAGCGCTGCGTCGAGCGTCGCCACCGCGCGGTCGAACCGCAGGACGCACGCCTGGTCGATCGCCGTACGTTCGAGGCTGGTGGTGCGGTAGCCAGCGCGCTCCACGACGTCGCCCGGAGGCAGTGCGGCCACCCGCACGTGCAGGAACCGGCCTTTCCTGCCGTGCCCACCGTCGGGTCGTACCGCGGAAACGCCGGCCAATTGGGCGTCCCAGGTGGGCAGCCCATGCAGCACGGCGGCGCTCGCATGGCTGAGGACGGTGTCCGGCCCGAACAGTGGCCACGTGGCCGCGATCAGCTGGCGATGCCGCTCGCGGACGTCGTCCACCCGGGTGTCGACATACCCCCCGTGCCTGATCCGCACGATCCCGCCCTGACGCACCTGCCTCGTCAGGCTCATCCGGTCCTGGCCCCTCGCCGCGAGCGATGCGGCCCTCGAGACATCCATGCCAGAACGCTGGACGAGGACGGCGTCCTTGCGCCACCCCTCCCGCCGAACCGACAACACCACGCCGCAACCGACAACACCACGACCGCTCACGCGTCCCCCGTCCCACCCCGCCCCCGGGACCCCGCCACGACGAGCCCCACCGCGTCCCACCCATCGCGTTCGCCACCGATCGCAACCCTCGCTACCGGAATTTCGGGAGCAGGCGTTGCCTTCGGCAGCGAACGCCACGGGTGGGACGGATGGGATAAATGGGACGCGCGGGACAAGTGGGACGCGCGGGGCTAGTCGGACGGGCGAAAGGGTCGGACGGCGGGCGACAACGTCGGCGGAACGCAGCGACGCCCCGTCCGTCGGACGGGGCGTCGATACCGGAGCGTCAGCGGGCGGCCGTGCCCTCCACGTAGTCGTCGTCGTGGGACTTGACCCAGGCCATCAGGCCACGGAGCTTGCGGCCGGTCTCCTCGATCGGGTGCTGCTCCCCCTTGGCGCGCAGAGCCTTGAACTCGGGAGCCCCGGCGTCCTGGTCGTCGATGAAGCGCTTGGCGAACGCGCCGGACTGGATGTCGGCCAGCACGTCCTTCATGCGCTGCTTGACCGACGCGTCGATCACCCGCGGCCCGGACACGTAGTCGCCGAACTCGGCGGTGTCGGAGACGCTCCAGCGCTGCTTGGCGATGCCGCCCTCGTACATGAGGTCGACGATCAGCTTGAGCTCGTGCAGGCACTCGAAGTAGGCGACCTCCGGCTGGTAGCCGGCCTCGGTGAGCACCTCGAAGCCGGCGGTCACCAGGGCGGACGTGCCGCCGCACAGGACGGCCTGCTCACCGAACAGGTCGGTCTCGGTCTCCTCGGTGAACGTCGTCTTGATGCCACCGGCGCGCAGGCCGCCGATCGCCTTGGCGTAGGCGAGGGCGAGCGGCCAGGCGTTCCCGGTCTCGTCCTTCTCGACCGCGACGATCACCGGGACGCCGCGTCCCTCGGTGTACTCGCGGCGGACGAGGTGACCCGGGCCCTTCGGCGCGACCATGCACACGTCCACGCCCTCGGGCGGGGTGATGTAGCCGAAGCGGATGTTGAAGCCGTGCGCGAAGAACAGCGCGTCACCGGGCACCAGGTTGGGCTCGATGGCCTCCTTGTAGAGGTGCCGCTGCACCTGGTCGGGAGCGAGCACCATGATCAGGTCCGCCTCCTCGCAGGCCTGCGCCGGGGTGACGACCCGCAGGCCCTCGGCCTCTGCCTTCGCCCAGCTCTTGGAACCCTCCCGCAGGCCGACGCGCACGTCGACGCCCGAGTCGCGCAGGCTCAGCGCGTGCGCATGGCCCTGGCTGCCGTAGCCGATCACTGCGACGTTGCGACCCTGGATGACCGACAGGTCGGCGTCGTCGTCGTAGAACATCTCTGCCATCTGGTTTGCTGCTTCCTTCTCGCTACGCCAGCCGGGCGGCCGGACGGGTCTTCTCGATCTTGGCACGATCGCTGAGGGAGCGTCCGCCCCGGGCCAGCGCGACGAGGCCGGACTGGACCAGCTCCCGCACGCCGTAGGGCTTCAGCATCTCCAACAGGGCCTCCAGTTTGTCAGGAGAGCCCGTCGCCTCGATGGTCATCGAGTCGTTGTGGACGTCCACGGTCTTGCCGCGGAACAGCTGGACGATCTCGATGATCTGGCTGCGGCTGGCCGGGTCGGCCTTCACCTTGATCAGCATGAGCTCGCGCTGGACGGCCGCCGCCGGCTCGAGCTCGACGATCTTCAGCACCTCGATCAGCTTGTTCAGCTGCTTGACGATCTGCTCGAGCACGAGCTGGCTGTCGACAGCCACCTGGACGGTGATCCGCGAGAACTCCTCGTTCTCGGTCGGACCCACGGCCAGCGACTCGATGTTGTAGCCGCGGCGTGCGAACAGGCCGGCGATCCGCGCGAGCACACCGGGCTTGTTCTCCACCAGCACGCTCAGGGTGTGCGTGTTCACAGGTCCTCCCCCTCCCAGTCGGGAGCGAGGTCCCGAGCGATCTTGATGTCGTCGTTGCTGGTGCCGGCCGCGACCATCGGCCACACCATGGCGTCCTTGTGCACCACGAACTCGACCACGACGGGACGGTCGTTGATGGCCATGGCCTGCTCGATGACGCGGTCGACCTCCTCGGGCGTCTCCGCCCGCAGGCCGACGGCACCCATCGCCTCGGCGAGCTTGGGGAAGTCCGGCACGAGGTGGCTCTTCAGGTTCGTGTTGGAGTAGCGCTCCCCGTAGAACAGGGTCTGCCACTGCCGCACCATGCCGAGGCTGCGGTTGTTCATCACCGCGATCTTGACCGGGATGTCGTTCAAGGCGCAGGTGACGAGCTCCTGGTTGGTCATCTGGAAGCAGCCGTCGCCGTCGATGCCCCAGACCACCTCGCCGGGGCGCCCGACCTGGGCGCCCATCGCCGCGGGGACGCAGTAGCCCATGGTGCCGGCGCCACCGGAGTTCAGCCAGCGCGCGGGACGCTCGTGGGGCAGCAGGTGGGCGGCCCACATCTGGTGCTGGCCCACCCCGGTGACGTAGGTGGCGTCGGGCCCGGCGAGCTCCCCCAGCCGCTTGATCACGTACTCGGGGCTCAGCAGGCCCTCCTCCATCGGCTCCAGCCCCGGGGTGTAGCGGGTGCGCAGGCCCTGGAGGTAGCGCGCCCAGTCCCCGTAGTCGGGCAGGTCGGTCTCGGCGAGCAGCGCGTTCAGCTCCGCGATGACCTCGGCGAGGTGGCCGACGATCGGGACGTCCGCCACCCGGTTCTTGGAGATCTCCGCCGGGTCGATGTCGGCGTGGATCACCTTTGCGTCCGGCGCGAACGAGTCGAGCTTGCCGGTCACGCGGTCGTCGAAGCGGGCACCGAGGGTGATCAGCAGGTCCGAGCGCTGGAGCGCGCCGACCGCGGCGACCGTGCCGTGCATGCCGGGCATGCCCATGTTCAGCTCGTGGCTGTCCGGGAACGCCCCGCGGGCCATCAGGGTGGTCACCACCGGGATCTTCGTGATCCGCACCAGTTCGGCCAGCGCGTCGAAGGCCTGGGCCTTGACCACGCCACCACCGACGTACAGCACGGGCCGCCGGGCGGACGCGATGAGCCGCGCGGCCTCGCGCAACTGCTTGCTGTGCGGCTTGGAGACCGGGTGGTAGCCCGGCAGGTCGAGCTCCTCCGGCCAGACGAAGGGCGCCGGGTTGGTGAGCGCGTCCTTCGCGATGTCGACCAGCACGGGGCCCGGGCGACCGGTGCCGGCGATGTGGAACGCCGCGGCGATCGCGTGCGGGATGTCCTCCGGCCGGGTCACCAGGAAGCTGTGCTTGGTGATCGGCAGGGTGATGCCGCGGATGTCCGCCTCCTGGAAGGCGTCCGTGCCGATGGCCTTGCTGGTGACCTGGCCGGTGATCGCGACGATCGGCACCGAGTCCATGTAGGCGTCGGCGATCGCGGTGACGAGGTTGGTCGCCCCCGGGCCCGACGTCGCAATGCACACGCCCACGCGGCCGGTGACCATGGCGTACCCCTCCGCGGCGTGGCCGGCTCCCTGCTCGTGGCGCACCAGGATGTGGCGGACCTTCGAGTCGTAGAGCGGGTCGTAGGCGGGCAGGATGGCGCCGCCGGGGATGCCGAAGACGACCTCGACCCCGACGCGCTCCAGTGATTCCACCAGGGCCTGGGCCCCGGTCAGGATTGTCGGTGACTCCCCGGGCATCTTTACCTCTCTTCTGTGACGGGTGGACGGAAGCAGAAAAAAACCCCCGCTGCGAAGCGCAGGCGAGGGAGCGTGTCGGCGGGAGAGCTGGCGCTCAACCGACACGCTGGAGAACTACGAGAAGGAACTTCCGCACGCGTCAAGGGTGGACCGGCCCGGGGGCGGTGTCAACAGATCACCCCGGCGTTTCACATTCTGGGCTTCGCGTCCGGCTGGTGAACGCCTCCGCAGGGAGCGACGGGCAAGCCTCAACCTCACCCTTCGACTTCGCCGGTGATTCTGAGGAAATCTCAGTCGCCGTCTGGCAAGCCGACACGCCGATGGGTGACGATAGTCCGAGCTAGCAGACGGAAGGGACCCCCCATGTTCACCCACGCTGCGCCTGGAACGTTCCTGCGCGCCCTCGCGGTCACGGCCGCGGCGGCGCTCGTCCTCCCGCTCGTGGGCGCGGGCGTACCCGCGCAGGCAGACACCGCCGTGGCGCCGAAGAGCGGCTCGGTCACCGTCCAGGGCGCCGGCTGGGGCCACGGCAAGGGAATGTCGCAGTGGGGTGCCTACGGCGCGGCGACCAAGGGCCTGGACTACACCGAGATCATCGCCTTCTACTACCCGGGCACCACCCTCGACTCCCTGCCCGACGGCAACACCATCCGGGTCTGGATCAGTGCCGACAACGACAACGGCGTGCACGTCCGGGTGGCGAAGGGCCTCACCCTCACCGACTCCGCCGGCACGAAGCTCACCCTGCCGACCGGCACGAAGTACACCAAGTGGCGGGTTCGTCGCTCGGGAAGCTCCCGCGTGCTGTCCTACCGCAACGCGTCCGGCACCTACGTCACCTACGCGACCAAGCTCGACCCCACGCGGGTCTGGTACTTCTCCAACCCCACCACCGACACCGTCCGGCTGGCCATGCCGGACGGGTCCACCCGCACCTACCGAGGCAAGCTCGGCGTCCGCTTCTCCGGCACCGGCGTGCGGACGGTCAACTACGTGTCGATGGAGAACTACCTGCGCGGCGTCGTCCCGGCGGAGATGCCGGCGTCATGGTCGGCCGAGGCCCTGAAGGCTCAGGCCGTGGCGGCCCGCACCTATGCCGCCAAGCTCCGCGACAGCGTGGCCTCCAGCGCGATCTACGACCTGTGCGACACCTCCGCCTGCCAGGTCTACAAGGGCGTGGCCGCGGAGTACGCCTCGACGGACAAGGCCATCGCGGGGTCGGCGAACAAGGTCGTCGAGTACAAGGGCAAGCTCGCCCTGACGATGTTCTCCTCCTCCAACGGCGGCTGGTCGGCCTCCGGCGGGTCCGGCTACCCCTATCTCGCCGCCCAGAAGGACCCCTACGACGGCGTCAAGCGCGACCAGTCCTGGTCGGTGACTCTGAGCTCCACGAAGATCCAGAAGGCCTACCCCTCGATCGGGACGCTCAAGGCCGTCCAGGTGACCGGCCGGGACGGGGACGGCACCTACGGCGGCCGGGTGGAGGAGCTCAAGATCGCCGGTTCCAAGGGCACGGTGACGGTGACCGGCGCCTCGTTCAAGAGCAAGTTCGGCCTCAAGGAGCGGTTGTTCAAGGTGGTCGGCGGTACGACGACGACCAACCTGGTCACGTCCACGGCCACCGCCACGGCGACGGCGTCCAGCACGGCCACGGCGACGGCAACCGCAACGGCCACCGCGACCTCCACCGCCACAGCGACCTCCACCGCCACAGCGACCTCCACCGCGACAGCGACCTCCACGTCCACGGCGACGGCGACGTCGACGGCAACCTCGACCGCGCTCAGCGGTTCGGTGCTGTCCGCCTACAAGGCGCTGGGCTCGACCGACGCCGGCACCCTCGGCGCACCCAGGGGCGGCGTGGTCACCACCTCGAGCGGCACCTACGCCGACTTCGCCATGGGGCGGATCACCTGCCCCACCGGCGGGTCCTGCCTGGTCAGCTTCGGCTGACCGTCCCCGGCGCCGGCGCACCGCCGACGATCTGCCGGTGCACCCGGTCGAGGTGGACGTCCTTCTCGTGGACGAACAGCTCCCGGAGGCCGGGACGGTGCGCGAAGCGCGGCACCAGGTGGACGTGCAAGTGGAAGACCTCCTGGCCCGCCGCGTCACCGGAACTGCTGAGCAGGTTCAGTCCGTCGGCGGCGAGCCGGTCGACCAGCAGCCGGGCTGTCGCACTGATCGCCGGCGCGATCTCAGTGAGCGCCTCTGGCTCGCCCAGCAGGTCGTCGACGTGGCGACGCGGGACGACGAGGGTGTGCCCGACGTGCCAGGGGTTGATGTCCAGGAACGCGATCGCGTGCTCGTCGGCGTAGACCTGCTTCGACGGGATCTCCCCGGCGACGATGCGGCAGAACAGGCAGCTCATGCGGCCCAGCGTACGGCGATCCGGGTCGCGCCCGCTCAGCGGACGGCGAATCCGGCGGCGGCGAGGCCCGCCTTCACCTCGGCGATCCGGAGGGTGCCGTAGTGGAAGACGCTGGCCGCCAGGACGGCGTCCGCCCCGGCCCGGGCGGCCTCGACGAAGTGCTCGACCGTCCCCGCGCCGCCGGAGGCGATCACGGGCACGTCGACGACGGCCTTGACCGCAGCGATCATCTCCAGGTCGAAGCCGTCGGTGGTGCCGTCGGCGTCCATCGAGTTGAGGAGCACCTCCCCCGCTCCGCGCCCGGTCGCCTCGCGCACCCACTCGATGGCGTCCAGCCCGGCGGAGGTGCGGCCGCCGTGCGTCGTCACCCCGAAGCCGGACGGCTGCCCGGGCTCGCGCCGGGCGTCCAGCGACAGGACGAGCACCTGGTTGCCGAAGCGGTGGGCGATCTCGTCGATGGCCGACGGGCGGGAGATCGCACCGGTGTTGATGCCGACCTTGTCCGCGCCTGTGCGCAGCAGCCGGTCCACGTCCTCGACCCCGCGCACTCCTCCGCCCACGCACAGCGGGATGAAGACGGTCTCCGCGGTGCGGGTGACCACGTCGTAGGTCGTCGCCCTGCCCTCGGCCGACGCCGAGATGTCGAGGAACACCAGCTCGTCCGCGCCCTGCTCCCCGTATGCCCGTGCCAACTCCACCGGGTCGCCGGCGTCGCGCAGGTTGAGGAAGTTCACGCCCTTGACGACGCGGCCGTCGTGCACGTCGAGGCAGGGGATGACCCGGATGGCGAGCGACATGGCCACAGGGTACCGAGGTGTCAGTCCTCCAGCGGCGCGGCGTCCACCACGCCCCGGCGGACGCGGAACACCAGCTCGCGGCAGGTGTCGCGCAGCGGCCCGGGACCGGCGGCGTCCGCCAGCTGGCCGGCGGCGTCCACCACCTGGCGGGCCCAGCGGACGAAGTCGCCCGCGGTCAGCCCGGACAGGTACAGCACGTCGGAGAGCTCCGCGCCGGCGGTCCAGCCGTGGATGGCCTCGGCGAAGCCGATGTCGGGCTCGTCGTGGCTGGGCAGCCGGTGGTCGCGCTCCGACAGCGACACCTGCCGCCAGATCGCGCGCAACCGGAGCTGGGCGTCCTCGGAGCGGCGGTCGGGCATCCGGGCCGGTGCCCTGCGGTCGCCGCGCGCCTCGTAGACGAGGCTGGACAGGACCGCGGCCAGCTGGGGGGCCGACAGCCCGTCGAAGACGCCGTCGCGGACCGCCTCCGCGGTGACCAGGTCGAGCTCGGAGTAGATCCGCGCCAGCATCCGGCCCAGTCCGGTCACCTGCTGGCCGCCGTCCGCGCTCAGGTAGCCCAGCGACTCCAGCACCGAGCACACGCGGTCGAACCGGACAGCGATCGTGTTCGTGCGCCGCTCCACCTGCCGCTGCGCGGCGTCCGCGTCGCGCTCCAGCCGCAGGGCGGCCTCGGCGGAGCGCGCGTGCACCTCCCGGTCGGGGCAGCGGTGCACCGGGTGCGCCTTCAGCTCCAGCCGCAGCCCGGCGACCCGGGCCATGGCGTCGGTGTCCGCGTCGGCCTCGGCGGCCGGCGCCTCCAGCGGCCCGTGCTCGATGCGGGACAGCAACGCCGCGCCGAGGTTGCGGCGGGACGCGGCCGAGCGCAGGTCGAAGTGCTTGGGCACCTTGATCCGTCCGGCCACGACCGGGGGGACGGGGAAGTCCAGCGCGGTCAGGCGCTTCACCTGCCGGTCCGGCGTGAGCACGGACGGTGTGGGCCCGTCGCCGCCCAGGCCCGGGTCGACCACGACGGCCCACCCGCGGTGCCGCCGGGCCGGGATGTCGATGATGTCGCCCGGACGCAGCGCGCGCAGGGCCTCGATCGTCTCCGCGCGGCGGTCGGCGCGGCGCTCGCGGGCCGCCTCGGCCTCCACCGCCGAGATCCGTGCCCGCAGCCGGAAGTAGGCCTCCGCGTCCCCCGCCTCGCAGGCGGCCTGTGCCCACTCCCGGGCGGCCCGGCTCCGGTTGGCGGCGATGGTGTGCGCCAGTCCGACCACGCCGCGGTCGGACTGGAACTGCGCGAACGACTGCTCCAGCAGGCCGCGGGCGCGCTCGCGTCCGACGGTCGCCACCAGGTTCACGGCCATGTTGTAGGTGGGCTGGAACGAGGAGCGCAGCGGGTAGGTGCGCCGGGACGCCAGGCCCGCCAGCGCCCGCGGGTCGAGGCCGGGCTGCCAGCTGACGACCGCGTGGCCCTCGACGTCGATGCCGCGCCGGCCCGCCCGTCCGGTGAGCTGGGTGTACTCCCCCGCCGTGATGTCGGCGTGGGTCTCGCCGTTGTACTTCACCAGCTTCTCCAGTACGACGCTGCGCGCCGGCATGTTGATGCCCAGCGCGAGGGTCTCCGTGGCGAACACGACCTTCACCAGCCCGCCGGTGAACCCTTCTTCGACGGCCTCCTTGAACGCCGGGAGCAGGCCGGCGTGGTGGGCGGCGATCCCGTCGCAGAACGCGGCGAGGAAGCGGTCGTACTCCAGCGCCGCCAGGTCGGACGGGCTGAGTCCCGCGGTGTGGCGGGCGGCGATCTCGGCCAGTGCGCGCCGTTCTGCGGGGGTGGTGAGACGCAGGCCGGAGTTGGCCAGCTGCCCGACCGCGGTGTCACAGCCCTGGCGGGAGAAGATGAAGTAGATCGCAGGGAGCAGCCCCTCCGCGGCGAGCCGCTCGACGGTGGCGTCCCTGCGGGGCACGAGGTGGCGGCTGGCGTCCTGGCGCTCGCGGGCCGCGGCGCCGCCGTAGCGCCCGGAGCCGTAGGCGCTGGTCCGTCGCCCGTTGCCCGAGCGGCCGCGGGGACGACGGCTGTCGTCGCGCTGGCCCCGGGACTCCTCCCTTGCCAGGCGCAGCAGCTCGGGGTTGACGTCGTCGCCACCGAACAGCTCCACCAGCCGCCGGCCCACCATCACGTGCTGGTACAGGGGCACGGGACGCCGCTCCGTGACGACCACCTCCACCCCGCCGCGCACCTCGGAGAGCCAGTCGCCGAACTCCTCGGCGTTGCTGACCGTGGCCGACAGCGCCACCAGCTGCACCGACTCGGCCAGGGAGATGATCACCTCCTCCCACACCGCCCCGCGGAACCGGTCGGCGAGGTAGTGCACCTCGTCCATCACCACGTAGCCGAGGTTCGCCAGGGTCGGCGAACCCGCGTAGATCATGTTGCGCAGCACCTCAGTGGTCATCACCACCACCGGGGCCTCGCCGTTGACGCTGGTGTCGCCGGTCAGCAGGCCCACCGCGGCCTCGCCGTGCCGGTCGACGAGGTCGTGGTACTTCTGGTTGCTCAACGCCTTGATCGGCGTGGTGTAGAAGCACTTGCGTCCCGACTGGAGCGCCAGGAAGACCGCGAACTCCCCGACCACGGTCTTGCCCGCGCCGGTCGGCGCCGCCACCAGCACGCCCCGTCCGGCGGCGACGTGCTCGCAGGCCGCGACCTGGTAGTCGTCGAGGGCGAACGGGTACTGCGCGCGGAACGAGGCGAGGGAGTCCACGGGGGTAACCTAACCCGCCGCCGCCCGCTCGGCCGGGACGAAGACGTCCAGCATGTCCGGGACGGCCCGCAGGTGCAGGGGCACCGGGCCGAGCTCCTCCCCGTCCGCCATGCCGTAGAGGCCGTCGCCGTCGACCCGCACCTGGCGGGCACGGAGCAGCTCGACGGCCGGGTCCTTGACGAAACCGCCACTGAACATCGTGGGCAGGAGCCGCAGCAGGGTCGCGCGGCTCACCGGGTTGATGATCGTGATGTCGAGGAGGCCGTCGGTGACGTCGGCGTCGGGGCAGCCGCGCATGCCGCCCCCGAACACCCCGGCGTTGCCCACGGCGATGAACATCGCCGTCTGCTCCCTGGGTACCCCGTCGATCACCAGGCGGTAGGACAACGGCTCGAACCGGCTGAGCTCCGCCAGCGCCGACCACGTGTAGCTCAGCGGGCCGAAGTTCCAGCGCAGGTGGTTGGTGCGGTAGTTCACCCGCGCGTCGAAGCCCGTGCTCACGATCGAGCCGACCCAGCGCCGTTCGGCGCCCTCGAGCAGCGCGCCGGACACCTCCATCAGGTCCATGCGCAGGGTGTGGCCGCCGACGATCGTGCGGATCGCGCCCGACAGGTCGGGCGGGACGCCGAGCCCGCGGCCGAAGTCGTTGCCGCGACCCGCGGCGACCAGCCCGAGCGGGACGCCGGTACCGGCGGCAGCGTTCAGGCCGAGGTGCATCATGCCGTCCCCGCCCATCACGATCAGGGCGTCCCTGCGGTGGCCCTCCACCGGTGGGCGCGCCTTCTCGACCGCCTGGATGCACCGCAGGCGTGCGTCGCTGAACGAGGTGGTCTGGTGCACGTGGAGGGTGGCGTCCGGGAGCCCGGCCACCAGCCCGGCGGTGAGCTGGGGCAGCAGCCGGCGGGCCCGCCCGCGTCCGGCCGCCGGGTTCACCACCAGCGTGAGGGTGGGCCCGTCGTAGTGCAGCGCCATCAGGCGTCCGCCGGTACGGCGACCTTGGCCTTGCGCCGGTCGTGCACGCGGCAGAACACCTCTGCCGCCAGGTACAGCAGGCTCATCGGGATGGACAGCGCCAGCATCGAGAACGGGTCGGTCGACGGCGTTGCGGCGGCCCCGAACACGAAGATCCCGAAGATCACGTAGGTACGGATCTTCCCCAGCTGGCTGGCCCGCAGGACGCCGACCAGGTTCAGGCCCACCACCACCACCGGGATCAGGAAGCCGATGCCGAACACCACCATCAGCTGGAGGGTGAGCTGGAGGAAGTCGTTGACGTCGATGAGGTTGGTGACCGGCACGCTGGACGGGGTGAAGGCCAGGAGCACCGAGATGCCCTGCGGCATGATGTAGTACCCGATCAACACGCCCAGCAGGAACAGCGGGATCGCCGCGGAGAGGAAGCCGATCGCGTAGCGCTTCTCCTTCGCCAGGAGGGCGGGCACGATGAACGCCCACACCTGGTAGAGCCACACCGGGCTGGACAGCACCATCCCGGCCACGACGCAGACCTTCATGGCCAGGATCAGCGGGGTCGTCACGCCGGTGATCACCGTGGTCGGGTCGAGGTTCGGATTGCTCTCGGCGAGCATCTGGACGGCCAGCGTGTAGGGCCGCAGCATCACCTGGTAGAGCGCGTCGTACCAGATCGCTGCGATCAGGCTGCCCAGGCCGATGGCCAGCACGGAGACGATCAGCCGGTACCGCAGTTCCCGCAGGTGGTCACCCAGGGACATCGTCCCGCCGGGGCCCGCCTCGGGCGGCCTCAGCCAGGCGAGGCGACGGCGCTTGCCTTCTGCCATCGGCGGGTCAGGGCCTGTCCGCGTCCGGCCCGGGCGCGGGTGGGGACGCCGGCGGTGCCGGGCTGGGCGAGCTCGCCGGGCTGGCGGGGGCGGCCGGGGTCACCGGCTCGGCGGCACCGGAGCGCAGCGCCGCGGCCTCCTCCTTGAACTCCCGGACGGCCCTGCCGGTGTTCCGTCCGACGCCGGCCAGGCGCGAGCCGCCGAACAGCAGCAGCGCGATGAGGGCGAGGATCACCCACTCCCAACCGCCGAGACTCGGCATGGCACTCTCCTTCCGGCGGACGCTGCGCGCAACCCTAGCTCTCGGCGCGCTCGGGAAGTTCCGGCCGGATCTGTTCGAGCAAATGCGCAAGTTCCTCCGCGCGGGTGCCCAGCATCTCCAGCTCTGAGAACAGGTCGGACGCCTTGTGCCACAGCCAGACGGCGTAGCTGACGAGCATGATCAGGCCGCCGAGGGCGATCCCGCCGAACACCAGCACCCAGACCATGGGGAGAACCCTACCCCGCCGGGTAGGCGGCCAGCGCTTCCGCTGCCGACTCCGCTGCCCCGGCGGCCGCCTCCGGCGGGTCGACCGAGACGACGTCCCTGCCCAACCGCAGGAGCAGCGAGCGCAGCCACGCCGGGTCGGCCACGAGCAGGTCGACCTCGATCCCGCCACGCACCTGACGGACCGCGCGGATCGGGTGGTACTCGGTGATCCAGGCCGCGCTCGGCTTCAGGCGCAACGTGACCTCTGCGGCGTCCGGACGCTGCTCGAGCCAGCCGGGTCCGAACTCGGGGGGCTCCCCGTGGTCGCCGGCCGGCTCGCCGGTCCGCCGGACGGCGTCGACGCGGTCGAGCCGGTAGGTGCGCCAGGCCGCACGGTCGAGGCTCCACGCCTGGAGGTAGCCGAACCCGTCCCTGGTGATGAGCCTGACCGGCGCCACCCGTGGCGTGGACGGGGCGAGGCCTGCGCCCGTGTAGTCGAGGTCCACCGCTTCCGCGGCGTCGATCGCGTCGGCGAGCTGCTCGCGGATCTCCTCCGACCCCGACACCACCCGCACCTGTGGCCCCGGGGCGGCGGCCGCGCCGCTGGCGCGCTCCAGCTTGGCCAGCGCGGAGTCGATGCCCTCCGCCAGGTGCCCGCCGGCCAGCTCGCGCACCGCGCGCAGCGCCACCACGAGGCTCATGGCCTCGTCGGGGGTGAACCGCATCGGCCGCGACAGGTACTCGGCGTTGGTGAGGCGGATCCGCCCGGATTCGGCGACGGTGTCCATGTCGATCTCGATCAGGTCGCCGGGCATCCCGCCGGGCAGGCCGCAGTACCACAGCACGTTGAGGTCGTCGAGCAGCTGCGCGGGCGCGACCCCGAAGACCGCCGCGGTGTCGCCCAGCTCCGCGTCCGGGTGCGACTGGAGGTAGGGGACGAGCGCCAGCAGCCGGTTCACCTGCTCCGCGGACGTCATGACGCCCGTCCCGCGGTGGCGGAGAGCTCAGTGACCACGGCGCGCCGGAGGCGCTGCGGGGAGAGCACGACGACGTCGGCGCCGTGGGCGCAGATCTCGCCCACCACGTCCGCGGCCCGCGAGTAGCTCACCGCCCACGCCTCGTAGCCGGCCGGGACGCCGTCCGCGGCGACCGGGCGCCCCCGCCGGCGCAGGTCCGGCGCCCGTCCCGGACGCAGCGCGAGCACTGCCTCGGAGTCGGGCTGGCGCGGCTCGAGACTGCGCCAGGCGGCCTCCAGGTCGACGTCGGGGACGCGGTAGCTGCCCGGCTTGCCGATCCGCTCGGCCGCGGCGTCCACCCGGGCGACCTTGAACATGCGCGGCGCCTGGCGGTCACGGTCCTGGCCGAGCAGGTACCACGCCCCGCGCCGGTAGGTCATCGCCCACGGCTCGACGCGCCGGGGGGTCCCCCGGTAGCCGAAGCGGACCGGCGCCCGCTCCAGCGTCGCCGCCCAGATGCTGGCGAAGGCGGGTTCGCGCGCACCGATGGACGGCGCCAGCGCGCCCAGGCGCCCCGGGTCCGGGTCGACGCCGGCGGCACGCAGCTTGGCCAGCGCGGAGACGGCCTGCTCGGCCTGGGTGGCCGACTCCCACACCGTCGCCGCCAGGCCCAGGGCCGCGGTCTCGGAGGGGGTGAACTCGATGGCGGGCAGCTCGAAGTCCTTGCGCCGGATGCGGTAGCCGACCTCGTCGGGGAAGAGCGGGTTGTTGCTGCCGGTCTCCACCGGCACGCCCATCGCGCGCAACTCGTCCTTGTCGCGCTCGAAGGTGCGTTCGAAGGCGGCGTCGGACAGGTCGTGGTAACCCTCGACCACCTGCCGGATCTGCGTCTTCTCGATGAACCGACGGGCCATGAGCAGGCAGATCGCCAGGTTCATGATCCGTTCGGACTTGCGGGTCGACACCCCGGTGACGTTACCTGAAATGCTGTGGGGACGGGCACACTTCCGCGCCCGGCGAAGGAGGCGTCGTGGCAGGCAGGTTCGCACCCAGCCCCACCTCCGACCTGCACCTGGGCAACCTGCGGACCGCCCTGGTCGCCTGGCTGCTCGCCCGGGGCAGCGGACGCGCCTTCCGGCTGCGGATCGAGGACCTCGACACCACCCGCGTGGCGGCGGCCGGTGACGTCGCCCGGCGCCAGCTCGCCGACATCGCGGCGCTCGGCCTCGACACCGACGGGGAGGTCGTGTGGCAGTCGCGGCGCCTGGACGCCTACGCGACGGCCGTCGCCGGCCTGGAGACCTACCCCTGCTACTGCACCCGCCGCGAGATCGCCGAGGCGGCCTCCGCCCCCCACGGCGACGGCCACCGGCCCTACCCGGGCACCTGCCTGCGGCTGTCCGCGTCCCGCCGCGCCGAGCTGACGGCGACCCGACGGCCCGCGCTGCGGGTCCGCGCCGGTGGCGCATCGTGGACGGTCCACGACCTCTGGGCCGGAGAGGTCACCGGTGTCGTCGACGACTTCGTCCTGGTGCGCAACGACGGCGTCCCCGCCTACAACCTGGCGGTCGTGGTGGACGACCTGGCCATGGGGGTCGACCAGGTGTGCCGTGGCGACGACCTGCTGTCCTCCTCCCCCCGGCAGGCCTGGCTGGCCGCCCGCCTGGGCGGGGAGCCACCTGCCTACGCCCACGTGCCGCTGGCGGTGAACTCCGCGGGCCGGCGACTGGCCAAGCGGGACGGCGCGGTGACCATGGCCGACCTCGCCGCGCGGGGCGTCACCGCGGGGCAGGTGCTCAGCCGGCTCGCAGCCTCCCTCGGCCTGGCCGCGCCGGACGAACCCGTGACCCCCGCGGAACTGCTGCGCCGGTTCGACCCGGCCGCACTCCCCCGCGAACCCTGGGTGGTGGCCTGAGCCCCGGCGGGACGTTCAGGCGGCCTGGGTGAACAGGAGGTCGATCACGTAGACGACGGTGTCGCCGGCCTCGACCGGGGGGTTGTTGCTCCCCTTGGGGAAGCCGTCGGCCGGGGGCAGGACGAGCAGGACCCGCGAACCGACCTTCTTGCCGAGCAGGCCGGACTGCCAACCCGGGATCAGCCCGGAGAGCGCGCCGCTGGTCGGGGTCGCGAAGCCGTCGTCGATGAGCTTGCCGGTCTTCCAGGAGTAGCCGACGTAGCGGGCGGTGATGGTGTCGCCCTTGGCGACCTTCGCGCCAGTGCCCTCGATCAGCGCCACCGCCGACATCGACGTCGGCGCGCTGCCGGAGGGGATCGTCACCGTGGGCTTGTCCGCGGCGCCACCGGTGACCTTGGGCAGGCCGACCGGAGGCTCGACGACCTTGCCCGACGGTTCGGTCACGGAGACCGCCAGCACGTCGACCACGAAGATCAGGGTGTCGCCCACGGTGATCCCCGCGGCCTCGTTGCCGCCCATGGCGTCGTAGCCGTCGGCACCGGGGATCGCGATCAGCACCCGGCTGCCGGCCTGCTGGCCGGTGAGGCCCTTGCCGAAGCCCGCGATCACCTGGTTCAGCGGGAAGGTCGCCGGCGTCCCGGAGAACGACTCGTCGAAGTTCTTGCCGTCGCGGCCGTTGACGCCGTAGTAGTCCATCGTCACCGAGCCGTCCGCGCTCGCCTTCGGGCCGGAGCCCTTGACCAGCACCTCCACCCGGGTCTGGTCGATGGCGAACGGCTTGTCGAAGGTGACCGTCGGCTTCTTGCCGATCGCGCCCTTCACGGTGATGCCGTCGAGCGAGCTCTGCGCCTTGACGGTCGAGCTCGGCGTCGGGGACGCGCTGGGCGTCGCTGAGGTCGACGCCGAGGGGCTCGTCGAGGTGGAGGGGGTGGCGGACGGGCTGCCGCAGGCGGTGAGCAGGAGCAGTCCGGCGACGACGGGGATCAGGCGGGCGTTAGGCACCCCGAGAGGATACCGAACCCTGCTGTGCCCACCGGCCCGAACCCGCCGGTACGGCCGTGCCCCGGCGGGCCGCGGTGTCAGGAGGCGGCGGGCGCCGCGTCCGCGAGGGCCGCCAGCAGGTCGTCCAGGCCGGCGGGAGCCGGGTCGAGGGGGTCCGGCAGTCCGAGCGTCCGGTCGGCGGGACGCCCGTCGGCACCGGCCAGGTCGTGGACGGTGCAGGACTGCCAGTCCACCGTGGCACGCACGAACGCGTCCCGCGCCGCGGCCACGACGGCCGCGCGGGCGGCCGCCCGGGTGTCCGGCGGGGGTGACACCCGCGCGGCGGCGACCTCCTCCGGGGTGGTCAGCCGGGTGACGGCGCCCCCGGCCTCCAGGACGCGGAACGTCCCACCGAGCTCGTGGAAGGCGAGGTCGAGCTGGGCCAGCCGGCCCTCGGTCGCCTCCTCGCCGTGCCGACGGCGGAAGGCGGTGAGGAGCCGGCGCTTGGCCACCCACTCCACCTCGCCGGCGACCGTCTCCTCCTCACCGGCACCGACGGCGTCCAGGACGCGCGCCCAGAGCGCGGCCAGGGCCGGCTCGGCGTGGTCGCCGGCGAGCTCCAGGTGGGACCGCTGCACCTCCACAGCGCTCAGCTGCCGCCCGTCGGCCAGCTCGAGGCGGGCCAGCGGGTCGTCCGCCACCTGCCGCAGGGCGGCCAGCGGGTCGGCCAGCCGCAGGGCCTCCAGCCGGGCATCGGGACCACCCGGCCGGTCGACGAGTTCGAGGACGGCCAGCATCGTGCCCACCTTCAGCCAGGCCGAGGGCTCCAGGAGGTTGGAGTCGCCGGCCAGGACGTGCAGCCGCCGGAACCGGGCCGGATCGGCCAGCGGCTCGTCCCTGGTGTTCACCAGCGGCCGCGAGCGCGTGGTGAGCGCGGAGAGCCCACCGTGGAGGTGCGCGGCGCGCTGGCTGATCCGGAACGTCCCCCGGTGCCACCGGCCGGCACCGCACGTGACGGGCCTGGTCACCAGGAAGGCCGTCAGCAGGTCCACGGCCCCCGCCAGTTCCAGGTCCCGGCCGACCAGGTAGTTCTCGTGGCAGCCGTAGGAGTTGCCGACGCTGTCCACGTTGTTCTTGAACAGCCGGAAGGACACCGGCGTCCCCGTGGACGCCGCCAGTTCCCGCGCCTGCGCGGCCAGGCCGGCGACGAGCTCGTCCCCTGCGCGCTCGGCCGCGAGCAGCTGGCGCGGGGTCCGGCACTCGGGGGTCGCGTACTCGGGGTGGGCGCCCACGTCGAGGTAGAGCCGCCCGCCGTTGGCGAGGAAGGCGTTGGCGGAGCGGTGCCGGGCGACCAGCGGACGGAACAGCAGCTCCGCGGCCTCCGGCGCGCTCAGCCGGCGCCCGCCGCTGCGGGCGCTCAGCCCGTACTCGGTCTCGACGCCCAGGACGCGGTCCACGGCCGCTACAGCTTCACCAGGTCGAGCAGCGCCCCGAGTTCCTCCCGGGTGAGGTCGCGGACGGCGCCCGACTTCAGGTCGCCGAGCCGGACAGGGCCGATGGCGATGCGCGACAGCTTGCGGACCGGGTGGCCGACCTCCTCGAACATCCGGCGGACCACCCGGTTGCGCCCCGAGTGCAGGGTGACGCGCACCAGGCTGCGGTCCTCCAGGCGCTGCATCAGCTTGGTGCGGTCGGCGCTCACCGGTCCGTCCTCGAGCGTGACGCCGTCGCGGAGCCGCTTCAGCGTGGCCTCCGTCACCTGGCCGGCCACCTCCGCGACGTAGGTCTTGGGCACCTCGAAGGACGGGTGCGCCATGCGCTGGGCGAAGTCGCCGTCGTTGGTGAGCAGCAGGAGGCCCTCCGTGTCGGCGTCCAGGCGGCCGACGTGGAACAGCCGTCCCCGACCGCCGAGGAAGTCGGCCACCGTGCGGCGCCCGTGCGGGTCGTCCATCGTGGAGACGACGCCGCGGGGCTTGTTGAGCACCACGTACTGGTGCTGGCGCTGCGGCGGGATGCGCTTGCCGTCCACGCGGATGACGTCCCGCGCCGGGTCGACCCGCAGGCCCTGCTCGCGAACCACCT
>Ga0102832_1000532_pt1 | contig 56725 bp, 51 predicted proteins | sample EBPBio282013_DNA_FD_88942 | JGI IMG/M metagenome (GOLD analysis project Ga0102832, IMG submission 88942) | Wastewater treatment Type I Accumulibacter community from EBPR Bioreactor in Madison, WI, USA - Reactor 2_5/28/2013_ DNA (Illumina Assembly) | ecosystem: Engineered > Bioreactor > EBPR >...
ATGGAAGAGGGGCTGCGCTTTGCCATCCGCGAAGGCGGCCGCACCGTCGGCGCCGGCGTCGTGGCCAAGATCATCGAATGACATGTGAGCCCCGGCCGCGCACCCGCGCGGCCGCCCCCGAGGGGCAGGTTCACTGAACTCACACCAGAGGTACTCACATGTCCAAGCAAAAGATCCGCATCCGCCTGAAGGCCTTCGACTACAAGCTGATCGACCAGTCGGCGCTGGAGATCGTCGACACCGCCAAGCGCACCGGCGCCATCGTCAAGGGCCCCGTGCCCCTGCCGACGCGCATGCAGCGTTTCGACATCCTGCGTTCGCCGCACGTCAACAAGACGAGCCGCGACCAGTTCGAGATCCGCACGCACCAGCGCTTGATGGACATCGTCGACCCAACCGACAAGACGGTGGACGCGCTGATGAAGCTCGACCTGCCGGCCGGCGTCGACGTCGAGATCAAGCTGCAGTAAGCGCAAGTTCGGCTATACTCGCGGGCTTTGCTGGCGCCGGTAGTCCGTCGCCATCGGCTCGCTTCAATCGGCCTCGCGGCCGGTTGGGCAATCACCCCGGCCAATCGATGTCGGGATCGTGAACAAAGGCGCCCCTCGTCGGGTGCTGGAGAAGCTCCATGAGTCTGAGCGAAAGCCTCGGATTGCTGGGCCGCAAGGTGGGCATGATGCGCATCTTCACGGACGATGGCGACGCCATCCCCGTGACGGTGCTGGACGTGTCCAACAACCGCGTCACCCAGGTCAAGACCGTCGAGACCGACGGCTACAGCGCGCTGCAGGTGGCGTACGGCACGCGCAAGGCGTCGCGCGTCAGCAAGCCCGAAGCCGGGCACCTGGCCAAGGCCGGCGTCGAAGCCGGCGAAGTGCTCAAGGAATTCCGCGTCACCGCCGAGATCGCCGGCCAGCACAAGGCCGGCGCCGTGCTGCCGGTGACGCTGTTCGCGGCCGGCCAGAAGGTCGACGTGCAGGGCACCTCGATTGGCAAGGGCTTCGCGGGCACCATCAAGCGCCACAACTTCAGCTCGCAGCGCGCGTCGCACGGCAACAGCCGCAGCCACAACGTGCCGGGCTCGATCTCGATGGCGCAGGACCCCGGTCGCGTGTTCCCCGGCAAGAAGATGACGGGCCACATGGGCGACGAGACGGTCACCACCCAGAACCTCGATGTCGTGCGCGTCGACGAGGCGCGCTCGCTGCTGCTGGTGCGCGGCGCCGTCCCGGGCGCGAAGAACGGCCACGTGGTCGTGCGGCCGGCCATCAAGGTCAAGGCCAAGAAGGGAGCTTGAGCATGCAACTGGAGCTCCTGAACGAACAAGGGCAGGCCACGTCCAAGGTCGACGCGCCCGACACCGTGTTTGCGCGCGACTACAACGAGGCCCTGGTGCACCAGGTCGTCGTGGCCTTCCAGGCCAATGCGCGCCAAGGCACGCGCGCGCAGCTCGACCGCGGCGAGGTCAAGCACAGCACCAAGAAGCCGTTCCGCCAGAAAGGCACCGGCCGCGCCCGCGCCGGCATGACCAGCTCGCCGTTGTGGCGGGGCGGCGGCCGCATCTTCCCGAACCGGCCCGACGAGAACTTCTCGCACAAGGTCAACAAGAAGATGTACCGCGCCGGCATGGCGGCCATCCTGTCGCAGTTGGCGCGCGACGGCCGCCTGGCGGTGATCGACTCGCTGGGCATCGACGCGCCCAAGACCAAGCTGCTGGCGTCGAAGTTCAAGGCCATGGGCCTGGGCACCGACACCAAGAACTCGGTGCTGGTGATCGCCGACCAGATCGACGACAACATCGCGCTGGCTTCGCGCAACCTGTCCAACGTGCTGGTGGTCGAGCCGCGCTACGCCGATCCGCTGTCGCTGGTCTTCTTCAAGAAGGTGCTGGTGACCAAGGGCGCGATCGACAAGCTGCAGGAGATGTACGCATGAGCGCCCAATCTTCCAAGGTCGCGAAGTTCGACGAAGGTCGCCTGGCCACCGTGCTGGTGGCGCCGATCATCTCCGAGAAGGCCACCCGCATCGCCGAGAAGCAGAACCAGGTTCTGTTCAAGGTGCTGCGCGACGCCACCAAGCCCGAGATCAAGGCCGCCGTCGAGCTGATGTTCAAGGTCGAGGTCGAGTCGGTGCAGACCGTCAACCAGAAGGGCAAGACCAAGCGCTTCGGCCGCTCCATCGGCCGCCGCGACCACGTCAAGAAGGCGTTCGTGTCGCTGAAGGCCGGTCAGGAGCTCAACTTCTCCGGGGAGGCCGCTTAAATGGCTGTCGTCAAGGTCAAACCCACGTCGCCCGGCCGCCGTGCCGTGGTGAAGGTGGTGCACAAGCACCTGCACAAGGGCGCGCCCGAGGCCTCGCTGCTCGAGCCGCAGAAGCAGAACGCCGGTCGCAACAACCGCGGCATCATCACGATGCGCCACAAGGGCGGTGGTCACAAGCACCACTACCGCGTGGTCGACTTCCGTCGCAACAAGGACGGCATCCCGGCCAAGGTCGAGCGCATCGAGTACGACCCCAACCGCACCGCCCACATCGCGCTGCTGTGCTATGCCGACGGCGAGCGCCGCTACATCATCGCGCCGCGCGGCGTCGAGGCCGGCGCCACGCTGCTGTCCGGCGCCGAGGCGCCGATCAAGGCCGGCAACACGCTGCCGATCCGCAACATCCCCGTGGGCTCGACGATCCACTGCGTGGAGATGCTGCCGGGCAAGGGCGCGCAGATCGCGCGCTCGGCCGGCGCCAGCGTCACGCTGATGGCGCGCGAAGGCACGTACGCGCAGATCCGCCTGCGCTCGGGCGAGGTGCGCAAGATCCACATCGACTGCCGCGCCACGATCGGCGAGGTCAGCAACGAAGAGCACAACCTGCGCCAGTACGGCAAGGCCGGTGCCATCCGCTGGCAGGGCGTGCGCCCCACCGTACGCGGCGTGGCGATGAACCCGGTCGACCACCCGCACGGCGGCGGCGAAGGCCGCACCGGCGAAGGCAAGCCGCAGGTGTCGCCGTGGAACACGCTGACCAAGGGCTACCGCACGCGCAGCAACAAGCGCACGCAGACGATGATCGTCTCGCGCCGCAAGAAGTGAGGTCGTAGAACATGACCCGTTCGCTCAAGAAGGGTCCCTTCGTGGACCACCACCTGATGGCCAAGGTCGAGAAGGCCGCCGCCATCAAGGACAAGAAGCCGATCAAGACCTGGTCGCGTCGCTCCACCATCCTGCCCGAGTTCATCGGCCTGACGGTGGCCGTGCACAACGGCAAGCAGCACGTGCCGGTGTACGTGACCGACCAGATGGTCGGCCACAAGCTCGGCGAGTTCGCCCTGACCCGTTTGTTCAAGGGTCACCCGGCGGACAAGAAGGCCAAGAAGTAAGGGGCGCGCAACATGGCAACCGAAACCAAAGCCAGCGTCCGTGGCGTGCGCCTGTCGGTCGACAAGGGCCGCCTCGTGGCCAACATGATCCGCGGCAAGAAGGTCGACCAAGCGCTGAACATCCTGCAGTTCACGCCCAAGAAGGCGGCCGTCATCATCAAGAAGGCGCTCGAATCGGCCGTGGCCAACGCCGAGCACAACGACGGCGCCGACATCGACGAGCTGAAGGTGACCTCGATCTACGTCGAGCAAGGCGCCACGCTGAAGCGTTTCTCGGCCCGCGCCAAGGGCCGCGGCAACCGCATCAGCAAGCCCACCTGCCACATCTTCGTGTCGGTCGGCGCTTAAAGGGGAGCTGGGAAAACATGGGACAAAAAATCCATCCGACCGGCTTCCGCCTTTCGGTCACGCGCGCCTGGGGCTCGCGTTGGTTCGCGAACAACCGCAACTTCGCCGGCATGCTGGCCGAGGACCTGCAGGTTCGCGACTACCTGAAGACCAAGCTGAAGAACGCCGCCGTCTCGAAGATCCTGATCGAGCGCCCGGCCAAGAACGCCCGCATCACCATCTTCTCGGCGCGTCCGGGCGTGGTGATCGGCAAGAAGGGCGAGGACATCGAGAACCTGAAGGCCGAACTCGGCCGTCGCCTGGGCGTGCCCGTCGCGGTGAACATCGAAGAGGTGCGCAAGCCCGAGATCGATGCGCAACTCATCGCCGACAGCATCACCCAGCAGCTCGAAAAGCGCATCATGTTCCGCCGCGCGATGAAGCGCGCGATGCAGAACGCGATGCGCCTGGGCGCGCAGGGCATCAAGATCATGAGCGCCGGCCGCCTGAACGGCATCGAGATCGCGCGCACCGAGTGGTACCGCGAAGGCCGCGTGCCGCTGCATACCCTCAAGGCCGACATCGACTACGGCTTCAGCGAGGCCAAGACCACCTATGGCGTCATCGGCGTCAAGGTCTGGGTCTACCGCGGCGACCGCCTGGCCAACGGCGAATCGCCGGCGCTGGCCAAGACCGATGCGCCGGAAGACGACCGCCGCCAGCGCCGCGGCCCGCGCCCCGGCGCCCCGGGCGGCCGCGGCCGCCCCGGTGACCGTGCCCCGCGCGGCGATGGCGCCCCGGCCGGTGCCGACCGTCCGGCCGGCGATGCGCCCGCCGGCCCGACCGGCCCGCGCGGCCCGGCCGTCAAGCGTGTGCGCCGCGCCGCCCCGCCCGCGGGCGGCGAGACCAAAGGAGAGTGACGATGCTGCAACCCGCACGTCGTAAGTTCCGCAAGGAGCAAAAGGGCCGCAACACCGGCATCGCCACCCGCGGTGCCAACGTGTCGTTCGGCGAGTACGGCCTCAAGGCCACCGAGCGCGGCCGCATCACCGCCCGCCAGATCGAGGCGGCCCGCCGCGCGATCAGCCGCCACATCAAGCGTGGCGGCCGCATCTTCATCCGCATCTTCCCCGACAAGCCGATCTCGCAGAAGCCGGCCGAAGTCCGCATGGGCAACGGCAAGGGCAACCCCGAGTACTACGTGGCCGAGATCGTGCCCGGCAAGGTGCTCTACGAGATCAACGGCGTGCCCGAGGCGCTGGCGCGCGAGGCCTTCACGCTGGCCGCCGCCAAGCTGCCGCTGCGCACGACCTTCGTCGCGCGCCAGGTCGGCGCCTGATCGCAAAGAAGAGACGCACCATGAAAGCATCCGAACTGCGCGCCAAGGACGCCGCTGCGCTGGAGAAGGAAATCACCGATCTCCTGAAGGCCCACTTCGGCCTGCGCATGCAAAAGGCCACCCAGGCGCTGGCCAACAACTCGCAACTGGGCAAGACCCGGCGCGACATCGCCCGTGCCAAGACCATCCTGGCCGAAAAGAAGAGGGCCGCCAAATGAGCGAAGCTGCCGTCAAGAACACCCGCACCCTGGTGGGCCGCGTCGTCAGCGACAAGCGCGCCAAGACCGTGACCGTGCTGATCGAGCGCCGCAACGCGCACGAGTTGTACGGCAAGATCGTCGCCAAGTCGCGCAAGTACCACGCCCACGACGAGAAGGGCGAGTACAAGATGGGCGACATGGTCGAGATCGCCGAGGGCCGGCCGATCAGCAAGACCAAGTCGTGGGTCGTCACCCGCCTGGTCGAGAAGGCCAAGCTGGTCTGATTTCCCCGTCGCGCGGCGGGGCGCACAAGCCCCGCCGATGCAGGCCGCGGCCGGATGCTGGACACTCCAGCGCCGGCCGTTCGGCTTTTCAAGACCCCACATCCAGGAGTGCAAGAACCATGCTGAAGGTTGGAGACAAGCTGCCCGCGGGCACGCTGCAGGAATTCATCGAGGTCGAGGGCAACGGCTGCTCGGTCGGCCCCAACAGCTTCGACGTCGAGAAGGCCAGCGCCGGCAAGACCATCGCGCTGTTCGCCTTGCCGGGCGCCTACACGCCCACCTGCTCGGCCAAGCACGTGCCCGGCTATGTCGAGAACGCCCAGGCGCTGAAGGCAGCCGGCGTCGACGAGATCTGGTGCGTGTCGGTCAACGACGCCTTCGTGATGGGCGCCTGGGGCCGCGAGCAGAAGACGGGCGGCAAGGTCCGCATGATGGCCGACGGCAGCGCCACCTTCGCGCAGGCCACCGGGCTGACGCTGGACCTGACGGCGCGCGGCATGGGCCTGCGCTCCAACCGCTATTCGGCGCTGGTGCAGGACGGCGTGGTGAAGACGCTCAACGTCGAGGCGCCGGGCAAGTTCGAGGTCAGCGACGCCTGCACGCTGCTGGCGCAGGCGAAGGCGCTGAAGGCCTGAGCCGCCGCCGCCGGATGCCAAGGCCCCTTGACGGGGCCTTGTTAATTTGAGCATAATGCGCGGCTTCGCTCATCGCGTGCGCCGGCGTGTCCCGCACGAGGCCTAAGCGAAGACGCAAGATTCGCCAATCCGATCGATCCGATCTTCCCGAACCTGGGGCCCAAGACTGATCGCCGCGGCTGCTGCCGCAGCGGGACAAGTTGGGGATGAACCATGATCCAAATGCAATCGCGGCTTGATGTCGCCGACAACACGGGCGCGAAGTCCGTCATGTGCATCAAGGTGCTGGGCGGCTCCAAGCGCCGCTATGCCGGCATCGGTGATGTCATCAAGGTCAGCATCAAGGAAGCGGCGCCCCGCGGCCGCGTGAAGAAGGGCGAGGTGTACAGCGCCGTCGTCGTTCGCACCGCCAAGGGCGTGCGCCGCCAGGACGGCTCGCTGGTCAAGTTCGACGGCAACGCCGCCGTGCTGCTGAACGCCAAGCTCGAGCCGATCGGCACCCGCATCTTCGGGCCGGTGACGCGCGAGCTGCGCACCGAGCGCTTCATGAAGATCGTGTCGCTGGCGCCCGAAGTGCTCTGACGCCCAGCCTGCAAGGAACGAGCATGAACAAGATTCGCAAGGGTGACCACGTCATCGTGCTGGCCGGTCGCGACAAGGGCAAGCGGGGCACCGTGACCTCGCGCGCCGATGCCGATCACCTCGTCGTCGAGGGCGTCAACGTCGTCAAGAAGCACGTCAAGCCCAACCCGATGAAGGGCACCACCGGCGGCGTCGTCGACAAGACCATGCCCATCCACCAATCGAACGTCGCGATCTTCAACGCGGCCACCGGAAAGGCCGACCGCGTCGGCATCAAGCTGCTCGACGGCGGCAAGAAGGTGCGCGTCTACAAGTCCAGCGGCGCCGAGATCAAGGCTTGAGGGCAGCGACCATGGCTAAACAACAAGCGACCGCCCAATCCAAGGCCCAGGCTCCCGCGCAGGCCCGCCTGCAGCAGGTCTACCGCGAGAAGATCGTGCCCGAGCTGATGGCCAAGTTCGGCTTCACCTCGTCGATGCAGGTGCCGCGCCTGGAGAAGATCACGCTCAACATGGGCGTCAGCGAGGCGGTGTCCGACAAGAAGGTGATGGACCATGCCGTCGGCGACCTGACCAAGATCGCCGGCCAGAAGCCGGTGGTCACCAAGTCGAAGAAGGCGATTGCCGGCTTCAAGATCCGCGACGGCGTGCCCATCGGCTGCATGGTCACGCTGCGCGGCGTGCGCATGTACGAGTTCCTGGACCGTTTCGTCACCGTGGCGCTGCCGCGCGTGCGCGACTTCCGCGGCATTTCCGGCCGCGCGTTCGACGGCCGCGGCAACTACAACATCGGCGTCAAGGAACAGATCATCTTCCCCGAGATCGAGTACGACAAGATCGACGCGATCCGCGGCCTGAACATCAGCATCACCACCAGCGCGAAGAGCGACGACGAGTGCAAGGCCTTGCTCGCCGCGTTCAAGTTCCCGTTCAAGAACTGAGGCAAGCATGGCCAAACTCTCCCTCAAGCAGCGTGAAGCCAAGCGCGAGAAGCTCGTCGCCCAGTACGCGAAGAAGTACGCCGAACTGAAGGCGGTGATCGACGACGCCAAGCGGTCCGACGACGAGCGCTACGCCGCCCGCCTGGATCTGCAGAAGCTGCCGCGCAATGCCAACCCGACGCGCCTGCGCAACCGCTGCGCGCTGACCGGCCGCCCCCGCGGCACGTTCCGCATGTTCGGCCTGGGCCGCAACAAGATCCGCGAGCTCGCCTTCAAGGGCGACATTCCGGGTCTGACCAAGGCCAGTTGGTGACACCGCGGCCCACGCAGGAGAAAACCCATGAGCATGAGTGATCCCATCGCGGACATGCTGACGCGCATCCGCAATGCGCAGAGCGTCGAGAAGGCCGCCGTGACGATGCCCTCGTCCAAGCTGAAGGTGGCCATCGCCCAGGTCCTGAAGGACGAGGGCTACATCGACGGCTTCAAGGTCAACGCCGAAGGCGCCAAGACCGAGCTCGAGATTGCCCTGAAGTACTACGCGGGCCGTCCGGTGATCGAGCGCATCGAGCGCGTCAGCCGTCCGGGCCTGCGCGTCTACAAGGGCCGCGCCGCGATCCCGCAGGTCATGAACGGCCTGGGCGTGGCGATCGTGACCACACCCAAGGGCGTGATGACCGACCGCAAGGCTCGCCAGACCGGCGTCGGCGGCGAAGTCCTCTGCTACGTCGCTTAAGAGAGGGTCAGCACAAATGTCCCGCGTAGGAAAGATGCCGATCGCCGTCCCGCAAGGCGTGGACGTGGCGCTGTCGGCCGAGCAGATCACCGTCAAGGGCAGCAACGGCACGCTGACGCGCCCGCTGTCGGCGCTGGTCACGGTCAAGAAGGACGGCTCGACGCTGAGCTTCGCGCCGGCCAACGACACGCCCGAAGCCGGCGCCATGAGCGGCACCATGCGCGCCCTGGTGGCCAACATGGTGGGCGGCGTCAGCAAGGGCTTCGAGCGCAAGCTCACGCTGGTGGGCGTGGGCTTCCGCGCCCAGGCGCAAGGCCAGAAGCTGAACCTGCAGATCGGGTTCTCGCACCCCGTCGTGAAGGAGATGCCGGCCGGCATCAAGGTCGTCACGCCGACGCAGACCGAGATCGTCATCTCCGGCGCCGACCGCCAGGTGGTCGGCCAGTTGGCCGCCGAGGTGCGCGCCTTCCGTCCGCCCGAGCCGTACAAGGGCAAGGGCATCCGCTACGCCGAAGAGCGCGTGGTGCTGAAAGAGACGAAGAAGAAGTAAGGAGCCGCTCCATGCTGAACAAGAAGGATCAACGACTGCGCCGCTCGCGTCAGACGCGCCAGCGCATCGCCCAGCAGAACGTCGCGCGGTTGACGGTGTTCCGTTCCAACCTGCACATCTACGCCAGCGTGATCTCCGACGACGGCGCGCGCGTGCTCGCCTCGGCCTCGACGGCCGAGAAGGACGTGCGCTCGCAGCTCGCCGCCGCCGGCAAGGGTGCCAGCGTCGACGCGGCCAGCCTGATCGGCAAGCGCATCGCCGAGAAGGCCAAGGCCGCCGGCATCGAGAAGGTGGCGTTCGACCGGGCGGGCTTCGCCTACCACGGCCGCGTCAAGGCGCTGGCCGAGGCCGCCCGCGAAGCGGGTCTCCAGTTCTGACCCCGGCGCGCTTCAAGGAAACACTGCAATGGCAAAGTTCACTCCCCGCGCCCAGACCGAAGGCAACGACGACGGCCTGAAGGAAAAGATGATCGCGGTCAACCGCGTGACCAAGGTCGTCAAGGGCGGCCGCACGCTGAGCTTCGCGGCGCTGACCGTGGTTGGTGACGGCGACGGCCGCATCGGCATGGGCAAGGGCAAGGCCAAGGAAGTGCCGGTGGCGGTGCAAAAGGCGATGGACGCCGCGCGCCGCAACATGGTCAAGGTCAGCCTGCGCAACGGCTCGATCCAGCATAACGTCGAAGGCGAGCATGGCGCCGCCCGCGTGCTGATGGCGCCGGCCCCGGCCGGTACCGGCATCATCGCCGGCGGCCCGATGCGCGCGGTGTTCGAGGTGATGGGCGTGACCGACATCGTGGCCAAGAGCCACGGCTCGACCAACCCGTACAACATGGTGCGCGCGACGCTCGACGCGCTGAAGAGCTCGACCACGCCGGCCCAAGTGGCCGCCAAGCGCGGCAAGACGGTCGAAGAGCTGTTCAACTGAACGGCAGCGACCAAGGCCCTGCGGAGAAGATTCATGTCCGACAAGAAGACCCTGACCGTCAAGCTCGTCAAGAGCGTTGCCGGCACCCGCCAGTCGCACCGCGACACCGTGCGCGGCCTCGGGCTGCGCAAGCTGGGCAGCGAGCGCGCGCTGGAAGACACGCCGTCGGTGCGCGGCATGATCAACAAGGTCTCGTACCTGGTGAAGGTGCTGTGATGCAACTCAATTCGATCAAGCCGGGCAGCGGCGCCAAGCATGCCAAGCGGCGCGTCGGCCGCGGCATCGGTTCGGGCCTGGGCAAGACCGCGGGTCGCGGCCACAAGGGCCAGAAGTCGCGCGCCGGCGGTTTCCACAAGGTGGGCTTCGAAGGCGGCCAGATGCCGCTGCAGCGCCGCCTGCCCAAGCGCGGCTTCAAGTCGGCGCAGCTCAAGTACAACGGCGAGATCACGCTGGCCGACCTGCAGCGCCTGGCGGCCGACGAAGTCGACCTGCTGACGCTCAAGGCCGCGGGCCTGGTGCGCGACCTGGTGCGCAACGTCAAGGTCGTCAAGTCGGGCGAGCTGAGCAAGAAGGTCGTGCTCAAGGGCATCGGCGCGACGGCCGGCGCCAAGGCCGCGATCGAAGCGGCCGGCGGCTCGCTGGCCTGACGCGGCGCGCCCGAGAGGATTCTCAAGCGTGGCCACGTCCGCCAATCAGCTAGCCAAGAGCGGGAAGTTCGGCGACCTGCGTCGCCGCATCGTCTTCCTGATCCTGGCGCTGGTGGTCTACCGCATCGGGGCGCACATCCCCGTGCCCGGCATCGACCCGGTGCAGCTGCAGCAGCTCTTCCAGGGCCAGCAGGGCGGCATCCTGAACCTGTTCAACATGTTCAGCGGCGGCGCGCTGTCGCGCTTCACCGTGTTCGCGCTGGGCATCATGCCCTACATCTCGGCGTCGATCATCATGCAGCTCATGAGCTACGTGGTGCCCAGCCTGGAGGCGCTGAAGAAGGAAGGCGAGGCGGGCCGGCGCAAGATCACGCAGTACACGCGCTACGGCACGCTGCTGCTGGGCGTGTTCCAGTCGCTGGGCATCGCGCTGGCGCTGGAAGGCTCGCCGGGCCTGGTGCTGTCGCCGGGCTTCGGCTTCCGCATGACGGCGGTGGTCAGCCTGGTGGCCGGCACCATGTTCCTGATGTGGCTGGGCGAGCAGATCACCGAGCGCGGGCTGGGCAACGGCATCTCGATCCTGATCTTCGCCGGCATCGTGGCCGGGCTGCCCAGCGCCATCGGCGGTTTGTTCGAGCTGGTGCGCACCGGCGCGATGAGCGTCATCGCCTGCCTGTTCATCATCGCCGTGGTCGTCGTGGTGACCTTCGCGGTGGTCTTCGTCGAGCGCGGGCAGCGCAAGATCCTGGTCAACTACGCCAAGCGCCAGGTGGGCAACAAGGTCTACGGCGGCCAGTCGTCGCACCTGCCGCTGAAGCTGAACATGTCGGGCGTGATCCCGCCGATCTTCGCTTCGTCGATCATCCTGCTGCCGGCCACCATCGTCGGCTGGTTCGCCACCGGTGAAGGCCTGCGCTGGCTGAAGGACCTGTCGGCGGCGCTGTCGCCGGGGCAGCCGATCTACGTGCTGCTGTACGCGGCGATGATCGTCTTCTTCTGCTTCTTCTACACGGCGCTGGTGTTCAACAGCCGCGAGACGGCGGACAACCTGAAGAAGAGCGGCGCCTTCATCCCCGGGATCCGGCCGGGCGAGCAGACGGCGCGCCACATCGACAAGATCCTGTCGCGCCTGACGCTGGCCGGCGCCATCTACATCACGGCCGTGTGCCTGCTGCCCGAGTTCCTCGTGCTCAAGTACAACGTGCCCTTTTACTTCGGCGGCACCTCGCTGTTGATCATCGTCGTCGTGACGATGGACTTCTGGTCGCAGGTGCAGAGTTATGTCATGAGTCAGCAGTACGAGAGCCTGCTGAAGAAGGCGAACTTCAAGACGAGCTGAGGATGTCCAAGGATGACGTCATCCAGATGCATGGGGAGATTCTGGAGAACCTTCCGAATGCAACCTTCCGTGTGAAGCTGGAGAACGGTCATGTGGTGCTGGGGCACATCTCCGGCAAGATGCGCATGCACTACATCCGCATCCTGCCCGGTGACAAGGTCACCGTGGAGTTGACGCCCTACGATTTGAGTCGCGCGCGGATCGTGTTCCGCGCCAAGTAAGAGATCCAGGTCAAGGAGAAGACCATGAAAGTCGCCGCTTCGGTCAAGAAGATGTGCCGCCACTGCAAGATCATCCGCCGCAAGGGGGTGGTGCGCGTGATCTGCACCGACCCGCGCCACAAGCAGCGTCAGGGCTGACACGCCTTCGTCGGCATCCAAGAGTTAGAGGACAAGCATGGCACGCATCGCTGGCATCAACATTCCGCCGCACAAGCACGCCGAGATCGGCTTGACGGCCATCTACGGCATCGGCCGCCCCACGGCGCAGAAGATCTGCGACGTGGTCGGCATCCCGTACTCCAAGAAGATCAAGGATCTGAGCGACACCGACCTCGAGCGCATCCGCGAGGAGATCGGCCGCCTGACGATCGAAGGCGACCTGCGCCGCGAGCTGTCGATCAACATCAAGCGGTTGATGGACCTGGGCTGCTACCGCGGCTTCCGCCATCGCCGGGGCCTGCCGGTCCGCGGCCAGCGCACGCGCACCAACGCGCGCACCCGCAAGGGTCCGCGCAAGGGTGCCGCCGCGCTGAAGAAGTAAGCCGCCGCCGCGCCCTCAGCAACCGTCACCAGAGTTCGTCATGGCCAAAGCACCCGTCAACACCGCCGCCCGCCGCGTCAGCAAGAAGATCCGCAAGAACGTTGCGGACGGCATTGCGCACGTGCACGCGTCGTTCAACAACACCATCATCACGATCACCGATCGCCAGGGCGGCGCGCTCGCCTGGGCCTCCAGCGGCGGCCAGGGCTTCAAGGGCTCGCGCAAGTCGACGCCTTTCGCGGCCCAGGTGGCCGCCGAGGTGGCCGGCCGCGCCGCGCAGGAGCAGGGCATCAAGAACCTCGACGTGCGCATCAAGGGCCCCGGCCCGGGCCGCGAGTCGTCGGTTCGCGCGCTGGCCTCGCTGGGCATCCGCATCAATTCGATCAGCGACGTGACGCCGATCCCGCACAACGGCTGCCGCCCGCAAAAGCGCCGCCGCATCTGAGCGACCCCGCCGTGCCCGGCAAGTAATCGCCGGGCACGCTATACTTACTGGTTTTCCCCCGCCCGGCCGCGCACTCCATGCGGCGCCGGCCGGATATCAAGCCCACCGTTCGCGCCGCTTTCGATTCGTCGAAAGACCGTAGCCGGACTCCGCGGTAGTTGCTCGCTTCCCTGTTGGATCGGGCATTTGGCCGCGCAGCAAGAGACTGAAAAAAAGGACAGCACGTGGCACGTCTCCTCGGCCCCAAGGCCAAGCTTTCCCGTCGCGAAGGCACCGACCTCTTCCTGAAGAGCGCGCGCCGCTCGATCGCCGACAAGGCCAAGTTCGACAGCAAGCCCGGCCAGCACGGCCGCACCAGCGGCTCGCGCACCTCGGACTACGGCGTCCAGCTGCGCGAGAAGCAGAAGGTCAAGCGCATGTACGGCGTGCTCGAGCGCCAGTTCCGCCGCTACTTCGCCGAGGCCGAGCGCCGCAAGGGCAACACCGGCGCCAACCTGCTGATGCTGCTGGAGTCGCGCCTGGACAACGTGGTCTACCGCATGGGCTTCGGCTCGACGCGCGCCGAGGCCCGCCAGCTCGTCTCGCACAAGGCGGTCACGGTCAACGGCGAGGTCGTCAACATCCCTTCTTACAACGTGAAGGCCGGCGACGTGCTGGCGCTGCGCGAGAAGTCCAAGAACCAGCTTCGCGTGCAGGACGCGCTGAAGCTGGCGCAGTCGGTCGGCCTGTGCGACTGGGTGCAGGTCGACGCCACCAAGATGGAAGGCACCTTCAAGAAGGTGCCCGACCGCGACCAGTTCGGCGCCGAGATCAAGGAAGCGCTGATCGTCGAGTTGTACTCGCGTTGACGCCTTCGCGGCGGCCGGCGTGCCTGCTCGCGGGCGCGCCGGTTCCGTTTCGGGCCTTGCTGCGCTCGTCGGGCGCGCAGCCAGCCGCCAAGCGCACCGCCCGACGCGGTCCATCAGCCTTATCGGTGTAACGAGCCGAGGGTATTGACAGGAACACACACTCAATGCAGACCACTCTCCTCAAGCCCAAGGCCATCCAGGTGGAAGTGCTGGGCGGCCATCGTGCGAAAGCGATCCTCGAGCCCTTCGAGCGCGGCTACGGCCATACCCTGGGCAACGCGTTGCGCCGCGTGCTGTTGTCGTCGATGGTGGGCTACGCGCCGACCGAGGTCACCATTGCCGGCGTGCTGCACGAGTACTCGGCCATCGACGGCGTGCAGGAAGACGTCGTCCACATCATGCTCAACCTCAAGGGCGTGGTCTTCCGCCTGCACAACCGCGACGAAGTGACGCTGGTGCTGCGCAAGGAAGGCGAGGGCCCGGTCACGGCCGCCGACATCCAGACGCCGCACGACGTGGAGGTGATCAACCCCGACCACGTGATCGCTCACCTGGCGCAGGGCGGCAAGCTCGACATGCAGATCAAGGTGGAAAAGGGCCGCGGCTATGTGCCCGGCACCATGCGCCGCTACGGCGACGAGCCCACCAAGTCGATCGGCCGCATCGTGCTGGACGCCTCGTTCTCGCCGGTTCGCCGCGTCAGCTACGCCGTCGAGAACGCCCGCGTCGAACAGCGCACCGACCTCGACAAGCTGGTGATGGAGATCGAGACCAACGGCTCGATCCCGCCCGAGGAAGCGATTCGCCAGTCGGCCCGCATCCTGGTGGAGCAGCTCGCCGCCTTCGCGCAGATCGACGTCAACCCGCACGAGATGTTCGAAGCCCAGCCGACGCGCGCGCCGAACTTCGACCCCATCCTGCTGCGCCCGGTCGACGAACTGGAGCTGACGGTACGCTCGGCCAACTGCCTGAAGGCCGAGAACATCTACTACATCGGCGACCTCATCCAGCGCACCGAGACCGAGCTGCTGAAGACGCCGAACCTGGGCCGCAAGTCGCTCAACGAAATCAAGGAAGTGCTCGCTTCGCGTGGCCTCACGCTCGGCGCGCGGCTGGAAAACTGGCCGCCGCAGGGCCTGGACAAGCGCTGAGCGGCCAACGCAAGCACTGGCGTGCAAGCCCCGGTACCTGATCCGGCCGGGGTCCGACATAACGAAAGGAAAGCACCATGCGCCACCGTCACGGGCTTCGCAAGCTCAACCGCACCAGCAGCCATCGCCTGGCGATGCTGCGCAACATGTGCAATTCGCTGATCCAGCACGAAGCGATCAAGACCACCCTGCCCAAGGCCAAGGAACTGCGCCGCGCCGTCGAGCCGCTGATCACGCTGGGCAAGGAGCCGACGCTGGCCAACCGCCGCCTGGCCTTCGACCGCACGCGCGACCGCGACGTCGTCAGCAAGCTGTTCAATGAACTGGGCCCGCGCTACAAGGCGCGCCCGGGCGGCTACACGCGCATCCTGAAGATGGGCTTCCGCGTCGGCGACAACGCGCCGATGGCCTTCGTCGAGCTGGTCGACCGCCCCGAGCCGGTCGCCACCGAGTCGGCCGACACCAGCGCCGAATAAGCGCAGCCGGCGGCCCCGCAACGGGGCCGCTTCGTTTTCGGCCTCGTATTCGTCTTCGTACCAGCGCCGCCCGGCGCTGCGCCATCCGGCGTGAGGGTCGATGCCCGGCGCCGGCGTGACGCTTGTCACGCGCGCGCCCATCCAGCGAGCTTCCAGCCACGGCCGCCAGGCCATTGGGCGCACCAGGCGCTCAAGCCGCGGCCGCGCGCGTCGATACCAGGCATGGGTGTCCCTCGCCAGCGCCCAGGTCGCCGCCGCCACGCTTGCAGCGTGCGGACCCCGCGACAGCCCGACCGATGCGTCCAGCAGCGGGTCGGGCACCGCGGCGGGATCGACATGCCTGGTACGACTCGATGGATCAGCTCAGCAGCAGCGTGCGCCGCCTGGCGGCGCGCGACTCCGGCAAGGCGCGCGGCAAGTCGCCACGCGCCGGTGCCTGGCGCCGCCGCGGCACCGTGGTGCTGCTGTCCTTGCTGGTCGGACCGACGCTCGCGCAGACGCTGCCCGACGCCGGCGCCGTGCTGCGCGACGCGCAGCGCGCGCTGACCGAGCAGCCGCGCGCCAACACCGCCGACGGCCTGCAACGCGCGGCGCCGGCCGCCGCGCTGCCGCGGCGCGAGGCGGGCGTGCGCTTCACCGCCGAGCGCTTCGAACTCGAAGGCCGCACCCTGGTGCCCGAGGAAGACATCCAGCGCACGCTGGCGCCCTGGCTCGGCCGGCCGATCGGCTTTCAGGACCTGGAGGAAGCGGCCATCGCCGTGACGGCGCTGTATGCCGCCCGGGGCTGGCTGGTGCGCGCCTCGTGGCCGGCGCAGGAGATTGCCAATGGCCGCGTGCGCCTGCAACTGGTCGAAGGCCGCCTCGGCCAGGTGCGGCTGCAGATGGAGCCCGGGCGGCTGGACGCCGACCTGCCCACGCGCGTGCTGACGGCGCGCCAGAAACCCGGCGAGGTGCTGCGGCTCGACGACGTCGAGCGCGCGACGCGCCTGCTCAACGACACGCCGGGCGTCGCCGGCACGGTGTTCCTCGCCGAAGGCCGCGAAGCCGGCCAGGCCGACCTGCTGGTGCAGGTGCGCAACACCGCGCTGCTCAGCGCCTGGGCCCAGCTCGACAACGCCGGCTCGCGCTCCACCGGCAGCGCCCGCGCGGTGGCGATGCTGGCGCTGAACAACCCCAACGGCTTCGGCGACCAGCTCGCGCTGGACGCGCTGGCCACGTCGCGCAGCCTGTACGGCCGCGTCGGCTACTCGCTGCCGGTCGGCGTCGACGGTGCCCGCTTCGGCGTCCAACTCAGCGGCCTGCGCTACCGCCTCGGCCAGGAGTACGCGGCGCTCGACGTGCGCGGCGGCGCCACCACCTTCAGCGTGAACGGCAACTGGCGGCTGCTGCGCACGGCGGACCGCAACCTCAGCGCCACCGTCTCGCTGGAAGAGGCCAGGCTCGACAACCGGGCCGCCGGCGAGACGCTGTCGGACAAGCGCAACCGCGTGCTGCGCTTCGGGCTGGCGGGCGACATCAGCGGCCTGGCCGGCGACGGCAGCTACGGCGCCGCGTCGGTCCAGTGGTCGTTCGGCAAGGTCAGCCTGACGGGACCCGCCGACGCCCAGGCCGCCGACGCGGCCGGGCCGCGCACGGCCGGCGGCTTCGGCAAGCTGTCGGCCAGCGCCTCGTGGCTGCAGCCGCTGGGCAGCAGCACGTCGCTGGCGCTGTCGGTGCTGGGCCAACGTGCCACGCGCAACCTCGACGGCGCCGAAGCCTTCACGCTGGGCGGCATCAACGGCGTGCGCGCCTACCCGGCGCAGGAAGGCCGCGGCGACGAAGGCGTGCTCGCCACCATCGAACTGCGCCAGCGCCTGGGGCCGTACGTGCAGGGCAGCCTGTTCTGCGACCAGGGCCGCATCCGCGTCCGCCACGACGCCGGCTACGACGGCGCGCCGGCGCTCAACGGCTACACGCTGCGCGGCTGCGGCGTCGGCGTGCAGGCCTCGGGCTGGCGCGGCGCGACGGTGGCCGTGGCCGTGGCGCGGCGGATCGGCCGCAACCCGGCGGCCTTGCCGACGACCGGCGCCGACCAGGACGGCAGCCGGCCCGGCACCCGCGTCTGGCTGACCGCATCCATCAACTTCTAAGCCCCCTTGCCATGAACCGCATCTACCGCATGATCTGGAGCCGCGCCCGCGGCTGCTTCGTCGTCACGTCGGAGCTGGGTCGTCGCCGGGGCGGCGGTGCCGGCAGCGGCCTGCAGGGCAGCCTGGTGCTGCTGGCCTGCGCCGCGGCCGGCGCCGGCCACGCTGCCGGCCCCGATGCCGCGGCGCTGCCGCAGCAAGGCCAGGTCAGCGCGGGCCAGGCCAGCATCAGCAGCCGCGGCGGCGCCAACCCGGCGATGACCGTCGTCCAGGGCAGCGACCGCGCGGTGATCGACTGGCGCAGCTTCGACATCGGGCGCGACGCCTCGGTGCAGTTCGTGCAGCCCTCGACGCAGGCCGCCGTGCTCAACCGGGTGACGAGCGGCGCGCCGAGCCAGATCTTCGGCCGCCTCACGAGCAACGGCCAGGTGTTCCTGCTCAACGGCAGCGGCATCCTGTTCGGCAGCAGCGCGCAGGTCGACGTCGGCGGCCTCGCGGCCAGCACCGGCAGCATCGGCAACGACGACTTCATGGCCGGCCGCTGGACGCTGCAAGGCAGTGGCAGCAGCGGAAACGGCAGCGGCAGCGGCAGCGCCGGCGTCGTCAACGAGGGTTCGCTGCAGGCGCGGCCGGGCGGCTACGTCGCGTTGCTGGCGCCGCAGGTGCGCAACGACGGCGTCATCTCGGCCCGCCTGGGCACCGTGGCGCTGGCCGCCGGCGAGACCTACACGCTGCAGATGGACGGCGGCTCGCTGCTCGGCGTGGCCGTCACGCCGGCGCAGCTGGCCGTGCTGGTGGAAAACCGCCAGGCGCTGGTGGCCAGCGGCGGCCAGGTGCTGCTGACGGCGCAGGCCGTGCGCGGGCTGGCCGGCGGCGTGGTGCGCAACAGCGGCACCATCGCCGCCACCGGCGTGGCCGAACGCAACGGCCGCATCGTGCTCGAAGCCAGCGACCAGGCCTTGCTGACCGGCGCCGGTCGGCTGGATGCCAGCCACGCCGAAGGCCGTGGCGGCGACGTCAGCATCAGCGCGCGGCAGATCGCGCTGGCCGACAGCAGCAGCGTCGACGCCAGCGGCGCGACCGGCGGCGGCAGCATCCACGTCGGCGGCGGCTGGCAGGGCAGCGGCGCCACGCCGCCGGCCACCGCGGTCTACATGGGCCGCGAGGTCACGCTCGACGCCAGCGCCACGCGGCGCGGCGCCGGCGGCGAGATCGTGCTGTGGTCCGACACCGCCAACGCCGAATCGGCGACGCGCGCCTACGGCACGCTGCGCGCCAGCGGCGGCGCCCAGGGCGGCGACGGCGGGCGCATCGAAACCTCGGGCCACTGGCTCGACGTCAGCGGCATCCGCGTGCTGGCCCCGGCCGGCGCCGGCGGGCAGGCCGGCCAGGCCGGTGTTTGGCTGCTGGACCCCTACGACCTGACGGTTTCGAGCAACCCCACCACCGCTGCCACGGCCGGCGGCCCGCCGTACACCTTCACCTCCGGCAGCGGCGGCACCAGCGTGCTGAACACCGACATCAACGCACAGCTCAACGCCGGCACCAGCGTGACGCTGCAGACCACCGGCGCCGCCGGCGACGGGGCCGGCCGCGGCAACATCAATGTCGTGGCCAGCATCGCCAAGTCGGGCGGCGGCGATGCCACGCTGACGCTGAAGGCGCACAACGACATCGTCGTGGCCGGCGGCGCGTCGATCACCTCGACGGCCGGCAAGCTGCACGTGGTGCTGAACAGCGACAGCGACGGCGACGGCACCGGCGCCATCTTCGTGGACGGCGGCTCGGCCATCCGCAGCAACGGCGGCAACATCACGATGGGCGGCGGCGCGGCCGGCGACGGCTCGGGCGAAGCCCGCGGCAGCGCCGACCACGAGGCCGGCATCAGCCTGGTCGGCGCCACGGTCGACGCGGCGGGCGGCAACATCGCGCTGCGCGGCCGGGGCTATGCCGGCACCAACGGCGCCACCCAGTTCGGCATCGGCGTGTCGGCCGGCGCCCTGGTGACCACCAGCGGCAGCGGCACGATCACGCTGACCGGCACTGGCGCGGGCGTTGCCGGGGCGAGCTACAGCAGCGGCGTCGACGTCAACAATGCGTCGATCGTCGGCGACGCCGCCATCACGATCACCGGCACCGGCGGCAATGCCGGCGACGGCAACATCGGCGTGGCGCTGTGGAATGGCAGCCAGATCACCGGCGGCAGCGGGCTGCTCCGCATCACCGGCACCGGCGGCAACGCGCCGAACGACGGGGTGCAATACGGCGTGTCCGTGGACGACTCCACCGTGACGGCCGGCGCCGGCGGTCTGCAGCTCGTCGGCTACGGCGGCACCGGTTCCTACTACGGCTACGGCGTGATGATGCAGGTCGGCACCATCACGTCCAACGGCGGGTCGATTTCCGTCGTCGGTTACGGGGGCACGGGCACGGCGCCCGGCGGGCTGGAATCGAACGGCATCGGGATGTTCTACGGCTCGTCCATCCAGGGCAGCGGCACCGGCAGCGTCAGCGTGCAAGGCACCGGCGGCACTGGTCCGCAGAGCTGGAACGAAGGCATCTGGATCGATGACAGCAGCATCACCAGCTCCGGCAGCGGCGCCGTCACGGTCAGCGCGACCGGCGGCAACCACTCGGCCGGCCTGGCCGGCGGCCTGGACATGACCGGCGGCGCGCGCATCGGCTCCAACGGCGGCGCCGTCACCGTCACCGGCATCGGCGGCAACGACCAGACCGGGGGCAACAACGTCGGCGTCTCCGTGACCAGCGGCAGCGCCATCGAGGCCGGCGGCAAAGGCACGCTGACCATCGTCGCCACGGCCGGCAGCCAGGCGCTGAACAACCAGACCGGGCTCTACCTCGACGGCGGCAGCATCACCGCGGCGGGCGGCAACATCAACATCAACGGCAGCGGCTACGGCGGCGCCGACGGCTACGGCGTGCGGGTGATCGGCAGCAGCCAGATCAGCACGCAGGACGGCAGCATCGCGATCACGGCGTCGACCGTCACCGGCAGCACCGCGGCGCTGCAAATCGCCGCGAACGGCGCCATTCAGGCCGGCGGCAAGCGCACCCTGACGCTGACCACTGACAGCTACGCCGGCGACGGCAGCGAGACCGTCTCGGCCGAGGGCGGCACGGTGCAGATCCGCAACGCCACCGCGGGCACGTTGATCAGCGTGGGCGGCGCCGACGCGGTCGCGGGCGGCACGCGGACGCTCGGCCTGACGGCCGGCGAGATCAACCGCATCAACACTGGCACGCTGGTCATCGGAAGCAGCGGCGCCGGGGCCTCGGGCACGGTGACGCTGAGCGGCGCGATCAGCCCGGCGCTGGCCAGCAACATCAGCGTGCTGGGCGGGTCGGACATCGTCTTCGACGCCGGTGCCAGGCTCACCACCAACGGCGGCAACGTGCTGCTCAACAGCGCCAGCCTGGACGGCGGCGCCGGCGCCATCGTGTTGCCCGCGGGCACGGCCATCCACAGCAACGGCGGCAACATCACGCTCGCCGGCGGCACGGCGGGCGACGGCAGCGGCCGCGCCCGCGGCGACAGCGCCTACGCGGCCGGCATCTCGCTCAACGGTGCCACGGTCGACGCCAGCGGCGGCGACGTCAGCCTTCGCGGCCAGGGTGTCGCCGGCACGGCGAGCAACGCGCAGGCGGGCATCGCGCTGATCGGCAGCACGGTGAGCGCCAGCGGCAGCGTCACGCTGAGCGGCGGCGGCGCGGCCAGCGGCGCCACGCAGAACAACGTGGGCGTCTTGATCGACGGCAGCCACGTCGCCGGCGGCGCGGCCGTCACCATCAGCGGGGCGGGCGCCGGCGGCGGCGCCGGCAACGACGGCGTGCGCCTGTCCAACAACGCCACGGTGAGCGGCGGCGCGGGGCTGCTTGCCATCACCGGCAGCGGCGGCGCCGGCACCGGCGACAACAACAACGGCGTGCTGGTCGACAGCGGCACCATCACCGCCGGCATCGGCGGCCTGCAACTGGTGGGCAACGGCGGCCAGGGCACGCGCTTCAACACCGGCGTGCAGTTGAACGGCGCCAGCGCCACCATCGACTCCACCGGCGGCGCGATCTCGGTGGTCGGCAACATGGGCAGCGCGACGTCGACGAGCGACTCGGAATATGGCGTCTACCTGCGCCCCGGCGCGACGATCCGCGGCGCCGGCAACGGCACGGTGAACGTGGTCGGCAATGGCAATGCCGACGTGTTGGTGTTCACTTACGGCCTGCGCGTCGACTCGGCGACCATCACCAGCAGCGGCAGCGGCACGGTCTCGGTGACCGGCGCGGTGCCGATGACGACCAGCACCGGCGCCTGGACCACCGGCTACGGCGCCTGGATCTCCGGCAACAGCCTGATCAGTTCGGGCGGCGGCGCGGTCTCCGTCACCGCCACCGGCAACGGCCTGGCGCTGGGCCAGGGCGCGACCATCAGCGCCGGCGGCAGCGGCAGCGTCACCGTCTACGGTTCCGGCGCCAATGGGCCGATGACCGAGCAGGCCGGCATCTACATGTACGGCGGCTCGCGCATCACCTCCGGCGGCGGCGACGTCAGCGTCACCGGCCAGGGCTACGGCGCCAACGGCGCGGCCGGCGGCTACGGCGTGGCCGTCACCGGCGGCAGCCAGATCACGGCCGCCGGCAGCGGCAGCGTGACCGTCAACGCCACCAGCACCAACCCCAGCGGCGCCGACAACGCCGGGCTGCTGGTGCAGGGCGCCGGCAGCGCCATCAACAGCAACGGCGGCGCGATCGCCATCACCGCGCGCACCGGCAGCACCGTCTCGGCGGCCGTGACGCTGGCCGGCGGCGGCGCCATCGGCTCGGGCGCCAACCAGCCGCTGACCATCACCGCCGACAGCTATGCCGGCGACGGCAGCGAAACCGTTTCCGCCGGCAGCGGCAGCGTCACCGTGCGCAACCTCACGGCCGGCACGCTGATCGACGTCGGCGGCGCCGACGTGCTGGCCGGCAGCCCGGCCACGCTGGGGCTGACGGCCGCCGAGTTGAACCGCATCACCGCCGGCCGGCTGATCATCGGGCGCAACGACGGGCCGGCCGCCGGCAACCTGACCGTGTCGGCGCCGCTGGCGCCTTTGCCCAGCGCCGACCTGAGCCTGCGCAGCGGCGGCGACATCGCCATCAACGGCGCGCTGACCGTCGGCCAGACCTTGACCTTGACGGCCGGCAACGGCGCCAGCGTCAGCGGCAGCGGCAACCTCGCCGCGGCGGCGCTGCTGCTCGACGGCAACCACGTCAGCTACACGCTCGACACGGCCGGCGGCAACGCCATCGGCACGCTGGCGGCGGCCAACGCCGCCACGCTGAGCCTGCGCAATGCCGGGGCATTGACGGTGGGCAGCGTCGGCGGCGTGCAGGGCATCTCGGCTTCGGGCCCGGTGGCCATTGCCACCGGCAGCGGCGCGCTCACGGTCGCGCAGTCGGTGCAGACCAGCGACGCCAGCAGCGCCGCGGTGGTGCTGGCGGCCGGCCAGAACAGCAGCGCCGGCACCGCCAGCGGCGGCGACGTCGCCTTCAACGCCGGCGCCACCGTCAGCACCGGCACCGGCGGCCGCTACACCGTCTACAGCGGCTCGCTGGCCGGCAGCGCCGACGCCTTGGCGCTGGTGGGCAGCGGCGCCGCGCGCGTGCGCTACGGCAGCGATGCCGGCTACAGCGCCTACACCGCGGCGCTGGGCAGCGGCGGCTACGTCGTGCTGCGCGAGCAGCCGATGCTGGCCATCAGCCTCAACGACGCCGGCAAGACCTACGACGCCGCGGCCTACAGCGGCGGCAACGGCTACACCGCCACGGGCATGGTCAACGGCGACACCGCGGCGCAGGCGCTGCAGGGGCCGATGATTTACGGCGGCGCGGCGCAAGGCGCCGTCAACGCCGGCAGCTACGCGCTCACCGGCTCCGGCATCGGCAGCGCGCTCGGCTATGGCCTGGCCATCAGCGGCGCCACGCTGACGGTCGGCAAGGCCGACCTCGTGCTGTCCGGCAGCAAGGAGTACGACGGCAGCACCGCCATCGCCGGCAGCCGCCTGACGGCCGTGGGCGTGGCCGGCGAGACCTTCAGCGTCAGCGGCGCCGGCGCCAGCGGCAACCTGGCCAGCCGCAACGTGCAGACCGCGCCGCTGGCCAGCGTGGCGGGCCTGACGCTGGGCAGCAGCGCCAACGGCGGCCAGGCCGGCAACTACAACGCGCTGTCCACCACCGGGTCGACGGTCAGCGTGACCCCGTTGACGCTGTCGGTGGTGGGCACCACGGCGAACGACAAGCCCTACGACGGCACGCCGACCGCCACCCTGTCGGGCGCGACGCTCGGCGCCGGCGTGGTTGCCGGCGATGCCGTGACGCTGACGCAAGCCAGCACCGGCAGCTTCGCCGACAGCGCCGTGGGCAACAACAAGCCCGTCTCCACCGCGATGGCGCTGGCCGGCGCCGACAGCGGCAACTACACGCTGCAGCAGCCGACCGGATTGACGGCCAGCATCGTCGCCGCGCCGGCGCCGGCGCCTGCGCCTGCGCCTGCACCTGCACCCGCACCCGCACCCGCACCCGCACCCGCACCCGCACCTGCGCCTGCGCCTGCGCCTGCGCCTGCGCCTGCGCCTGCCCCTGCCCCTGCGCCCGCACCCGCACCCGCACCCGCACCCGCACCCGCACCCGCACCCGCACCCGCACCCGCACCCGCACCCGCACCCGCACCGGCACCGGCACCGGCACCCGCGCCTGCACCGGCACCGGCACCCGCGCCTGCGCCTGCGCCTGCGCCTGCACCTGCACCTGCACCTGCACCGGCACCGGCACCGGCACCGGCACCCGCGCCTGCACCCGCGCCTGCACCCGCGCCTGCACCCGCGCCTGCACCCGCGCCTGCACCTGCACCTGCACCTGCACCTGCTCCCGCACCGGCACCTGCAGCGCCAGCCGTTACCACCACTCTGGGCGATGCGGCGTCAGCCGCTCAACTCGTGACGGCGCCGGCGTCGGCGGCGTCGGACGGCTCGACGGCAGCGGAGAGCGCTGCGGCGCCCACACTGTTGGCGATGACGGCGCAGCCGCGCCTCTTGTTGCAGGCCACGCCCGACGCCCGCAGTGCCGAATCGGCCGGCGGCGGCTTCATCAGCGTGATGGACTTCGAATGGGTTCTCGCGCCGCGAGGCAGTGCCATCGACATCCGTCTGCCGAACGAGACCTTCGTCCACCGCGACCGCGACGCCGAACTGGCCTTGAGCGTCTCGTTGAGTTCGGACCAGCCGCTGCCGGCGTGGTTGCGCTTCGATCCGCGCGAGCGGCGCTTCACCGGCACGGCACCGGCGGGCGTCGGGCGCAGCATGGTCATCCGCATCACCGCGCGCGACGCGCATGGCGCGCAAGCGTCCACGCTGCTGCCGCTGATGTTCTCGAACTGACGCACAAGACACGCGCCCATCCACGCGCCGGCGCCGTGCTATACTGCTCGGCTCAGACGCGGGGTGGAGCAGCCTGGTAGCTCGTTGGGCTCATAACCCAAAGGTCGCAAGTTCAAATCTTGCCCCCGCAACCAAGAATTCAGCTTGTCAATCAAGCTCTTACGAAGCCCGCCGCGATGCGGGCTTCGGCGTTTCTGGGGCTCTGTGCCCAACTCGTGCCCGTGCCGTGCCCACGCTTTGGGCGTCGCGCCTCGAAATGACCGTTGGGCTCTGTGCCCGGGACCGAACGTCCGACCACAGCCTTGGGGCGGCTCTCCGCCGGCGCGACGTCGCCGCTCACGGTCGCCAGACGTGGCTTCTGTGGTGGCCGAGATATCGCTGGTGCGCTGCTTGTAACCCACTGATGTCAAGTGGGCTGCCGATGCCGAGGCGCTCCAGCGTGTCGGCGCTCAATTGGCTGGACAACTGGACATGACCGTCATCGCCGACTGACATCAGGCCCGCGTCGAACAGTGCGTCGAGGTGCGGCGTCAGCAGCAGCCCATTGAACACATCCAGCCGCTCGTCGTCGCTGTCACATGCCGCCCACGGTTTGATGTGCGAGGCCCGAAGCAGTTCTGGGACAGCGAGCCCGGTCACGCAGCATCGGCCTTGCCAATAGTCCAACAGTGCCGACCGGAACAGATTCTGTCCAACGCGCTGGACGACAACGCGCTCCGCCTCGGTGGACCGGGGCATGCCAGCGGTCTCGCGGCGGAAGGCATCGGCCACGCGGTTCGGCAGCGTCCGAGCATGCGCGGCGGCTGTACGCAGGACGTCATACAGCGCTCCGAAGTCATCCACCGTCACGATGTCAGCACCGTCGACCGAATCGAGCAGGCCCGCGCTGGATGCACTGACCGTCAGGGTCGACGACCCGGTCGGCTGCACAAGCAACGTCTCCGCAAACCGCGCCGAGCGCAGTTCCAGGCAGCCATCGCGCTCGAGCGGCGTCATCTCGAAGCCGCAGTCCGCGGCAGCCTTCTCGATGCGCAGACGGTCGAGCGGTTTCATACAGGCGCTCCAGCCAGCTTCTGGTAGCCCTGGCGAATCATGCTAGCGATGAGCGGGCGCCTGGCCGCCAGGAACTGGTCGTAGCTCATCGTCCACCACTGCTCTGGCAGCGCGTGCCACTGCATCATCGTGGCCAGCGTTGCCTGGTCGAATCGCTCGGCGTACTTGCCCCAGTACTGTGCGGGCGGTGCGTCAGAGATGGCGATGTTGTCGTCCCACTCCACCAGCGCGTAGTTTGCAATCTGGTTGATGTCGCGGACGCTCTCGATGCCCTGCTTCTTCAGGTACTGCTTCGGGAACAGGTGATGCCGCTCCAGCGCCTTCTTCTGGCCTTGTGCCGGCGGGTCCAGCAGGTCCACCACAGGGCTCTGTGAGAACAGGGCCTGGGCACCCAGCAGCGTCTGCGCCGCGTAGAAGCCGAACAGCGCCGGGCTGCGGCCCGCCGACGTCGCCAGGTCCAACGGAAGCGTCTTGGACCAGTAGTCGTCCGTCAACGTCCCGGACTCCACGGTCGCCAGCCTCGCGAGGAACTGGTCGGCAGTCTTCAGCTCGCGCAGCTCGGCCAGGTCCTGCTCCATGCGCGATTCCGGTGACGAGGTGAACCGACCGGTGAGCAGCGACATGAAGAGCCAGCGCGCGATGGCATTGCGCAGCTTGAACCCTTCGACGTCGTACTCGGTGCGGCCGAGCAGGTACAGCTGGTAGGCGAACACCAGCGCATTCACCGAGCTGATGGTCTTGGCACTGCGGTAACCAGCGGCACGGACAACATTCAGGAAGTCCGCCCAGTAGGTCAGGTTCAGCACACGCCCCTGGGCATCGCGCAGCTTGCCGAACTGGCTGTTGCGCTGCTCCAAACTGACGTCGCCGCTGGTCAGGTCCTTGCCGCGCAGCAAGGAGTAGACGTGCTCCAGCCTGGCCCGCCGGAAGGCCACGCCGACATCGACGCGAAGCAGATGGTCGGGGTCGGGCTGGAAAATCTGGTTGAACGGGCTGGCCTGACCAGCAGGCGCCGGCTGGCGCGCCGCGCGGCAAAACTTCTCCAACTCGGTGCGGCCATCGTCCCAAAACACCGACATCAGCGTCAGGATGAAGTCCGACTGATTGAGCTTCTTGCCCTCGCTGTTGATGCGCACGAAGACATCGGCCACCTGCTCTTCGGTGCACTGCTGGGAGAGTTCCAAGGCGATGAACGGGAAGTTCGTCAGCCCGGCCAACCGCCCGATGGCATCGGCCACCTTCTCCTCTTCGGCGTCGGAGACTTCGCGCGAAGCCGTCAGGCGCTTCAGGTACTCGCCGATGGTCTTGTGCGTTGGCCGGCTGAACACCTCGGAGATGTCGAGGATGTACTCCGGGTCACGCTCGGTCGTCGCGTCCGGCACAGCGAACGTGCCGCTCTGCGGCCGAAAAGCGATGCGGATGTTCTCGCGCTCGAAGTTCTCGCGCAGCACGGCCTCGCGCCGGATGACTGCATACAGCGAGGTCAGGCGCTGCTGCCCGTCCACGATGAGCAGCGACGGTGCCTTCTGCTTGTTCGCATCGCCGATGACCTTGGTCTCCACGCCCTCGGCGCCGGTCTGCCAGAAGAGGAAGTAGCCGACGGGGTAGCCGCGGTACATCGAGTCGAACAGGTCGCGGACCTTGGCGTTGGCCCAAACGAACGGGCGCTGGATGTCGGGCAGGCCGACGCGGCCGAGGCCGATGTCGTTGATGAGGGCGCCCAGCGGGTAGTGGACTTCCTTGAAGAGGGTTTCGCTCATCCAGCCTTCCTCCCAGCGTTAGCCGGTCGCGCGGCCACTGCACCGCCTGCACCCCGGTACCCGTCCTGAAGGAGTGCGAGGCCGCCTTGGTACCGCTTTTCAACCTGCGAAGCCTTGCGGAACACCTCGCCGTACTCGTCGCGAGGCTTGTCTTTCGGGTCACCGCGGAACGACAACCAGTTGAAGCTCGTGGTGACCGCAAACTCGTCGTCGGAGACCAACAGCTTGCGATGGGTATTGCCAACGTAGACGAGGTGGAAGTTCTTGTACTTCCCCTCCAGGCTGCGCAGGTCCTTCTCTGCCCGTTCGGTGATGGCAATCTTCGATTGCCCGGGCGCCCCCTTCCCTGCGCCTTCGCCTTCATCAAGGCCGTATCCGATGTGGACGGTGACGTTCGCACGCAGCAGTGCCTCAAGGGAGGCCGTGAACTCCCAGTTCACCACCTGGTGCCGAATCCACGGGGAAATGATGAGTAGCCGCTTGCGGGACTTCAGCAGTGCGCGACGCAGCAGGGCCGGATGCTCATGGCACAGCACGGACTGAACGGTTTGAGGGTCGTCGGCATCATTTGCCGGAACAGGTTGTGACGCAGGCGCGCTGACGATTGCCGCGGGCACCGGGATGGCCTGCCCCCGGTTCTCGATGGGCTCAGGCTCACTGGGCGCAACCGCCGGGGTGCCTTCCGTGATCAGCAACCTGGCCCCTACAAGCTCAGGTCCGCCCAAAGCGCGGAATCGGTTCTCGTGTTCAAGCGCCGGACCATCCTCACGCCAGAAGGCCACGTCGACTTCGTTTCGGTTCGCCTGGCTGCGATAGAAGGCCATAACGCACCCAAGGAAGTGGAGCTCGCGGCGCTCTACCCGGCGAATGGCCAGAAGCTCACGCTTCTCCTCGAGGCCGGCCCGCTGAAGTTGCAGAAACTGGTCGAACTCCTGCAGGGAGATGTCCTCGACCTCCGGCCGCTTTGCTTGCCCGACGGGTACTTCAACGAAGCCCATCTCCTTCAATTCGCGAGGCTTGAATAGCTGCTCCGGGGAAATGAACAGAAGCTGCTTCGTCAAGGCATCGAAGCAGACTCGGACCGTGCGCTCTTGGGGTCGCGTCGTGGACAGCTCGACGAGCGTTGTTCTCCCCTTGGCCGTGAGAGTCACCTTCGCCGCCGCCTCGCCGACGCCACGCGAGTAGTTCACCTGCTCGGTCGTCGTGAGCCCGGCGAGCACCGGATTCAGAACATTCGCAGACAGACCCAAGAAGCTCACCAGTTGCTCGGGTGCAGACAGGCCGGCCTGAACGGCGCGAAGTACGCCTTCGTCGATGGGGCCCAGAGGCTTCTGCTCAAGGGTGAGGACACGCAGTGTCAGCACATACACCGGCAAGCCAGCCTCGCGGAACGCGGCCAGCTCGTACCCTGGCCGTGCCGTGGACGCCTGCTCAAGAATTTGTTCGAGACTCATTGCGCCAGCTCCTCAAGGGCACAGGCATCGGGATGCCGCCTGATGTAGTCGATGACCTCCTTCAACGGATTGACTGACCCTGCAACGGTCTGGCAGTAATAGTGGTCACCCACAATGGCCAGCAGTTCCTTGCCGCGCGAAAGGGCCACGTTGATGCGCTCCAACTCGCGCAGGAAACCCAGCCCCTGGACCTCGGACCGCGTGACGGAGAACAGCACCATGTCTGCCTCCCTGCCCTGGAAGGCATCGACGACGTTGACGTAGATGTCCGAGTAGCTCGTCCAGGCGTGCCGCTTGGTCTGAATGGCCATCTGCAGCCTTGCCCGTTGCTCGCCGTACCCCGTCAGCACTGCAACGCTGATTTGCCGCCCTTTGGCCTTGCCCTTCTGCAGGGTGAAGTCCACCCGGCCGAGCAGCGTCACGATGAACTCGACCTCGAGGTCGTTCACGTAAGACGTGCCAATCTTCCGGGACGCCTTGTTGGCCCGCTTGCTTGTCGAATACCAAGTCACGGGCTTCGGGAGCGCCCCGACGAGCTGCGCGTCCGCCTTCCTTTCAACGCTCTTCAAGGCAGCGTAATAGAAGCACTCGGAGACGAGGTCGCCTATAGCCGGCAGCATGCGGTGCTGAGTTGTCAATGTCTTATGCAGCTCTGAAGGCAACGTCTCCCTCAGGTGGTTGAACAGGGTGGCCTTCTGGTCTTCAGGGCGAAGACCGAAGCGGTCCAGCAGCCCCTTGTCCCTGAGTTCGGGGTCCTGGAAGGGCGATAGCTGGCGGCTGTCGCCGACGAGCACCGTTCTCCTGGACCGGGACATCGGCACCAAGGCCTCGGTAGGTGTCGCAATCGAGGCCTCGTCCACGATGCACAGGTCGTAGACGATTTCGTTCCTGCCAGGCACGCTCATCACGCCCAGGCAAGTCCCAGCCACTACCTGCGACGAGGCAATGACAGCTGCCTGGAACTCGCGGCTGCGCCCGAAGCGCGCTTCCCAGTCGGCGTGGGCCACCATCAACGCTTTGAGTTGGGTACCTGAGCTGGTGCTGTCGGAGTAAGCCTCGGCCCATCCTCGCAGGTCAGCGGCCGAGCACTCGGCGAACTCCTTGAGCTCCTCTTTGCTCTCCACATGGTTGGAGAGCTCCTTGAAGGACTCGCGCAGAGCCTTCTCCAGGTCATCGCGCTCGCGTACCAGGCCCTGGAACTTGTCATCCAGCTCCGAGCGTGCTTCGGCGTCGAGCTTTTTGCGATGCTCGTCACCCATCTGCGGCTCAAGCAGGCGCAACTCGGTGTCAAGGGCTTCGAGGCGGGTCTTCAGCGTTGCATGCCCCTCCAATGCCATTGCCCGCCGGATGTCCTTAGGGTTCAGCCCTCGCTCCACCGCCCACTGCTCGATGAACGCCCGACCAGAGGCCAACGCCTTTTTGCGTAGCTCGGGGAGCTTTGCGTCCAGCAGCAGTTTTCGGGTGCTGTCTGCAATGCGGTCGTCACCTTCCTGGCCGATTCGCACAGCGCTCACGGCACCGCCCGACTGCTTGACGATGCGCTCAAGGGAGTTGTCCAACGCCACATGGGTCTGCGATGTCAGCAGCACCCGTGCGTTCGGCTGAGCCCGGAGGGTTTGAAGGACGAGCTCGGTGATGAAAGTCGTCTTACCCGTACCAGGTGGCCCCTCAACCAGCATCAGCGGCGGCCCAGCCAGTGCGGCCAGAACTGCTTCCTTCTTGTCCTCGTCAATGTTCTGCTGGATGAACTCCACCTCCACCGAAGGTGGTAGCTCGACCTGCTCTGGGTTGACGATGAAGCGCCCCAGGTCCGGGTTGACCGAACGACCGAATCGCACCGCCTCTACCGCAGTCTTCTGCTTGTCGAGTGCGACGTCGCTCTTGGTCGTATCGGTCTCCACCCACCCTTGGGTCGGAATCAGCTCGGGGCGGGTCCGATTGCGCTCGCTCGGGCGTACCAGCAAGATGCCACTGTCCACCGACACAACGGTGCCCTTGAACTCCCCAGCAACACCCGTGTCAATCGAGATGTCCTGCTCCACCAGCGCTGGTCCACCTGCGGTGCCCTGGCGCAGCTTCAACCGCAGAAACTCGCCCTTGGCGTCCAGCCCGTCGTACTCAAGCCGGACCTTGCGCATCTTCTCGAGTTCGGTCTTCGCACTGAGCAGGTCCAACCACGTCTTATAGAGCGCCTGCTCGCGCTGCTCCAGCTTCCTGAGTTTCTGGTCGCCCGCAAAGACCGCGAGGCGTTCAAGGAACGCATCGATGTTGGGGGCAGACTGGCTGCCCATCGCGCCCGAAAGACCGAATCGGACTGACGGGTCACAGCAAAAGAGCCGCTGCTTCTCAATCTCGGACGGAGGAAGCTCCACGGCGTCGACGATGGACAGGCGTTGCCCGCTCTGGTCGCGGACCGCGGTGTACCGGTACTTGTTGCCAATCAGGCGAACGCTTCGGCCCTCTCTGTTTGGCTGCGGTGGCAGTTCCTCGCACCGAGCCTCCTCAAGGTCGCGCTCAACGAACTTCTCGGCCTGGGGGCCCCGCAGGGCCATGTCGTGTTCGACGATGCCCTTGACCCGCTGAGTGACGGTCAACAGGACGACCGGCTTCGCCTCGGCAGCGGCGGCAGGAGCGGCGCGCTCCAATTCTGCCAACAGCACGATGGCGTTCGTCGGCCGGGCCGCGGGAACCTCAAGGCTCAGGCAGCGCCGCAGAATCTTGCGGACCGCCTCGTCGATGTCCAACTTCTCCAAGCCGTTGAGCAGGTCGGCATGGGAGCTGAGTTGCTCGCCACTCAGCAGGACGGTGGACAGCGCAGCGTAAGCGAACACGTCGCGGCTGTAGCTGTAGCTGCCATCGTCCGGCTCTGGCGGCGCATAGGGCGCCGAAGCAAACTGGGCCAGGGTGACCCCCGGGGTCAGGAAGTTGCGAATCTTCGAGATGCCGAAGTCGCACAGCTTCACATGCCCCTCCTCGGTGACCAGCACGTTGGTGGGCTTGATGTCTCGATGAACGGTCGAACGCGAGTGGGCAAAGACCAGCGCGTCCAGCACGCCCTTGCCGACCGTGGCGTAGTAGTCCGCCCAACCTTCGAAGCGCCGCTTCTCGGAAAACGTACGAAGGTCGGTTTCAACCCACTCCATAGCAATGAAGTGCGCAGCATTCTCTTCGTCTCGCCCGGAAGCAAGGATTCGAACGATGTTGGGATGCCTCAAGTCCGACAGCGCCTGCACCTCGCGCCGGAATGACTCCTCGATGACCTCGTCGGTCCCGTCGCCCGTGCGAAACACCTTCAGCGCGACGGGCTCCTCGGTCTCCATGTCGATGGCCCGGTAGACCGAGGCCAGCCCGCCACTACGGGGGTGCCCACGCGTGATGTATCTGGCGTCCGCAAATGACAGGCGCTTGGCGTCTTTCCGCTCGGCAATGGACTGAATCGTTATCTTTTTGTCGTCTCCCATGCTGGCACTTTCTCCCTGTTGGTTTGCCCGACGCGCGTTACAAGCGCGCCGAGACGGTGCGATGTTGATTCAATGACAACGAAGCTGTGGCACGGTTGACGGCCCTCAGGGCAATGAGATGCCACGGATGCGTTGATAAAGTTCCACGGCGAAGGAGTCCGTCATGCCGGACACAAAGTCTGTGGCGACCAAGGTCCGCTCATGGGCCGTTAGTCGGCTCACGTCGACGTTGGACTTGGGAAGCAAGCTCAGCAGAGTTCGCGTCCGAGCCTTGCCGGTGCCACGGTTCTTCGCTCGTGCATCGATGGCCCCGACGAAGGATTCGAGCAGGCCACCAATGACCTCGAACCCACAGGCTTCTATCTCGACGACCGGCCGGGCGCTGTAAACCTTCCGCTTGGCCAAGTCCTTGAAGGCCTTGAGCTCCTTGCTAAGAGGAATACAAGCAGCCAATTCTTCGTCAAAGGCGCCGCTCAAGATGTCGTCGTGGTTGTCATCGAAGGCCTGCACGAAAGCCCGAACCATGGCATCCACCGTGATGGCTCTGAAGTATTCGACCCTGCGCCCTACGTCGTCGATTTCCAGGCCGCGTTTCCACCGCTCTTCGCTGAGCCAAGGCCGGTGCAAGTCGGCAATCTCATCGAACGAGATGCAGCCCGCCTTGAACCCATCTTCCACGTCCATGACGTGGTAGCAGATGTCGTCCGCTGCTTCGACCAGGAAAGCCAGCGGATGCCGATGCCAGGCGTCCGCCGCGCCAGCCTTTCGCTTAAGCCCCAGCTCGTCAGCCAACTCACGGAAGAGCTCTGTCTCGCTCTGCATGAAGCCGAACTTCTTGCCGCTGATGCCCCGCGCCTGTTCTGCGGCCACCTCGGATGCGCGCGGGTACTTCGTGAATGCGCCGAGTACGCTGCAGGTCAGTTGCAAGCCACCTCTCTGAGGCGCTTGCTGCAGGGTGCACAGTGTTCGAAAGCCTTGCGCGTTGCCCTCAAACTTCAGCAAGTCTTGGCGCTCGGCCCCGCTGATGTCGTTGACTGCACCGCTTGATTCAAACCACTCTTGAATCGCAGACTCCCCAGCATGGCCAAACGGCGGATTGCCGATGTCGTGCGCCAGGCACGCGGTGGCGACGATGGTTCCGATGTCGTGTGGATTGACCAGCTCTTTGAGGTCAGGCTGCTTCTGTCCAATCACCCCTGCTGCGAGCATGCCCAGCGAGCGACCCACGCTGGCAACTTCTAGGCTATGCGTCAGCCGTGTGCGAACGTAGTCGCTCTTGGCCAGCGGGAACACCTGAGTCTTGTCCTGCAATCGGCGAAATGCAGAACTAAAGATGATGCGGTCGTAGTCCCGCGTGAACTCGGTTCGCGGCGGTGGTCCACCATCTGGCGCGCCAGGCCGGCCAAGTCGTTTCGCCGAAAGTAGCTTGCTCCAGTCCATGCTTCCTCCCTGAATTTGAACCTAGTTGCTGTTCAGTTTGTCCCACGCCTCCAGCACCAACCTCCGCGTCCGGAATTCGCCGTAGGCCCGAATCTCGCCATCCTTCAGCACCCGGAAGGTCTCGCTCGGGTAGTCGTCCCCCATCACATCCTTGGGGTCGAGGATGTAGCGCAGTTCGTCGCGGGTGAGGCCGTAGAGGCGGGCGTAGCAGGCGTCGAGTTCGGCGCGCAGTTGCGCGCGGCGCTCGGGGTTCCAGGCGAAGGGCTGGCCCTGCTCGGCGGTGGGGCGAGGGTCGTAGGCGGTGAGGTCCCGGCCCCAGGCCTGCAGGTCGTGCGCGGTGTAGGTGAGTTCGAGAACGCGGGGGACGATGAAGGCGAGGTCGGCGTCGGTGTAGCGGTCGGGGGGAAGTACCGGAAGCTGCTTGTAGATGAAATAGTTGAGGTGCGTGCCGCCCACTTTGTGCCGTGAGACAAAGTCAAAGGTCAGAGAACAAAGATTGCCCAGCAGAGCTGCGAGCGGACCGGCTGGCGTGCCGGAGCCGAAGAGCATGAGCGGCATGTTGTTGCCCACCCCCAACCGTGGCACCACCGACGCAATCACCGTGCGCTCGTCTGTGCTGCGGCAAATGTCGCGCCAGCCCATCAACCACCGAGGGCTGCGCCGGTCCATCCAGACGTCGAGCAGTGTGCGCACCGAATCGGCCAGTGATGCAGCTCGTAGCACCTCGGCCAAGGTCGTCAGTTCGTCGTCTGACAAACGGGCATCTTGGTTTTGCGCAGCCCACTTGGGGAAGTCAGCCAAGGCCTTCTTGGTCGTCAACCCCTCACCGCGAAGTACATCGTTGAGGCGCGGAAATCGACTCTTGAGTTGCAATTCCGTAGGTGCGATGTGCGGCTGAGCCTGGCTCGGCGTCCAGCCGTCGGGCGCTGCGGCAGCGCCTGACGTGCGATGGAACAGCTCGCCAGCCGCCCACTGTGCAAATGCCAGCAGCAAGTCGGCCAGCGCGGCATCCTGGGCGGTGGCATCCCCTGCCTCTCGCCCACCGTGCAGTGCCAGCCAACCTCGCGCAACGCGGGTAGGCACGCGGGCGATGCGTGCCAACACCTCACGCTCGACTACCCAGTAGCGCGGGCGCACGGTGAAGGCAGGGTCGCACTTCTGCGCATCGCTGACATCGATGGTTTCCACCTCACCCGGCGCACCGCTTGCGGCGTCGACATAGGTCGCCCAGCGGTGGTCGAACTGATGAATCATCTTCGCCTCGTACAGCGGCACGCGCATGGGCTGGCTTGCGCCAGCGGGTGTGTCTACGAACAGGCCACTGTCGTTGGACATGTCCAGCTGCCGCTGGAAGGAGAGGCTCCACGGATTCACCTCGGGCCGTAGCACCTTGCCGTCGTCATCGGTCGCCGCCTCAGCAATGAGAACGGGCGCTGCGCGGTAAAGCTTCTTGGTGAGCTCGGCGTCGCGCTCGCTGCGAAAAATCGGGCAGGTACGAGTGTTGGGGTTGATGAGCGTGAACTCTTCGGGTGCCAACGTGAAGCGCCTTCGGGCGTCGCCGAGGTGCTCAACCTGCGTGGCAAAGCAAACGAACTCAGCGCGGGGTGCGGCGCCCAGTGTGAGCAGAGAGAACTTGTAGCTGCGGTGAACGGCGGGAAACACCGCATCACTGTTCTCGAAGTCGTAGAGGCTGGCCAGCCTCCCCCCACTGGCGATATGGCCGAAGTAGGCCTTGGTGGAATCGTCGGTGGCGATGCCCGTGGGCACGATGAAGCCGGCACGTCCGTTGCCGGCCGTGCCTTGCAGCAAAGTCTCGGCGAACAGCGCATAGGTGTTCACGTCACCCACACCGGTGAGTGGGTAACGCCGACTGTCGTGCGCGTAGAGACTGGCGGCCTCGGCGCCACGGCGAGCGGTGATGAAGCTGGCGTACAGCGCCATCTCGGCCCGGTTGGGCGGCGTCAGTCCCTCAGAGCGCTCCAGGTCCGGATTCACGCGATGCAGCAGAACGCCCTCACGCAGCCACTCGATGCGTTGAGCGCGCTCGGCCTTGTTCTTGGCCATGGCCACCAACGGGCTGCGCGTGGCGAAGAACTCCTCCTCCTGCAGCTTGATGCGCTCCCAAGGCGGGTTGCCCAGCATCACGCTGAAGCCGCCCTTCGCCGCCACTTGCGGGAAGGCCAGCCACCAGTGGAAGACGCTGTGCTGGCGGCACAGAGCCTGCGCAACATCCTCCACCTCGGTTTTGGGTGCCTGGCCGCTCAGCACACCCCACAGGTAGCCCGACAGCGGCACCGTGTCGCCAGCCCCGGCCAGCTTGGGCGCCAGGAAGGCGGCCACATAGGTATCGGCCAGCCGCGCAAAGCTGCTGCGCTGCGCCTGGGCCTGCGCCGTGGCCCAGGCCTGGCGCTTGGCGGCCAGGTGTTCGGGCGTGTCGTCGTCCAGGGTCTCGATGCTGACGGCCTGCGCGGCCAGGCCGGCCTGGGTCAGCAGGTCGCCGCCGGCAATCTGGCGCCAGCTCTTCAGGTCGGCCTTGTTCTGCTTCTTCAGGGCGCTGGCCACAGTCTTGTCGTCGCCCGAAAGCGCGGTGTAGGCCTCGTCGGGGATGCCGTCTTCCAGCACCTTCGGGTCCAGCACACCCAGCAGTGCGTCGCCCACGCGCAAGTGGTGGTCGACGAAGCTCAGCGGACGGTCGGGCGAATAGGCCTCCAGCCACAGCGCGGTCTTGGCCAGCTGGATGGCCATGGGGTTTTTGTCCACGCCGTAAAGGCAGTGGCCCACCACGTCGCGCAGCGCGTGGCGGCAGTCGGCTGGTGTGGGGGCGCCACCTTCGCGCTCGGCAGCCGCGCGGTGCAGCGCCACCTCGTCGGCCAGGCGCCGGCCGGCGGAGAGCAGGAAGTGGCCGCTGCCGCAGGCGGGGTCGCACACGGTGAGCGCGAGCAGCGCCTCCACAGGTCGCTCGGGGTTGGCCTTCACCGTCTGCGCGATGACGGGCTCCAGCGCGCTCTTGATGAGCTCCTGCACCAGGCTGTCGGGCGTGTAGTAGCTGCCAGTGAGCTTACGGGTGTTGCCCTTGGTGCTGGCATCGCTCTCGTCGTCGCCGACGAAGGCCAGGCGAGCCGTGGTGGGCGATGCCAGCCCCTGCAGGTCGGGCACCAGCTCCAGCAGGCTCTCGTAGACGCTGCCCAGTTCCTCGGGGCCCATGTCGCGGTAGTTGACGCGGGACAGGCCGCCATCGGCGCGGAACCAGCCAAGCTGGAACACGGCGGCCAGCAGGTGGCGGTTGTCCAACTGAGCGGCGTCCAGGCGCGGGCACTGGTCCGCATCAAAGAGGCCACCCAAGGCGGGCAGGCCCAGGGCTGGCTGACCATCGGCCAACGCGCCAAAGGTGATGGTCAGTGCCTGCCAAAGGTCGGCATGCCGGTCGTGCTGGCTGCGGCGCACGGCGCGGTCGCGCAACCAGGTGAGCGAGTAGCCGGCCAGATAGCGGGCCTTGGCTTCGTCGCTGGCGTCGGGGGCGAAGACCAGGCGCTCGCCGGTGGCCCGGTCGCGGCGGTCTTCCACGGTGGCCAGGAAGATGAAGCGGTAGACCAGGCGCAGCAGTTCCTCGAAGAAGGCTTGGCGGTCGTAGCCGTCCTGGGTGCTCTGCAGCGCGGCGCGCAAGGCGTCGTTGGCCGGGTGCGAGAGGAAACCGGTGCCCAGGGCCCGCAGCGCCTCGGCCACCTGGTAGCGCAGCTTGCCGCGCACGGTGACGCCGGCCTGCTGCCCCGCAGCGCGCCAGCGTTCCCAGGGGCAGTCGGTGGGCGGCGTCTCAGCCGTGCCAAAGCGCGAGGCATGGGCCAGCAGCCAGAAGGCGCTGAAGTCGGCCAGCAGCTCTTCGGTGAACAGGGCTTCGAGGTCAACCTCGATGTAGGCCGGGCGCGTGAGGCTGGCGTTGTCGCGCAGGATGCGCAGCGTCAGGCCGTTGCTGACGATGGCCCACAGGGATACGTCGCTGGCGTTGAGCGACTCCTGCGCCAGCATGAAGGGGCTGCGGCGGCGAGTCTTGCCGGTGTCGGGGTTGGTCTCGCCGAAGCGCTCAGCGGCGCTGTCCAGCGGCTGGTCGAAGCCGGCGAAGACCAGGGGCACGCGACCACCGTTGCCGGCGTGGCCGATGGCGTACTGGTGACCGGCATGCTGGATGGCCGGGCAGCGTGCGGCATCGCTGAAGTGCAGCACATCGCGCAGCAGCGGCAGCAGCCATTCGCGCACGGTGACCTCATGCGCTTGCACGTCCTGCCGGCGGCGCAGTGCCTGGAGGTCCTGCCACAGGGTGAGCCCAATCTTGAAATCGCGGGCGATTTCGTCGCGCAGCTTCAGGCCCTTGGCGATGCGGTACTGGGCTTCGGTCTGCTCGCTGGCCTTCGGGTCGGCCAGCAGGGTCAGGCGGGTGAGTTCTTCGGCGGGGAGCAGGCCACCTTCGATGCGGATGGCGCGGTAGGCGAGCTGATGGAGGGGCTTCTTGGCCATGGCGTCAGGCTCCCATGGCGTTGGTGGCGGCTGCATCGGGCAGCAGCACGTACAGGCCCATCACGTCGACGGGCAGGCTGGCGGTGACCTGGTAGCTGCCGCGACCTTCGGCGGCCTCACGCACGCGGCGGTGGTCAGCCAGCAGCGCCTGGGCGCGGGCCTTGGCCATGGTTTCCAGCTGGGGTTGCCAGCCGGGCAATGCGTCAATAGCGGTCTGCAGTTGACGGTCACGCAACGGCGCGGGCATGTTGCGGGTGGCTTCGGCGCCCAGCAGTTGGCGGGTCGTATCGGGAGCCAGTTCAGTAAAGGGCGCGGAGCCGCTGGCGGCCACGGCGACGGCTTCCTCGCACATCAGCAGCCGTGTCTGGTTGCCATGGGTGACGGTGAGCTGGTGGCGGATGCGCAGCAGCAGCACAGTGGTCTTGAGCGACACACCCTGCACGAAGGCGGCGCCGGCACGAGCGACGGCGGCGTCATCGGCGGTGGTGCTGGCATCGTCCAGTGCCTGCTCCAGCAGCGTGTCGGCCAGCACGGACACCAGCGGGTGCGTGCGGTGGACAAAGTAGGTGCCCTGGGCTGCGGGCTGGTGGAAGTCGATGCGCAGGGCGTTGGTTAAGCCCTCGGCAGCCAGGCGCTCACGCACCGCAGCCGGCAGGTGCTCGGTCAGCAGCCTGAAGTGCTGCTTCACCGGCTGCAGCGGCGCACCCAGCTGTGCAGCGGCACGACTGACGAAACGCTCGACTTCGGCCTCGCCGCCCAGTACGGCTGCCGACTTGCGCCACTCGGGCAGCACGTCTTCCGGCTTCAAGCGACGCTGGGCAAAGATGCTGCGGTTCTGCTTGGCCTTCTCTTTGGCGCTCTGCCAGGCCAGGTCGATTTCCTTAGCCGGCTCGCCGAACAGGTCCAGCTGCGATTGGGCGTTGAGCGCCCCCTTGCGCAGAAGCACGGCGTTCATCAGAGCCTGGGTGAGCTTGCCCTCGTTGTCGGGCATGGGCACCAGCACGCCAAGCTCTTTGCGGATGCTCTCGGCCTTGCGCAGGATGACCTGCAGGACGGCGCCGTCGACGGGGTTGTCCTCGCCATACAGCATGGTGCTGCGCACCTCGCGCGCCTTCTGGCCAAAACGGTCCACTCGGCCTTCGCGCTGTTCGTGGCGGGTCGGATTCCAGCTGAGGTCGTAGTGGACGACGGCGGTGAACAAGCCCTGCAGGTTGATACCCTCGGACAGGCAGTCGGTAGCGACCAGCACGCGGGTCTCGCCATCGCCCAGCTGTTCGACGGCGGCTTCGCGCTCGTCGGGAGTCAGCTCACCGGTCACTGCCTTAATGCTGGCGGTCTTGAACTTCTCCCGCAGTGCCGCTGCCAGGTAGTGCGCCGTGGCGATGTAACGGCAGAAGACGACCGGCTGGAAGCCTTCCTTCAGCAAAAGCGCCACGTGCTCCTGCAGCTTGGCGAGCTTGGGGTCGTTCTGTTGGCCGGCCAGCGCCGCAGCGCTGGTCATTAGCGCTTGCAGGCGCTGGCTGTCTTCGGTCTGGGCGCCTGGCTCGATGTCGTCGGTGGATAGCGCATCGTCGGTGCCGTCCAGTACGCGGTCGCTGGCCTGGGCCTCGAACTCTTCCAGCGACGTGGCTGCAGCGCCTTCGGCCTCGCCCAGTGCGCCTTGCAGCCGGGTTCGCAGTGCGTTGACGGCCGCAGCAGGGGATGACGAGATGCAGCGCAGCAGGGCCAGCGCGGCCCACCAGTTCATGCGCTGCTCGCGCAGGCCCTGACCTTCGGAACGCTCGACCAACTCGCGGGCGTAGGCGAGCACGTCGTTGAACAGTTGGCCCCAGGCGCCAGTGAGCTTGTAGGTGATTTCAGCGGACTTGCGGTCCGGGAACATCGACGTGTCTTGCCACTCGGCGATGTCGGGCCGGCGGCGTTGGACGAAGTGCCGCGAAAGGTCTTCGCGCAGGTCGCTGCGCTGTCCCGCGGGCAGGTCCTTTAGCTGGGTGAAATCGGTGCGCAGCAGGCCCAGCAGGTTGAAGAACGCTTCCTCGTCGCCGCTGTGCGGCGTGGCCGTCAGCAGCACCAGGTGCCGCGTGGCGTCGGCCGCCAGGCCCTTGAGCAGTTGATAGCGCTGCTGACGGCCCTGGCCGGCTTGGGTGCAGGTATGGGCCTCGTCGACGATGACGAACTGGGGGCAGAAGCGCTGGAAGGCTTCACGGCGGCGCTCGGACTTGATGTAGTCCAGGCTGACGACCGTGTAGGGGTGGGCGTGAAACACCGATGTGCCGGGCGGAAGGTCGCGCTCCAGCCGGTCGGCGGTGTTGGAGCGCACCACCACGGCGGGGATGTGAAAGCGCTCGGCCAACTCGCGTTGCCACTGCTCGCACAGGTGCGGCGGGCACAGCACTGTCATCCGCTGGACTTCGCCACGGTCGAGCAGCTCGCGTGCGATGAGCGCACCTTCGATGGTCTTGCCGATACCGACGTCGTCTGCAATTAGCAGGCGCACCGTCGGCTGCTTCAACGCCATCAACAGCGGCACGAGCTGGTAGGCACGTGGCTCGACGGCAATGTTGCCGAAGCTGCGGAAGGGGCCAGCGCCGCTGCGCAGCTTGAGCTGCAGTGCATCCAGGAGCAACTGGCTCGCTGAGTGGTTGCGCGCCTGGGCCACAGAAGGCCAGGGGAACGTGGCCGGCTGGACCGGCTGGCGTTCAAGGGGCAAGTAGATGAGAGTCTCGTCGCGCTCACCGCCGCCCAGGGGGCGCAGGCGCAGGGTCTGCGTGTCGGACTCGGGCAGGACTATCCACTCGCGGCCACGGGCCGCAACCAGGCTGCCTGGAAGGAATTCCGGCGTTGGAGCATTCATGTCGTATCAGGCCTTGCCTGGACCGAAGAGGTCGGCGTTGTTCTTGAAGAGGTCGGGCCAGCGGGCCTGTTCCTTGGGAAAGCGAACCACCAGAACACCCAACTCGTCGAGCGCGCGGTCAATGACGGCGTCTGCGGCTCGCTGGGTGTCGGTCTCGTGGTGCGGTCCGTCGATGAAGACGGCGAGGTTCAGGTCGTCGTAGAAGAAGTCGGCGCAAGCGTTGGCTCCGCTGACCGTGTGCTGGCCACGGTCGGGCTTGCGGTAGCCACGCTCATTGACGTGGTCCAGCCAGGCCTGCTCCAGCGTGCTGCCTGCGGTGCGGGCGAGCTCGGCGTCGTGCTCTTGCGGCCCGCGACCTTGCGCGCCCTGGTGAGCCCGGGCAGCCGTCAGGCGGCAGAGGATGTCGAGCAGCAGTCCGCCGGCATCCTTGTCCTTGCGGTCGATGAGTGTGTGGTCAGGCTGGTTGTAGTACGAGAGCAGGCAGCGGTAGCAGCCGGCCTCGCACAAGGGCTTGCCGTCGTGGTCGCGCTCTTCGGTCAAGGTCTTGCGGGCCCACGGTTGACCGGCTGGAGGCGGCGGGAAGTGCAGCACCTCCAAGGCCTTCGCAGCCACCGCAGCCAAGGCGTCAGGCTCGGTGGCTAGGCGCGTCAGCACGCCAGCGCCGCCCTCGGCCGCCTCGAACAGCAGGATGGACTGGCGGTTGTCACGCGTGGGCAGCGGCTCGGCCATCAGCTCGCTCTCTTCGAGCTGGTACACCGCCTCGATGCCGCGCTTGAGCGCGTACTGCAGGGTGGTCAGCGTCTCGGCTTCGAGCTCGCCCAGGCGGTAGTGCGGGCGCACGATGAGGATGTTCCGGCGGTCTTCGACGTAGGGCACGATGCGCTGCGGCGGCGTCTTGTCCGGCGGGGCCTCGCCCTCAGCCTCTTTCTCGCCGTTGCCGTCGTCGACGCCACCAACCCAGTGGCCGGTGACCGGGTTCATCATGAAGCCCTGGATGGTCTTCTCTTTTCGGCGGCGCCAGCCGAAGTTCATGCGCCAGACCGTGGCGGCGGGGCCGTACTGCATCTCGAGCAGCGGGCCTTCGTCGTCCTCGACGACCGTCGTGACCATTTGCAGCTTGCCTTCGGCCTCGGCGAACTGCAGCGTGGTCTGCATCTCGTAGCCCTGACGCACCCGCTCTTCCTCGTTGGCGGTGATGCGCTCGGCGCGCTTGGTCGAGACGTTTTCGATGCGGTACAGGTTCTTGATTTCCTGGGCACCGGACAGTGACGCCCCGCAGGAAATACAGCGGTCCGAGTCGCGCTGTGAGCGGAAGTGGCCGTAGCCGCACGCCGGGCACAGGCGGGCGATTTCAGTGGGCAGGCGAGCGCCTTCGCTGACTTGGTCTGACCCGGTGATGGTCAGCAAAGCCTTGGTCACGCGGTACTGGCTGCCCTCGTGATAGATGAGGCTGTAGGGGCCAAACTCACTGAGCGCCAGGAAGCGCGGCCGTGACAGGAAGCTCTCACGGCCAATGGAGCCACGCCGAGCCGGCAGGTAGGCCAGCAACGGCAGGCGCGGGAAGTTGTAGCCCGGCAGGAAGCCTTGGCTGGCGAGGTAGCGGTAGGTGTAGAAGTCGCTGTTGAAGGCGCTGTCGCCGGCCAGCAGCAGGTCGCGCTGCTTGCGGGCCTCGTTGTGACGCTGCTGGGCCTCACGACGCTCGCGCTCACTGGCGGCGGGGTTGTTCTCGATTTTGAAGTTCAGCTCAATGGCCTGCGCCGTGGCACGGTACAGGTCGCGCCAGCGCTGCAGGGCACCGTCGAACTCGTTGTACGCCCGTTGGAACACCGCTTCGGCCCACTGGTCGGTGTACCAAGGCGCGTTCGTGGGCGTCAGCTCAGTCGCCAACATGCCCAGGACCTTCAGGCCACGCTGATGCGCGCGCTTCTTGGCCTCCGGCTTGTCCAGGTCCGACGCCATCTCTTCGGTCACCGGCAGCGCTTCAGGCTGGTTCATGTCCAGCAGGTCTCGAACGCTGTTGCCCAGGCGCTTGCTGGTCTCGGCCAGCCAAATGGCGTGCATGTGGCTCTTGACCAGTTCGAGGTTGGCCAGGTCCAGCGTTGGGGCGTTCACCTGCCCATGCACCATGCGAACGGGGTCGCGGAAGTAGTACTGGTCATGCGGCGACTGGCTGGCGCAGTAGGTGATGACGAGCGCCGGTTGGCCTGCGCGCCCTGCACGGCCACTGCGCTGGGCGTAGTTGGCCGGCGTGGGCGGCACATTGCGCATGTAGACGGTGTTCAGCGACGAGATGTCGACGCCAAGCTCCATGGTCGGGGAGCAGAACAGCACCGGCAGCCACTCGAGTTCGACGCCATTCTTGCCGCGCCACTCGGCACGGTCCTTGTCGGTAAAACGGAAGCGAGCTTCGCGCTCCATCCGGTCTTCCTGCTCGACCTGGGCCGTGTGTTCGCGGGCCTCGAATTCGAAGAGCTGGTGTACGGGGCTATCGAGCAGGCCGGCGATGTTCAGGTACAGGCTGCGGAAGAACGTGTTGTCTTCGGCCTGGCGCTTGCTCTCGCCGGAACCGAGCTCCCATTGCAAGGCGGTGCCGTTGAGCTGCCACCCCAGCACACCGAAGTCCGTCTCTTCGCGCTTGACCATGCCGTAGGACTCGGCAGCCTTTAGCAGCGCCTGGATGACATCCGGATAGGTTTGGTCGTTGATGTGTTTGCAGTAGGGGTTGCCACCTCCCCAGGTGCTGCCCTGGCGCAGCAACTTGCCCAGGCGTGAGCGGCTGGAGCCGATGACCAGGAAGTCCTCGACCATCACACGACGACCGCGACGGTCAGACTCCTCATGCGGTCGCGAGGTGGCGAACCACCGGGACGGCACCGGCCGCTCGTCTTCGGTGAAGCCCCAGGGCTCGCACAGGTTGGCGTAGCTCTGGGTGCGAAGCTGTTCGAGTTCGGTGCGGTCGAGGTAGCGCGTGGCGATGCACAGCCCCTGGCGCATGAAGTCGAACAGCTCGCGCAACACCTTCGCGCGCTCAGCCGGGCTGGCCGCCTGGAGCACCTGCGGGGCTTGTGCCCACTCTGCGGCGTCGGCGGCGAGGTCGTCGATGTCTTGGTAGCCGATACGAATCAGCCCGAGCTGTTCGAGGTTGGGGTTGTTGAATCGCCAGCCACGGCGCAGGTCGAAGTAGCTGCGGTAGCCCAGGATTCCGCGCATGGCCTCCTGGACCTGCCGCCGGGTGTTGCCCTTGACCTCGGGCTGCTGCATGTACTCGGCACGCACGGCGGGGTCATCGCGGTGGAAGCCCAGGGCTTCGAAGACCGCGTTGGCGACCTCACGCTCGGACAGTGCCTTGCCGCCGGCCTTGCGCACCGCCGACAGCAGTGCCGAACGGGTCAGCAGCACCTGCAGGAAGTCGTTGAAGTGCCCAGCTTGCAGCGCGGCGTCCTGTCGGTTGTCGGAGAAGCCGAGCACCTTCTTGGCATCGGCCGACAACTGCTGGTCCTGCTCGTACAGGTAGCGCAGGGCCGACAGCGTCAGCATCGTCGTCGCCGAGCTGCGACCCTCGCCCGAAAGCGAGGTCAGGCGCAGGGCGTCCTTGCCGGACGTGGTGTGCGACACGCCGCAGGCCAGGCAGAAGCGGAAGGCGCCCGGGATGAACCAGCTCGGCAGGCCGCTGTCAGCGCTGACAACACCATCAGCTCGCACCTTCAACGACTGGGGAAGGAACTTGCGTTGGCCAGACTTGATGCGCCACTCGCCATCGGCCCGTTCCTCGAGCCAGGACTCCGGGTACCGCTCCAGTGATTCGGGGTCCCACAGGCCTCGACCATCCGGCATCAGGAAGCCGAACTTGACCTGCTCGTCATCGTGCTGCCGTTCTTCGATGCTGCGGACGTTGAACGTCCGGCCCTCGTGGCCTTCTGTATCCCAAACCGGGATGTACTCCTGGCCGCAGTCGCGGCAGAAATGGACGTGGTAGTAGCGGCGCTGCCGCTCGTCGTCGCCGGAGACGAACTGCTGACCGTCGAGCGTGATGGCGCGGTGACCTGGCGCCTCCAAGGTCGTGAAGACCTTGCCACCGCCGGCGATGAACTGGTGCAGCTTGAACGCGAACAGGCTCTTGCCGGCGGCATCGGTGACGGCATAGGCCCGCAACATGAACTGCTGCAGGTAGGTCAGACAATCCTCGACGGGTTCGCCGGAGTCGTCGTGCAGCAGCTTGGCGGCGTCGGCCAGAGTGCGCGGGCGTGCGCGGCGTGGCTTGTCGTCTTCGTAGGTCAGGCCCAGCATCAATTCGACCCAGACCGACATCGGGTGCGCAGCCAGGGCCTCAAAGCCAAGGTCGGCGGGAGCGCCGGACCGGATGGCGGGGCCGAGGCTGCTGCGGATGGATTCGAGCGTCTGGCTTTCGGGCGTCGTGCGCCGCAGGGTCTCGGTGATGACGTTGCGGTCGGCGAAGGCGGTGCCGAAAAGCCGGCGAGCCACCCGGGCGACGACGGCGTTGCGCTCCATCTGGCTGCCCTCGGATGCCATGGTGGCCGAGGTGCCGATGCAGATGAGCTCGTCGGCCAGAGCTTCGCGCACGCGACGCACCAGCAGCGCCACATCGGCACCCTGGCGGCCACGGTAGGTATGGAGTTCGTCCAGCACCAAAAAACGCAAGCCCTTGGCGTTGCGCATCACCGCCTTGTCGATGTCGTTCTGCCGGGTCATCAGCAGCTCGAGCATCATGAAGTTGGTCAGCAGGATGTCCGGCGGCTTGGCCGCCATCGCTTGGCGCTCTTCTTCCGATTCCTGCCCGGTGTAACGGCCGAAGCTCACAGCGCGGGCTGCGGGGTCAGAGCCCAGGAACTTCTTCAGTTCCTCCAGCTGGGAGTTGGCCAGCGCGTTCATCGGGTAGATGACGATGGCGCGCGTGCGCGGAGTGGGGTCAGCCTTCTTGGCCTTGAGGCAGGCGTCGACGACGGGGATGAAATAGCTGAGGGATTTGCCGGAGCCCGTGCCAGTTGTCAGGACGTAGCTCTCACCGGCCAAGGCCAAGCTGATGGCCTCGGCCTGGTGCTTGTGCAGCGGCAGCGTCACCCCGGCCGAACTGGCCGACTTACCCAGACGGAAGATGTCCGAGCACTCGGCACTCAACTGGCCTGCTTGGACCAGCTCATCGACCGTGCCCCCCGAACGGTAGTTCGGGTTGATTTGGATGAGCGGCTCTGGCCAGTAGCGCTGGCTGTCGTACTCGCGGTCGACGAAGGCCCGAATGTCATCGGACCGGATGCGTGTGAAGCTGCGCGTGAACTGCTCGTACTCGCCGACGAGGTGTTCTCGAAAGTCAAAGACGTCCACCAACTGCTCCCTTGTAGTTGTGCACTGCGGTCAAGTTGCCTCGCCATGCGCCCAATAGACGGGTCGCGCTCGGAGTCACGGCAACGCAGTCACTCCGGTTCCCCTGCACCGGCTTGGTACTCAAGCAAGTCGCCCACGCCGATATCGAAATAGCGGCACAGCCGGTTGATGGCGTCGAGGTCAACGCGCGCTGCCGTCTCGTCATACAGCAGCGTGACGGTGTTGCGGTGCAGCCCGGTCTCGCGGGCGACGTCCGCGATCTTCAGCTTGCGCTCCCCCATCAGTCGGGACAAGTGGCACTTGATCATGTCGTTCCCAACAAATAAAAGTCATCCAGAACGACAAAAAGCCTTGACAAGCGACTTTCTGCGAGAAAGAATGCCATTCAGGACGACAAAAAAACCAGTTGCATGGAAATTTGTCAGCCTCATTGTCACAGGCTTAGCAAGGAGCGCAAAGTGTCTGGAGCGACCTACCTCACCACCGACGAGTTGTCGGCCCGCATCAAGTACGACGTACGAACCATCCGAGAGCGGCTGAAGGACAGCGTGCTGCTCGAAGGCACGCACTACGTGCGGCCGTTCGGCGGGCGAAAGATCCTGTTCGTCTGGGAGGCAATCGAGCGCGACATGGGTCAGGCGTCTGCCGCAGACCGCAGCGGCATCCCGATGGCCAACGGCGGGGTGCTCCATGGCTAGCATCCGCGTCCGCAAAGAAACGGGCCTGCTGTTCTTCGACTTCCGGTTCCGCGGCCAGCGGTGCCGAGAGCAGACGATGCTCCAGGACACGCCCGCAAACCGCAAGCGGCTGGAGAAGGTGCTCTCCAAGATCGAAGCTGAAATCGCCGCCGGCGCCTTCGACTACGCCGCCACATTCCCCGGCAGCCGCAACGTCCCGGCGCCGGACCACGGGGCGGCACCAGCCGTGCAACCCGGAGGCCCCGAGCGGCCCTCGTCCCCCGTCGCTGCTGCAGCATCCGCCGCCGCCAGCCCCACCCCGTCGTTCAAGGACTTCACCGCCACCTGGTTGTCCGAGCACCAGATCGAGTGGCGCCGGTCCCACCTCAAGGTGCTGAAGTGCACGCTGGACGGCCACCTGCTGCCGCACTTCGGTAACTGTCCGGTCGGCACCATCACCAAGGCCGACATCCTGGCTTTCCGCGCCAAGCTGGCCGACCTGCCTGGCCGTACCGGCACGAAGCTGAGTCCCAAGCGAATTAACGGCATCCTGGCGCCGATGCGGCAGATCCTGGCCGAGGCGGCAGACCGCTACGGCTTCGTCTCGCCCACGCTTAACTTCAAGCCCTTGCGGCTGAGGAAGACCGACGTCGAGCCCTTCACGCTGGAACAGGTTCAGCAAATGCTGGCCACCGTCCGGGCCGACTGGCGCAACTACTTCACCGTGCGCTTCTTCACCGGCATGCGCACCGGCGAAGCCCACGGTTTGAAGTGGAAGTACGTCGACTTCGACAAGCGCTTGATCCTCGTCCGCGAGACCTTCGTGCTGGGCGAGGACGAGTACACCAAGACCGACAGCTCCCAGCGCGAAATCAAGATGACCCAGGTCGTCTTCGAGGCGCTGCAGGCCCAGCATGCGGCCACGGGGAAGCTCAGCGACTACGTCTTCTGCAACAAGGAAGGCAAGCCGCTGGACAACGACAACTTCGGCAGTCGGGTCTGGTACCCGCTGCTGCGGCACCTGGGTCTCAAGAAGCGCAGGCCCTACCAGATGCGCCACACCGCAGCCACGCTGTGGCTGGCTTCCGGCGAGGCGCCGGAGTGGATCGCGAGGCAGCTGGGCCACAGCAGCACCGAGATGCTGTTCCGCGTCTACAGCCGCTACGTGCCCAACCTCACCCGGCAGGACGGCTCGGCAATCGATCGGCTGCTGGCCACCCGCTTCGCGACGACCAACGCGCCCGCCGCGGGCGGCGCCACTCCGTCGCCTGCCAACAACTCGGGGGTGCAAGCATGAGCCGCTTCCTGTTCGATGACTCGGACGAGCCTTCTTTCGCCGTCGACGTGCTCCTGCATCGCAGCGCATCGCCGGCCGACGAGGCCGGCTTTCAGCGGCGCACCGAGGACTGGCTGGCCAGGCATGGCCTGCGGGCCGACGGCGCCCAGACCGCTTTCGCGGTGCTCGCCGACCGCGAGCTGAGTACCGAGGACCAGGCCAACACGCTGCTGGCCCTGCTGCGCGACCCTGCGGTGCGACGGGCTCGCGTCGGTCCACTGATCCTCGATGACCATGAGCTGGCGGCCAAGGTCGCAGGCCGGCTCTGGGTCGAAGCCGACCGCTACGACCCGCTGGTGCATGCCGCCCGGGCGCTCTACGAGGCCGGCCGACTCGATGGCTACGGCCTGCTGGAGGCCCTGGGCAGCTTCATCCACCGGCCCTCCGAGTACGTGGAGGACGAGTCATGAGTGGCTCTGAAACGCGCATGTCCGACGGTGCGGCGGTGCCAGCTGCGGTCTACCTGCTGCAGCGGCACGACGGCTTGCGCTTCAAGATCGGCTGGGCTCGCGAGCCGCTGAGCAGGGTCCTGCGGCTGCCCGAGTTCGAGGCGGATGAGCTCGACCTGGTGGGCTCCCAGGTGGCGTGGCTGCCGAGCGTGGCCAGGGCACAGCAGGTCGAACGCGCGCTGCACCGAGGGCTGGCGACCTTCCAGGTGCGACCCGGGCACCAGCTGGACGGGTACACCGAATGGTTCCGGCCGGAGGCGCACCGGGCGGCGCTCAGCATGATCCGCCAGATGCCGATGGTTGGCCGGGCGAGCAGCGCCCTGGCGGTCGTGCCTTTCCTCAGCGAGCCCGATGAGCTGGTCGACCTCGACAGCGAGCGCGGGCAGGAAGCCATGGCACTCGACGCGCAGGACGTGCTGTGGCGCATCGAAGACGTGATGCTTCGCGTGGCGGCGTTCTGCCCCGTGCGCGTGGAGGGCACCGCCGACCAGCCTGTGCTGCGCATCGTCGGCTTCAAGCGCAAGGGTTCCGGTCCGACGGACTCTCTGCGCTGGGCCGTGCTGGACATCGACCGCTACCGATGGGAGCACGCCACCGCACGCGGAAGCAAGGCCGGCAGCTTCGTCCAGCTGATCGAGTACCAGGGCGACGACCTGTTGCTCACGCTGGCACCGATGCGCCAGGTCAAGGCCTGGATGGAAGGTGCGCTGACCTGGCCGGTACTGGTGCTGGTGGAGCGGCTACGTCGCTGGTCGGCAAAGGCTGACCGTCGCGCGGCAGTGGGGTGCCCGCGATGACGAGGGCTACTTCCTTGCCCGGCCCGCGCGCGGTAATGCGACCTTCGGCAACTCTGCCTTCTCGAACAAGGCGGTCACCGGCACGCGCAGGCTCGCCGCCAGCGCGTGAATCATCGTCAGCGTCGGGTTGGCGTTGCCGGTCTCGATGCGGCTCATGTAGGTGCGGAACAAGCCGCACCGGTGGGCCAGGTCCTCCTGAGTCAACTCCGCCGCCAGCCTGAGCTGGCGGACCCGACTCCCAAAACTGACCTGGACACGTTCGCGCACGCGAGCACTGTCCGGTGCGTACACTCATTCGTACACACACTAATTCGCACATTGAGGCAGCCGAGTGCTGCAGAACGGACGACAACATGAGCAATCGAACGAATCCCGTGGCACCGCTGTGGCGCAGCGCCAGCGCGCTTCTCATCACCCTGGTGGTGGCCCTGGCCGGCTGTGGCGGCGGCGGTGACAGCGCAGAGCCGGCGCCTGCTTCCGATCCCAGGGAGACTTCGGTCACCGCGGCTTCAATGCTTCGCTGGGCGGGTCCCGGCGTGGACGGCGTCGCGATCACCGCCGTCACCCCGGCCGCCGATGGCGGCCTGTGGGTGGCTGGCGCCGAGGGCGGGCTGGAAGGCCGGCCCTTCTTGCGCAAGGTGGGCGGCGCGGCCCCCAACCCGTGCGGCGATGGCCTGCGCTTCCTGTCGGAGATCAGCGGCCGCTTCGAGCGCCGCCAGGGCATCACGTCGATGACCAGCGTTCGCGACGGGGCGTTCTACCTGTCGTTCCAGGGGCCTGGCACGGTCTTCGTGGCGCGCTACCTCGAAAGCACCTGCGCGATCGATGGCGGGTTCGGCGACCAAGGCGTCGTGGCTGTGCCGGTATCCGGCCTCGCGGCGCCGACGGGGCTGCTGATCGAGCGCGACCGGACTGACGGTGTCCTGGTGGCCACCATCTTCGCGGGCGTTGCCGAGTTGCGCAGGCTCACCCCGCAGGCACAATGGGACCTTGCCTTCGGGCAGGAGGGCGTGGCGGCCAGTCCCGCCAACTACGCCTTTGGCCTGTCGAGGATGGCCACAGCGACCAACGGCGACATCCTGCTCAGCGGCCACGTGTCCATTCCGTTCGCTTTCGCGCCTGCGATCCTGAAGCTCGATGCCCATGGCGCAGTGGTCTCAGGCTTCGGGACGGGCGGTGTCCAGCTGTACCCGGAGCTGAGCATCGGAACAGCCGACGCCGGCTCGATGGTGGTGGAAGCGGACCGGATCGTCTTCAACGCCAACACGGCCGCAAGCGTCACGCTCGATGACATCGTCACCTACGACAGCGTCGTCGGTGCCGCCGACCTGAAGACGGGCCGCTTGCTGCCCGACTTCGGGACCGGTGGCTTTCTGCGCTGGGACTGGGGCTACGCCAACTCCAACATGGTCGGCCCCCTGCTGCCGAACGGGCGGGGCGGCTACACGACCTGCGGCCACGTCATCAAGAGCTTCGTCGCTGGGCAGCCTGCGGCCCTCGTGGACGTGACGGCATCCGGCAACGCCGACGCCAGCGTGCCCTACCAGGGGCGCCGCCTGATCGCGCAGACCGACAGCGCGCAATGCGCTGGCCTGGCGCGCCTGCCGGATGGGCGGCTCGCAGCCGCCATCAACGATGGCGGACAAGCCGTCGTCATGTTCTTCGACCGCTGAACACAGCCCCTTCCGAAGGAGATCGAGATGAAGAGTGAACCCAAGTTCGCGTGGGCGCGCCTCGTGACGATCGTCGCTCTGCTGGGCTGCGGCTCGGCCTGGTGCCAGTCAGAGCAGCCCCGCCCGAAGCTCCCGCCTGGATCGGTGCAGGCGCAGGCCAACGGAAAGATCGACATGCTGCCCGCGGCCCATTCACCGCTGTACGTCGAGTTCGACCGCAGCGGGGCACTGAGCCAGGCGCTGGCGGCGGCGCTGCAGGCCAGGGGCTTTGCCATCACGAAGGAACGGGGCGAAGCCAAGGCAACGCTCACGCTCCGCGGGGATCTCGTCATGCAAGGCGGCCCCGTCTTCTACAAGGGCGTCAAGGTGCCCATGGGCGAAGCCACCGAGAAGTCGCTCCAGGCGTCGGCCGACAGCCGATCGACAACCCCCGGGGAGGCGGCGCAGGCGGCTGTATCACTGGCCCTGGAGTCCGGCGCGGCCCGATCGGCTGTGAACCCGTTCTGGCGCGGCCTGGCCCTTGGCAGGATGGCCGAGGTGCTGGGTGAGGCGACCGGTATCCGAGGTGCTTTCAACAAGGCGTTGACCGGCGATCCGCGTGGCATCTGCCTGTCCCGCTGCGAGGACTGGAACAAGGTCAAGCAGACCGCCTATGCCTTCGTCACCCTTGTGGCACCAGAAGGCCGGCAGGAGATCCGCGTGCTGGCCTCGGTGACCTCGGAGACGCTGGCGCCGGAAGAGGTCATCGACGAGGCACTCCTGCGGGCCATCAGCGCCATCTCGGTCGCGGAGCCGGCGCCACCCGGCCGGTGAGCGCAGCTGGGCGCGGCTGATGAACGCGGCAGCGAGAATGGCGACCATCCTCCACCTCGCCGCGCCTCATGCGCCTGTTGCTCTACAAGGGGCTCGACCTTTGCCGGGTCAAGCCTGCCTTCGAGAAGATCAAGGCCGCCATCGAGGCCGATGACTTCCGCTCGGCCGATGTCAAGAAGCTGAACGCTGGCCCGTACTACCGAGCGCGGCTGGACTACGCCAACCGGCTGCTGCTGCAGTTTGCGCGCGTAGCCCCGGCCGGTGCCGATGGCCAGGGCGAGACCGTGTGCCTGGCCCTGGAGGTCATCGAGAACCACGCCTACGAGCGCTCCCGTTTCCTGCGCGGCGCGACGGTCGACGAAGCCAAGATCGAGCGCGAGCATCTGGCCGATCCGGCGGCGCCGGCATTGAAGTCCGAGGCCACGCCATTGCGCTGGCTGGGACTCGAGCGCCACAGGTTCGAGCTGCTGGACAAGCCCATCGTCTTCGACGACGCGCAGGAACAGGTCTGCCAGCACCCGGCGCCCCTGGTGGTCATCGGCTCGGCCGGCTCCGGCAAGACCGCCGTCACGCTGGCCCGCCTGCGCGAGGCCGAGGGACGGGTGCTGTACATCACCCTTTCGGCCTACCTGGCGCAAAGCGCACGCGCCCTGTACGCCGCGCATGGCTTCGAGAACCCGAAGCAGGAGGTCGACTTCCTCAGCTACCGCGAATTGCTGGAGACGCTGCAGGTGCCGGCCGGCCGCGAGGTGAAGCTGCCGGCCTTTGCTGGCTGGTGCGAACGGCACCGGCAGGCTGTGCGACTGCTCGGCGAGCTGGACGCGCAGGCGCTCCTCGAGGAGTTCCGCGGCGTCATCGGCGCGCAGCCTAGCGGCCCCTTGCCGCTGGACGATTACCTGGCGCTCGGCACCCGGCAAAGCCTGTTGAATTCAGCCCAGCGCGAGGTGGCGCATGGCCTGTTCCAGCGCTACCGCGCCTGGCTGGACGAGGCGGGTCTTTACGACAGCAACCTGGTGGCGCATGCCTGGCGCACAACCATCGCGTCCAAGGCCGACCCGATCTACGACTTCGTCGTCATCGACGAGGTGCAGGACCTGACGCCCGTGCAGCTGGCGCTGGTGCTGGCGCTGCTGAAGAAGCCTGGCCACTTCATCCTGTGTGGCGACAGCCACCAGATCGTTCACCCCAACTTCTTCAGCTGGTCGGCGCTGAAGAGCCTGTTCTGGCAGGGCCTGGCGGGCGAGGACGCCGAGCGCGCGGTGGGCCAGCCGCTGCAGGTGCTGCAGGCCAACTTCCGCAACACCCGCGAAGTCACCGAGCTGGCGAACCGGCTGCTGAAGATCAAGCAGGCGCGGTTTGGCTCGGTGGACCGGGAGAGCAACTTCCTGGTGCGCAGCACGGCCGGCCAGGCCGGCAGCGTGACCTTGGTGTCGGCCAAGGACACGGCCGTCAAGGCGCTGGACGCGGCGACGCGCCAATCCGCGCAGCATGCCGTGATCGTGCTGCGCGACGACGACAAGCCCGCCGCCCGGCAGCACTTCCACACGCCGCTGGTCTTCTCGGTGCACGAGGCCAAGGGCCTGGAGTACCCGCACGTCTTGCTGGTCGGCCTGGTCTCCGGCCAGCGGCAGGCGTACGCCGAGGTGTGCGACGGCGTGTCCGAAGGCGACCTGCGGGCCGACGAACTGGACTACCGGCGCGCCAGGGACAAGACCGACAAGTCGCTGGAGCTCTACAAGTTCTACGTGAATGCCCTGTACGTGGCGATGACCCGGGCGGTGCAGACGCTGACGCTGGTGGAATCCGACACCGACCACCCGCTGCTGCAACTGCTGGGGCTGAAGGCAGGCGAAGCCCAGGTGCAGGCTGCCCGCGCCTCCACCGCCGATGAATGGGCGCAGGAAGCCCGCAAGCTGGAGCTGCAGGGCAAGGACGAGCAGGCCCAGGCCATCCGCGATGCCTTCCTTCAGCACAAGCCCGTGCCGTGGACGCCGTGGAGCCGGTCCCTGATCGAGGAACTCGCGCCCAAGGCGCTGGATCCTCGCAACCCGAGCAGCAAGCCTCGACAGGTGCTCTACGACTATGCGCTGTGGCATGGCCAGCACCAGTGGATCACCGGCTTGGGCAAGGCCGGTTTCCCGGCCGCCAAGGGCTTGCTGGATGAGGGAGAGTTTTGGGGTGCCGGTTCCGAACTACCCAGCCGATACGGTTTCAGGAACCAAGCCTGGGAAAGCTTGGAGGTCCTGACGCGCAGGACCGTTGCCGCGGCACGCCAGCGGCATCTGCAAGCGTGGCAGGCGAAGAACTTAAAGGACCTGCTTCGCCAGGTCGACGTCCACGGCCCTGACCACGCCACCGTGGTGGGCGCCACGCCGCTGATGATGGCCGCGACTGCGGGAAACGCACCGCTGGTGGCTGCGCTGCTGGACAAGGGGTCAGATCCCTCGCGGCGGGACGAGTTCGGCCACACGGCCTGGGACAGGTCGGTCAGCCGGGCGATGCAGGAGCCGGGGTTTGCCGCAACGGGATTGCCGGCCCTCTTCGATCTGCTGGCGCCGCAGGCTTTGGACGTGCAGACCGGTGGCCGGCTCGTTCGCCTGGAACGGCGCCAGGGCGAGTACTGGGTGCTGACGCTGATGCTGGGCGGCTTGAAGACGCAGTGGTCGCGGTGTGTCACCCGCAAGGCCGAGCTGTGGAAGTACCAGGCCGGCTTCTTTGCCGACCAACTGCACACAGTCCTGGCCGAGCTGCCCGATTGGCTGTGGGCCGACAGGCGGCGCAAGCGCAGCTACGTCAACCAAGTGCTGGCGAGGGCGGAACTGGTCAGCGGCTACCAACCTGCGCGGCAACTGTGGGTGCGCGCGAGAAACGGCTACTACCTGCCAAACCCGGCGATGCGCCTGAGGGTCGGCATCGGTGAGGCAGCCCGCTGGGTGCCCGTGTACGAGTTGCTGGCGCTGGATTGGATTGACCGAGTCTGTGGCGAAGGAGGAGACCCGTCCCAGCTGTCGCCAGCGCGGCTTGTGGCGGCACTGGCCGATGCTTCGGTCGAAGATGACAGCCAGCCATCCGAGGATTCCACGCCGGCGTGAGCGACCATGGCCGGCATGGGTGCGAGGGCGATTCAGCAGCCTCGAGATTGGTCGATCCAATTTGGCGACGCGCAGATTACGTCCATGGATGACACCGTTGACAAGGGCGAGCTGAGCATGTTCCTTGGCGGCCTGCCGTCGAATGTGTTGGTTCAGATCCTTGTCGATTTGGCAGAGGATCACCAGCCGGTACGGGCGCGCTTGCAGCGTCTCCAAGTGGGGCGCGACCCCGAGGCGCTAACCGCTCGGTTCGCAGAGCGGCTGCGTCGCTGGCAGGAGGATGATCGTTACGTCCGCCTCGAGGAAGCAGGCGAACTTTGTCGAGAACTGAGGGTGTGGCTGGACGAGGTCGGGCGCGAGGTGTTGCCGCAGTACCCGAAGTACGCATTGGCGCAGTTCGAAGCCTTCATCCAGATTGACGGAGCGCTATTAGAGCGCGTCGACGACTCCGGAGGCGATGTTGGCTTCGCGTTCGAGCTCGCTTGTGGCTGGTGGCGGCGCGCTGCGCTGGCCTCAGGCATTGACGATCAAGAGATGGCGAGTCGCGTGGCCATGCTTCTTGCTAACGACAACTACTGCGCGCGCCGAACTCTCGCCGGAGGTGAGTCAAACCTCCCGAAAGACCAAAGCCTGGGGGTGAACGAATGGCAAGCAACGAGACCGCGCGACTAGCGGTCCTGATCGATGCGGACAACGCATCGGCCAGCGTGGTGAAGGAACTGCTGGAAGAGGTGGCCAAGTACGGCACGGCCAATGTCAAGCGGGCGTACGGCGACTGGACCACCAACAACCTGGCCGGCTGGAAGGAGCACCTGCACCGCCAAGAGCCGGCCGCGCAAATCTGAACACGGCCTAAAGTGGATTGGCTGCTCCGATGGGCGAGGATAGAGCCCGAGTCGA
>Ga0102832_1000533_pt1 | contig 56625 bp, 58 predicted proteins | sample EBPBio282013_DNA_FD_88942 | JGI IMG/M metagenome (GOLD analysis project Ga0102832, IMG submission 88942) | Wastewater treatment Type I Accumulibacter community from EBPR Bioreactor in Madison, WI, USA - Reactor 2_5/28/2013_ DNA (Illumina Assembly) | ecosystem: Engineered > Bioreactor > EBPR >...
GCCGGACATATGCAAGCACCCAACCGGATTCGACACGCATTGAGGAAAGACTTGACGAAGGGGGTGTCCACATATGCCTCGCGATGCAAAGGCGGTGAGACGGGGTCCCCGCGCGACTTGTCGCGTGGGGTGGATCGCCGCCGGCGGAAAATAGTCGGGCGCCGCCATTGCCTGACCGGCCCGCTTGTGGGCCGCTCGCCCTCTAAAAGGCCGAGGCGCGGTCCCGCTGATGGAACTGCAACCTCGTATGCCCATGATGAGATCGGACCTCGGGGATCACCCGCTTCGACGGGTCACATGATCCTGCGCCATGAAGCAGCTGACGTCCTCCGGCGCGAGTTGCACCCGGATATGCGCCCGAAGTGCATCCAGACCGCGGGTGACAAGATCGTCGTTGAAATCCCCCAACATGGGCGAGAGCGTGATCGCATCGATCCCGACCTCGTGGGCCCGGGCGACCAGGCTGTCCGTTGCACCGTCCCCCGCCGGATCGTTGTCGCGGACGATATAGAGCCTGCGCAGATGCGCCGGAAAGAGGAGGGCTGCGAGATGTCCGGCCGACAGCGCTGCAACCATCGGCATTTTGGGCAGGGCCTGTCGGAGGGAGAGCACGGTCTCGATCCCCTCCCCCGCTGCCATGACCTCGTTGGCCACCCCGAACCGGACCGCGCGACCGAGCAAATCCCCCATCGCCTTTCGCTGTGTGTCGACAGGTGCCTTTGAGCCGCCATCGCGCGCAATCCAAGTGCGGTGCACCCCGGTGACCTTGCCTTCGAGGTCGGTGACGGCAGCGATCATGGCGGGCCAGGTCTCGGTCTGATCCTCGCCCTGCCCCCGATAATAGCAGTTCGGGTGGAACTTCAGGGCGCCAGTGTCGCGGAGATTGGTGATGCCACGTCCTGCCAAATAGGTTGCCGCCAGCGAGCCTTTGAGCGGGCCGGACATGCTGAGGAGCCGCCGTGCCGCTTCCGACGATCCAGAGGGTGCAGGCGCGAGTTTCGGGGTTGGGGTGTTCGGCAAAGGTTCCAGTTGCGGCAGGCTAAGGAAGCGCCGGGCTTCCTCGAGGACGTCGGCGAAGTCGCTGAGCCCAAGGCTTTCGCGGATGACGTCTAGGAGATCACCGTGTGTGCCCTCACTTGGATCCTGCCACTTTCCAGCGGCGCCCTTGCCCGCAGCGGGGCCGGTGAGGCGCACGAACATCGAGCGCCCAGCCGTGTTGCGGACATCGCCAACCTGCCAGTAGTTGCCCTGTCGGCGCCCGTTGGAGAGATAGGTTCGGCAGACTGCCTCGGCCTGTCGGCCAAGGCGCTGCGCCAAATCTGCGGCATCAATACGGGACATCAGGCAACCTCACGCTCAGAAACGCGGGAGATAGGCCAGAGGTTGAAGAGCTTGGCAAGCACTCCCGCGCCATCAGGTCCGACCGGAACGAAGAACCGCAGTTTCCACGAGATGATCTCGCTGAACAGGCCGTATGCGCGCAGCCGTTCGCGCATCCCTTCGGTAAACCCGGTCAACTCGATCCGGTTCACGCCCATCACGCGGGAGCGGCGCAGTTGCAGGCCCTCTGTCAGATCGATGATCGTCTTGCCAAGGGTCAGCGCGGCATAGGCCTGTTCGGCGGAAAGGCTCGGCACCCCTACCCCGGTCGCCGTCGCAGCCCAAGCGGGCGAGACCCTTCGACCGATGATCCGCTCGCCGTCATCGGTCTGCAGCCGGTAAACGCGGGTTTCGTCCTGGGGCAGGCGTTTCCACACGGGCAGCAGGAGGCCCGAGACGACATGCAGTGTGCTGTCGGTGAACTCCGGCACTTCGGCCACCTCGGCAGTCCAAGCGGCGACAAAGGCGGGGCGATCCGTCTCGACCCATTGAGTGCCACCCATCAGACGGCTGGCGATGTTTTGGCTTTCCGTGGGCCGGATCAGCCGTACCCGCCGTTCGATCTCGCCATCGTCCAGCATCAGGCTGGTAGTCGGCACCTGCACTGCAGCCCGGCCGGAGCGGGTGTTGGTCATCAGGACGGCGCGCGGGTCGTCGAGTTCGGCGAGCGCTTCATCCAGCAATCGCGGCCGATTGCGGCGGCGTTCCGTGATGGAGAGAAGCCGGGTTTCGGCGCCGGTGGTCGGGTGGGTGTAAATCACCTGGCGGTCGGTGACGCGGAAGCTCTCGGCGCGCAGGGTTTCCAACCCGAGATCATAGGTGCCCGAAGCGATCGCCCCGTCGATCCGGGCCTCAAGCAGCTGTTCGAAGGCCGTGAAGAGTATGCCCTGCATCTCGATGGTCAGGGCTAGGAGCCGGTTCAGGAAGGTGGTGATCGGCGGTAGATCATCCTTGATGCCATTGGTGTCCATCAGCTTCAGGCCGGTTGCCGCCTCGAAACGCTGCAGCGAGCAGCCTTCGATCTTGCCCCGCACGATCAGAAGGTAAAGTTGGCGCAGCGCGTCGCGGGCATAGAGGCTTTCGAGATTGTCTTCGGGCCGGAAGAGCCCCTGCCCTCCCGTCTGACGCTGCCCGCGGGTGATGGCGCCCAATGTGTCAAGGCGGCGCGCGATGGTGCTGAGGAAGCGCTTCTCTGCCTTCACATCGGTCGAGATCGGCCGGAACAGCGGCGGCTGTGCTTGGTTGGTCCGGTTGGTGCGGCCAAGACCCTGGATCGCCGCATCGGCTTTCCAGCCGGGTTCCAGCAGGTAGTGGACCCTGAGCCTCTGGTTCTTGGCCGATAGCTCGGCGTGATAGCTGCGCCCGGTGCCACCGGCATCGGAGAAGATCAGCACGCGCTTCTGGTCATCCATGAAGGAGGAGGTTTCCGCGAGATTGGCCGATGGCGCGCGGGTCTCGACCGCCAGCCGTACCGCAGGGCCTTCGCCCTTGCGGATAATACGGCGCGACCGACCGGTGACCTCCGCGACCATCTCCGTCCCGAAATGCTGGATCACCTGATCGAGTGCTCCCGGAACGGGAGGCAACGAGCCCAAGTGTTCCAGCATCTCGTCGCGCCGGCGCACGGCCTCGCGACATTCGACTGGCTGGCCATCACGAAAAACCGGGCGCGAGGACAGATTGCCCTCGCCATCCGTGAACGGCTCGAAGAGTTGCACTGGGAAGGAATTCTGAAGGTAGGAGCCTACATACTCACGCGGAGTGACATCAACTGTCAGGTCATTCCATTCCTCGGTCGGGATTTCGGCGAGACGCCTTTCCATCAGCGCCTCGCCGGTCGAGACGATCTGGATGACCGCGGCGTGGCCTGCTGCAAGATCGGCGGTGACCGAGCGGATCAGGGTCGGGGTCTTCATCGAGGTCAGCAGGTGGCCGAAGAACCGCTGCTTCGTCGATTCAAAGGCCGAACGAGCAGCAGATTTGGCCTGCCGGTTTAGGGTCCCATCTGACCCCGTGATGTTCGCCGCCTCCATCGCCGCATCGAGGTTGTTGTGGATGACGGCGAAGGCACCCGCGTAAGCATCATGGATGCGGCGCTGTTCTTCGGTCAGCTGATGTTCGATCAGCTCATATTCGACGCCGTCATAGGAAAGTGACCGCGCAGTATAGAGGCCGAGGGCGCGCAGATCGCGGGCCAGCACTTCCATGGCAGCAACGCCACCGGCATCGATCGCCGCGACAAACTCGGCGCGGGTGGCGAACGGGAAATCCTCCCCACCCCAGAGGCCGAGCCGCTGCGCATAGGCTAGGTTGTGGACGGAAGTGGCCCCCGTCGCAGAAACATAGACCACCCTTGCATCAGGCAATGCATGCTGCAGGCGCAGGCCCGCCCTGCCCTGCTGCGAGGCTTCGACATCGCCGCGCTCGCCCTTGCCGCCTCCGGCATTCTGCAGGGCATGGCTTTCATCGAAGATGATGACCCCGTCGAAATCACGGCCGAGCCAGTCCACGATCTGGCGGACGCGCGAGACTTTTTCGCCGCGATCATCGGAGCGCAGCGTCGCATAGGTTGTGAAGAGTATGCCCTCCGACAAGGTGATCGGCTTGCCTTGGGCGAAGCGCGACAGCGGCGTGACCAGAAGCCGTTCCTGGCCAAGCGCCGACCAGTCGCGCTGCGCATCTTCGATCAGCTTGTCGGATTTCGAAATCCAGACTGCCTTGCGCTGACCACGCAGCCAATTGTCGAGGATGATCCCAGCGGATTGGCGGCCCTTGCCCGCGCCGGTGCCATCGCCCAGCATGAAGCCGCGGCGAAAGCGGACCGAGCCTGCTACGGAGTCGGCAGCAGCGTTGACCGTGTCGAATGTCTCGTTGACGGTCCAGCTTCCGGCAAGATGGTCGGAATGGGCCTCGCCGGCATAGATCACTGTCTCCAGTTGGGCATCGGACAAGTGCTGGCAGATGTCTGCAGGCAGCATAGGCCGATAGGTTGGGCGCGGTGGTGCGACCGAGGCCATGGCGGCGGATTGCACCAGCTTGGTCGGATGCGGCACGGCACAGGGAATCCGGATCGATTGCAGGCCGTATTCCTCATAGATCGCATCCGACAGGCGTGCGGCGTCGGGCGGCACCGCATCGATGGACTCATAGACCAGCTCGACGGCTGCCGGGGAGGCGATAGGCCTGGGCCGCATCGGAGCCGCATTTACCCGGGCGAGATAGCCACGGACTGAGCGCGCCGCAGCAGGCGGGGTCGGCGATGGTGGCTTGGGCAAATCGACGCCAGCACGCGGCGGCACATGGTCGGCAATCCAGCCGAGCAAGGTCACAACGTCAGGTGCAATACCGGGACAGACCGGGAAGCGCGTGGGATCTTTGGCCGGGATCTTGTCGATCACCGCCAGCCGCGTCGGAAACGTCGTGCCATGCCGCGCAAAGACCGAACCGTCGATCGCCGCCGAGAACACCACTTGCCCCCGTTCCTGCAACCGGACGAAGGCATTGCGCCAGGCGGGCATATCGGGGGCGAAACCGGCACCGGTGATCGTGACCAGCCGACCGCCAGGAGCGAGGCGCGAGAGAGCAGAGGCGATATGACGAAAGGCGGCATCCTGAACCTTGCCGGTGACATTCGCCATCGCCGAGAACGGCGGGTTCATCAGGACGACGGAGGGGATGGCTCCAGCACTTAGGTGGTCATGGATCTGTGCCGCATCAAAGCGGGTGACAGAAAGGGCCGGGAAGAGGGAAGCGAGGAGATCGGCTCGGGTGTCGGCCAACTCGTTGAGGATCAGGCTGCCGCCGGAGATTTCGGCAAGGATCGCCAGGAGGCCAGTGCCTGCCGAAGGCTCAAGTACCACATCGTCGGGGCCAATCGCGGCAGCTGACTGCGCAGCGAGGCCGAGCGGAATCGGCGTGGAGAACTGCTGCAACGCCTGGCTTTCCTCGGAGCGGCGCGTGTGGCTGGGCAGGAGACCGGCGATCTTCGTGAGCGCTGCTAGCCGCGCCGCGGGCGTATCGGCTTGGCGAAAGATCGCCCGACCGTACTTCCGCAGGAAGTGGACTGACGCGACCTCGCAAGCCTCATAGCCCGCCTTCCAGTCCCAAAGGCCTGAGGCATCGGATGCGCCGAAGGCGGTCTCCATGGCGACACGCAGCGTCGCACTGTCAATGCGCTGCCCGCGTTCGAGCGACGGCAGCAAAAGGCCAGCCGCCGCCAAGATGGCAGAAGCCGGGGTGACCGGCGCTTGCGCCAGGGTCGCCGGGGAAAGGTCATTCATCGGGAAATCCTCGGGAGAGCAGAAACGGTTCAGGCCCGATCAGCGCTCTCTCTCACCCGCCGGACCTGACCCGTCCCGGCACCCCTCTCCCTCTTCGCGCCAGGGACAGTCGCCCGCATGGGGGGAGACTGCCTCGGCAGGCTCCAGTCCGAAGGACCAGGGCCCGGTCCCGGCGCAACGCCGGGAGGTGCCCAGTTCTACCTAATCTGGAATGGATTGATGGTGGCCATTCCGACATACTGGCGGCCAGCCACGGCGGGATGACCGCAGGCCCTCACGGCCCTAAACTGTCATCGGGCTGGTGGTCAGATGGATAACCAATGCGCGCCCCCAAATCAGACGTTGGCCAGCCGGAACGGGTCACCGAAAAGTCGTCGTCCGCTCTTTGGTGAGCATGACTTCTGTTCCGCACCTCCGGGAATCGTGATAGCAGCTATGGTGGCGGGGCGCCTTCTGATCCCTTCGATCAAACTGTCGGATACCACTTTGAAATTTGCTTACGAGGACCTCAGCGAAGATCAGTTCGAGAAGCTGATCGTGCTCTTGTGCCAACGGCTGCTCGGCATGTCGGTAAAAGGCTTCGCCAAGGGGCCCGACGGCGGCCGCGACGCCAAATTTGTCGGCACTGCCGAACTTCATCCGAGTACGGCCGCGCCCTGGACCGGAATAGTTATCGTCCAAGCCAAACACACCAATGGTTACAATCGCCATTTCGGCGAGGCGGATTTCTACAGCCCCAAATCCAAAGACACGGTGATCGGCAAGGAGGTACCGCGTGTTTTAAAACTGCGGACAGAGAAGCAACTCGACCATTACATGCTTTTTGCCAACCGCCGTCTCGCCGGTAACGCCGATCAGAACATTACCCAGCATATCGTACAGGAATGCGATCTGCCGGAAGGCTCGATCTATCTCTGCGGATTGGAGCAGCTCGAACTCTTCATGAAACAGTTTCCCGAGGTGCCGAAGCTCGCCGAGCTTGACCCGATCGATTCCCCGTTGATCGTGTCTCCGGACGAACTGGCTGTCGTCGTCCAAGCGATCGCCAGCCACGAGACCGATCTGTCGGCCGTCCTGGATGCGCCGCCGGCCGAACGGACCACATACGAGGCGAAGAACGCCCTCAACAATATGACGGTCGAGTATGCGGCAGCTCTTCGCAAGCGCTATCTGAAGGATACGGCGCAGATACGCACATTCCTGGCCGCACCGGAAAATCTGGAAATTCTCAAATCGTACGAGGCGACCGCAGAGGAGTTCCAGATGAAAATATTATCCAAGCGGAAGGACTTCCAGAGTTTCGACGCGGTCATGGAGTATCTGCTTGATCTCCTGTTTCTGCGCGATCCAATACTGCGCCAGAAGCAGCACAAGCGCCTAACACGTGCCGTGCTGTTCTATATGTACTGGAACTGCGACATTGGGGAGGTCACCGAATGCTGAGGCCTAGCAAGCATGCACACCCCGACCGCACCGTCGTAAACGTCGCGCTCTTGCTGCTTACGCGCCTGCGCGCACAGCGGTTGTGCGACTATGACGCGCTGCTCGGCTTCGTCCGCAAGGCCGTAATCGGCGGCGACGTCCTGTTCCTGCCGTCGCTCAACTTCCTTTACCTGCTCGGGCTGATCGAATACCACCCCAAGACCGACGCGATTGAATACGTAGGGCAGAATGAAGCCGTCTAAGCTTTATTCCAACCGGCCCGCCGCGTTCGCCCCGGTTGAGTTCGAGCCTGAACTTAATGTGGTGTTGGCGGAGATCCGGCTGCCCGAGAATCGTGATCGGGATACCCACAATCTCGGCAAGACGACGCTCGGTCGCCTGCTCGATTTCGGCTTCCTCGCCGGTCGAGATGCCAAGTTCTTTCTGTTCAAGCACTTCGATCGCTTTGAGGAGTTCGTTTTCTTCCTCGAAATCGAGCTTCTCGATGGCAGCTACGTCACCGTCCGCCGCAGCGTGGCTGAAGCTTCGAAGATCGCGTTCAAAAAGCATGCGGCACGCAATCAGGATTTCTCGACACTGCCCGATCTCGAATGGGATCATGTCGACGTCCCGTTCGATCGTGCAAAGGAACTGCTCGACAGCCTGCTCGACTGGCGGTCGCTGAAGCCGTGGCATTATCGCAAGGGGCTTGGCTATTTCCTCCGTTCACAGGAGGATTTCCGCGACGTCTTCCACCTACGCAAATTCGCCAACTCGCACGCTGACTGGAAGCCTTTCCTAGCGCATGTCCTCGGGTTCGATGCCCATCTGATCGCACAGCACTATGCGAAGGAAGACGAGCTAAAGGAAAAGGAGCAGATAGCAGCCACGATCCGCCATGAACTTGGGGGCGAGATCGAGGACGCGGGCAAGATCGACGGGCTCCTGCTGCTCAAGCGGCAGGAGGTCGACAAGAAGCAGCAACTTCTCGATGCGTTCGATTTCCGGAGCCAGGACAAAGCAGATACCAAGCAGCTTGTGGACCAAGTAGACGAACGCATCGCTGCTCTCAACCAGCGGCGCTATTCGCTGACCCAGAACCGCAAGAAGGTCATCGCCTCACTCGAGGAGGATCAGATCCTCTTTAACCCCGAGGACGCGAGCGAGCTGTTTCGCGAGGCCGGCGTCCTCTTTTCAGGGCAGATCAAACGCGATTTCGAGCAGCTGATCTCCTTCAACAAAGCGATCACAGACGAGCGGCGCAGTTACCTGACCGAGGAGCGGGCTGAGATCGATGCCGAGCTGAAGACGATTAATTCGGAGTTGAACACGCTCGGCAAACGCCGCTCGGAGATGCTCGCGTTCCTGAGCAGCACCGACTCCTTCGCAAAGTATAAGCACCTTTCCAGTGAGCTCGTGACCCTGCGCGCCGATATCGAAGGGCTCGAGCGTCAGCGCGAGTTTATGCACCGTCTCCAGCAACTGCGGACGGACATCCGAACGTTGGCCGAGGAGAAGACGCATCTGCAGGCGGCGATCGAAGCGGACGTCGAGGCCAAGAACGCCGATGGCGGAAGCCTCTTCTCACGCATCCGCCTGTTTTTCAACGAGATTGTCGAGGACGTGATCGACCAGAAGGCGCTTCTCAGCGTCGTGGTCAACCAGGTCGGCCATCTCGATTTCCGCGCAGAGCTGCTCGACGATGCCGGCAATGCCACCAGTGCCGACCGTGGATTCAGTTACAAGAAGCTGCTCTGCATAGCTTTCGACCTTGCCATCTTGCGCGCTCATCTCGACGACGCTTTCCCGCGCTTCGCCTTCCATGATGGCGTATTCGAATCGCTCGATGACCGAAAGAAGGAGAACCTGCTCGGCGTTATCCGGCGCTATACCGCGCTCGGCCTGCAATCGATAGTCACACTGATCGACTCCGACATGCCACCGCGCGCCGACGACGAACCTGTGTTCGATGCGTCCGAGATCGTTGTATTGCTCAATGACGAAGGCGACAACGGTCGTTTGTTCAAGATGAAGGCCTGGTAGCCAACTTTTGCCGGCCGAAGTCGCCATCGCAAAGACTCTTGGCGGCCGGTCTCCAATCGGCCTTTGAACGGACATTTATCACCATCGCAGCGAATACCCGCTTCGCGCCCGTCCCTTCGATAGGGAGTTCTTGACCCATTGCAGACCTTGGAGTTCCTCGGCCCCGGTCTTTCGACCGGGGCCTTTGCGTGTTGCGATCAGTCGCCGCGGCGGGTGTTGGAGCGGGACCAGATGAGGCTGAAGACCTCGCCGTCTTCGTCATCGAAGAGGTTGGCGTAGATCGGAGCGGCGAAGCTCGGATCGTCCAGCTTCAGGCCCAAGTATTTGCGGCCCTCGTTCGATTCCTTCGCCCAGGCGGCGCCGATCTCGGCGCGGCCGACCAGGACCCGGTGGGAGGGGGCGTTCTCGCCCGAGGCCCGCAGATCGGGGACGAGGCGCACACCCTTGGCCTGCAGGCTGAGGGTGAAGATTTCGCCGGTGTATTCGGTGCCGGTCTTCTTGAAGGTGCCGATGGTCGCCATGTTCTTTCTCCGTTTTGCTTTGTTTCGGGCCCGCGTCCTTGCGGCCTCGATGGCGATCGAAGAGCCCGGCGGCGACCGCTGGCGCACCCCCCTCGCGGGGGCCAGACAGCACAGGAGGAACTTTCTTGTCTCGCGAGGAATGACGGTGCTTGCCACCGGCAGGGGAAGAAAGTTGTGACGACGCTGTTGCGCCGAAGCGGTCGAGGCGAAGACGTCCTTCGGGCAGATCAGCCCATCACCAGAGGCCGCTGGACGCGGGCTGGAACAGACAATCCACGGAGATCAAGGCGACCCTGAAGGCCGTCAAGAGAGACAGGTCAGGCACCACCGGCGATGAGAACCACCTCTGGCCGTGCCAGGCCAGCTTGCGCTTCCCGCCTGCCCTGCAGCCGCGCGGCTCCCGCCGCTGCACCGGGAGCTGGTCGACCAGCGTGATGGCAGCGAACGAGACGAACATCGAACGACGGCTGCGACTGGGCCGCGTCGCTGGTCATTCCGGGCTGACACGACCAGTTCAACCCGCCCAACTCGATGACGATCTGGCGTTAGGGCATTGCTCTCCTCCCCCGCCCCATTTCCTGCCGCTTCAATGATCGCTTGGCAAAGGTCCGTCGATGCTCGGGCCCGTCCAGCCGTGGAAGTCCGCATGCCGCTGTGGGCGACCCATGGCGAATGCCGCTCGTGCCTGCCTGAACCCGCCAAATGCAAGCACCCTCCGACGAAACCGCCGGAGGGTACTAAAGGGTCAGGAATTGTCAGTCGGCTTGTGCGGCGCCCGTGTCAGTCGATCGCCTTGAAGATCTCGTCTGCCTCGGGATGTTCACCTGCGAACTCGTAAAGCCGCATGTAGGCTTCGGCCAGCTGGTCGACCTCATGCCGGAACGAGAGATGCGACAGCGCGAAAAGGGTGGCGATGATCCCGGCGGCCTCGGCCGAGACCTCGCCCATGTAGCCGTTGGTCTCGCAGAAGATGCGGAACCTCATGTCAGCGTCGGGCGACATGAACAGAGGCTGGCCGCCCCGCTCGTGGAAATGCCACAGCCCACCGGCGTAGTCGTCGGGGGCCAGCCAGGACATGAACTGATAGACGGCCCGCTCGCCGATCAGCGTCAGGGCGGTGCTGAAGAGCGCTGGCAGGAACGCCATCCGGCGCGCCTCGGGCACGAGGGTGGCAGGTTTCAGCGCGGTTGCAGCTTGGGTCATCGGAAATCCTCCAGATCAGGGGTGAATGGCGCGCCCCGGCGGCTCTCTCGATCCGCCCGAACACACCGATTTCCGACCCAACTCTCCCTCTCCGGCGGTCGCGGAGTTGATTTTGTTCCCTATATGTTCTATATAGGAGAGACGATCCGCATGGGAGACCCATCATGGACGCTGCCACATTTACCCTGCCCGCCACCGAACGCCAGATCGCCTATGCGCGGTCGCTGGCGCTCAAGAACCAGAGCCTGCTGCCTTGGGAAGTCCAGCAAGATCGCCGCTCGCTCAGCGCCTGGATCGAGGCGCAGGCGAAGCTGAAACCTGCCGACACCAGCCATCCGACCTCCAAGCAGGTCGCCTTTGCCGAACGACTTGCGCGGATCAAGCGTCGCGCTGTGCCGGATGAATGTTTTCGGGACCGGCAGTTGCTGTCGCGCTGGATCGACAGCAACCGGTGAGGCTCGATCGAGCTCCGGGATGGGCACCGCAGTGTTTCGGGACGGCTATCCGAACCGCCGTCCCTCCTCGGTGAAGGTGTAGCCGTTGACGATCAGCGTCTCGTCCACGGCCTCATCCGAGGTCAGGTGGTCGTATTCCTGTTCCAGCTGCCGGTAGAGCCAATTGGCGAGATCGCGGAGCGCATCGGTGACCACGGCCTCGGCATCACCAATGACCTCGGCCGCAGCCGAACCGTCCCGCGTCACACAGACGGCCATGGTGAAGGCATGATAATAGGAGCCGCGATGTAAAACCTCGGCGCGCAGTTGGTAGAAATTCTGCCGCTGCGCCGCCTGCAAGGTCTCAGCGATGCGATGCAGGGTCTGGTCCTGCGGCGCATAGGCGCGCAGATCGGCGGCGGCGGATTTCCGGTAGGAGTAAGAGCCTTCCCAACAAGCCCCATCGCCTTGCGACCAGAAACCGCTGAACCAGATGCAGGGATCCTCCCGTGTGCGGCCGCCGACCAGCCGGGAAACCCTTGTCTTGAGGCGGATGCCGAGGATCTCCGCAATGCGCTGGAAATCCTCATAGACGGCATCATGCCAGTCCTGGTCGAAGCCGCCCTCGCGATACCAGGCGCGTGCCCTGTCTTTGGCGCCGTCGGGAAGTTCATCAAGGCGATAGACGGTTGTGGCGATCACTTGAGGCATGAGCGGTTCCCTCATTTGCATGGCCCGGCCAATTGCCAGGGGCGGGTTTCCGGAAGGCGGGAAGGATCAGGCCGCATGGGCGAGATCGACTGCAGCGGCCGCGAGATCCCGCCAGAACAGATCGACCAGACGACCTTCCAGCGCGCGGGCGCGGGTGAGCAGCGCAGCGGCAGATGCGCGATCACCGGCGTCCGTTGCCGCGCGGGCCTTGGCCCGAAATCCGCAGGCCTCGCTCACCACGCGCCGCGCTTCGACATCGCTGTCGACTGGGGCGCACCAATGAATGCTGCCCATCTGCACCTCCCCCGCCAGCACGAGGCCGTGCTCGGCATCGAGGATGGTGACGAACTGTGGCACCAGGCGCAGGGCTGGATCGCGCCCGGCGTCGACATGACCGGAAGCGACAGCTTTACGGGTCAGGGTAAGGGCGGCCGCGAGGTCGCCGCAGGTGCCGAGATCGACCTCGCGGTTGATGCACAGCTGATCGAGAGCCGGATCGTCCCAATGCGCAAGGCAGTGGCAGCTGACCCGCAGGGGCACGCGGTCCGCGAGGCGCAGGCGGGCAAGAACCCCGCCGATCAAGTTGTCGCCGGGGCCTCGGAAGGCGGTTTGGGAGATGGGTGCAGTCATCGGGATCACTCCGCGACGGGCGGCAGGAGACGCTCTCCCACCCTGAAACCCGTCACGGAATCCCCTGCCCGTCTCTTTCTCTGGCGGGTGCCCAACAGCCAGGATCGGCACCCCAATTTGGGGTTCACCCCCCTGCCCTGCCCCGCCAGCCGATGAAGCTCGACGGGCCATCATAAACGGCATGGCGCGCCTCATCGATGACGAAGCCGAAGGCGCCAACCCTGTACTCCCCGGAGGGGACAAGGAAGCGACGATCCTCTGATTGGGGATCACGCCGCCCGCCTCGCGTGGCGATCACTTCGGTGAAGCCGCGATGCTGGTCGGAATAGATCGCCGAGATCACGACCCAATCGCTCGCATGGTCGCGGGCAAAGACTTCGCCATCGCGCGTGTGGGATTCACCGGGCCTGAGCGCCCGGCCATGGATCGCCTCCCAGGCATCGGGCCAGCTGTGGCGCATGGTGTCTTCAGCCTGACGGCATTCAAGGCCCGTGAAGAGATCGGGCCAGGCTGTCGCAACAGCGGCCCAGGCGGCATCCTCCTCGTTCCAACCTCCAACCGCGCGCAGCAGGGGGTGGACTCGGGCATTGCGGTCCGCCGTCAGGTGGAACCCGCCATGGCCAGAGGTAGAGTGGAAGACCACGCCCTCGCCGTAGCGGACTGCGCCCTGCGATGGTCCCCAGGGCGTGCTGGCATGGGCGCGGAACTCCTGCCGACCGAGGGCGGCCTTCTCGCCCTGATGTTCGGCCTGCTCCTGAACGAAGGCGCGGAAAGCCGCCTCGTCAGCGACATCGCCGCCATGGCCGTAAAAGTCGGACCGCTTCCAGTCCGACAGAGGCCTGGAGAGACGCCAGCCGCTGCCGAGGAAATGCCGGCCATCAGCCGTAGGGATCAAGGCATAGGCGGCATCGCCGATCCGAGCGACGGTCAGGCCATCGGTACTGCGGCCGAATTCCGGGATGGGGAAAAAGGTGGGGGTGCGGGAAGGAACGGCAGTGTTCATGCAACGAGCGCCTCCACCGCGTCGATGTCTTCGCCATTCAGCGCCGCAGTCAGCCATTCATGGGTGCTGATCCAACCGACGCTCTTGCGCGCTCCGAGGTCGATGACATGCGCACCGCCGCCGAACGCCTCCAGCCGCGGTCGGGAACATGTGTGGGCATAGTCAAAACCCCAGAGGCCGGTGAGATCGAGGTCTCCCGCGATGCGCAGCACGAAGCGGATGACGCCTTCGACATCGCCTTGCCCGTCGTCATGGAACCAGAGCACCGAACTGCCCGGTCCATCCTGCAGTGAAAGGGCAAAGCCCGAGAACTCTGGATTGTCTGAAGCCTCATCGTCCTCGCGCAAGCGCAGGAAGAAGTCGAGCGCCGCGACGGCCTTGTCAGGTGTCCCCACGTCCAGGACGCAGGAGAACTGTGTAAAATAGTCAGCCACGATGGGCTCCTTTCAGAATGAGAAACCCGGGCCGCGACGGCCGGGTCTGAGTTGGTTGCGATGGGGAAGAGAAATCAGCTCGCTTCCGCGGGCTGAGGGATTTTGGCGGTGGCTTGCGCCGTGGCATGGGCCTGCAAGAGTTCGCAGTAGTAAAGCTTGCGCGCCTCGCGCCAGCTGCGGACTGCGAGCGTGTCGGGGTGCAGCCGCCGGATCGCCGTGCGCAGGACCGTGAGGGGAGAGGCTTCAGGGGTCAGTCCGAGGTTCTGGTAGGCGCGGCTCATGTCGGTTGACCTCCAGCACCGGGGCTCGCCAGATGCGGATCGACCTCGGCCTCGATCTTCTGGGTGCGGCCCATCCAGGGCTCGGCCCGGATCGATCGCGCCCAGTCGGCAAAGCTCGGGATGAAACCCAGATCCCCGCGGACATGTTGTTCGCCGACCCAGCGGGTCGGGATCACCCGGCCCGTCGACAGGGTCAGGGTTTTCCCTTGGACCTGCTCCAGCAGGAAAATCCCCTCGGCATGATGGCGGAGGGCGCGATGCCGGAAGTCCGCCAGGATGAGCTTCGAGGCATCGAAAAATTCATGACAGGCGAGGTAGTCGTCGACCGTCCCGCCCCATTTCTTCACTGAAGACAGGGCGTGGTGATACGGATGTGCCATCGCCGCCCCTCAGAAATCATGGGTGAAGAGTTCGGACGACGTGAACCGTTCGTTGAACTCGAGATGGATGGTCCGGGCGCGGGCATCGATGCAGAACTCGCCATAGGCACCGTCGTTGTCCTGCCAACCGGAATGCGTATCGGAGAGGAGATCGTAGACCAACTCTTCGACGGCGCCTTCGAGGGTCAGACGGCGCTCGGTGGGTGCCCCGCTTTGCCAGTCCATGCCGGCGAAGGTGATTTGGGCGGCGGGCAGCGTGACGCCCTGATCGGCATCATTTTGGGCCTCGATGTTTTCGATTTGCCCGCTGTCGCCCGAACCATCGAAGCTGACCAGGACATGCGCGATGCCGACGAGGCGCAGCCCGTCGAACAGCACCTCCTTGTTTCGGGCGTGCAGCGCCACCTCGGCTGCGTCACGCTCGGCCTGATCGGCCAGGACGCGGGCCAGTTCGGACGAGAGTTCAGGGGCCGGCGCAGCACGGCCGGGAAGATGGATGGTCATTTCGGGATCTCCAGGGAAAGCGGGTTACAGGCGAGCCCACGGCAGCTCTCTCTGTCTCAGCGGGCTCGCCTTGCCCGCTCCCTCCTCGACCTCTCCCTTGCCGGACCCCTCGGTTCGGCGCCGTTTCCCTGAACGGGCGCGCCTATAAGCGCTCCAGGATCGGGGGTGAGGCGCTTGCGCGCCTCACTGCCAGGGGTCGATTTCCAGGGCGACGAGCGCCTCGTCGCCATCGTATTCATCGGACGGCATCGCCCCGTGCGTGCCGTCCCCGGCCTGAAACACGGTGATCGCGACCATCAGCGTGGCGGCGAGGCTGGCGGCGTAAGCGGTGGCATCCTTTTTGGACATGGGGTCGGCTCCTGTCTTCTTGGGGGCGGAGGACCATCCCCCGCGCGACAGGCGCCCGAAGTGTCTGACCGGATCTGCAATCACCCTCGTGCGTTCGGCCCAGTTCTTCTAATTCGGGGCCGAATCCGCGAGGGCGGCACGCGCGCGTAGCCGACCCCTCTGGGGTTGAGTGTCAAAGAGACCGATCAGACCAAGGACAGCGAATGGAAGCGGGGGATGGGGCTTTGACCCCGGACAGGTGCCCTGCCCCGTCACAGGATGCCCACCGCTCGCCAGCATTGCGGCCACGTTCGTCGCTAAGGATCAGCGTGGTGCAGGCCGGGAAGACAGAAGGGCAACTTGCCATTGATGAATACGGGCGGGCCGGACCGCCAGCTTGGAAAACCTCTGGGGATCAGGCTGAAACACCGCGCCGTTTCGCCGCTACTCTTGCTGCATCCTGCCCGGAACGACGCCGTGCTTGGCTGAAGCTGAGCCTTTCCCGGAATTATCGTACATTTGAGATGCGAGATAATTCCAGCCTGCCCTTGTGACGGATTCTGTACCCCTCCGAAGCCCCTGCGACTTTACAACTGGTCATTTATGCCATATATGGCAGCTTAAGTGAACATAGACGCCGTATCCGACAAGCATGTCCAATCTGAAAGCCCTTCGCTCCCTGACTGACCTTGGCCAAAACCTGCGCCAAGCCCGTCTGTCGCGCCGGTTCTCCCTCGCGGAACTGGCAACGCGGGCAGATGTGTCCGAGCGTACGCTGATCCGACTGGAAAAGGGCGATCCCGGAGTTGGCATCGGAAATCTCGCTGCAGTGTTGGCCGCACTGGGAAGCCCAGAGGGGCTGGCCGAACTCATCTCACCAGAAAACGATCCCGTCGGCCTCTCTCGCGCGCTGGATGCCATTCCCAAACGAGGGCGCAGCTTCAGGCCCGGCAAGTCTGGGAAGGCTGAGGCGGGAGGCGATGAAGCATCCCCTGCCCCGAAGCTTGATCGCAAAGGGGTCAGTTTCTGATGGCCGAAGTGGATCGCATGACCGTCCGCCGCACCCGTTCCGCGCCGGGCAAGCAGGAGGCCGAGGTTCATCTCGGCAACAGTCTCCTGCATGTGGGAAAGCTGCGTTTCGCATTCGACCGGGGCCGCCAACACTCGGAGTTCAGCTACAGTCAGGAGTGGACCGATGACCCAAAGGGTTTCGCCCTCGCGCCCGATCTTCCTCTTGGACTTGCACCCTTCTTCGCTTCATCCGGGCGCGGAGGGGATCAGCGCGAAAGTCTGCCCGGTGCGTTTCAGGATGCGGCGCCAGATGCCTGGGGACGGATGCTGATGGAACGGCTGCACGGGGCAGGCCTAAGCGAGTTCGACATGCTGACGCTGACCGATGATACGACCCGGCAAGGGGCGCTGCGGTTCTGTGACCGTGAAGGGCGTGTGATTACTGGCGACACGGCCCCGGTTCCACGGCTGATCGACCTCGAAGACCTGCGCAGCATTGCCGCCACCATCGAACGCCGTGGCGAGGTTTCGAATGCGGCGTTGCGGCAGATGGCCGGCGCGGGCGGCTCCATCGGTGGAGCCCGGCCCAAGGCCAATGTTCTGGACGGCGGTCAACTTTGGATCGCGAAGTTTTCGTCAGCGGCAGATGCGAGCCCGGTTGAGCGGATCGAGGTGGCCACGCTGCAACTGGCGCGATCGGTGGGGCTGAACGCCCCCGAAGCCAACCTGATGCTGGAGTCAACCGACAGTCCGATCGCACTGATCCGCCGGTTTGACCGCGACGGGCCCGCACGCATCCCCTATATCTCCGCCCGCACCGCGCTCCAGCGCCACGGAGCCGAGCAAGGTGCCTATACCGAAATCGCAGGGTTCATCCAGCAGCACAGCGACAACCCGCAGGCGGACCTGACAGAGCTCTGGCTGCGGATCGTGTTCACCGTCTTGGTCACCAACACCGACGACCATCTGAAGAACCATGGCTTCGTATATGCCGGCGATGGCCAGTGGAGCCTCTCTCAGATGTTCGACGTGAATCCGCAGCCTGAGCGGCATCGGCTGCTCAAGACGGCCATTTTCGAGGGTGCGCCCTTCGAAGCATCGCTTGAGATGGCGATCGAGGCCGCAGAGTTCTTCAGCCTGTCCCCGTCCGAGGCACGGCAGCGCGCTCGCGTGATGGCGAGGCAGATCCGCGACACCTGGCAGACGATCATGCGGCGTCATGGCGTGACGGGTCGCGATCTTAGCCAGCTGGCCCCCGCCTTCGACCATCGGGAGATGGAGCTGGCTCTGGCGCTGTGAAGTGATCTTCACCGCCGGATACGGCAGTTTATCATCATATAACTGCCATATACGGCATGTAATGCGGTACATCTTGCGATAGAACTAGTGCAAGCACTTCGGCCCCGGTCTTTCGACCGGGGCCTTTGCTTTTGCGATCAGTCGCCGCGGCGGGTGTTGGGGCGGGACCAGATGAGGCTCGAGCCCTCGCCGTCTTCGTCATCGAAGAGGTTGGCGTAGATCGGGGCGGCAAAGCTCGGATCGTCCAGCTTCAGGCCCAGGTATTCGCGGTTCTCGTTCGATTTTTTCGTCCAGGCGGCGCCGATCTCGGCGCGGCCGACCAGGACCCGGTGGGAGGGCGCGTTCTCGCCCGAGGCCCCTGAGGAGGGGACGAGGCGCACGCCCTTGGCCTGCAGGCTGAGGGTGTAGATTTCGCCGGTGTATTCGGTGCCGGTCTTCTTGAAGGTGCCGATGGTCGCCATGTTCTTTCTCCGTTTTCTCTGTTTCGGGCCCGCGTCCTTGCGGCCTCGATGGCGATCGAAGAGCCCGGCGGCGACCGCTGGCGCACCCCCCTCGCGGGGGCCAGACAGCACAGGAGGAACTTTCTTGTCTCGCGAGGAATGACGGTGCTTGCCACCGGCAGGGGAAGAAAGTTGTGACGACGCTGTTGCGCCGAAGCGGTCGAGGCGAAGACGTCCTTCGGGCAGATCAGCCCATCACCAGAGGCCGTTGGACGCGGGCTGGGACAGACAATCCACGGAGATCTAGGCGACCCTGAAGGCCCGTCAGGAATGACAGGTCAGGCTCCACCGGCGATGAGAACCACCTCCGGCGACGCGGTAGTCCCCCCATTTTTAACGGGGTGCATTCGTAGAACTTACGCGGCCATTTTCAGTTTCTGGGCGGGTGTGATGCCGCCGATGCCCATGTTCGGGCGGTCGTTGTTGTAAGTCCAGAGCCATTGCGTGGCGTGGTCTTGGGCCTCCTCGATAGTTTCGATGATGTATTGGTCCAGCCATTCGTGCCTGACGGTGCGGTTGTAGCGCTCGATATAGGCGTTCTGCTGGGGCTGGCCGGGTTGAATGTGCTGGATGGCAATCCCCTGTTTCTCGGCCCAAATCAGCAGATTGCCACTGATGTATTCGGGGCCGTTGTCGACACGAATGGTCCCGGGTTTTCCGCGCCATTCGATGATCCGGTTGAGGCTCCGGATGACCCGCTCGGCAGGCAACGAGAAGTCGACCTCGATGCCCAGGCCTTCACGGTTGAAGTCATCCAGCACGTTCAAAAGCCGGAACTGGCGGCCATCGCCTAGCCGGTCGGCCATGAAGTCCATGGACCAAGTCATGTTTGGCGCATCCGGCACCGCCAGCGCGTCGGGTTTGTCCCGCTTCAACCGCTTGCGGGGTTTGATCCGCAGGTTCAGTTCCAGCGCGCAATAGATGCGATAGACCCGTTTGTGGTTCCAGGGATGACCCTTCACGTTGCGCAAATGCAGGAAACACAGCCCAAAACCCCAAGTCTTCCGCGCCTCTGTCAGCCCAACCAGCAGATCGGCGATCTCCTCGTTTTCGTCGCGCAGCTTCGGGCTGTAGCGATAGCAGGTCTCACTGACCCTGAAGGCCCGGCAAGCCAAGGCAATACTGACCTTGTGTCGCGCCACCGCATTCTCGGCCATCTCTCGGCGTTGAGATGGCCGCGTCATTTTTTTCCAAGGGCTTCCTTCAGCAAATCAGCCTGCATGCTGAGGTCCGCATACATCCGCTTCAGCCGCCGGTTCTCATCCTCCATGGCCTTCATCTGGCTGATCAAGGACGCATCCATCCCGCCATACTTCGCCCGCCATTTGTAGAACGACGCGCTGCTCATGCCGTGTTCACGGCACAGCTCGGCAACCGGCATACCGCCTTCCGCCTGACGCAGGATCGCAAGGATCTGCGCCTCAGTGTATCTGCTTGTCTTCATTCAGAATCTCCTCGTTCATCTTGCCGAGAAAATTCTACTTATGCAGCCCCTTAACTTCGGGGGGGATTACCACGCCAGGCCAGCTTGCGCTTCCCCCTGCCCTGCAGCCGCGCGGCTTCCGCCACTCCACCGGGTTCTGGTCGACCAGCGTGATGGCTGGTAACAGACGATTTTCGAACGACCGAGCCGCGATTGGGTCAAGATGCTGGCCGATCCGTGCTGGCACGACGAGTTCAACTGCCCACCTTGATGACAATCTGGTCGTGGAGCATTGCCCTCTTCCCCCGCCCCATTTCCCGCCGCATCAATGATCGCTTGGCAAAGGCCCGTCGAAACCCCCGGGGGCCGCGGAAATTGGACTGCTGTCTGGCGATTTTGCGCTGCGGGCCTACGAACGCTAACCCGCCACGGGCATCTGCGTCGACTCTTGAACGAAAAGGGAACATGACTTAGGCTCGATCTATATCTGGAAAGGCGAAGCCCAGAATGACGCCATATCGCGATTGGGATAGGGATTCCGGCATCCGGTCCTACGAGATCGGGTCGTTCCATATGGACGTGGCATTCAAGGACGGCGCGGTCTACCGCTACACCGCCCTGTCAGCGGGGCGAGCCAACCTCGACCGCATGATCGTGCTGGCGCGCGCGGGCGATGGGTTGAACGAGTTCATCAATCGGGCCGTTAGAAAACGCTACTCGGAAAAGCTCGCCTGAGAGCGCCGACCCTGAATCCATCCACATGAGAAAACGGGGTGACCGAAGCCACCCCGCTTTGAGTCATTCCGCGGCGATCAGCTGCTGCCGGTCCTCGTCGTCGGGCTGAGCTTCGTAATCGCCCGTGAGGAACGCGGGCAGTTCGACACCGGCGTCCTCAGTCTCGGCCGCCTGGCCCAGGTCCGAGTCGTCCAGCCGCAGCGGTTCGGGCAGCCAGCCGGACCCGTCGAGGAGCCGTTCGGCCTCGCGCGCCATGTCGCCCTTCTTCAGATGGTCGATCAACTGCGCGCCGCTCTCGCCCACCCCTTCGCGCACGGCCTCCAGGATGCGGCTCTTGGTGACCCGACCGAGGTAGTTGGAAACTGTCGGCTTCCAGCCCGCTTCGACCAGATCAAGCCGAGTGGTGCGCGCCAGTCGATCGGCCTCGCGCAGGCGGCGGTCGAGACCGTGCTGGCTGATCCCCATGCCGCTGTAGGGGTTCGGACGCTCATAGAGGGCATTCACTCCGAAGCTAAGGCAGTGGGCCATCAGCGACTGTCGGCTGGCCTCGTCCAGCGCATGGATCCAGTCCCAGAGGGTGTCATCCCCCTGCCCCAGCGGCATGTCAGCGCGCCACGCAGCATGCCGCGCGTCGATGTTCTGCGCAGGATAGCTATCGGCAAGGTCGGCGGCCTGCACCGGCAGGTGGATGTCGCGCACGTTGGCCTCAAGGGCGGCCCCGGAGGCACGGGAGACGAAGCAGTCGGTCGCCAGCTTGTGCAGAAGGGCGGTCATCGCGATGCGCGGGTTGTTGGCCACGGCATCGCGCAGCGCCAGGGTGCGATGCGCCGTCAGTTCGATGACGAGCCGCTCGGGCAGCGGCTTGATCGCATCGCCTTCGTCCTCGTCATCCTCGGACGGACGGGGCTCGCCCCCCATGCTGATCACGGCAGCGCGGCCTTCAGAGGAATCGGCATCCATGGACGCAGTGCCATCGGGGTCATCGTCGGAGGCCTCGCCCGCCGGTGCCACCCGCTGCTCATCTTCGGGACGAACGAAGCCACGCTCGATCAACAGAGTGCCATCGCTGTCGATGCTGACGAAGGCCCCTGCCCTGCCGACCTGCTCAGGATCGAAGGCCATCGGGCGGCTGTCGAAGGCGCTGAGCTGGCGCTCGATTTCGCCGAGACGCTGATCGACCTCTTCGGGCAGATCCTCGGCCTCGGCATATTCGGCCTCGAGCCGGTCGTACTCGTCGCGCAGCGCCTCCCGCGTGGCCCGCTCTTCGTCGGTCAAGTCGACCGTGGCACCCAGAAGCTCGCGCAGGCCCATGGTGTGACCATAGGGGAAGCCCACAGCGACCTCGATCCACTTCCATCCCTCGGCGGCGATGATCTCGGCTTCCGTTTTCAGCTTTTCGCCAACCAGACGCTCCAGCAGCACCGGATCTTGCAGCCAGCCGCCGTCATCCTGCTGGAAGAGGTCACGCAGGACGTGGCCCCCTGCGGTCTCGTAAGCCTCAAGCCCGAGGAAGCGGACACGCTTGTCGGAAGCCCGCACCGCGGTTTCCGTCAGCATGCGCCGGATCTGGTAGGGTTCCTTCGACCAGGAGTTCTTGACGGCTTCCCAGACCTGCTCCTGCCGCGCGTGGTCGTCCGAGATGGTGAAGGCCATCAGTTGCTCCAGGGTCATGCCATCCTCGGCATAGACCTCCAGGAGTGCAGGCGCGACGGTCACGAGGCGCAGGCGCTGCTTGACCACCTTCACATCGACGAAGAAGGCCGCCGCGATGGCTTCCTCCGTCATGCCCTTCTCGCGCATGGCCTGGAAGGCGCGGAACTGATCCAGCGGGTGCAGCGGGGCGCGCTCGATGTTCTCGGCCAGCGAGACCTCGTCGATCAGGACGCCATCATCGGCGGCGCTGACGATGCAGGGCACCGGGGCCGACTTCGCCAGGCGCTTCTGCTTCACCAGCAGTTCCAGCGCCCGATAGCGGCGGCCACCGGCGGGCACTTCGAACTTGCCGGTCTCTGCCCCATCCTCGCCGATCACCGGGCGGACGTGCAGGCTCTGGATCAGGCCCCGGCGGGCGATGGACTCGGCCAGCTCATCGACCGAGATCCCGGCCTTCACGCGCCGGACGTTCGACTGGCTCAGGACCAGGTTGGCGAAAGGGATGTCCCGCGACGAGGCGAGGGTGATTTTCTGCATGTTGGTCATCGGACCGATCTCCCGACAGGCGCCGAGAGCCTCTCTCTCGGTCTACAACCCGTCGAAAACCCCCTGCCCTTCTCTTCCTCGAAAACCCGAAGGACCAAAGTGTGCTGCCAGATCATCCGAGATCACCGCGGCCGCGCAGGCTGACCTCCCTGCCCGCGCCGACGATAATGTGGTCGTGAAGGATGAGGCCGAGCACGTGGCAAGCCTTCTGCACCTCCTTCGTCATGGCGATATCCGCTTCCGACGGCTCTGGATCGCCCGAGGGGTGGTTGTGAACGAGGATCAGCGCCGAGGCATTGAGGTCCAGGGCGCGCCTGACAACTTCTCGCGGATAGACCGGGACGTGATCGACGGTGCCGACGCCAAGGTGCTCGTCGGAGATGAGCCGGTTCTTGCGGTCGAGATAGAGCACGTGAAACCGCTCGACCTCGCCGCGCACCTGCAAGGCGCAATAGTCCAACACGGCCTGCCAGGACGTCAGCACCGGGTTGCGGTTGATGTGCCGGGCAAGGATCTCGCGAGCGGCGAAGATGGTGGCCTGCTCCTGCGCGGTCAGCTGGGCGCTGCCAGAGCTGCGGGAAACGAAGGCTGTGGGGTGTTCGGAAAATTGGGGCATTTGGCTCTCACAAAGTAACCCAGCCAAGATTGACCCGGCAGCATTGCGCTACCCTGGCGGAGTTGGCCGGGAAGGAGGAAAAGGGGGGGGACAATGCTGACGGGCAGAAGGCCGAAGGGCCCCCTGCCCCGCTGCAGATGTCAGCCGACGCGGTCGAGAAGTTTCTTGGCGCGACCTTCCATGTCGAGACGCGCATCCTGCTGGGTCTTGTCGCGCGCGAGCCGGGTGATGCCCTGCACGAAGTCGAAGATGCTCTCCGGCGGGCGGCCCTCTTCCATCAGCACCCTCTCGATGATCTTGCTGGACTCGGCCTTGGAGAAGCCGCGCTTCCGCAGGAAGTCGTCCCGATCCTCATCGGTCCGCGCCACGATCTGCTGCCGCGCCGCCTTGATGCCGTTCACGAAGCCCTGCGGCGAGGAATTGGCGAAGCGCGTCAGCGCCGGGGCCGCCTCATGGGCAAAGCGCGAGGCGGCGTATTTCGAGTGGCGGATGGTGATCTCCTGGAAGTCCTCGACGCCCCAGAGATTGCGATTCTGGCACACGGCGCGGAGATAGAAGCTCGCCATGCCGAGCGTCTTTGCCCCGACCTCCGAGTTCCAGCAGTAGAAGCCCCGGAAATAGAGATCGGGGGAGCCATCCGGCAGCCTGCCCGCCTCGATCGGGTTGTGATCGTCGACGAGGAACAGGAAGACATCCCGGTCCGAGGCATAGAGCGTCGTCGTGTCGCGGCTGATCTCGACATCGGGATTGTAGACACCGGTCGACCAGTCGAGCACACCCGGCACCTTCCAGCGCGTGTCGCCAGTGCCGTTGCCTGCAATGCGCTGCACCGCCCCGACCAGTTCATGGTCGTGGATGCGACCGTAGTCGGGGCCAGTCACGGCGCGCAACTCGGTTCGGCCGTCTTCGGTTTCGAAGGTTTTCACCTGCTCAGCACGGTGATTGCTCAGACCGTACTGAAGATTGATCCCGGCCAACGGTGCAGGCAACTGCCGCAGGTAGGAGGCCGGGGCACCGACGATGCTGGCCAACTGGCCGAAGGCCCAATGCGTCGGAGCCACGGGCTCCTTGGCCTTGGGGAGGACCAAGTGCAGCCGCTCGGCGCTGTCGCGCGCAGCTTCGACCCGGATCTCCGCCGTCTCAACGACGCGGGACCGGCTCCGCTCGGACCGACCCTTCACCGAGGCCCAGAGATCGTCGAGCGAGAGATACCGCTCGTCATCGGGCCGGTTGAACCATTCGGACGACACCCGCCCGTTCCGCTCGCCCCGGCTCACATCCACCCTGTAGCCGCCCAACCTCACCGGCCGCACGGGGTCCATATTTTCCACGTTGTTCATGGCAGTCTCTCCGTGACGGGCGCCGGAAGCCTCTCTCCCGGCTATGGCCCGTCACAGGCCAAAAGGCCCACTCTAACTCTTCGCCCTTACCGGTGCACACAATGACACGGAGGCATGAATTCCAATTAACTATCTGATACTACTTATGAAAGCGGCAGATTGCCAATTGGCAACTATCTGATGGGATTGGCCTCAGCAAACTTCCGGAAGAATGCCAAAAATGCCCTGTCCGGATCGTCCGCAGGGGGCTTTCCGGCTGCCCAAGTGCGCCACTCACCTTCCACGAAATAGATATCGTAGCCTGCATGCCGAAGGCGTGCCGTCTCGTAGGTTTCTGTCCGCAGTGGCGTACCACGCGACTGGAGCCATGCCGGACGGGGCTTCAACTCGGGGGCCTTCGGCCGCTGATCGGGTGTCGCCTCAACAGGAGCGGACGGGACTACCCTGTCCTCGGTGCCGGCAGCTCTAATACGTCGTCCGACTTTGGAAAACTGGAGAGCACGCCCTGCTGCGCCGGTCGCCTCCTCATCCTTCCGCCACCATTTGAGCTCAACATGTGTGACGCTTCGGCCAGATTTCAGGGGCTCGAACGCCACCATGAAATCGGAAAGGTCATTCACCTCTGCGACGGCGGGATCGAGAGCTCGAAGCTTGAGGTTTGACCAGGAAGTCAGCTTTCCCTTCGGTACACCAAGGATGCCCCGAAGTGCGTCGAGCGAAAACCGCTCTGCTGACCTCCAACGCAAGTTTCCTCGCTTCTGCACCATCTCGTAAAGCGTTAGCGAGTATTTGGATGAAAGCGCGAACATCACCTCGCGCTGAAGGCGAGCGAAAACAGTTGAGTTCGCGATGATCTTTCGCAATCGCGCGGGAATTTCGTACTCGATCAAACCGTCAGATCGCAGTGCTTCGATGTTCCCTCCCAGCAACTGTACTCGCTCGATCGCCGGTCCGCCGTCCCAGTTGACAGACACCTTGACGACCGCCGACATCAAGCGCTCCAAGCTTTCGCCAACCCGGTCATTCGAGTTGTGTTTGCCTCGCAGTGCCGATTTCGAGATGATGTGGCTCACGGGCTTGTCGATGGCATCCCATGCGTTCTCAAGAAGTTGATTGTAAATTCTCCGATCGTTGAGGCTCAGGGGTGTTACCTCGATCAGATCAACCAGTTCGCCTGGCTTGATCAGACTGTCGGCACTTGGCCGAGCATCAATGGTGCGATAGGGTTTTTCAGCCATGGAGCCCATACATGCTTTGTCTTACTTTTGTAGTTTGAAGTGAGTAAGCGAGCAAGTGTCTGGTAGCGATCAGATCGGCAGACCTCGGGCCGGCACCCAATTTGTAAGTTCATCACGCGAGGACGGATCAGGGGCGATTCGCAGGCGATTGAAAGCAAAGAGAAATCTGCAGCCCGACGCCTTGAGAGGCTGCGTCACCCGAAATGTAAGTCTTCGACCAGCTGCAAAAGGTAAGTCTTCCCGCCCCGATTCGTAAGTTCTACACTCCCAGAATGTATGGCTAAGCACCCAGGAAGTAAGGGAAGGCGTGTATTATCTATGCTTTACAGCCGCTTACGGCATGCGAACCCTAGAACCAGAAAGAATCTGAACTCTTAGAGGTTTTCTTTGTGGATAATTTTTCAGGAAGAAGGTTGCGCTGACCGCCACCTCTCATTGAAACCCTACTTTTTGGGATGGGTCGACATCGTGACGGGAGCAGACTATCGACTTTCTGGGCCACGTCAGCGAAAGAGCGGAAGTCGACGTCAAGTTGCCCGTTTTCCGGAGGATCACCGTCGAGACGGTGATTTCCGAACTTTACCCTGCGTGGAAGATGCAGCATGATTCGAGTGTAACCACAGAAGAGAGCAGTTGATGGACGATACCGTGCTGCCACCGGTCACGCTGAGCGAGCTTACCCTCCTAACACGTCGCGCGGCGACCGTGATCGAGCGCCTGAGAGAGCGTGTCTTCGCTCCGAATTCCGAGAAGCGCCTGGATATCCGTTTCAACGTCCGGACCGCCGCTGAGATGGTTGGCCGGACGGAGAAGGCGATCAGAGACGCTGAAGCGGACGGGCGGCTATCTGAACCCGACAAAGACGCGGAGACGGGGCGCCGCACGGGATACACTCTCGCGCAAGTCAACAAGATGCGAGAGGTCTTCGGTACCTTGCCGCACCGCGGTGCGGATGACCCTCCGCTTGTTCTCGCCGTTCAGAATTTCAAAGGCGGCGTCGGCAAGTCAACCATCGTCAGCCACTTGGCGCAGTTCTTCGCACTAAAGGGCTACCGCGTGTGCGTTATCGACTGCGATAGCCAAGCGTCTTCAACGGCGATCTTCGGTATGAACCCAGACGTGGACGTGGATGAGGAGGAAGACACGCTCTACCCCTTCCTTCGCCACGGCGGTCCGAAGTCACTGCACTACGCTCTGCGGGCGACCTACTGGCCCGGGATTGCCCTGATTCCGGCTAATCTAGGACTCTACGACGCAGAATATGAGTTTGCGGCGAGGATGGCACGAGAGCCCACCTTCATCCTTGACCGGTTGCGCGATGGGATTGCGAGCATATCCGACCAGTTCGACGTGGTCCTTTTGGACCCGCCGCCTGCGTTGGGTATGATCTCCCTCTCAGTTCTACGGGCCGCCAACGCTCTTCTGATACCGGCGCCACCGAGTAACATCGATTTCGCCTCGACAGCACATTTTCTGAAAATGATGGAGGCGACGCTAACCGAGCTTTCGAAGTTCGGCGGCGAACGATCGTACAGCTTCGTGAAGATTCTGGCGTCCAAAATGAATGACCAGAAGTCTGCGCATGTGGCCATCAAACGCATGATGGATGCGGTGTTTCCGCAGGACATGCTTCAGTCGGTCCTGAAAGACAGCGCAGAAATCGACAATGCGACGGCCAACCTTTCGACAGTTTATGAACTGACCGGACCGAGCACGCGGACCGAAACGCACAAGCGGTGCCGTGCATACCTTGATGCGGTCGGTCGAGAGATTGAGACCTTGGCTCGTAAGACTTGGCCGAGCCATCATCGTGCGCTTCGCAAGGAGGGAGTGCTGTGAGCAAGCGTCATGACGCGATCTTCGAGGATGTCCTCAAAGATCTGAACAACGAATCTGCTCCAGGGGAAGAAGACCGCGGCGGTACGCGGTTTCTCCGCAGGTCAAATGCTCTGGCTGACGTCGGGGAGCGCGAAGAAAAGGTGCTGCGTTGGGTGGATCCCGCCCTGTGTGTCATGTGGGATCGTCACAACCGCGCCTACGAGCTGCTGAACGAAGACAACTGTCGTGATTTGATCGACTCGATCAAGTCTCAAGGCCAACAGGAGTTTCCGGCCATCGTTCGCAAACTGCGGAAGGGTCGCGGTGCGGAGTATGAAGTCATCTGTGGGGCGCGGCGCCATTTTGCGGTCTCGTGGCTTCGTGCGAACAACTACCCGCAGTTCCGTTATCTTATCGAAGTTCGCGATATTTCCGATGAGGAAGCTTTCCGTCTCGCTGATGTCGAAAACCGTGATCGCGAGGACATCTCGGACTTCGAACGGGCTCGGGACTATGCTGCGGCGCTTGAGCAGTATTATGGCGGGCGACAGAAGGCGATGGCCGAGCGGCTTGAGGTTTCGGAGGGGTGGCTGTCGCGCTACCTGAATCTGGCACGGCTTCCCGATCAGGTGGTCGCCGCATACCCATCAATTCGCGAGATCAAGGAGCTTCACGCGCGCGTCTTGAAGCCGCTCCTGGCGGACCCGAAGGTCGCTTCGTCCGTAATACAGGTGGCTCGTGACCTGGCCGAAAGACAGGCCGCTGCGCGAGCAGGGCAGGGGGCTCCGATTGAGGCTTCTGCCGTGCTTTCATCTCTCAAAGCCGCAGCTTCGGGCCCGAAGCGCAAGCGACCTCCGGAGCAGATTTTTCGGGGTGATGCGGACAGCACTGGGGTGACACTTAGAAAGCGTGGGTCGAATGTTGTTCTGGAGTTCAGCGAAAAGCTTTCTGACGCATCGCTGCGGGCTGCTCTTGAAGCCTATCTCGCAAACAGAAGCGCAGGGCGGAAGTAAGTTACCAATTGGCAAGAAGTGGATTTTTGCACGATGGTGCAAATAGTTAGACGAGTTTCGACCCAAACAAGCCTAGCCGTTCCGCCCGCTTCAGCAGCATCGCGACGGAAGACGGCTGCCAACTCGTCCGTCCTCGGGGCGTGCGCTCGCGCATGGCCTCCAGGCGGCCGCAAATGGCCTGCAGCGTAATGTCGGGGTCGGCGCCTTTAATGGCAGCGACGATGGCGGGCAGGCGGTCGTCCATTTCGCGCCGACTGGAGCGGCCCAGAAGGTTCCCGGGGAGAAAGCCGTCCCCGACATAGGCGTTGACGGCCCGCAGGAGGCGGCCTTGCGTCCATTGACGCTCGCGGGGCAGGGGGCCGTTGACCATGCGCAGCACGTCTTCCCAGGCCATGTCGGGCCGCAGTCGGCGTACATGGGGCACCCAGTCCTGGGCCGTCTCGTTCAGCCGCTCCATATAGCTGTCCTGGCGTGCCAGCCGCACCTTGCGCAGTGCCGCCGGATCGCGGGCGCGCAGGCCTGGGTTCCCGCCAACCCGCCCCCTAGTGCGTGCGCTGGCCAGCCCCGCCTTGGTGCGTTCCCGGATCAGGGCGCGTTCAAACTCGGCCGCAGCGCCCAGGACCTGCAGGGTGAACTTGCCCTGAGGGCTGGCCGTGTCGATCGGGTCCGTGAGCGAGCGGAAGAACGCGCCCTTTGCCTCCAGCCTTTCGATCACCTCGAGGAGATGCGACAGCGACCGCGCCAAGCGGTCGATGCGCACGACGACCAGCGTGTCGCCCTTGCCGATCCGCTCCAGCACCCGCGCCAGCACGGGCCGCGCGCGGTTCCCGCCCGAGGCTTGCTCCTCATGGATCTCGGCGCAGCCCGCGGACTTCAGAGCCTGCAACTGGGGCAGGGTAGTTTGGTCCTCAGTTGAGATGCGCGCGTATCCGATCAGGTGCACGGGGCAGAGGGCCTGTTTTGCAGTTTATGATGTTGCCAATAAACGACCGTTTCCAAAGTGAGTGGCTCCTTCGGACAGGGGTCGATAAAGCCTTCTCATTGGCATATATTGCCAATCAACATGGAGGCGCCGAGATGGTTACGCGGAATGTCGTTTTGACGGAACCCCAGTCGCAGATGATCGATGATCTGGTGGCTGCCGGGCGGTTTCAGAACGCGTCGGAAGCCTTGAGGGCAGGGCTCCGCTTGCTGGAGCGCGAGGAGACCGAGATGAAGGAGCTCCGCGCGCGGCTGACACGCGGGGTGCAGGAGGCGCGTCGGGGGCAATTCGCAGAGGGATCCGGTGAAGCCGCAATCCGCCGTGCCTTTGCCAAAGGGGCTGGTTCCGTTTGATGCCGCGACCTTGGGTTCTGACACGACAAGCCGAGCGATCGCTGGCGGACATTGCCACCTGGACGATCGAAACCTTCGGGATGCCGCAAACGGAGGCCTACGCGGACGATCTGATCGAAGCCTGCCAGGCGCTTGCCGATGACCTGATCCCGTCACGCGACTGCCGGCGTTTGGTCGAGACGGAGTTGCCTGAGGACCTGCGCTTTGCCCGCGTCGGACAGCATTATGTGGTCTTCATCCTCGGCCCGGATCGAATGATTGTCGTCGATTTTCTTCATGTTCGCATGGATCTTCCGGCACGTTTGGCAGCCTTGAGTGGCGGCGAACCGTAGCGCCGCTTCTCCCCCGACATCCCGTGCCGCCGGTGACCGTCATAACCCCGCGGCTTTGGTGAGGTTGACCCTGAACCGATCGCGCCGTCGCTGATACCTGCGGGTCATTTCGGCCGAGGCATGGCCGAGCTGCCTCTGGACATGGCGCTCATCGACCTCGGCGCTTGAGGCGAGGCCGGCGCGCAGGGAATGGCCGGAATAGAGCCGGACCCGCTCGACTTCGGGCAGGTCGGGGCGCAGGCCGGCGTCGCGGACGCAGGACTTGATGAGGCGGGCGACATGCTTGTCGGAGAGGCGCTCAGCGGTGGATTTCAGCCCGTTTCGGCTGACCGCGACGAAGATCGGGCCGAAGTCGATGCGGCCGTAGTGCAGCCACTGGCTCAGGGCATGGACCGGGCAAGTCGCATCGGAGGAACCGCGGGCGATCTCCACCTCGCGCCAGCCGGTCTTGCCGCGCAGGCGGATCAGGACGCCGTCGTCGAGGATCTCGACCCAGCCGCCACTATCGGGCGTGTCCTCCTTGCCGTGGTCGAGGCTGACGATCTCGGAGCGCCTGAGCCCCCCGGCAAAGCCGATGAGCAGGAGCGCCCTGTCGCGCAGGCCCCGGAGAGCATGCGGCAGGGTGGCCAGCATGGCGCGCAGGTGCTCCGGCAGGATCGCCTCCTTCTGCGCCGGCGGCCGCGCGTGCTTGCGGCGGATGCCGGCGAGGACGGTGGCGATGTGGCGGTCCTTGCGGTCGAGGTTTTCGCCGCGCTGCGCGTAGCCCCAGGAGAGGCCGGAGAGCCGGCGTTCGATGGACGCAACCGAGAGGGCAGGGGTTTTGCCCGCCGGCGCCGCCAGATCGGCGATATAGAGACCGATGAGGGCCGGGGCGGGCGGCAGCACCTCCGCCCCGCGCAGCCGGCACCAGCGGGTGAAGGCGTCCCAGTCCTTCGCATAGGCCTTCAATGTATTGTCGGAGGCCGCAGCCCGCGCAAAGTCCCGCGCGGTGTCGACGAGGCGGTCAAGCGCACCGGATCCGGCGAGGGAAGCGGGCAGGGCGGGTCTGTCTTGTTCATCGGGACCGCGCAAACTATACTCCTTTTTCATACGTATACTTCAAGAGGACATGATGGGCCGGATCAAGGTCAACCTGACACTCGACGCCGAGGTCGCCGAGGCCGCGCGCGCCCTTGGCCTGAACATGTCGCGGCTGGCGGAGGCGGCGATCGCCGAGGCGGCGAAGGCCGAACGCAACCGGCTCTGGCGCGCCGAAAACAGCGCCGCCATCGCCGCCTATGCCGAGGAGGTCGCGCGCGAGGGTCTGCCGCTGGCGGCCTTCCGCAGCTTCTGAGGCGCGGCGGAGATGGCGCAGTTCGATGTCTACCGCCTGGCGAGTGGCACCCTTGTCGTCGACCTGCAGACCGATCTCATCGGCATCGAGGCCTCGCGCATCGTCGCCCCGTTGCGGGAGGCGGGGCGTTACGCGGCCTTCCCCGGGCTGACGCCGGAGGTTTCCGTTGCCGGGGCGCTGTGGATCGTGCGGGTGCAGGAGCTTGCGGCGGTGCCGGGAAGCGAACTCCGGCACCGCATCGCCAGCCTTGGCGAGCAGCGCGACACGTTGAAACGCGCGCTGGATATCCTCATCGACGGCATCTGAGGCGGGCGGATGGGTCATATGCCGAGGCTAACCTGTCGCGTCCGATAATGCAAACTTATTGGACATTGTGAGGATCTGAAAGCTGCGGCGCTATTAGCGCATTTCGCTAGCACAAAGCGCCGCCACCCTTTAGGCTGTCGGCATGAGAAATCCGCGCGCCGCGCCTTTGGAAACTGTGCCGATGCTACCCCCGCTGCCGGGCTGGATCGTCTCTGCCTCGGCAGAAACGCCGGAGGCTGCGGCCTTCCGGTCCGGGGCCGCGCTGGCGCATCTGGGTCAGGCAATGGCGTCGGGGGATGTGCCTCTGGCGCTGTGGCGCGACCGTCTGGCCCTGGCGGCGGCCGGGAACTGCGCTGCGATGGCGGGGCGCAGGGAAGGGCAGGGCGCCTTGCGCGATGCGCTGCACCTGACGGGACCGGGCGACGACCCCGGCCCGGCGGGGCGGCTTCTGCGGCAGTGGTCACGCGCGGCGGCGCGGCCGGTTTCGGTTGCGCATCTGGCCAATGCGTTGGAAGGGATAGCGGCAGAGCGGATCGCGCTTTTCCTTGATGCCACTGGACCGACCCCGGTGGACCGCGCGGCGCAGGTCGTCGAAGCGGTGCTGACCGATAGTCCGCGAACCGAGGCCGCCGCCCTGATCCTGGCCGATGCGGCGTTGGCAAGGGCGTTGGGGGCAACGCATGTGCTGCCGCTTCTGGCGCTGACGCTCAAGCCCCGCGATCTGCGCTTGCGGGGCGATGATCTGCGGCTGGCCTGTCACCGCGCCGTGGTCTCTGCCGTCGGGCAGGCGCTGCCGCTGGCCGGCGATCTGGCCCGGGCGGCGGCCCGCCTTCGGGCGGTGGCCCCGAAGCTGCGCGCCAAGGCGGCGGGCCGGGCGGTCGATCTCTTCCTGTCGCGCGATGTGCTGGCGCCGGGGGCATTGACCGCCTTCATGTCGGACCGCGCCGCGCGAAGGTTGTGCGACCGGCTCGTGGATCTCGGCGCCCTGCGCGAACTGACAGGGCGGGACACGTTCCGCCTGTACGGGGTCTGAGCATGGGGCGGCGCGAGGACACAGAACTTGACCGCGAACTGGCCGCTCTTCCCCCTGAGCTGCGCTGGCGGGAATGGATGCGGCGGATCGAGGCGGTGCTGTTTGCCAGCCGCTCGCCAGTGCCGCGGGACGATCTGGCGCGCGTGGTGGGGCAGGGGGCATCGGTCGATCTGTTGATCGAGGATCTGGCAATGGATCTGGAAGGCCGACCCTATGAGGTGGCGCAGGTGGGCGCGGGATGGATACTGCGAACCAAGCCCGCCTATGCCCCGGCGATCCGCGCCGCGGCGGATGTGGAGGGGCAGGCGCTGAACCTGTCAGAATACGATCTGGCCGTGCTGGCGGCGATTGCGTTCCACCAGCCGATCAGCCGCGACGGGTTGAAGGACATCTTCGGGAAAGAGATCAGCCGTGACCTGATCGGCCGATTGGCCGAGCGCGACCTGATCGGCACCGGCCCCCGCGAACCCCGCCGTGGCGCGCCTTATACCTTCGTCACCACCGAGACCTTCCTTGCCGCCTTCGGGATGCAGTCCCTCCGTGATCTTCCGGACCCCGAACAACTGGAAGATGCCGGTCTGGCAGGCCTGTCGGTGCGCCCGGAAGCCTAGACGACTTGCCGGGCTTCAACAGGAAATCGGCGGCCTTCATGGAGCCGGATCGCTGCCTGCAGCAGGGCGGCCAGATCCGGCGGCTTAGGAATGGCGGCCCGCTCCAGCCCCGCAGTCTCAGTGAGTCTATCCGCGAGAACCCCGACCAGTCCGCTGTGATTTTCGGCGGCGTTGGCAAGCCGGGTCCATAGGGTCAGTGGGCCATGAAGTTTGTGCCTCTCGATCCCTATCCGGCCCTCTGACAGCCGCCGGAAGAAATCGTGGCGAAGCGCATGCGACAGATGCGGGATCGTTGATCTCGCCGCACCGACAGGCACCGGGCATTTCGCAAACCGCGCGGCGAGGGACTTCCGGTCGCCCTGCGCGCGCCCAGCTGTGTCAAGGCGCACGAGATCGTCGATCAGCCGCTCGAGGCGGCTTATGCCCTGGCCGACCGCACCGGTCGGCTTGGCGAGAGGGGCGTCACAGAAGGCGCAAGTCTGCTGGGACACCAGACGAGCCTGCTTGAAGGGCGCGAGGCCCTGCCCACAAGACGGACAGCGGTCGCTCAAACGGCAGCCATGGTGGAAACATGACACGCGGGTTGCGAGCGTCCAGCTGCGACGGAAGTAGGGCACCTCATCGTCTCACAGGCAAGTGGGACAGTATTGAAGCCAGGCGGACTGCGCAGTCGATGTCCCTGCATCTTGCGGTCGGGTCCGCAGCCGCAGGCGCAGGACTGAGAGCTGGCTGGGGCCAAGACAGAGGCCGTCAACTTCTTCGGGGCAGATCGACGTATGGTCGAGCAGCAGGCGGCGAACGGCCTCCGGCAGATGCCGGTCAAGTTGCGCCGACCATGCCTCGCCAGCGACCCCCAGCACTGTCCCAAAGTAACGCGGCGGCACACCGTTGGCATGGGCAAGCCGATGCAGCCAGCTCGACAGAAGCTCGCCAGGAGCTGGCCTGACCTCCACCGGCCAGCGATGTCCCGCCGCCACTCTATAGTGGCGTGCCGGGGAGACGGTGATCCTCGGCGCATTGCTTGTCATGTCATTGAATGGCGCAAGGTCGAGTTCCGTCGCCGTGACAGCGGCACATAGCCGAGGGCGACGATGGTGCTGGACGTGATCCGTTCCTCACCGCTCTCAACACCGGCAACCGCCCCTCGGGTGACGATATCGACCACCTCTCCGATCAGCCCTTCCGACAGATCATGGATCATTCTGGCAAGGGGTGGTCGTGAGAGGTTTGAGGCCTGGGCAAGCGGCATGCTGGCCTCGAGACTGTCGAGAAGCGTTGCGAAGTCTTCGTCAAAACCCCATCGCGGCACCGGGATCGTATCGAACCGCGAGCCCATTTCTTCTGTGTCGTGCAACGCATCGTAGACGGCGATTTCGCCGACAAGCACGGGCGAGATGTCATGCACGCGTGCGATCCTTCGCAAGAACGAGAAGATCGCCTTCACATCCTGCCGGCGTCCGCGCAGTGCACTGTGGAATTCGTCGAAGATGAGCAGGCGCGGCTTGAGGCTGTCGAGGAGATGATCGACCTGTTCGCTGGCGCGGGACAGGCTTCGCCAACCAGCAGCCTGCGGGGCGCGCAGTCCGGACAGGATGCTGGTAGAAATGCGACAGGCCGGCCCCCTCCCGGGTCTGGATCACCCAGACCCGTTGCCGGTCGGCGCGGCACAGATGTTCGACGGCGAAGCGTTCGGCGATCCTGGTCTTGCCGTTGTGATAGGGACCGGCAAGCAGCAAGCCGCGTGGGCGCAGCGACGGCGGCCGCTCAAGCAGCTGTCGCATCGCGTCATGCGCCGCGTAGGCTCCCGGATGGCTGATCCAGCGCGGCGCCCGGATATGCGCGATGCGGGCGGCCGTATCCGCCTTCAAAAGCGCCGAGCTTGTCGGCAGGAGATGGTCGGCCATGTCACCAGGTCTCGACGGGAAAGACCCGGCGGGGTCGGTCAGGCTCCGGTCCAGGATCGGCCGCCTCTGAAACCCACCTGGAACTGTGAAACGGCTTTGGCGTGTCTGCGGCGTGTCGCGCCCGGGTCATTTCCCGCAGTTGGGCCTTCGTGGATTTGGCCCCGGCGACCGTTGCCGCGATTTCCTGGCGCAGGATCGTCTTGTCCTGCACGGGGCGTTTCTGGCTCTCGCGCTTACGCGCTCGGTCGGCTTCATGCTGCCAAAGGGTGATCGATATGGTCACCTCGTCCCGCCGTCTTACCGGACGCCAGACCCGCGTGTCGGGATCGGCGATGTAGATCCGGCTGATGTCCCGGGGGTCATAGCACAGATCCAGGGGTGCCAAACGGTCACGGCGGGCGACGAGAGGACCAAGCCATTGCTCGAAGTAGTCGATGGCGAACAGGCTGACGCCCTGGGGAGAGATGCGGCGTGTTGTGCGGGGGAGAAAGTTGAGCAGGACATGGTCAGGATCGTCGATCGGCCGGTCCGTCGGCGGAAGTCGCCGCTCCCATTCGTGGACAGGAACGGTCAGCTTGCGCGCGTTCTGGGTCTGGTTGTGATCGATGATTGCCAGGGCAATGCAGCGTTCAAGGGCCGCGAAGGTCAGACTTGCCCTCTCAGCGGACGAATAGTCGCCGCGGTCCGCGATCGACCGTCCGGTCTTGCCGGGAAGAGAGCGAAGCACCGTGTTCACTTTTCCAAGGAGGCGCTCGACAACACCACCTCGGTGAACTGTTCCCTTGTTCCGGGTGCGGACGGTGATGCCGAAGTCGGCGCATCCTTTCGTAAAGGTACAGCTCTGAAATTCCTTTGCGGAGTCGACAACGATCTGTTTCGGGCGGCCATACATCGCCCATGGGTGCGCGATCCCGCGATCGGCCAGCCAGTCATCCTTGCGGCACATCGCGTGGGCAAGGCACAAGGCGACCGATAGTCGGGCCGGACGCTCGAGGGTGAGACAGAAGCCCATGATGGCGCTGGTCGCCACATCGGCGGCGATGGTCAGGTAAGGTCTGCCAACGAAGATGCCATGATCGTCGATCACCTCCACGAACTGGATGTCGGCCGGTGTGTGATCGATCTGGACGACCTCAAGGGCGTGGGCGGCGCGGATATATCCCGGACGCGGCTTCAGGCGATGCAAGTACTTGCCACCGGAAAGCCGCCGTCGCGCGATCTCCTCGGGGGTGAACACGCGCGGGATCCGCCTCGCCACGGTGACATAGGCCGGGGGCTTGAACCCTTCGCTGGCACAGCGCGCACGTATTTCGTCGACGATTGGCGCCAGATCAGGTTGCTCCGGCTGCAGCCACATCTCCCGCAAGGTCTGGGCAATGATAGTTTCCACGCCGGTCGAAATCCGCGCGCGCCGCGCGCCGCTTGTCCGAGGCAGAAGCGACGAGACACGGCGGTCCTCCCGATACCGGGCGAGGTGATTGTAGACCTGCCGGGTCGAAAGGCGCAGTTCCGTCGCTGCCCGGCTGACAGCCGCCCGCATCGGCAAGTCGCCGTCGAGAACCCGGTCAAGTTCGCGAGCGATCCGAACCGCCTTCGACCAAGCCTCCTCTGAAGCGCGGCAAGATGCCCGCTCCGGTGACCGATCCTTGCCGAGAGCTGTCATGCCATCGTGCCCTTCGATGCCTATTGAAGTCCGAAGTGAAATTGAAATTGCAAAGCAGAAAACCGCGCTGCCTCCAGCGCTACCATCAAGAAAACACGTGAAAATCATGCAGTGAAATCGTGAAGGAAAAGCGACAGTGGTTCCTGCCCGGTCCGATCGAAGAGGAGCTCGATGATCTGCCACCGGGGCCAAGGGCGGAACCCCGCGAGACCGCGGCTATCGACGAGTGGCGGAAGGCTGAGGCGGGCCATGCTCCACGCCTCGCCCGCGTCGCCGGTCGGCTTGGCGCGCCGGATGATCGGTTGAGGCGCGGGCCAGAGGGCTGGCGGCACAGGCTCGCCTTGGTCGAGGCGGCAGATCTGAGCTGGTTCGTAGGCGACCGCATCGCGCCAGACAGGCTGGCGCTGTGGATCTCCCTTCGCCTGTCCGGTGTGCAGGACGACACTGCCGCGCTCGCGCGTGTCGGATGGGCGGTGCGGAGGCTGACGGGTGGGCCTAGGCCCGAGGTGGACCTGTCCGCCTTCCTCGACCGCCGTGATCCCGAGAACATGGCCGATGAGGCGGAGCTCTTCTCGGATCGCGCGGGCGGTTGGCTCGATCTCTTAGCGCAAGCCACTGACCTGCACCCGATCACCCGCGCCTGCATGGGCTTTCATATGTGGAGTCTCGCTGGCCTCGGGCAACACGGCGACCAGATGGAAGCGGCGGTCACAGCCGCGCGGATTGCGGCCAGCGAGGGCAAGGGAGCGGTATTTGCACCTCTGGCAATGGGCGGGGCAGGGGGGCTGCGCGCCGGTGGCACACCTGCTGACCGACTAGCGCGGTGGCTCGACGGAATGGCGACGGCAACCCTGACCGCGATGCGACACCTCGACGATATCGAGGCATGGTCTGCGCGGGCAGACGCTGCGATGGCCTCGCTCTCCGGTAAGACACCGCCGGCCCTACGCGCTGTTCTGATGGAATGGCCCCTTGTCTCTGCTCCTATGGCCGAGGAGCTGAGCGGAGCTAGCCGAGCAGCCATTCAGCGCAATTTGTCGTGGATGGAGGCGCAAAGCTTGGTCCGAGAAGTCACCGGCCAGGGTCGCTACCGCATGTGGCGGGCATCAGCCGGTGGCGAACTGTAAAGCAAAACTTGGCAATTCCCCGCTTTTCTTGGCATCTCGCGGGAAAGTCTGTCTGTATTGTCGCCCCGAAACAATTATAGGGGCAGATCCCATGAAGGTCCTGGTGCCTGTCAAACGGGTGATCGACTACAACGTGAAGGTCCGCGTGAAGGCGGACGGATCGGGTGTCGATCTGGCCAATGTCAAGATGTCGATGAACCCCTTCGACGAGATTGCCGTGGAAGAGGCGATCCGTCTGAAGGAAAAGGGCGTGGCGACCGAGGTCGTCGTCGTCTCCATCGGCGTGAAGCAGGCGCAGGAAACGCTACGCACGGCGCTTGCCATGGGTGCTGACCGCGCGATCCTGATCGAAGCCGCCGCCGACGTGCATACCGACATCGAACCGCTGGCCGTGGCGAAACTGCTGGCAGGCGTGGTCAAGGAGGAAGGCCCCGGCCTCGTCCTCTGCGGCAAGCAGGCGATCGACAACGACATGAACGCCACGGGCCAGATGCTTTCGGCGCTGCTGGGCTGGAGCCAAGCCACCTTCGCCTCGGAAGTGGCGATCGAAAGCGACACCGCCAAGGTCACGCGCGAGGTTGACGGCGGGCTTCAGACTATCGCTGTCAAGATGCCCACGATCATCAGCGTGGACCTGCGCCTGAACGAACCGCGCTATGCTTCGCTCCCGAACATCATGAAGGCCAAGGCTAAGCCTCTGGCTACCAAGACCCCCGCAGATTACGGCGTGGACGTCTCTCCGCGCCTGTCGGTCGTCAAGACGGTCGAACCGGCGGGCCGCAAGGCGGGCGTCAAGGTCGGTTCGGTGGACGAACTGATCGCGAAACTGAAAGACGAAGCGGGGGTGATCTGACATGGCCGTTCTTCTGCTTGCCGATGTGAATCACGGGCAACTGGCGACCGATGCGGTGGCCAAGGCACTGAGTGCGGTAAAGGGCTTGGGCGAGGTTCACATCCTCGTTGCCGGCACCTCCGCCACTGCGGCGGCCGAGGCCGCGAAGCTCGACGGTGCGGCCAAGGTGCTGCACGCGGATGACGCGGCCTTCGACCACGGCATGGCCGAACCCACCGCCGCGCTGATCGTGGTTCTTGCTGGTGGCTACAGCCACATCGCCGCCGCCGCGACCGCGTTTTCCAAGAACGTCCTGCCCCGCGTTGCGGCGTTGCTGGACGTGATGGTTCTGTCGGATGTGACCGTCGTGGTCGATGCCAACACCTTCGAGCGCCCGATCTACGCGGGCAACGCCGTTCAGACGGTGAAGTCGTGGGATGCCAAGAAGGTCTTCACCGTCCGCACGGCCTCCTTTGCCGCCGCCGGCAGCACGGGATCGGCCTCGATAGAGGCGGTCTCTGCCGCCGCAGCTGACGGCTCGCTGTCGAAGTGGGTGGAAGACAAGGTGGCGGCCTCCGATCGCCCAGAACTGACCTCGGCTGGCATCGTCGTGTCGGGTGGCCGTGGCGTGGGCAGCCAGGAGAACTTCGCGATGATCGAGAGACTTGCCGACAAGCTGGGGGCCGCCGTCGGCGCCTCCCGCGCGGCGGTGGACTCGGGCTACGCGCCCAACGACTGGCAGGTCGGCCAGACCGGCAAGGTCGTGGCGCCCACGCTTTACGTCGCCGTCGGCATCTCGGGAGCGATCCAGCACCTTGCCGGGATGAAGGATTCGAAGGTCATCGTCGCCATCAACAAGGACGAAGAAGCCCCGATCTTCCAGGTCGCGGACTATGGGCTGGTCGCGGATCTCTTCACGGCCGTCCCGGAACTTGAAGAGAAGATCTGAGCAGCCATCACGGCCCCGTTTCCGAAATCGGCGCATACCGCGCCTCAAGAAAAGAGTAGCGACGTGTCAGAGATGCTGAAGAATTTCATCGGTGGTCAGTGGGTTGCAGCAGATGATGCGGCCGAAAACCGCAATCCGGCCAACCCTGACGACCTGATCGGCGTCTATGCCCGTGGTGGCAAGGCCGATGTGGAGGCAGCAGTTGCCGCGGCTAAGGCGGCGGCCCCGGGGTGGGCGTCTGCCTCGCCGCAGCTGCGTTCAGATGTGTTGCGCCGGGCGGGAGACCTTCTTCTGGCGCGCAATGACGAGCTTGGGCGCGTACTGGCGCGAGAAGAGGGCAAGACCCTTCCTGAAGCAAAGGGAGAGGCGCTGCGCGCGGCGCAACTCTTCCACTTCTACGCAGGCGAGGCAGTGCGCAATCCGGGCGAGAAGCTGAACTCGATCCGCGACGGGGTCGAGGTCGAGGTGATGCGCGAACCCTTGGGGGTCGTGGGCCTGATCACGCCCTGGAACTTTCCGATCGCCATTCCGGCATGGAAGGCGGCGCCAGCACTGGCGGCGGGCAATTGCGTTGTCATGAAGCCTGCAGATTTGACGCCTGCCTGTGCGCATATTCTGGCCGAGGTGCTGGAGGCGGCAGGTTGTCCGGCTGGGGTATTCAATCTGGTCATGGGGCGCGGATCTGAGATCGGGGCGGCGCTGGTGCAGCACCCGGATGTGGCGGCGATTTCGTTCACCGGGTCCGAACGCGTCGGGCGCGGGATCGCGGCCGGATGTGCGGCGGGGATGAAGAAGGTCCAGCTAGAGATGGGCGGCAAGGACCCGATGGTGGTCATGGCCGATGCCGATCTTGAGTTGGCGGTGAATGCCTGCCTGAACGGGGCATTCTTCTGAGACCGTTCAATTCCCTGGGGTGCATTGCTGGACGAAGCGGTCTCTACTCGCTGTCAGTCTTGGCAGAGGAGAGGCAGGATGCGCTGGAAAATCAGTATTGAGGGTTCGGACGAAATCACGCGAGGCCACCGGTTCGAGTTTGAGATCGAGAAGAGCCTTGATGATCTGATCGCCGGTAACATCGGCTTGTCGATCGATGAAGGCAAAGCAATCATGGCCTCGCTTCAACGGCACATCATCGAGCGGCAGTGCGCTCTCTATGTTCTGTTCCGACGTCATTGCCAAGGGTGTGGCGGAACGCGGCCGATCAAGGACTATTCGACCAGAACGATCCAGACAGTTTACGGCGCTGTCACCGTGGAGAGCCCGCGGCTATACCCCTGTCGCCGCTGCATGCCCGGCGTTGATTTCACAATTACTCCGGTCTCAGAGCTCTGCCCCGACCGTGCGACCGCAGAACTAATGACGCTGACAGCCAAGCTCGGTGCACTTATGCCCTACCGGGCAGCGGCGGAAGTTCTTGCCGACTTTCTGCCAGGGCAGATGCCAACTCGGCATACAACCCTGCGGCATCGCACGTTGGCAATTGGCAAGCGACTGGAAGAAAAGGAAGAACAGCACATGTTCTTTGGACAAGTTGACACGCGGGAACGTCGTCAGCGCGAACTGCCACTGCCTGGAGACCCAGAACGGGAGTTTGTCCTCAGCATTGACACTGCTCACATCCCGAAAGTCCTGGGCCATGAAACGCGCAGCTTCGAAGCGGTCATTTGTCATGCAAGTCGTGGCGGGGTCGGATCCGACCAAGGAATCTTGTTCGCGTTCTCCGGCACCTCGCGGAAGAGAATGCGTGCAGAAGGGCTGCTTTCCCTCAAACGCCTCGGGTACCAGGGTAAGGGCGAAATCACTGTGATTTCTGATGGCGAGGACTGTCTGAAGCGCTTGAGATCAGCACTTCCGCAGCCGGCGACGCACATCCTCGACTGGTTTCACATTGCGATGAAGCTGCGTCCCATCGAGCAGACGGCCGACTGGTTGGCGCGCCGACCGCCGACGGACGATCAGGAGGAGCTTCTTGAGGACATAGCAGCGGTGAGGTGGCGTCTTTGGAATGGTCAACCAGACAGGGCAATTGACCTGATCGGTCGCCTGTTTCACGACCTGAAGGCAGATGAAAAGAGCAGCTCCGCGATCGTCCCGCTACGAGGCGGTCTGTTGAACTTGCGCACCTACATCGAGCAGAACAGGGGTTCGATCACCAACTACGGCGCAAGATATCGCGAAGGGAAGCGGATCGCGTCGACGTCTGCCGAGGCGAGTGTCAACAACCTCGTCGCAAGGCGGATGGTCAAGAAGCAGCAGATGCGCTGGTCAGAACGCGGGGCAAACATGCTCCTTCAAGTTCGGGTCGCCCTTGCCAATGGCGATCTTGCGGAACGTCTCGCCTACCGGCCGCCCATTCAACCAAGGCAGACCATCATTTCGCCATTCGTGCCGGTACCGCTCTTTCGGCGTGCAGCATGACCCCAAGTAGTTGAACGGTCCCACGCGACAGCGATGGAAGCGTGCTGCGGAGCCCACCATATGGGCCGTGCATTGTCGGCATTGGGGCACGAGGTCCGGCTGATGTCGCCGGAATATGTGCGCCCCTACGTCAAGGCGCAGAAGAATGACGACCGTGACGCGGAGGCGATTGCCGAAGCCGCCACCCGTCCGACCATGCGCTCCGTCGAACTCAAGAGTGAGGAGCAGCGTGACGTTCAGACGTTGCACCGGATGCGCGATCGTCTCGTCGGTGAGCGCACCTCATTGACCAACCAGATCAGGAGCCTTCTTCTGGAGCGCGGGCACGTCGTGGCGCAGGACCACGCCCGGCTGCGCCTCTTGCTGCGCGAGCTTCTGGACGCCGGCGCGGACACGCTGAGCCCGCGCATGGCGTTCCTGCTTGGGGACATGCGCGCACGCTGGGAAGAGCTGGACCGCCGCATCGGCGCCTTTGACGCCGAGTTCACAGCCATGGCCCGGACCGACGACCGGGCCCGGCGGCTGACGGGCATTCCCGGCATCGGAGCGTTGAACGCTGCCGCGCTGGTGGCGGCGGTCGGCAGCGCGGCGACCTTCGACAAGGGGCGCGACCTCGCCGCCTGGTTGGGTCTCGTGCCCCGCCAAGCCACGACCGGCGGCAAGCCAAAGCTCCTGGGGATCACGAAGCTCGGCAGCCGTTATCTGCGCAAGATGCTGATCCAGGGCGCGCGATCGGCCATGCCCACGCTGGCCAGGGCGGATACCGCGGTCGGCGCGTGGCTGCGTGCGCTCCTCGCGCGCCCACCCCAACGTCGCGGTCGTCGCACTTGCCGCGAAGATGGCCCGCACCGTCTGGGCGCTCCTGCGCCACGGGCGGTTATACGGCCCCGTGCCACGGGCCATGACCTGACGAACACGCGCCCGGCACGAACACCGCCGGACGCGACGAGCTGCGAGTGGTGAAAGGAAGATGGCCTGGCAGTCGAACGGCGTCCTGCAAACCTCCGGCGCAAAATGGCCCTTCGAGGTCGGCCCCTTTTTGAGGATCGGGATGCGCGGATCTCCATCTTGGCAGCGGCCATCGCGCCGGCATGCCGGATACGTTTGTGCAGACTGATCACGCGGTCACCTAATCTTCACTTGCAACCGGGGCGGGCCATACGTTTGCGCCCACTGCGTGATGATGGGCGCGGATCACGGTGCTGTCGATCATCTGCAGAGCGTCTGCAGAGCGTCGGGGACCACCCTGCTCTCATTCAGCGCATCCATGATTTGCTCCCACAGCCCCGCAAGGGTCCAGTGCCGGAACTGGCGGTAGACGGATGACCATCTACCGAACTCCTCAGGCAGCTCGCGCCAGGGCGAGCCAGTTCGTGCGATCCAGAAAGTCCCATCCAGAACAAGGCGATGGTTCGTGGGTTTGCGTCCGTTCAGGGCGCGGACGGCTTGAATGAAGCGTTCATGGAACCTCCACTCCTCGTCTGACATCAGGTCTCGTGCCAAGCTGGTCTCCATCGCAGATACCAGCTTGAATCACGTTCAGCCCGCCATATGAATCCATTTTGTCAACACGTCATAGCCAGTAAGCCGCCCCGGCGCCGGCGATTCCGGCGCCGACGACGACGAGATCGCAGGTGATGGTTTCGGACATGCTTCATCCTCCCAATGAAAGCGGTTGCAGACCCCGGAAAGCGGGGTCAGAGCTTGAGAACCGTCTTGCGGGCCAAGAGGCCCTGTGGCCGGAACAGCAGCACCGCGATGACCAGCATGATTGCGACAGCGTCGCGGTAGGGAAGCCAGGCCTCGGGCAGCCAGGCCTGCAGCGTGACCTCGATGAAGCCCAGAAGGAAGCCGCCCGCGACGGCGCCGGTCAGGCTGCCGAGGCCGCCGATGATCGCGGCGATAAAGGCCTTGAGCACCGGTAGGAAGCCCATCAGCGGATCGACCGAGCCGCGCTGCGCCACCCACAGAAGCCCCGCGACCCCGGCGAGGAGGCCGGAGATGGCGAAGGCGGTGGCGACCACCCCATTGGCGCGCAGGCCCATCAGCCGGACGATGGCGAAATCCTCCGACGCCGCGCGCATGGCGCGCCCCGCCACGGTGCGGTTCAGAAACAGCGTCAGCCCGATCAGCATCAGCGCGGTGGTGGCGATCGAAATCGACTGGATGATGCCTAGATGCAGCGGCCCTAGGTTGATGACCCCCGACAGTGCTGAAGGCATCGGCACCGGCACCGGGCGGGCCGAGATGAAGTTCTGGAACAGCACCCGCAGGATGGCGCTGACCGCGAAGGAGGTGAGGAGAAGCGTCGTGCCGCTTGCCCCCCGGACCGGGCGGAAGGCCACCCGCTCCATCGCGGTCGCCAGCAGGACCGGGGCGGCGACGGCCAGCGCGATGGCCAGTGGGAAAGGCAGGGCGGCGGCCAGCGCGAAGGCCATGACATAGCCCGCAGCCGTCATCAGTTCGCCGTGCGCGAAGTTGATCAGTCCGATGATCGAGAAGACCACGGCGAGGCCAAGCGCCAGGAGCGCGTAGGTGCCGCCGAGGCTCAGCGCATTCAGAAGCTGCTGCAGGAAAATGTCCATTCAGGCCCCCAGGTATGCGTCGCGGATTGCGGCCGAGGCCATCAGATCGCGCGCGCTGCCGGCAATCTCGATCCGGCCGTTGACTAGCACATAGCCGCGGTCGGCGATATCCAGCGCCAGCGCGACGTTCTGTTCGACCAGGAGGATCGTCAGGCCGCGCGCCCGCAGATCGGAGATCAGCGCGAAGATGCGGTCGACGACCTGCGGCGCCAGCCCCAGCGACGGTTCGTCCAGAAGCAGCAGATCGGGCGAGGACATCAGCGCGCGGGCGACGGCCAGCATCTGCTGCTCGCCCCCGGACAGCGAGCCCGCCTTCTGGTGCAGCCGTTCCTTGAGGATCGGGAACAGCGCCAGCATTTCGGCCTGGGTCTCGGCCAGCGGCCCGCGCGCGGCGTGTTTGGCCCCGCCCAGCAGCAGATGCTCGGCGACGGTCAGGGTCGGAAAGATGCGCCGCCCTTCGGGCACCAGCGTCATGCCGCGCCGCACGATCAGCTCGGGCGTCAGGTGCGCGATGTCCTCCCCGGCGAAAGAGAGTTGTCGTGCCCGGCGCGGCGCGAGGCCGACGAGTGCGTTGAGGGTCGAGCTCTTGCCCGCGCCGTTCGCGCCGAGCAGGGTGACGATCTCGCCCTTCGTCACCTTCAGGTCAATGCCGCGCACTGCCTCGACTGCGCCGTAGCTGACGGTCAGGCCGGAGACGTCCAGAAGGGGCGCGGGGTTTGTCATCAGTGATCCTCGTGATGCATCGGCCCCCACCGCGTGGGGGCCGGATTTTTCCTGATCAGGGCGCCGGAACTTCCTCGGGCGCCGGCACGCCCTGCGTCACCAGTTCGCGGTTGCCGCCGACGATGCGCACCAGCGAGACCGAGCGCAGCGGCATCCCCATCGTGCCGGCGTAGGAGATCGCGCCGGTCACACCCTCGACATTCTCGAGGCTCGCGATCGCGTCGCGGATCGCGGCCGGGTCGAGGCTGTCGGCCTTGGTCACGGCGACCTCGATCACGGTGCCGAGGTCATAACCGTTGGCAATGTAAACGGTGTTAGGCTCCTCGCCGGTCTTTTCCTTGTACTTGGCGTTGAAGGCGGCCAGCGCGCTGCCCTCGGTCGCAAAGCCGGCGGTCGAGAACACGACGCCCTCGACCAGATCGCCCATCGCGAAGGTGGTCGGGCTGTCGATGCCGTCCGACCCCAGAACCTGGGTCGTCACGCCGGCACCGCGCAGCTGGCGGACAAAGGCCGGGAAGTCTGGTTCATAGGCTGCGGTCATGATGACGTCGGGCTTGGGGTCCATCGCCGCGATCTTGGTCACCTCGGCGCTGAAATCCTGCTGGCCCATTGCGAAGGTGCCCTCGCCGAGGACCGTGCCGCCCTTGGCGGCGAAGGCCTGGCCGAAATACTGCGGCAGCTTCAGCGTATAGGCGCTGTCGGGTGAGGTCAGGATATAGGCGGTCTTGTAGCCCGCCTCGATCGCATGGCCGGCGAGCATCGCCGCCTGCACGTTGTCGGCCGGATAGTTGCCGAACATGAAGTCGCCCACGGCGAGCGGCAGGGTCGGCGTCGTAGCGCAGAAGGAAAAGGCCGGGATGCCGGCGCCTTGCGTGATCATGCCTGCGGCGATCGATGGGTCGGCATCGCAGGGGGTGATCATGATCTGCACGCCCGCGTCGACCAGCTCCTGCGCGACCAGCGCCGTCTGCGCCGCGTCCGAGCGGGTGTCCTTGGCGATCAGCTTGATCGGGAATTTGCCGGCGATGCCGCCGGCGGCGTTGATCTCGTCCACTCTCATCTCGAACCCGGCGAGCGAGGGTTGGTCGTAGGGCGCAAGGCCCCCGGTCTGCGCCGTGGCGAGGCCGATGGTCAGGTCCTCGGCCAGCGCCGGGGCGGCGAGCCCGAGGGTCAGCGCGGTCAGTGACAGGGTCTTTCTGAGCGTCATTGTTCTTCTCCCGGTTGGTTGCGGTCAGGTGGCGGGCAGGGCCGGCCCAAGGGGCGGCGTCTGCGGCGGCGGGGCGGCGCGCTTGCGGCCGATATAGGCCTCGATAACTACGGGGTCGGCGCGGATTTCGTCGGGCGTGCCGATCGCGATCTGCTGGCCCTTGTTCAGGACGACAATCCGGTCGCAGAGCCGCATGATGAGCTTGAGGTCGTGCTCGACCACCAGCAGGCCCAATTGATGTTCGGCGCGGATGCGGCGCAGCACCTCCATCAGCGCGTCGGTTTCGGCCGGGTTCATGCCGGCAGCCGGTTCGTCGAGCAGCAGGAAGCGCGGGCGCAGCGCCAGCGCGCGGGCGATCTCGAGCCGCCGCTGGGCGCCGTAGGGCAGGGTCGCGGCGATCCGGGCGGCAAGGTCGCTCAGCCCGACGATCGCCAGGGCGGCCCGCGCGGCGGCCGCCGTGTCCTCGTCTGGCCGCGCCACCGAATTCGCGGCGACCCGGACGTTTTCCAGTACCGTGAGGTTCTTGAACAGGCGGATGTTCTGGAAGGTCCGCCCCAGCCCGGCGCGCGGCACATCGTACACGGCAAGCTCGGCCACCGCCTGCCCGCCGATCATCACTCGACCGGACGAGGGCGGGACGATGCCGCAGACGGCGTTGATCAGCGTCGATTTCCCGGCGCCGTTCGGGCCGATCAGGCCGGTGACGAGGCCGGGCTCGACGACGAAATTCACCTTCTCCAGCGCGGTCAGGCCGGCGAAGGTCTTGCCGACATTCTCGACCTTCAAGTTGCCCGGCCCGGGCGGGACAACCGGCGCCGGCTGAGTTGTCGGCGTGACGGCATCTTCGAACCCCAGCCGCTCGTCCAGTTCGCGGACGCCGAACAGCCCCTCGCGCAGCCGGTACATGACGATCAGGATCACCAGGCCGATGCCAATGTCGGTCAGGCCGAAGACCGGCGGCAGCGTCACGATGCCGAAGTCGCCGCCAGCCTCGATCCGGCGCAGGATATCAACGAGAAGCACGATCACCGCCGTGCCGCCTACCGCGCCAGAAACGGTGGTGATGCCGCCGAGGATCAGCATCGACAGCATCAGAAAGGTCAGATTGAAGTAGAAGTCTTTAGGCGAGAACGCCCCGAGGAAATGCGCGAGCAGCGCACCGGAAGCGCCGCAGAGCAGCGCGCCCAGCACGAAGGCCCAGAAGCGCAGCCGCACCACATTGACGCCGACCGCGCTGGCGGCGATCTCGTCCTCGCGTGCGGCGCGCAGCGCCAGGCCGCCGCGCGAGCTGCGATAGAGCCGTGCGATGACCACGGCGGCGACAGCGCAGCCGAGCACCAGCGCCATCGGCACGCCGCGCGGGATGCCGAAGAAAGTCTGGCTGCCACGGGTGAAGTCGGTCGAGGCGACCAGCGTCACATGGGTGATGACCAGGAGCCCGAGCGTGGCGATCGAGGCCGCCGAGCCGCCGAGCCGGGCGATCGGCAGGCCGAAGATGGCCGCGACCACCAGCACCACGACCAGCGCCGCCGCCAGCGCCACGATCAACGGCTGGCCGGCCAGCGCGGCCAGCCAGGCCGGAAGGGCCGGCAGGGCGGTGGCCTGCGCGGCGGGCGCGATGGTCAAGAGCGCCGAGGCATAGGCGCCGATCGCCATGAAGGAGGTATGCCCGAAGGACATGATCCCCGAATTGCCGGAATAGATCTGGTTGCCGAGGACCGCGATCACATAGATCAGGAACAGCGTTGCCAGCCGCGCTCCGGAGGCGGGCAGCACCGTCGCTGCCAAGACCGCGACCAGCACCAGCGGCAGCGCCAGAAGTGCCGATCCGGCCCATGCCGTCTTTCCGAACTGCCTGAAGTCCTGCACGCCATCCCCCCCTGCCAGTCCGCCTCGGGCAGACTCACCCCGGCAGCATGAGCTGTGCATACATAAATGTCAATAATGTTTCATTACTCCAATTAACATTGACAAATGTAACGTATGTTCCCAAGATAGCGACATGGATTCCCGCAAGGACGAAGACGCATGGCGATCCGCGACCGCCTGACCGATGGCAGCGTGCCGCTGACCCGTTCCGACCTGAAGGTCGCGCGGGCGCTATTGTCCAATTACCCGGCGGCCGGGCTCAACACCGTCGCCCATCTGGCGCAGGCGGCGGGCGTGTCGAATCCGACGGTGGTGCGCTTCGTCGGGCGGCTGGGTTTCGACGGCTATCCCGATTTCCAGCAGGCGCTGTTGGGCGAGGTGCAGGAACGGATGTCCTCGCCCCTGTCGATGATGAACGCCGGCAAGGGGGCGACGCCGCCCGACAATCTCTATCTCGACTCGATGCGCTCGGCTGCTCATGCGGTCGAGACGGCGATGACCATGTTGCCTTCGGCCGGCTTCGACAGGGCGGTCGATCTTGCCACCGACCCGGCGCTCCGCGTCCATTGCCTCGGCGGGCGGTTCTCCGGCTATATGGCCGGCATGCTGTGGTCGCACCTGAAGCAGCTGCGCCCCGGCTGCCACTGGGTGAGCGGCGCGCGCTCCGATCAGGTCGACGCGCTGGTCGACCTCGGGCGGCGCGACCTGGTGATCGTCTACGACTACCGCCGCTACCAGATCGACACGATTCGCTTTGCACAGGCGGCGGCCGGACAGGGCGCAAAAATCGTCCTGTTCACCGATCCCTGGGCCTCGCCCATCGCCGGGGTTGCGGAGGTGATCCTGACGGCGCCGGTCGAAAGCCTGTCGCCCTTCGACACGATGGTGCCGGCGCTCGCCCAGACCGAGGCGCTGATCGCGGCGCTGACCACCCGGCTTTCGGGCAAGTCGCGCGGGCGGATCGAAAAGATGGAAGCGCTGCGCCGGGCCGCCTCGGTCACCGAGGATGCCTATGGCGCGGCAGAACAAGGAGATGAGGAATGAGCGAGTTTTCCATCGAACACGGCGGACAGACCGTCCGCCGCAGCAGCGCGTTCGAACCGGGGCGGGCGGCTTTTCTCTTGGTCGACATGCAGCGCATCTGGGCCGAACCGATGCTGGACCCGACCCATCCGCACCCGGCCGACAGCTATTTCATGAAGCGCGTGCACGAACTGGTGATCCCCAACCAGGTGCGCATCCTGAAGGCCTTCCGCCAGGCGGGGGAAAACGTTGTGCACACGATCATCGAAAGCCTGACCGCCGACGGCCGCGACCGCTCTCTCGACCACAAGCTGTCGGACATGCATGTGCCGAAGGGCGTGCCGGAAGGGGCGATCATCGCGCCGCTGACACCCACCGAGAACGAGCCGGTGCTGCCGAAGACCTCGTCCGGTCTCTTCAACTCGACCAACGCCGACTATGTGCTGCGCAACCTGAATACGAAGTTCCTGGTCATCGCCGGCATCGTCACCGACCAGTGCGTCGACATGGCGGTGCGCGATGCCGCCGACCGCGGCTATCTGGTGACGCTGGTCGAGGATGCCTGCGCCACCTACACGCCCGAGCGGCACGAGGCGGCGCTCAAGGCCTATGGCGGCTACTGCTGGATCACCGACACCGACACCGTCGTCGCGCGCCTGGCCGCGCTGAAGGGCGAGGGACGATGATGACCGCGCCCGCCACCGAGGAACTGGCGACCTTCGTCACCACCGACATCGCCGCGATCACCAGAGGCCGGTCGATCGCACTCCGCGACCTTGACGCGGGGATGGAGAAGGGCGTCGGCTGGGTGCCCGCGAACCTGGCGCTGACCCCGTTCGACGAGATCGCCAGTCCCAACCCTTTCGGCTCGGCCGGCGACCTGCGGCTGATTCCGGACCCGGCCGCCAAGGTGCGGGTAACGGCGATCCCCGACATGTCGCCGCTGCATTTCTATCATTCCGACATCACCGAGCTGGACGGCCGGCCGTGGGAAGGCTGCGTGCGCTCGATGCTGAAGGCGGCGGTCGCCGACCTGGAGGCCGCGGCCGGCCTGCGCGTCGTCGCGGCCTTCGAGCAGGAGTTCCAGATCCTCGGCGCCGACTGGCCGGCGGCGCCCTCCTTCGCGCTCTCGGCGCAGCGGCGGGCCGATCCGTTCGGGCCGCTGCTGGTCACGGCGCTGCGCGAGGCCGGGGCCGAGCCCGAGACCTTCCTGCCCGAATACGGGCGCGATCAGTTCGAGATCGTCTGTGGACCCGCCGCCGCGCTCGCGGCGGCCGACCGCGCAGTGACGATCCGCGAGATCACCCGCGAACTCGCCGCGCAGTTCGGCTGGCGGGCGACCTTCGCCCCCAAGGCCGATCCGGCCGGCGTCGGCAACGGCGTCCATATCCACCTGAGCTTCACCGACCTCGACGGCCGACCGGTGACTTTCGACGCCAAGCGCCCGGGCCGGCTGTCGGAACGCGCCGGCGCCTTCGCCGCCGGCATCGTCCGCCATCTGCCGGCGCTGACGGCCTTCACCGCGCCGAGCGTGCCGTCCTACCTGCGGCTCCAGCCGCACCACTGGGCAGCGGCCTGGACGACCCTGGGCGAGAAGGACCGCGAGGCGACGCTCAGGATCTGCCCGACCTCGGAACGCCCGGGCTACGACCCCTCGCGCGCCTTCAACATGGAGTTCCGCGCCGCCGACGCCACGGCGAGCCCGCACCTGTCGCTGGCGGTGCTGATCCGTGCCGGGCTCGAAGGGCTGCGCGCCAACCTCGCCCAGCCGCCGATTGCCAAGGGCGACCCGGCCGAGATGACCGCGGCCGAGCGCGCCGGGCAGGGCATCCGCCGGCTGCCGGGCAGCCTGCCCGAGGCGCTCGCGGCGCTCGACGCCGATCCGGTGGTCAGGGGCTGGTTCAGCCCGACCTTCCTCGACTGCTACTTCGCCATGAAGCGCAAGGAGAGCGAGATCGTCGCGCACCTGGAGGGCCGCGCACTCTGCGACCGCTACGCGGCCGTCTACTGAGGTCTGGACAATGACCGAACCCTTCCTCGCCCTGGACGAGCCGCCCGCCTATGGGGTGGTCAATCCCGACGGCGCCTCGCCCTACGTGCTTCTGTGCGAGCATGCCTCGCCGCGCATCCCCCGCTGCCTTGGCGACCTCGGCCTGCAGGAAGCCGAGCGGTTGCGCCATATCGGCTGGGACATCGGCGCGCAGGCCCTGGCCCTGGGTCTGGCGGCGGCGCTCGACGCGCCCCTGTTCCTGACCAACTACTCGCGGCTGGCGATCGACTGCAACCGGCCGCTCGATGCCGCCTCGCTGATGCCCGAGGTCAGCGAGGCGACCGTCGTGCCCGGCAACCGGGGCCTGACGGCTTCGGCGCGGCGGGCGCGGATCGAGGCGCTGCACAACCCCTATCACGCGGCGGTGGCGCGGCGGCTCGATGCGCGGCAGGCGGCCGGGCTGCCGACGCTGGTGGTGGGCGTCCATTCCTTCACGCCGCAGTTCAAGGGAAATGAGCGGCCCTGGCATGCCGGCATCCTGTTCGAGCGGGCCGAAGCCTTCGGGCGGGCGCTGATCGCGGCGCTGGCCGAGGATCCGACGCTGGTGATCGCGGCCAACGAACCCTACCGGATCGATACGGACGATTATACCGTGCCGGTCCATGGCGACGCGCGCGGCCTGCCGGCGGTGCTTCTGGAAGTTCGCCACGACCTGATCGCGGACGCGGCGGGCGTGCGCGACTGGACCGCGCGCCTGAGCCATGCCCTGCGCGCGGCGCAGACGCATGGAACAAGCGGACGTCTCGCCGACCGGGCCGGCCGATGACCGGCTACGGGCGCGACGCGGCGGCTCTGGCGGGGTTGCAGAAGCTGCGGTTCTTTCCACAGTCGGTCATCGGCGGGAAGGGCGCGCGGCTGCGGTCGGATGACGGGCGCGAGCTCATCGACCTGTCGGGCGCCTGGGGGGCGGCGGGCCTCGGCTACGGCCATCCGGCGCTGATTGACGCGGTGACGCGGGCGGTGGCCGACCCGGCGGGGGCGAGCGTGCTCTCCTCGGCCAACGCGCCGGCGACGGCGCTGGCCGAGCGGCTGCTCGCGCTGTTTCCCGGCCCGCATCCGCAGAAGGTCTGGCTCGGCCATTCCGGATCGGACGCCAACGAATGCGCGCTCCGCGCGGCGCGGCAGGCGACCGGGCGGCAGGGGGTGATCGCTTTCCGCGGCGCCTATCATGGCGGCACGATGGGCTCGATGTCGGTCTCCGGCCATACCGTGCAGGAAGGCGCCGAGAAGGCGGCGGGGCTGATCCAGCTTACCTTCCCCGATCCCTACCGGCCCGAATTGGCGGACGCCGACGCGGTGCTGGCCCAGCTCGAGGCGAGGCTGGCCGCCGTCGGCCCTGAAACCGTCGCCGCCTGCTTCATTGAGCCGATCCAGTCGGACGGCGGACTGATCGTGCCGCCGCCGGGCTTCCTCGCGCGCCTTGCCGCCATCTGCGCCCGCCACGGCATCCTGACCGTCTGCGACGAGGTGAAGGTCGGCCTGGCCCGCACCGGGCGGCTGCACTGTTTCGAACACGAAGGCTTCCGCCCCGACATGCTTGTCCTCGGCAAGGGTCTGGGCGGCGGGCTGCCGCTGTCGGCGGTGATCGGCCCGGCCCGGGTGATGGATTGCGCCACCGCCTTCGCCATGCAGACGCTGCACGGCAACCCGATCTGCGCCGCGGCGGGGCTGGCGATGCTCGACACGATCGAAGCCGACAGGCTGGCGGCGCGGGCCGAGGCGCGGGGGGCGCGGCTCCGCGCCGGGCTGTTGCGGTTGAAGGACCGCCACCCGCTGATCGGCGATGTGCGCGGCCGCGGGCTGGCGCTGGGGGTCGAACTGGTGGCCGACCGGGCGGCGCGCACGCCGGCCAAGGCGCAGACCGCTCAAGTGGTCTACCGCGCGCACGAGTTGGGGCTAGTCCTTTACTACGTCGGCATGCGCTCGAACGTGCTGGAACTGACCCCGCCGCTCGTCCTGACCGAAGCTGACATCGACGCGGCGCTCGACATTCTCGACCGCGCGCTGGCCGATGTCGCCGCCGCTCGGGTCGACGCGGACGCAGTACGCCAGTTCGCCGGCTGGTGAACTGGTCCGAACCGCGGCTTGGGTGACAGACGCACGGCATGGGGGTTCCTGAAGCATCTCCTTGAGATCGTGCCCTACTGCGTCCACACGTCCCTGACCGATAACGGGGACCGTTCAATTCTCTGGGGTCATGCGGCGCGCTGGAAGAGTGGCACTGGCACGAAAGGCGAGATGATGGGCCGCCATGGCTGCACGGGGGGCCGGTAAGCAAGGCGCTCTTCGAGATCGCCGTCGGCAAGGGCGACGCGCACCTGAAGGAGCAGGTTTGCCCCTTGTTCCGACCAGCGCATCTGCTGCTTCTTGACCATCCGTCTCGCGACGAGGTTGTTGACGCTCGCCTCGGCTGACGTGGAGGCGATGCGCTTCCCGGCACGATATCGCGCGCCGTAGTTGGCGACCGAACCGTGGTTCTGCTCGATGTAGGTGCGCAAGCTCATCAGCCCGTATCGGAGCTGGCGAATGACGGTACTGCCCTGTTCCACCGAACTGCCGTGGTGAAAGAGGTGATCGATCAGATCCAGGGCCCGATCCGTCTGGCCATTCCAGAGACGCCACTTTACCGACGCGACCTTCTCGGCAAGATCCCTGACCGCGTCAGGCCATGGTCGCTGTGTCAACCAGGCCGCGGTCTGTTCGATCGGGCGTAGTTTCATGGCGATGTGAAACCAGTCGAGGATATGCTCCGCAGGTTGTGGCAGCGCGGTCTTCAAGGGCTTCAAGCATTCCGCACCGTCCGTGATCACGGTGATCTCGCCCTTGCCCTGGTACCCAAGGCGAGTGAGCGCATGCTGCGCTTCGGCACGCATTCTTGTTCATGATGTCCCTGAAAAGGCGAACAGACTTCCGCCACCACCCCCCACTCCGCCACGGCTCGCATGGCATATGACGGCTTCGAAACTGCGGGTTTCCTGTCCTCGCACTTTCGGGATATGGGCTGTATCGATGCTGAGGACGAATTCCCGTTCGAGGTCGCCAGACAGCAGCAGTTCGAGTTGTCGACGCTCCCTTGGATCGACCCTTTCGTGGAGCGTAGCCCATCGACCAGTCCAGGGTGATGCCGAAGCGGTCGACGATCACGCCCCGTTCGGCGCAGCGGCCGTGGACTTCGCGCAGACCCTCGAGCGTGCGCTCACGCTGCGGAAGCCGATATGGGCGTGCTGCATGATCCGGGTCTGGCTGCGTTTCCATTCGGCTTCCGATCCGAAACCCGTGGCGGCGAGAAAGGCGCTGGTGCCGAGCGGCCAGTCGCGCGCCATGGCGCGGCCTTCGGCCAGGAGTTCGGCCCCGGGACGGAGCCGTTCGGGCAGCGTAAGGGTCGAAGGATTGCCTCTGCAAGCGGCAAGGAGAGGGCGTCGGCATGAATCTCTGGACGATCGGTGTGGGCCATCTTGGCGCTGTTCGGCGGACCGCTGACCGCGACAATGGTCTTCGGCCCGGTCGTGACCCTGATCGGCGTCCGGCTTACCTTGACGTCGAGAACCATTCAGCAGTGACCGGTGTCCACTCGACGCCGCCGCTCATTGGGAATCTCGGAAACGATGGCCACCCTGTCCGCAGAACCCGGCCCTTACCCGTCATCCGCAGCTCGTACGCCGTGCTGCTGATAGCCGTCATTCGTGCGCGACCATGCCCGATAACGTCTGCGAAGCAGGGTCTCGGGTGGTTTTTGTCGCAGCGATGATCGCCTCGGCCATGTAGAGGTCCTGAAGCGAGATCCCCGAGCTGTCAAAAACGGTGATCTCCTCGGCGCTCTGGCGTCCGGGCATATGACGCTCCAAGACCGCTCCGATCGCGGTGAGGCTCTGGGCGCGGTCGGCATGCTGGAATTCCCCGATGCGGACCGATTGTTCGGGCAGGTCGCAAAAGAGGCGCGCGCGGGGGAACAGGTCGGGCGGCAGTTCCTGCTTGCCGGTGGCATCCGAGCCCATGCTGGAGATATGCGTGCCGGGGCGCACCCAGTCCGCCTGAAACAGCGGTTGGGTCGCCGTCGTGGCGGTGACGATGATGTCTGCGGAGCGGACGGCGGCTTCGGCCTCGGCCGCCTCGGCGGGCAGGCCCTTTGCGCGAAGACCCTCCACGAAGGCCGCTGTGCGTTCGGGCGAACGGCCCACCACCATCACACGGGTGAGGCAGCGGATCTCGGCCAGGGCCAGTACCTCGAACTCCGCCTGATGGCCTGTGCCGAACAGCGCCAGCACCTCGGCCTCAGTTCGCGCCAGCGCGTCGGTCGCCACCGCATCGGCGGCGGCGGTGCGATAGCCGTTCAGCTTGCCCCCTTCGACGATGGCGCCGATCCTGCCTTGTGACTGGTCGAAGAGCAGGATGATCGAATTGTGCCGCGGCAGGCCCGCCGCGTCGTTGGTCGGAAAATAGGATCCGACCTTAAGCCCGGCGAGCGTCGCTCCCGCGGCAGACTTGATGGTGAAGCGGTTCTGTGGGTTGCTGGCATGGCCGAGCACCACCGGAAAGCTTGTCGCCTCCGGCGCGATGGCCGCGATGAGGGCGCGGCGGAC
>Ga0102832_1000416_pt2 | contig 56607 bp, 50 predicted proteins | sample EBPBio282013_DNA_FD_88942 | JGI IMG/M metagenome (GOLD analysis project Ga0102832, IMG submission 88942) | Wastewater treatment Type I Accumulibacter community from EBPR Bioreactor in Madison, WI, USA - Reactor 2_5/28/2013_ DNA (Illumina Assembly) | ecosystem: Engineered > Bioreactor > EBPR >...
ACGATGGATTTGACGCCCTTGAAACCATATTTCCACGGCACGACAAGACGCAGCGGCGCCCCGCTCTGTCCAAGCAGCGGTTGGCCGTACAAACCAACCGCGAGGATCGCAAGCGGGTTCATCGCCTCGTCCATCCGTAGGCCTTCGATATAGGGCCATGGCAGATTTGCGGAGCGTTGGCCGCGCATTTCGGCGGGCCGGACGACGGTCTCGAACCGCACGAACTTCGCGCTGCCCTGCGGCTCGAACCGCTTGATGACCTCGGCCAGCGAGATGCCGACCCAGGGGATGACCATCGACCAGGCCTCGACGCAGCGCATGCGATAGATGCGCTCTTCGACCGCGTGCGGTTTGATGAAATCGTTGAAGTCGATCGTGCCGGGTTTATTGCACAGGCCATCGACCTTGACGGTCCAAGGGAGCGGTTTGAACGCAGGGGCGTATTCGGCGGGGTCACCCTTGTCCAAACCGAATTCATAGAAATTGTTGTAGGTGGTGATGTCCTCGAACGAGGTCGGTTTGTCGTTCTCGCCGAGTTTGGCGTAGCCCTTCTTGAGGTCGGAGAATTTGCCGCCCGCCGCGGGCAGGACCGCGCCCTCTGCTTCACCTGGCGCGCCCGCCACAATCCCACTCAACGCAAAACTGCCGGCGATCAGTCCCGTGGTTTTGATAAGTTCCCGGCGATTGAGATAAGCGCTCTCGGGCGTGATCTCATGAGACGCAACGTCCGAGGCCTTGCGGCGGCGAATGAGCATTGGATTTCCTCGCAGGTACGCTTCAGCAACGACGGATATTATATCGTGCTTGGCCGCAAAAAGAAAAAGCGCCGGACCCGTGGGCCCGGCGCTCTCATTTTCTTGAAGAAAGCCTAGATATTTAGGCCTTTTTCGGCTGGCTGCTGTAGATCTTCCACAGGTTGGCCACCTTCTCGGACTGGCTGCCGGCAGAGATCGACTTGAACGCCGCGAGGGCTTCCGCACGGCGACCGGCGCTGATGTGCGCAATGCCGAGACGGAGTTGAGCATCGTCCTTATTGTCGACGCCTTTGGCGATACCGGCGGTGATCAACTCGATCGCCTTATCGTTGTCGCCCATGCTCCAGTAGGCTTCGCCGAACTTCACGGTGGCGTCACCCTTGGCCTGCTTGCTGGCTTCAGCAACACCCTGCGGAAGGGTCTTGGTGTCGGCTTCGCACTGCTTGGTGGCCAAGGCGAGGAGACGCGCTTCGCGTTCCTTGTTGGCCGGCTGGCCCATGACGCCAGCCTTCGTGCCCTTTTCGATCACGGCCTTGCCTTCGCACGGCAGGCCTTCCTGAAGGGCGATTTCGGCCATCTGCGTGTACTCACGGTCCGTCGTCATGATACCGCTGACGTACTTGATACGCGCGACGTCGAGTTCGACGTGCGGATTGCCACGGAGCGAACGCTCGGACATCTGCACGAACTGGGCGAAATACTTCGGATCCGGATACAGCGTGATGAGCTTTTCCATCGTGCTGGCGACGGCATCGGTATTGCCGAGTTCGTAGTCGGCGCTCATCAGCAGCTCGAGCCACTGCTTATCCGGATTGCGGCGGGCGGATTCGGCGCCCTTAACCGCCGTACGGATATTTTCCGCAGCTTGCTTGTAGTCCTTTTGGATGTAGTAGCTCTGACCGACGAGGACCTGCATGTCGCCGTCCGCGCCGTTTTCCTTCATGTAGCGGTTCGCGTACTCAATGGCCTTCGGGTAATTCTTGGCCTGATAGTTGACGCTCGCGAGTTGCTTCACGCGATCTTTCGCCTGTTCCGGGGTCATTTGCCCGGTGGCCAGGGACGCTTCCCACGCCGCCGTACCCTTCGCGAAATTGCCGCTCTGGAAGTAAGACACCGCCAGGATTTCGTTCACGAGGAACGTTTCGTAGGCGCTCTTACCGCTGACGGCCGCCGCTTCTTCAGCGCTCGCGACAGCTTCCTTGAACTGCTTCTTCTTCAGGAATTCCTGAGCGGCCTGCAGCGGTTTGCCAACAGCCGGCTTAACGCTCGGCGCTTTTTCCGCCGCGAAGGCGCCCTGCGGCGCCACGATCGCACCCGCTCCGACAAATCCTGTCGCCAACATGAGCGACAACGCGATCAAAGAAGCTTTCGATTTCATGTTTGCAGTGTCCTCTTACAAGCAAAAGAGAAACGCCACTGGTCCTTTTAACCGGTGGCGCCCCTCGCTACCCCAATGCAAGTCTTGCCAAAATCCTAGGCTTTATTATGGCAAGGGCCAAAAGCCCAAGGCAAGACCACCTAGTGTTACTGGTTCAAAAACTGCTCGTTGCCGACGAAGCCGATCTTCTTAACGCCAAGGCGTTGAGCGATCGCGAGAATTTTTGCAACCGTGTCGTATTTAGCCAAACGGTGCGGGCGAAGATGAACTTCCGGCTGCGGTTGACCCGCGGCCACCGACGCCAGGTAACGAGTCACCTGGGCCAGGTTCTGTGTAACGTTACCATCCCAAATGATGGTGCCGTCGAAGTCGACTTCAACCGTGTGCACCACCGGCGGCGCCGGCGGATTGGTATTCTGGTTCGGCCGCGGCATGTCCAGCTTCACGGCGTGCGTTTGCACCGGCAAGCTCATGATGAACATGATCAGCAGCACAAGCATCACGTCGATCAGCGGAGTGGTGTTCATTTCCACCATCACGCCGCCTTCGTCTGCTGCACCTACGCTCATTCCCATAACGAAAACTCCTTAGGAAGTCTCGGAGCGGCTAGTTGCCGCCCCGAAGCTCCGGATCAGTAATGAAGCCAACCTTCATGATGCCGCCGCGCTGTGCGGTGGCGACCACACGCCCGATGAACTCGTATCGAGCTTGTTGGTCGCCACGGATGTGCACTTCCGGCTGTGGCACTTGAACGGCCGCGGCCTTCATGCGCTCCAGCAGGGTCTCGGGGCTCACCATGAGGTCGTTCCAGTAGATTTTACCATCCTTATCGACGGCGATGATGATGTTCTCGGGCTTCGTCTGCGTCGCTTCGTTAGAAATGACGGGCAGCTTAAGCTCGATCGTCTTCGTCACGACCGGGACGGTAATCAGGAAGATGATGAGCAGCACCAACATGACGTCCACGAGCGGGGTCGTGTTAATCGTCGAGTTGACCTGTTCTTCCCCACCACTGGAGGGTCCGACACTCATACCCATATCGATAACTCCTACTAGAACGCGTTAGCGCTTAGGCGCGGCGCGTCTGGGCACGACCGCTCAGCAGCACAGCATGGACGTCCGAAGCGAAGTTACGGACGCGAGCCGCGACGATTTTGTTGCGCGCGACGAGCAGGTTGTAGAACAGCACCGCCGGCACCGCGACCGCCAGACCGATGGCGGTCATGATGAGCGCTTCACCGAGAGGACCCGCGACGCGGTCGATCGACACCTGACCGGCGACGCCGATCGAGATGAGGGCGTTCAGGATCCCCCACACCGTGCCGAACAGACCGACGAACGGAGAGACCGAGCCGACCGAGGCGAGGAACGACAGGCCAGAACCGAGACGGCCGTTGATGGCGTCCTGCGAACGCTGCAGCGACATGGTGACCCACTCGTTCAGGTCGACCTGGTCGGTCAGCTTGCCTTCGTGGTGTTCGGAAGCGCGCAGGCCGTCTTCAACGACGGTGCGGAACACGCTGTTGGCGTCCAGCTTAGCAACGCCTTCCTTGAGGCTGCCAGCGGTCCAGAAGTTCTTCTGAGCGGCATCAGCCTGACGGAGGACCGAGGCGGTGTCGAACAGACGCAGGATGGTGATGTACCAGGTGCCCATCGACATGAACACGAGGATGAAGAGCACGGTCTTGGCGACGAAATCGCCGTGTTCCCACATCGCGGCGAAGCCGTACGGGTTTTCCACTTCGACCTGGTCGGCGGTGGTGGTGGCGCCGTCAGCCGGGGCAGCGGCAACGTCAGCCGGAGCGGCAGCGGCGTCAGCCGGAGCAGCGGCCGGATCGGTCATCGCAGGAGCAGCGGCCGCATCGGCCGGAGCAGCGGCGTCCTGGGCATAGGCGATGCCGCCCGACAGGACGACCGCCAGAGCCACGGCGGACATCAAGCCCGCGAGTTTCGAAACAAAGGTGTTACGGGTATTCATGTTGTGATCCTCACTAAACGCAAACTTTTGATTGGTCCAAGTTACTGCAGCGGCTAGGACGTCCTAGCCCTTCAGCGAAAACGTCACTTTAATTCTCATCTGCATCGCTTCCGGCTTGCCGTTGCGCGTTCCAGGCAAGAAACGCCAGGAACGAACGGCTTCCTTCGAAGCGGCTTCATCAAGCCGTTCGAAACCGCTGCTCTGGTCGATCTTGGCTTCGGTGACGCGGCCTTCTTCGCTCACGCTGAGCAGAAGGACGACCGTGCCTTCTTCGCCAAGTCGCTTGGACATGGCCGGATAGATTTCCTCGGCGCCGGCATTCGGGCGGCGCGGATTGGTGCGCGGCGGAATCAGAACGTCCGCGGGCGGCGGCGGCGGCGGAGGTGCAACTTTCTTGGTGACCTGGATGGCGGAGGTCGGCGCAGCTTCCTGCGTGATGACCACATCCGGCATATCCATGACGACCGGCGGCGGCGCATCGAACTTGGGCGGCGGCGGCGGCGGTGCTTCGGGGATTTGCTGCGCTTCTTCGATCACGCGCGTTTCGATCGGTTCAAGAAGAGCATCGACCATGGTCTTCGCAAGACCAGTGGTGAGAGCCCAGAGCATCAGCGCGTGGACCGCGATGACGACGATGAAACCGATCGTGCGTTTGTTAGACGCCGGCTTTTCAGTACGATGAACAGGAAGTTCCATGCGCTCACTCGAAATGGGTTAGCGGAATTCAGAAAATCTCGATGGGCGAAAAGCGTCGCGGTTTAACAGGGCATTGCCCACTTTGGCAAGTGCCCCACAGCCACGCAGGCTGGCCCTTTCGGCCACCCTGTAACCCCCCTCATCCATCCCCTTGGTTTATATCCCACGGGAAGCCCGTAACCAACGGCATGTGAAATGTTGTGTCAAGTCACTTATGCCGTGCGTCAGAAAAAGATCGCATCGATGAATAGTTTGCTTCGAGAATTATTCATGCAGCCCTCCGCGCGTATCCTGACGATGACTTGTTTTATCTAGCAAAACTCGATGTATCGATGCACGCGCGCAGCTCGCTGCACTGCGAACCGATATATCGCGCCGTTTTTATCGGCGCGATATCAGACGCGTTAAAGCGCGTCATATTTTAGAAATCTAATAAGGAATTTTATCGCGTTAGGGCGAATCGCGGCGATGTACGCATCTGCGAATGACCAGCGCGGAACGTGAAAGGCTATCTTACATACTGTATGTAACAATGCGGCCAGACACTTACGCCGTATGTAGTAAGAGGTCCCAACCACGTATTGCGCCGCACCCAAAACATTATACCGCGGTGTGGCCGTGAACGCGATGCGGCCGTGATAAAGTGTTGGCGGGTGGATTGAGCGAGGAGGCGTTATCCGTGCTGTCTCAGCCGACTGACCGGCGCGCGGAAGAAGAGCGACGGGCCCTGCATGGTCTCAAGGCCCAACGGAAGCGGTTCACGCTTGCGGCCGCGTTCTTCTCCATCTGCCTCATGTACACGTTCCATCAGACCCCATACGCGCCGGCGATGCCTGTCTTCGGGGTCGCGATCGCAGAAGCCATCGGCTTTTTTCTGCTGCGCGCGCGAGATGCACGCTTTCCGTGCGTGATCGTCCCGATCTGCGCCGCCCTGATTTTCAGCTCCAGCATCATCATCGCGGCGCGACTTGATTCGACATTCGGCGCGCTCCACTTCGCGTTCATGTTCCTGGTTGGCGGCGGCCTCATGTTGTTGATCGCGCCGGGACGGCGCGGCGTCATCCTGTCGCTGATCGTGATGGGCGTCATCGGGATCGCCGGCGCGATTTCTCTCGGCGCCGCGGCAGGCGCATTTGACGTGATCCACACCGCGGGCTCCCTGCTCATCGGTCTTCTCGTGCCATATCTCGTCGCCGGTAGGATTGAGGACGCACACCGCGAGTCCTCGGCGCTGCAAACCGAGCTGGCGCGGCGCGCCACGTCCGATGAGATCACCGGCGTCTCCAACCGCGCGCATATCAACTTGCTTGCTCAAAATGAATTCGCACGCGCGCGCCGTTACGGCGAACCTTATTCCTGCTTCACGATCGAGATCGAAAAGTACGAGCACCTGCTTGCGTCGCACGGACGCGCGGCGGCAACGGCCGTCGTTCAGGTCCTTACCGGCTACTGCGTCGTGGTGATGCGCCACTGCGACAGTTTCGGACGGTTAACGCCAAGCCGCTTCCTCGGCCTACTCCCCGAAACGCCGGCGTTGGGCGCGCGCACCTTGGCTAACCGCATGTGCCGCGATCTTGCGGCACTGGACGTTGCGTTCGGCGGCGAAAAGCTGCACTTCACCGTCGCGATCGGCTGCGCGGAGATGCACGCGGTGGACCAGTGGGCCGGCGACATGTTGCGCCGCGCGGACCAGGGATTGGCCGACGCCCTTGAACGCGGCGGCAATTGCGCCGTTTTTGCAACCGTCCCTATCCACCAACCCGCGAATGAAGGCTCGAACAATGGTGACCCACCGGGGGGCGTGTCGCCGTGAGCGACGTCATGACGTGGACACCGGACGTCTATCTCAACTTCGCGGCCTATCGCGTGCGGCCGGTCGCGGATCTGTTGCCGCGCATCACGCCGCCGGATCAAGGCGTTCTCTACGATCTTGGCTGCGGTCCCGGCAACGTCACAGTGAAGTTAAAGGCGCGTTGGCCGGCACGAACCGTGATCGGCGTGGACTCCTCACCCGAGATGATCGAGACCGCGCACCGCAAACACAGCGAAGAAGGCGTGACCTTCGAGCTTGGGAATATCGCCGCGTGGAACGCTTCGCAGCCTGCGGCGCTGATCTTCACGAACGCGGCCCTCCATTGGGTCCCAAGTCATGAAACGCTCCTTCCGCGTCTCGCGCGCAACCTGATGCCCGGCGGCGTTCTCGCGGTGCAGATGCCGCTCGGCCAACGCGCGCCTTACCACACCTGCATCGATGATATCGCCGCGTCGCCCCGGTGGCGCGACACACTGGCCAAGGCGCATCCCCAGACCACGCCGTTGTCCGCGGGCGAATACGACGAACTGCTCGCCCCGCTTATGGACGACATCGACATTTGGGAAACCGATTATCGCCATGTCCTCACCGGCGAGGACCCCGTCGCCGCGTGGGCGTCGGGTACAACGCTTGTGCCGTACACGAGCCTGCTCGAAAAAACAGAGGCCGCGGCTTTCACCGCGGCCTATGCAACAGCCGTGAGAGAGGCGTATCCGCCTCAGTCGGATGGACGCACTATTTTCACGATGCGCCGGATATTCATCGTCGCGCGGCGGCGCGCTTAAGCAAGGCGCGGCGGCGCGCGTAAGACAGGGCGCGGCGGCGCGCCTGGCCCTTCCTAGAACGTATCGACTTCGCGCAAGCGAATAACGGCGTCGAGCGCTTCGCCGAACGAAAGGTCGGGACGAACCGACATCACCGCGGCGGCGGCGGCGCGGCTCTGTCCCATGTAGTCGCGGCCGGAAGCCCGCGCGCTGGTGACGGTTCTCACAACAATCCCGCGCAAGTCGCGCGCGTTGAAACGGTTGGCGCGGCCCATACGCGGCTCCACCGGCGGAACCGGCACAGCGGTGAACGAGCGACCAAAGCTCTCGGTCGAGACCGATTGCCATCGCTGGCTCCTTTAGAAACAGATGAGGTCCTAAAGAATGAAACGGCGGAAGGCCCCGCAAGTTCCCCGTGAACAAAGAAGTTTTACGGCGACGCCTCAGGATCTATCGGTTCGGGAGGGGCTCCAGCGGCGCGCCATCCTTGCCGCGCGGCGCGACGTTTTTGGCGCGCTCGGCGCAAGCCGCCACGGTGGCCCGTTTTTCGGCCATGGTCATGGTGCGCCAGGCGCCGATCTCCTTGATCGTCCGGAGGCAGCCGATACAAAGCCCGCTCGCCCGGTCCATAGTGCAGACACTCACACATGGCGAGACCACCACGTCTTCATCCGTGGGATCGTCTTCGGCGGGTGGCGGAGGAAGTGTCATACGGCGCGCGCGTGCTATGGTGCGGAATATTTTGAAGGAAGCTCGCTATGGATATATCCGATAACCTGACACAACTCGGCGGACAAGCGGCACTACCGGCCTCGCCGGATGTCGCGGTGCTTGAAACCGTCCCAAACCCGCATGCCGGAACGGACTATCTGATCCGTTTTACCTGCCCCGAGTTCACCTCGCTATGCCCCGTGACCGGCCAACCCGACTTCGCCCATATCGTCATCGATTATGTGGCCGACGAGACCATCGTCGAATCGAAATCGCTGAAGCTGTTCCTCGGCTCCTTCCGCAATCATGGCTCGTTCCACGAGGACTGCACACTCACCATCGCCAAGAGGATCGTGGAAGCGACATCGCCGAAATGGCTACGCATCGGCGGCTACTGGTACCCGCGCGGCGGCATCCCGATTGATGTGTTCTGGCAAACCGGCGCCCCACCGCAAGGACTGTGGGTGCCCGACCAGGGCGTCCCGACGTATCGCGGCCGCGGCTGAAACATTTCGCGCAGGGTGCTTGCCACAAACAAACACGGCGCGTGCCGCAACGAAAAAGGGGCGCGGTATCCCGCGCCCCTTTTTAACTCCCGGTCAGCCGATGTCAGCGACCTGGAGCCCTCCCCCCTCGTGTTCAGCGCGACGCCGGAGTAGCCGCCGCGACGGGGGAAACCATTACCTACCGATTACAATCGAGCAAGCGCGACCTTAAAAGCACTGTAATTTTTTTTGGTTGACGCGACATTTTTGCACTAGTCGCGCAATCGTGCGGTTGCACCGCATTCCAACCCTCGCGCGACTAAACGTCCGCCTTTCCCTTGAAAGATAGCGACGCCGAGTTGATGCAATAGCGCTCGCCGGTCGGCGCAGGACCATCGGGGAATACGTGGCCGAGATGTCCGCCACAATTGGCGCAGGTGATCTCGACACGCACCATGCCATGGCTCGTGTCGCGGTGATGATCCAGCGCCGCAGCCGAGGCGGGCGCGTAAAAGCTGGGCCAGCCCGATCCCGAATTAAACTTCGTTGCCGAGTCAAACAGTGCCGTGCCGCAGCCGGCGCACACGAAAGTGCCCTCGTCCTTGAAGTCGTTATAAGAACCTGTGAACGGACGCTCCGTGCCCTTCTGACGCAGAACGCGAAACTGTTCGGGCGTCAACTCGGCGCGCCACTGGTCTTCGGATTTCGAAATCTTGGCCATCTAGATCCTCCATGTCCTACTTCTGAAGGGTGTCGACGAGCTCACGAAGCTGGGTACGCGCACGCAAGAGATAGAAACCAAGCGTGGCGAGATGCGATGGCGACAAGGTGCTGTCTTGCGCGCCATTGATGACGATTAAAGGATCCATTGCGGCGCCCGTGCGCATCGACGTCAGCATTTCGGTCCAAATCTCGCCGGCGCGCCGATCCTCGATCACGGTCGAGAAGTCTTGGCCGACGGCATTGAGGATAACGGCATAGCCGTACATCTTGCCCTTAACATTGAAGAACACGTCATCGGCCTCGGAATCAAAGTGGCCGCCCGCCGCGCCCACACGCGCCTCGATGATCGCGCTGGCGGACCCAAGGTCCGACGCGATGCGATCCAACAGGACGATGAGATTGTCCGCGCGCCGTTCATAGGTCGCCTTACCCGCGGCGAGGTCGCGGTTGTAGAGCATCAAGGCATCGACGCCCCGCTTGTACTGCGTTTCCGCTTTCGCATCCGGCCAGATATTGCCCTGCCCCCAGTACCAAATCCGGCCATCGTATTTGAGCAGTCCCGCAGCGCGGTCGACATTCTCATCGATGGCGCTGGAGCCGCGCACACGCCCCAGATGATCACCGAGCTCGAGGGCAAAGCGCGAAACGGCATACATGACGCCGAGCTGATAGTTGGGGGTGTTGTCGAGCGGCGCGGACGGATGCCAGAACGGCTTATTGGCGATCCAGCGGTCGGCCTCGCGCATGGTGATGGTCGCTACGATCGCCACCGCCTGGCTTCCGCCGGCCACGCTGTATTGCGGCGCCGGCGCCACGTCGAGATTGTCGTCGATCTCGTTGAAGACGAGCATGCCGAGCGGATAATAGACGATGAAAATGAACAGGAACGTCGCGACGATCCACGGCGCCGCCCGCGTGAATGTCGTCTGAAGGTCCACGTTCGAAGCCGACGCCCACAACGACTTCAGACGGTCGAAAAAATGACGAACAGGTTCGGACATGGACTCTGCTTATACTCGGACTGGGCGCACCGGCCTTTGGTGCCGGCCAAGATGGAGTTTACCGGATGACGGGTCAATGGCGGGAAAAGACCGCCGGACGGGGGCGCGATGCTCGCGCTTAGCCTGCCTGCGCTCCTGCTCGGCCTCGGATGCGGCGTTCTTTATTCCGCGGCCGACATGTTCCGCAAGGCGGCGCCCGCGTCCTGTCCGTCCGAGACGATCCTCTTTTACTATATCGGCGGCCAGATCCCGGTGCTTGCGGCATGGGTGCTGTGGACGGGTGAGCGCGATATCGCGCCCGGCTACGTTCTGCCCGGCGTCGTGGACGTTGCCTTCGGTCTCGGGGCGAACCTTCTTTTCATTGTCGCCATCCGCCGCTCGCCGTTGAGCCTGATGGTGCCGCTTCTCGCCCTCGTGCCGGTCGTGGCTTTGCTTTTCGGCGGTTTGACACTCGGTGAATGGCCGACACCGGCGCAGGATGCAGGTCTTTTGCTGATCGCGGCCGGCCTCTTCACTTTGTTCCAACCGCCCTCCGCCAAACCGGGGATTGGCGCGGCGTGGCAGATGCTACGCGCCGAAAAAGGGACGGCCCCCATGCTGGCGGTCGTGCTTTTGTGGTCGGCGACACCTGCGATCGACAAAATCTGCCTTGGGTACACCTCGCCGGGAATGCACAGCCTGATCCAGGTCGCCGCGATCTGGGCACTCCTTTTGGTATGGGTGCTCTGGCGCCGCCCAGCTTTTTTGAGACCGCCGCCCGGCGCAATAGCGCCGGTCAGCGGCTCGGCCGTCGCAGGCGCGCTTGGCTACATCGTCCAGCTCATCGCCTATTCCATGGCGATGGTGGCGCTCATCGAGGTCCTCAAGCGAACGGTGGGACTGTTGGGATCGCTGATCCTGGGCCGTACGCAATTCCGCGAACCGCTGACGGTCGCCAAAGTCGCGGGAATCACCGTCATCGCGGCGGGGTTGCCGCTGGTGATGATCGGTTAGACCGCCGTTTCGGGGAACTTCACGACGACGAGGGTGACATCGTCGTTCTGCACGATACCGCCGGAGAACGCGGTCAGCGCATCGACGACGGCATCGCAGATTTGGGCCGCGGGAAGGTGCGAGTTCGCGCGGATCACATCCATCAGGCCCTCTTTTCCAAAGGCGTCCCCCGCCGGGTTGCGCGTTTCCCAAATGCCGTCCGTGCCTAAGATCAGCATACCGCCCGCCGGCCAATCGCTGCGGTCGTTCTCATGGAACAACCAGTCTGGGTTTACGCCAAGTGGAATGTCCTGAGCCGCGAGCTCTTCAAATTCCCGCGTTGCGCGGTCGAAGAATAACAACGGGCCGTGTCCCGCGCTGATCCACCGCAGGCGGCGTGTCTCCGGCTCCAGCACGAGATACACGAGGGTCACGAAACGGCCTGCCGCGGAATCGGCCGCGACGTGGCGGTTCACGGCGCGCATGACGGGCTGAAGCGCCGTATCCTCCTTGGCGAAACTACGTAGCAGCGCGCGCACCGAGGTCATCGTCAGGGCCGCGACGATGCCGTGGCCCGACACATCTCCCACGACCAGCCCCAGCCGCTCGCGGCCGCCGTCGCCGCGCAAAGGGATGAAGTCGTAGTAATCGCCGCCGACGGCATCGTGATAGACACTGCGCCCGGCAATGTCGAAACCGGCGATGCGCGGCGCGGCCTCGGGCAACAGTTTTTGTTGTACTTCGCGCGCCAGAGTGAGCGATTCCTTCACCTGAATATGGCTACGCAGTTCCGGCACCATCGCATTGAAAACCATCGCGAGGTCGCCCACTTCATCGCGACTGCCGACGTCGGCCCGGGCCTCGAGGTTCCCGCGCGCCAGTCCTTCGGCCGTCGCCGCGAGTTCACGCAAGGGGCCTGTGATGGTGCGGGCCGCAAGCGCCGCAAGGCCCGCGATCATGACGACAAGCGCGATGGAGGCGATGCCCGCGAGCCGGACCTCGTCGAGCACGGCTTGCCGCACATTGTCCTGCGCCTTTTCCGCCACGACCTCGATGTCATCGACCGGCACGATGTAGAGGAGCGTCGAGCCGAGATTCTCGAGCCCTCCATAAACCCACAGCGCTTCGCGGCCACGGTGAACCCCGCGCTGAATGCCGTCGCGTCCAACCGCCAGATCGGCGGTAATGCGTCCGATGATGCTTTTGTCAGCCTCAAGCGCCGGGGTTTCAGGGCGCGCGTCCCAGGCGATCCCGGTATCGCGATACAGACTGGAGGCGATCACCCGCAGGGACGGCGTGCCTGCGCTCTTGCCTTGGACATAGGCGTGTCCTTCAGCGTCGATCAGCTGCACGATGTAACTTTCCGCACCGGACCCGAGACGCGCCCTCGCGTGCGCGGAGTCGAGGAAAGACAGGACATCGACGTCGATGGCCGCCACGCCGGCAAAGGCATTCTCGTCGCCGCGGATCGGCATGGTCGCAGTCAGCAGGAGACGCCGCGTGGAAGCATCCAGCAGCGGTGGATTCCAGACGACGTCCTCGGCGTTACGCGTATTTGCGTACCATTCACGCTGGCGCGGATCATAGGCGGGTGGATACCCCCCGTGTCCCGGGAAAGACGTATGCACGCCGTCTTCGAGGGTGATGTACTGCCAATAGAAGAGCCCCGGATTGTCACGCTCCAGACGCCGATAGAGATCGTCCATCCCTGCCAAGCGGCGCATCAACGGCCGCACGGCGCCAGGTTCAACCCCGGGCGGTATCAGGAAGGACTGATGCGCGCGTGAAATCGGGATGGCCTGCAACTCGCCCGTGGCGGAGGCGATCGCATGATCTATCGCGAGCTCCGCGCCGGGCGGCCACGTCTTCGAGGAATCAAAATCCGTATGGAAATAGAGCGGGATGTCACCCACGGGCGGCGCGCCGGCCAAACGGTTCTCGACCTCGCGCGCCAGGAGACGCAAGGCGAGTTCGACTTGACGCCGCTGCGCCTCCATCAAGTCCGAGGAGGTCGCGACCGCCTGCAGCAACTGCGTCTGCATTTCGCTGACCGCGGCGGTCTTACCAGCGCCGGCAATCGCCCGCCCCAGGCTCTGCATCGCCTGCTCGCTGCGCCACGACAAAGCCGCCAGCGGAATAAGGCCGATGACCAGAAGCAGGATAAAGAGCTTCGCCTGAATACGCATAGAAGCCGTATAGCGCGGGACGAGGCTTTATGCAGCCCTATTGCGCGGCTTTCTTGAGCATGTCGTCGATCAAGAAGCCCTGGAACAGGTTGATTCCCATCCGGGCGCCGACTTCAAGGGCGCGCTCGTTGTCGACGCGGATCAGGACCGGCAGCACGTTACAGTCGATGAGGTATTTCACCGCGCGCTCGCGTTCCTTGAGGACATCCTCGGCGCCGTTGCGCCAGTGGATCTTCGCGATACTCGCGCCGATATAGTCGAGATCCACCAGACCGACGGTCTGCGGGAATATCTGGTCGACCGCGATGGTGGCGCCCTTCGATTTAATGAGGCCGCGCGCGACCTGGAACTCGTCGAAGTTCTCGACGATGTTGGACTGGCGGAATTCGAACACCACATCCTTGAGGACCGCTTCGGGCATGCGCTCGATGAAGTTCTCGAACTGCTCGGTGAAAACACTTTCAACGTTGAGGTTGACCGAGCAGCGCCCACCCTTCGTATGCATCGCCTCGAAAGCCTGCAGAAGGATCTGGTCGAGCACGAGCGTGAATTCATTGAATAAGCGCCCGGAACCACGCATTTCGACGTCGACGAACAGTGGTTTGCGCAGCAGGTCCATGCTGATGAAATACTCGGTCAGCACCCGTTCGGTCGGCCGGCCGGGCACATGCATGCAGATATCCTGATCGCGCACGAACGCCTTGATGAATTTCTCCGTGCCGAACTTCTCATACGCCTTCATCACGTTTTTGATATCGTTCGTGGTGAGCGGACGAAGCTGTTTGTTACCTTCGTCCGGCTCGGCGGTGTTACGCTGGGCGACCTCGGCGTATTTGGCGACGCGGTCCGCCGCAGAACGGTAGTTGTTGACGAGATCATACGAAAGCACGAGGCGGCTTTGGTCGATGCTGCCGAAGCTGCCCGGGAAGTTCCGTTCGATCGTCCGCAACATCTCGACCTTGAGATCGCGGACCAGGCCGATGAGCGCGGTTTCGGTGACCTTGGCGAGGATCCCGAAATCCGACGCGGAAACCTGATAGGTATGCCCGTGACGCTTGGCGCCGATTGCCGCCATGCCTTCGCCGATCTGCGCGACCAGCGCGGGCGTGCGCTTGGTCTCCGGGAGCGCCGCCGCGACACTTACTATTACGAGATTTACTCCCGCCTCGGGCGCCTGACGCCACTGGCCCATATCTTGAACGAGGGCGCGCAAATCCTTCAGGCGCACACCGCCTGCTCCACCGTCGGCCGCTGCTGGCGTGGACGCTATGTCAGACATCCCATCCCTGTCCTGACCGAAGGCCGCAGCTCGGTAACCACTTCATAAAACCGACAAAAGTCATAGAGGCCCTCGTTTCGGCCAAGCTATCCCGTAAGCCCGTACTGGTCAATTAAAGCCATGATAAAGTTGGACTTTCCAAGCCTTACAGCCAATATGGCCCCATCCCTTACCCCAACCGCGCGTTTCTTCCTTTGACCGAGGACAAAAGCGGGCGGAATGTGTTGAAGAAAAAAGATAAACCGGAAATTGGGGTTCCCGGCGGGCCGGGAGTAAAGGACAATGGGGGATAAAAGCCCCGGGGAGGTCGGTATGAGCCTGGATGATCTGGTCGGCGAGATGTCGGCGCAAGCCGATAAGCTCAAAGAGTTGAATCACGCCGTCCTTTTCGACTTGGGAGATGAGGGGAAAATCCTGCTCGATACCACCGGCGGCGAGGTCAAGATCACGCCGAATCCGGACAGCGACGAGGCCGAGACGACGTTGGTGCTTTCGAGCGACAACCTTGTGAAGCTCGTGAACGGCGATCTGAATCCGATGGTCGCCTTTACCCTTGGGAAGCTGAAGGTGTTCGGCTCCAAGGGCATCGCGCTAAAACTTTCCAGCCTCCTCGACAAGTAGGGCCGGGACCGCCGTATGAACGCAGACGGTTCATCGCAAGGGGCGAGTCATCCATGGCTGAAGAGCTATCCCACCTTCGCGCCCTGGGACATGCCGCTGCCCGCTGCACCGGTCTTCAATATCCTGCACGATGCGGCGGCGAAGTTCGCCAATCGTCCAGCCATGGACTTCTTCGGTAAACATTGGACTTACGCGGAAACCGCCGCGCTGGCGGCACAGGCCGCGAAAGGATTCCAGAAGCTCGGGGTAACCAAGGGCACGCGCGTGGGCCTTTTGCTCCCCAACACCCCTTATTACATCGCGGCCTATTTCGGCGTGCTGATGGCGGGCGGCATCGTGGTCAACATGAATCCGCTGTACGCCGTACGCGAGCTGGAAGTCATGGTGAAAGATTCCGGCGCGGAGATCCTGGTGACCATGGATCTGACCGCGATGTACCCCAAGGCGCGCACGCTGCTCAACAACACCAACATCCGTAAGTTGGTCGTGTGTTCGATGACGGAAGCGCTGCCGCTGGGCACAGCCGTTCTGTTCAACCTTTTCCGCCGCTCGACCGTGGCGAATGTCGAGGAAGACGATCGCCAAGTTTGGTGGGAAGAGCTCGTCGACAACGACGGCACGCATGAACGGGTGCCCATCGATCCCAAGGAAGATGTCGCGGTGCTTCAGTACACCGGCGGCACGACAGGACTTCCCAAAGGCGCGATGCTCACCCACGCCAACATCACCGCCAACGCCCGCATGGTGTCGCGTTGGCACGGCAGCCCTGTCTATGGGCATGAGAAATTTCTGGCGGCCCTGCCCTTCTTCCATGTTTTCGCCATGACGGTCGCGTTGCTTTGCGCCATGGATCTTGGCGCCGAAATCATCATGATGCCGCGATTTGAGCTTAAGGACGCGCTCAAGAAGATCGACAAGAAGAAGCCGACCGTATTTCCCGCTGTGCCGACCATCTTCACGGCGATCAACACCTCACCCCTGTCCAAGAACTACGATCTGACATCGCTGAAGCTGTGTATCTCCGGCGGCGCGCCCCTGCCGGTTGAAGTAAAGCACGAGTTCGAAGAAAGCAGCGGCTGCGTGGTGGTCGAAGGCTACGGCCTTTCCGAGACCTCGCCCGTGGTCTGCACCAACCCCACGCACGGGATCAACAAGGCCGGCTCGGTGGGATTGCCGATGCCGAATACGATCATCGAGATCCGCGCCCTCGACGACGATCGCGTGCTCGGTATCGGCGAGAAAGGCGAGATTTGCGTCCGTGGCCCGCAGGTCATGAAGGGCTATTGGAATCGCCCCGACGACACCGCCGCCGTCATGAAGAACGGCGCGTTCCATACGGGCGATGTCGGTTACATCGACGAGGACGGCTACGTCTTCATCGTCGACCGCATCAAGGACATGATCAACGCGTCGGGCTACAAGATTTACCCGCGCATGGTCGAGGAAGCCATTCACCTGCATCCGGCGGTCGAGGAAGTCACGGTGATTGGCGTGGCAGATCCCTACCGCGGCCAGGCGCCGAAAGCCTTTATCAAGGTGCGCGACGGCATGACGCTGAGCGAAACCGAAATTCGCGAGTTCCTGAAAGAGAAGCTCTCGAAGATCGAACAGCCAGCCCAATATGAATTCAGAGATGTTCTGCCGAAAACACTCATCGGCAAGCTTTCAAAAAAGGAATTGAAACAGGAAGAGGCCGCCAAGTCCGGCGACTGAACCCGTTCACGCAAAGACATAGGCAAAGGGAACAAAGCCATGACCAACGTCGTCATCTGCGGTTACGCCCGCTCACCCTTCACGCTCGCCAACAAAGGCGCGCTCAAGAAGACGCGCCCCGACGATCTGGCGGCCGCCGTCATCAAGAGCCTCGTGGAACGCACGAAGGTGAACCCTGCCGATATCGAGGACATCGCCCTGGGCTGCGCGTTCCCCGAGGGCGAGCAAGGTATGAACATGGGCCGCATCGTCGGCTTCCTGGCCGGACTTCCCAACAGCGTCGCGGGCGATACCGTGAACCGCTTCTGCGGGTCGTCCATGCAGACCATCCATCAAGCGGCCGGTTCGATCATGATGGGCGCGGGCGACGCCTTCATCGCCGCCGGTGTCGAAAGCATGAGCCGTGTCCCCATGGGCGGTTACAATTTCATGCCGAACCCGATCCTGGTCGACGCCGGTCACGCCGCTTACATCGGCATGGGTGAAACCGCCGAGAACCTGGCGCAGAAGTACCAGATCCCGCGCGCCAAGCAGGAAGCCTTCGCGATGGAAAGCCACCAGCGCGCCGCCAAAGCCCAGGCCGCCGGCAAGTTCAAGGATGAGATCGTTCCCGTAAAAGGCGAAGGCGGCATGGTCGATACCGACGGCTGCATCCGCCCCGATACGAACCTCGAAGCCCTCGCGGGTTTGAAGCCGGCGTTCAAAGAAACCGGCTCGGTCACGGCCGGCACGTCCTCACCCCTCACCGACGGCGCCTCGGCCGTGCTGGTGTGCAGCGAACAATACGCCGCGAAGAACAATCTGAAGCCGCTCGCGCGCATCAAGTCGATCGCCGTGGCGGGCTGTGCGCCGGAAATCATGGGCATCGGCCCGGTCCCGGCTGTGCAGAAGGCCCTGCTGCGCGCCGGCCTCAAGATCGGCGACATCGACCTCATCGAACTCAACGAAGCTTTCGCCGCGCAAGCGATGTCGGTGATGCAGGAGCTCGGGCTTGACCCGGCGAAAACCAACATCGACGGCGGCGCGCTCGCCATGGGTCATCCGCTTGGCGCCTCGGGCGGCCGCATCACCGGCAAGGCCGCCGCGCTCCTTCAGCGCGAGAAGAAGAAATACGCCCTCGCCAGCATGTGCATCGGCGGCGGGCAAGGTATCGCCACTGTCCTCGAAGCCCTTTAAGGGAGTTTCGGCCCATGGCTGAGATCAAAAAAGCCGCCGTCATCGGCGCGGGTGTGATGGGCGCAGGCATCGCCGCCCACATCACGAATGCGGGCGTGCCCGTCGTACTCCTCGATATCGTTCCGAAGGATGGCGCCAACCGGAATGCTATTGCGGAAGGTGCCGTCGCGAAGCTCCAGAAGGCGGACCCGGCGCCGTTCATGTCCAAGCGGAACGCGAACCTGATCACGACGGGGAACCTCGAGGACAATCTCGATCTGCTCGCCGATTGCGATTGGATCGTCGAAGCGGTCATCGAGCGCCTCGACATCAAGCAAGACCTGTACAAGAAGGTCGAGAAGCACCGGAAGAAGGGCTCGGTGGTGTCATCCAACACCTCGACGATCCCGCTGAAGGAGCTGACCGCCGGAATGCCTGAGAGCATGATCCCGGATTTCATGATCACCCACTTCTTCAATCCACCGCGCTACATGCGCCTCCTGGAAATCGTGGGCGGCCCGAAGACGCGTAAAGACGCGCTCCAGATGGTGCGCGACTTCGGCGACATTCGCCTGGGTAAGGGCGTCGTCATCGCGAAAGACACCCCGGGATTCATCGGCAACCGCATCGGCATCTATTGGATGCAGAATGCGGTGGTCGAAGCGTTGAACCTCGGCCTTTCCATCGACGAAGCCGACGCCGTGGGCTCGCGCCCGTTTGGGATCCCGAAGACCGGCGTGTTCGGCCTTCTGGACCTGATCGGTATCGACCTGATGCCGCACCTCACGAAGTCCATGCTCTCGTTGTTGCCCAAGACCGATCCGTATGTCGCCATCTCCGGTGAAGTTCCGGTGGTGACGACGATGCTGAAGAACGGCTGGATCGGCCGCAAAGGCCCGGGCGGCTTCTATCGTCTGCGCAAGGACGGCGCGGCCAAGATCAAGGAAAGCATCAACCTCAAGACCGGCGAATATGGGCCGAGCGTGAAATCGAGCCTCGAAAGCGTCGATGCCGGCAAAAAAGACGGGCTCAAAGGCGTCGTCGAACATACCGACAAGGGCGGCCAATATGCTTGGAAACTCGCAAGCAAGGGCCTTACCTATACCGCCGCGCTTGTGCCCGAAATCGCCGACATCATCGTCGATGTCGATGAAGCGATGAAGGACGGCTACGGCTGGAAGACCGGACCGTTCGAACTCATCGACCAACTGGGGGCAAAGTGGTTCGCCGACAAGCTGGCCGCGGAGAAGATGACCGTGCCGCCGCTCCTGAAGCTCGCCGCGGAAAAAGGCGGCTTCTACAAAATCGACGGCAAGTCCCTCAAATATCTGACGGTCGACGGCGACTACAAAGAGGTCGTCCGCGCGCCGGGCGTTCTGCGCCTTTCGGACGTCAAACGTGGCGCGACGCCGATCATCAAGAATCCTTCCGCGAAAGTGTGGGACCTCGGCGACGGCGTGGCGTGCTTCGAATTCACCTCGCGCGCCAACAGCCTCGATCCCATGACGATGCAGGGCTACAAGGACGTTCTGAAACTGTTCAAGAACGATAAGAAGTGGAAAGGCCTCGTGATCCACAACGAGGGCCCGAACTTCTCCGTCGGCGCCAACATCGGGCTCATGCTGTTTGCGGCCAACATCGCCATCTACAGCGAAATCGAAACCCAGATCGAAGACGGTCAAAAGACCTACATGCAGCTGAAGCACGCTCCCTTCCCGGTGGTCACCGCGCCGCTCGGCATGGCGCTTGGCGGCGGCTGTGAAATTCTTCTGCACAGCGCCGCTATCCAGGCGTACGCGGAGACGTACACCGGCCTCGTGGAAGTCGGCGTCGGCGTGATCCCGGCTTGGGGTGGCTGTAAAGAGATGCTGCTGCGCTTCAAGAAGGATCCCAAGCTGCCGAAAGGCCCGATCCCGGCCGTCGCAAAGGCGTTTGAAATGATCGGCACCGCGCAGGTAGCGAAATCGGCCTTCGAAGCCAAGGAAATGGGCATCCTGCGCAAGGACGACGGCATCAGCATGAACCGCGACCGTCTCCTGGCCGATGCGAAAGCGAAAGTCCTGAAACTCGCCGAGAACTACACGCCGCCGAAGGAAGAGACGATCTCGCTTCCGGGCGCGGGCGGCGTCGCGGCGCTCAAGGTCGCGCTGCAGGGCCTCACGCTGCAAGGCAAGGTCACGCCACACGACCAGACCGTGTCGCTGGCTCTGGCGAACGTGCTGACAGGCGGCAATACGGACTTCAAGGACGAGCTCACCGAGAAGGATATACTCAAGCTTGAGCGCAACGCCTTCCTGGAACTCGCGAAGAACCCCAACACGCTCGCGCGCATGGAACACATGCTCGATACGGGCAAGCCCTTGCGTAACTAACTTGTTGTCGCGCCCCGGTTTGACCGGGGCATCCATGCTCCATCCGCACGGAATGGGAGATGGATCGCCCGGTTAAACCGGGCGATGACGGATAGAGAAGACGAAAGAATAAATGACCACGCGCCGTAACGTTCTTATGTATCTCCCGCTCGCCGCGCTCGTCGCCGCGTTGCCGGTGCACGCCGCTCCGCGTCCTGGGGAAGATGACGCTTTTTTCGAGAAATACAAAGCGCCGGAGGGCTCTTCGTTCTTCATCTCAAACACGCCGAAGAGCGAGAAAGGCGACCGCATGGTCGTGCGCGGCGTCGTCATGGACAAGAGCAAGAAGCCGATCCCGAATGCATCGGTTTACATTTATCACACCGACGCGGACGGCCGTTACAACAACACCGAACCACGCCCCGGCTTCGGCGGCGAAAGCCCGCGCCTATTCGCCTACATGCGCAGCGATGCGGTCGGGCGTTACGTGTACGGCGGCGTGCGTCCGGCGGCCTATCCGGGCCTGACCTTGCCCGCGCATGTCCATTTCGTTGTGCAAGCCGAGGGCTTTCAGCCGCGCGTCTTCGAGTTCTGGTTCGAAGGCGATCCCATGATCAAGGAAGACCAGCTCGCCGGACAGGCGAAGGATCCGGACAGGTTCCTGATCCGCGCCGCGGTGAGAGATTCAAACCGTGTTTGGCAGATTACCAACGACATCGTCTTGGAACGGAAGTGAGGAGATAGACCATGGCCGTCTACACCGCCCCCTTGCGCGACATGAAGTTCGTGTACCGCGAACTGTTCAATGGCGACGACTTGCAAAAGCTTCCGGGTTACGGCGACTTCAGCCCCGATGTGGTGGACGCCGTGCTCGAAGAAGCGGCGAAGATCTCGCAGGAGGTTCTGTTCCCGATCAATCGTTCGGGTGACGAGGAAGGCTGCACCTTCGAAAACGGCGTGGTCCGCACGCCGAAGGGCTTCAAGGACGCCTACGATCAGTTCACCGCGGGCGGCTGGACCGGCCTCGGCGCTCACCAGGAATACGGCGGCCAGGGCGCTCCGAAAGCGCTGAACATGCTGGTCGAGGAGATGATCTGTTCGGCCAACATGTCGTTTGGCATGTACCCTGGCCTGACCCACGGCGCCTACAACGCCCTCAAGCTTTACGGCACGGAAGACCAGAAGCAGCTCTATCTGCCGAAGTTCGCGGACGGCTCATGGAGCGGCACCATGTGCCTCACCGAGCCGCAGTGCGGCACGGATCTCGGCCTTGTGCGCACGAAGGCCGACCCGCAAGCCGACGGCAGCTACAACCTCACCGGCACCAAGATTTTCATCTCCGCCGGCGAACATGACCTGACGCAGAACATCGTGCACCTGGTGCTCGCGCGCCTTCCCGACGCACCGCCGGGCATCAAGGGCATCAGTCTTTTCATCTGCCCGAAGTTCCTGCCCAAGGCCGATGGCAGCGTGGGCCCGCGCAACGGCGCGTCCTGCGGCTCCATCGAGCACAAGATGGGCATCAAGGCGTCGGCCACTTGCGTCATCAACTTCGACAACGCCAAAGGCTGGCTCGTGGGCGAGAAGCACAAGGGCATGCGCGCCATGTTCGCCATGATGAATACGGCCCGCCTCGGTGTAGGCGTGCAGGGCCTGGGCCTGTCGGAAGCCGCCTATCAGGGCGGCCTGCTTTATGCTCGTGAGCGTCTGCAAGGCCGCGCGCTCAAGGGCGCGAAGTTCCCGGAAAAGCCGGCTGACCCGCTGATCGTGCATCCGGACGTGCGCAAGAACCTTCTCACCATGAAGGCCCTGACCGAGGGTATGCGCGCGCTCGTGATGTGGGTGTCCACCAGCCAGGACCTGGCGGAAAAAGCCGCGACCGAGGAAGAACGTACGCGGCACGACGACCTGATCCAGTTCCTGACGCCGGTGGTCAAAGCCTTCGGTACCGATATCGGTTTCGACAACGCCAACATCGGCGTGCAGATCTATGGCGGGCACGGCTATATCCGTGAGCACGGCATGGAGCAGTATGTGCGCGATGCGCGCATCACGCAGATCTACGAAGGCACGAACGGCATCCAGGCCCTGGACCTCGTTGGCCGCAAGATGACCGCGCACTACGGCCGTTACATGCGTGCCTTCTTCCATCCCGTGCAGGCCTTCATCGAAGAGAACGCCGCGGATCCGAAAATGGAAGAGATCGTGCTGAACCTCGCCAAGGCTTTCGGCCGCCTGCAACAGGCTGTCGGCGCGGTGGCGCAAAAGGGCCTCAGCAATCCCAACGAAGCCGGCGCGGCATCGAGCGACCTTCTGAAACTGCTCAGTTATGTCTCGGTCGGCTACATGTGGGCGAAGATGGCGAAGCTCGCCTTCAGCAAGGAAGGCGACGACCCCACGGGTTTCTACAAGGGCAAGATCAAGACGGCGCGGTTCTATATGACGAAGCTTTTGCCTCAGACCGGCGCGCTTCTGTCGACGATTCTCGCCGGCGGCGAGACCATCATGGACCTCGAGGACGAGCTGTTCAGCGCGGCGGTGGCGGCTTAGCACCACCGGCGGCCGGGCGCGGCGCATGAACCTGATCTGGCGCATGATCTGGATGTTCATCGCCGCGCGATTCGGCGCGCGGGCGGATGTCATGGGCGAGCACAAGCTCGCCTTCCGGTGCCTGCCCACCGATCTCGATATCTTCATGCATATGACGAACTCGCGTTATTCGAGCTTCGGCGATTTGTCGCGGGTCAGCTTCATGATCCGGAACGGCGCTTTTAGCCGCCTGCGCGCGGCGGGCTATTTCCCTGTGCTCGGATCATCGACCTTCCGTTTTCGCCGGCCCATCTGGCTGTTCGAGAAATTCACGGTCTCCACCAGCGTCCTCACCTGGGACGACAAGTATCTCTACCTGCTCCACAAATTCGAGACCGCCAAGGATATGCCGGCCATCGCCGTGGTGAAGGCCGCCTTCATCAGCAAGAAGGGCGGCCGCGCGTCGATGGAGGAAGTCTTGACGCTGATGGCTTACACGGGCTCGAAGCCCGAAAGCCCGATCGCGAAGGAAGTTTCCGATTTGGATTTGGTGTTGAAAGCTTAACTCGAGGGGGAGTCTTCTGACATGAACCGCACACTTCGTTTCTACGCACTCGTGATCGCTGTTGCCTTCGCCGTCCCCGCCGCCGCTCAGGACGCCGGCAAGGCGGCACGCGCGGCCGCCAACAAAGAACTCTTTGAAGCGTCGGGAAAGCCCGCGGCCAAGGCTCCCGCCATCGCCATCCCCGCGACCAGCTACAAGGTGCTGAAAACCGGCCCCGCCAGCGGCGCGCATCCCTCGCGCTCCAGCGCCATCAAAGTGCGCTATGAAGGCAGCTATCTCGACGGCGAGATCTTCGACACCTCCTATGGCAAAGAGGCGGACAACGCGACCATCTATCCGCTCCGCGCGCTGATTCCGGGATTCGTATCGGCCGTGATGATGATGAAGCCCGGCGACGAATGGCTGGTTTATGTGCCATCCCAGATGGCTTACGGCGCCGTCGGCCATCCCCTCGCGACCAAGGATATCTTCTTCAAGATCGAATTGGTCGATCACGCGGAAATGCCGCCGCCGCCGTCACCCATCATGAAGTTGCTGCCGGGCCGCGACAAGCGATAGGCCATTTTCCGGGCACGCGGGCGTATCAGCTCGCGTGCCCGTATATACACACCGCATCCAATTTTCCGCGACTCCCGGTCCCGGCACAGCCTCTCCACATGAACGCGGCGAGGTGGTGAGGCGCGCGCGCATACGCCCACGATTTATCCGAAGGCGCCCCATAAGGAACTTCACCGGGGGCTGTCGCGCCGGGAGGCGCGAGCGCAAATCGGGCTCCGGCTTCGAGGGAAACCGGAGCCCGATCTGTTATCGGCGTCAGGTCGTCCGGCCATCGCCGGCGCCAGACCGACCTGTCCGCTTATGCGAGATCGAAACGATCCAACATCATCACCTTGGTCCATGCGGCGACGAAGTCGCGCACGAACTTCTCCTTGGCGTCGTTCTGGGCATAGACCTCGCTGAGCGCACGCAGTTGCGAGTTGGAGCCGAAGATCAGATCGACACGCGTCGCCGTCCACTTCGCGGCACCCGACTTGCGATCGCGGCCTTCGAAGACTTCGGCGCGGTCGTTCAGCGGACGCCAGGTCGTGCCGATGTCCAGAAGGTTGACGAAGAAGTCGTTCGTCAGTTGGCCCGGGCGGTTGGTGAACACGCCGTGCTTGGCGCCGTCCGTGTTGGCGCCGAGCACACGCAGGCCTCCGACGAGGACGGTCATCTCAGGCGCGCTCAAGGTCAGCAGTTGCGCCTTATCGAGAAGCAGTTCTTCCGCCGGCACCGTGTAAGCCTTGGTCTGGAAGTTCCGGAAGCCGTCGGCCTGCGGTTCCATGACCTTGAAGGCTTCGAGGTCGGTCTGCTGCTGCGTGGCATCGACGCGGCCCGGCGTAAAAGGCACCGTGACCGTATGACCCGCGGCCTTCGCAGCCTGTTCGACCGCGGCGCACCCGCCGAGGACGATCAGATCCGCGAGCGAGACTTTCTTGGCGCCGCCTTTATTGAACTCCGCCTGGAGGCCTTCCAGCTTGGCGAGCGTCTTGGCGAGTTGCGCCGGCTGGTTGGCTTCCCAGTCCTTCTGCGGTGCAAGACGCACGCGCGCGCCGTTGGCGCCGCCGCGTTTGTCCGACCCGCGGAACGATGACGCGGACGCCCACGCCGCCGAGACGAGTTCGGTCACCGACAGGCCGCTGGCGAGAATCTTCGCCTTGAGGTTCGCGGCGTCCTTTGCGTCGATCAACGGATGATCGACGGCCGGCAACGGATCCTGCCATACCAAGTCTTCCTTGGGCACTTCAGGGCCGAGGTAGCGGATCTTCGGACCCATGTCGCGATGAGTCAGCTTGAACCACGCGCGGGCAAAGGCGTCGGAGAAAGCGGCCGGGTCTTTGTGGAAACGGCGCGAAATCTTCTCGTACACCGGATCGAAGCGCAGCGAGAGGTCCGCCGTGGTCATCATCGGCGGGAACTTCTTCGACGGGTCATGGGCGTCCGGGATCATGTGCTCGGGACGGACATTCTTGGCCACCCACTGGTGAGCGCCGGCCGGGCTCTTGGTCAGCTCCCACTCGTAGGTGAACAGCATGTCGAAGTAGCCGTTGTCCCACTTGGTGGGGTTCGGCTTCCACGCACCTTCGATGCCGCTGGTGGTCGTATGCACGCCCTTGCCTGTTCCGAAGCTGTTGATCCAGCCGAGGCCTTGCGTTTCCATCGGCGCGGATTCCGGATCGGGCCCGACCAACTTCGGATTACCGGCGCCATGCGCTTTACCGAACGTGTGGCCACCGGCAACGAGCGCAACGGTCTCCTCGTCGTTCATGCCCATGCGGCCGAAGGTTTCACGCACGTCGCGTCCCGAGGCGACAGGGTCCGGTTTCCCATCCGGGCCTTCCGGATTCACATAGATGAGACCCATCTGCACGGCGGCCAGCGGAGTCTCGAGCTGACGGTCGCCGGTGTAGCGCTTATTGCCGAGCCATTCGGTTTCGGCGCCCCAGTAGATGTCTTCCTCGGGCTGCCAAATATCCTTGCGACCGCCACCGAATCCAAAGGTCTTGAAACCCATGGACTCGAGCGCGACGTTGCCGGTGAGGATCATAAGATCGGCCCAGGAAATCTGGTTGCCGTACTTCTGCTTGATCGGCCACAGCAAGCGACGCGCCTTGTCCAGGTTCCCGTTGTCGGGCCAGCTGTTGAGCGGCGAAAAGCGCTGATTGCCCGTGCCGCCACCACCACGCCCATCGCCCGTGCGATACGTGCCCGCGCTGTGCCAGGCCATGCGGATGAAAAGGCCGCCGTAGTGGCCCCAATCCGCCGGCCACCAGTCCTGCGAGGTGGTCATCAGATCGCGCAGGTCCTTCTTGAGCGCGGCGTAATCGATTTTCTTGAAAGCGGCGGTGTAGTTGAACCCGGCATCCATCGGGTTCGACGCCGGAGCATGCTGATGAAGGATGTTGAGATTGAGCTGTTTCGGCCACCACTGATAGGCGCCTTGCGTCACGGCGCCGCTCGGCAGCTTACCGCCCGCAACGGGCGCAGCGGTCGAAGTCGCGGCGGCCGCGGCGGCCGCCGTCGGTGCCGCCGCCGCCGCAGCGATAACGGTGGTGGCGGTTAGAACGTCGCGCCGGCTGGCGACGGATCGGCCATGGCCGAAGGGGCATCCAGATTCAGACATCTCAATCTCCCTTTGAGCTGAGGTTGTTGGTGGCGAGGGGGAAACAAAAACAACGTATGTTAGAATTAGTCTAGAATCATTCTAATTTATAGTCCAGTCCACACGGAAGGCCGGCGGAGAGGGCCTTAAAGACGTATTTTTTGTTCTGTTTGAGGGACTTAAGGGCTAGCGGCGGACCGCCTCCCCACAGACCTAGTGCGGTTTTTTGGCGTTGGCTTTCATCTGCGCGTTCAGCAGCAGGAAATCGTTATAGAGCCGCGTGCATGCGCTGCGCGGACCGCCGCAGGCGAACTCCATTTTCACCTCGAGACCCTGCTCGCCATCCTTGAGCTCGCGGCAAATCACGGCCGGATACGCTTCATGCCCGAGGCGCGTGAACGTCCAGATATGCGTGAAATCCAACTGCTCGTAGGCGAGGAATTTTTCATCGCCCGCCGCTTCGCGGACACCTCCTCGCTCGACAAGCGCATTTGCGACTTGGTCGAGCGATGGAGCGTGCAAACCGCAAATATCCACCGGCTTTCTGGGATCGACATGCACCGGTCCTGAAAGCGGCTTCGGCTCCGCCGCGTGCGCGACGGAGCCGACAACCATTACGAAGGCTAGAAGACGGAGCTTCACGCCTTGAGACTAGAAGTTGACCCGCGCCTGGATGGCGAGGGTACGGCCACGGTCGGCGAAGGCGTAGTCGGAGTTCGCTCCGAAGGTCGAACCCGCGAGCGGCGTATCGCCCCCGAACTGGATGTAGTGTTCGTTGGTCAGGTTGCGTCCGATGAACGCCACCTGCCACAGACCCGAGTCCGGACCGAAGCCGACGCGCACGCCGAGGGTCGCATACCCCTTCTGAATGAGCGCCGGGTCGAAGGTGTTCGACGCATGGTATTTCGAGGTGAAGAACACATCGAGCGAGCTGTCGAGGCGATAACCGGAGACAATCGGATAATTCGCCGCGAGACCGACCGTACCCTGCACATCGGAAACCAATTGGTTGGTCTGGCCGGTGTAGTTGCAGAGTTCGGGGCGTCCATCGCCGTTGAGATCGACGTTCGGAGTCTGACCGAAGTAACACTGGCCGTTACGGAAATCCTTGAACTTGAAATCCGTCAAGGCGAGCGACCCCGTCAACGACACGTATTCGTTCATACGCACCCGGCCGTCCGCCTCGATACCCTGCGAGCGGGCTGAAGCCGCGTTCCCGACGTTGAAACCGAGAATACCGTCGAAGATCGAAATCTGGAGATCCTTGAACTCGGTGTAGTAGGCCGCGACGTTCAAAGTCGCGGCGCCGAACGAGGCCTTCGTGCCGATTTCGAAGCTATTGGCGCTTTCGTCCTCGAACTCGAACGAATCGTTCATCGTTGGATAGAAGTTGCGATTGTTGGCGCGGAAGTCGAAGCCGCCGCTCTTCGCGCCGCGCGCGTAGCTTGCGTACAGCATCAAATCTTCCGTCGGATTGAAGAGCAACTTCACGTCCGGCGAGAAACGCGTCTCCTTGCGGTCACCCGACACCGGCAGCGCACCGAGCTGGCCGATCAGCGCGGCCCCAGTGGGACCAAGCGCCGAAAGATTGGTGGAGCTGACGCGGAAGACTTGGGCGTAAACGGCGGCGGCGATGGCCTGAGCGGCCGGCAGCGGATCGCCGTTTTCGCGCAAAATCGTGAGTGTACGCATGCCCTCCTTCTTCTCGGAGCTGACGCGGGCGCCGAGCTGAATTTCCCACTTGTCCATGGGCCGCACGTTCACCTGCGCGAATGCCGAGATCAGGCTTGAATCGACCGAAGCACTGCGGGCCGCTTGCGTGCCCGCCAGCGCGCTGCCGGCGCCCGGCGATTGCTGGTTCACCAGCGGGACCAACACCGATGTCGGCTGCACGACGATGTTGTCGGAGTAACCGTGATTTGAGTTCTGGTAGTAGGCGCCCGCGACGAAATCGTAGCTTTCGTTGACGGGCGAGGTCAGCCGGAACTCCTGGCTGAACTGGTCATAGTCTTCCTTCAGACCCGCCAAGAACACATTGGCGCCGGTGTAATCGCAGTCACAAAGCTCGTCATACTTGAGCTTGGTGTAACCCGTGATCGAACGCAATTCATAGCCGCCGATATCGACCTTAATGTTGCCGACATAGGTCTGCTGCTTGTTGTTGCTGAAGTCGCCGTTGGAGCTGCGGTTGCCGTTCAGCGTGTTGTCGAGGACGCTGCGATCCGCGCCGAGGCCAACGAGGATCTGCGCGTAAGTACGGCCCGTGAAGGGACCGGCAGCGACGGGCGTTTCGTTCAGCGTTTCGATAGAGCGGCCCAGTACGTCGAAATCGCTATATTCGGCTTTGAAGTTCGCGACCACCGTATCGGACACGTCGGCCTCGATGATGCCGCGCAAGGTCGCGTCCTTGCGTTTCGGCTCGGTGCGCGAGAGGGTCAGGTTGCGCACATAACCGTCGCTATCGCGCCAGCGCGCCGCGACACGGGCGCGCACGGTATCGGTGATCGGACCGGAGACCGCGCCTTCGGCGATGTATTCCTGGTTCTCGAATTCATAGGTGCCGGTGAGATAACCTTCAAAGCTTGCCGTCGGTTGGGCGGTCAAGATATTGAGCGCGCCCGCGATCGAATTCTTTCCGAACAAGATGGTCTGCGGGCCACGCAGCACTTCGACGCGCTGAAGGTCGAGGAACGGGAGGCGCGTCTGTTGCGCGCGGGTGTAGGCGATGCCGTCGACATAGTAGCCGACGGACTGTTCGAACGCCTGGTTGATGCCCGATCCGAGACCACGGATGAAGATATTCGTGCTGATACCGGTTTCGGTCATCGTGAAGTTCGGCACGAGCTGCTGGAGATCTTCGGCTTTTGCGATACTCACGTCCTGCAGCTTATCGCCGCTCACGGCCGTGACCGAGATCGGCGTATCTTGAATGCTCTGCGCGCGGGATTGCGCCGTGACGATGATCTCTTCAATCACAGGCTCCTGGGCGAAGGCCGGCACGGCCGAGGCCATGAGGGCCGACGAGACCATCAGCGCGGACTTGAGGGTAAGACTAAAAAGGCCGCGCGAAGGCGCGCGGGAGACGACAGTGCTCTTCATGGAAATCCTCCCCGATAAGGCTCGAGGACCCAGCTCTATCCGACGATCGGACAGAAAGCCTGCCCTGCCCTAGAAGCCTTGATTCCCAGTATCTTACGAGGAGAAGCCGATTGCCGTAAAGCCGGGAAACATCAACCCGTGCGTGTATATTCTTGTTACGAAGCCTTCGCGAGGTCTTCCCCGGCCAAGGCCTTGTCCACGAGCCGGATCGATTCCGCAACGCCATATAAGGCGATGAACGAGCCCATCCGCGGCCCCTGTTCCTGGCCCAGAAGCACCTGGTACAGGGCCTTAAACCAATCGCGGAGCGATGCGAATGTCTCCGGATAGCGTTTACCGATTTCGTAAACCATGGTTTGCAGGGCTTCCGGAGTCGCTGCGTCTTTGTAACCGGCGAGCGCGTCGCGCAGGTCGGCGAACGCCTGGCGTTCATTGTCCGCGATGGCGCGATAGACTTTCGCCGGCTTCACGAAGTCCTGATAGTAAACAACCGCATGTTTCACGAGGCGGTCGAGCAGCGGCGCGCTTTCGGGCGTGGCGCCCGGCACGAACCGCGAGATGTAATGCCAGAGCACCGACGGGTTCTCGGCATGCGCGACACTCGCGAGATTCAAAAGAATGCTGAAACTGACGCGCACCGTATCCTGCGGTGGACGTCCGCCGTGGATGTGCCAGGCGGGATTATCGAGCTTCGCCTTATCTTCTTCTGCCGGAAACTTCTCGAGAAAATCGAGATACTCGTCGACGGCCTTGGGGATCACGTCGAAGAACAGGCGCTTGGCCGTCTTCGGCTTCTGATACATGAATAGCGATAGGCTTTCATGCGGCGCATACTTCAGCCAGTCCTCGACCGCGAGGCCGTTGCCCTTGGACTTGGAGATCTTCTGGCCCAGCTCGTCGTTGAACAGCTCATACGTCAGATTGAGCGGCGGCGTGCCGCCAAGAATGCGGCAGATCTGGCTTGAAAGCTTGACGGAATCGATGAGGTCCTTGCCGGACATCTCATAGTCGACCTCGAGTGCATACCAGCGCATCGCCCAGTCGCACTTCCATTGCAGCTTGCAGTGCCCGCCCGTAACCGGCGTACGCACATGACTGCCATCTTCGTCCTTGTAGACGATCGTACCGCTCGCCAGATCGCGCTCAACCACAGGCACCTGCAAAACAACGCCTGTTTTCGGCGAAACAGGGAGGAACGGCGAATAGGTCGCGCGGCGCTCGGCGCCGAGGGTCGGCAGAATGACATTGATCACTTCGTCGTACTTCTCGAGCACACGAAGCAAGGCCTTATCGAACTCGCCGGATTTATAGGAGACGGTCGAACTCTTGAATTCGTATTCGAAGCCAAAGGAATCCAGGAACGCGCGCAGGCGCGCATTGTTATGAGCGCCGAAACTCTCATGCGTCCCGAATGGATCCGGCACGCTCGTAACGGGCTTGCCCAGATGCTGGCGCATCATGTCCTGGTTCGGCACGTTGTCCGGCACCTTGCGCAAACCGTCCATGTCGTCCGAGAAGGTGAACATCCGCGTTTTGACGTTGGGAGCCAGCAGTTCGAACGCCTTGCGCACCATCGTGGTGCGGACGACTTCGCCGAAGGTGCCGATGTGCGGCAACCCCGATGGACCATAGCCGGTCTCGAACAGCACATAACCTTTCGCGGGTGCGGCCATTTTGAGCCGCTCATCCCAAAGGGCACGGGCCTCAACAAAGGGCCAGGCATTGCTATGGCGGGCAAGAGCGGTGAGATCGGTCATGGGGCAATCGGGGGTGAATCTACTAAGGTATAAGGAACAACAATGGGAAAACCGGGGCCTTAGTACCGGCAATTTTCGGTGAGGTCACCCCTTTCAGGGTTCTAAAAACCTAGTTTTGGGCGTTCACTGGTCCGGATTTCGCCGTTCTGTCTTTGGAAAAGCCCGTTCGGAGCGGGCATTGTGACTGCGACGCCCATGGATATCACCCCCCTTATCACCACGGCGACCCCAGCGCTGGAGGCGCGCTTCCTGGAGCCAGACGGCTTCAAATGGGGGCATTTCACCGCCCGCGACGGCGCCCGTCTCCGATGGGGCCATCTTCCGGCCGGAACCGCCGACGACTGCATTCTCCTGGGCGGATACATCGAATTCATCGAGAAGTATTTCGAGGCTGCGCGCGACTTTCATCGCCGGGGCTTCAACGTGTGGTGCCTCGATTGGCGCGGCCAAGGCCGGTCTGCGCGCAGCGGGCGGACCAAGCCGGACCCGCGCCTCTTTGACCGCGACGCCGATGACCTGGCGCAATTCGTCGCCGCGGTGTCCCCCCGCGATCACAAACGTCTCCTTGTCGCCCATTCGATGGGCGGAGCCATATCCCTACTCGCTCTGGCGAACCACGCCCCCCTTGTGGACGCGGCTGTGCTTTCAGCACCCATGATTCAAATCAACACCGGCGGCGTTCCGCGGTGTGCCGCACGCGCACTTGCCTTTGTAATGTCGGCGATTGGACAAGGCGATTCTTTCGTTCCCGGCGCTAGCGCATGGCCCAATCTCGCATCCCGTTTCGGCAACATGAATCGCCTCTCCAACCATCCAGTCCGAGGTAAGCTTGTGGACGCATGGTTCACCGCGGCAGAAGACCTGCGTCATGATGGACCGACTTACGCGTGGCTTAAGTCCGCGTTCGCCTTGACGACGCGAATCTCGAAGGCGGACCTTCTCGCGCGCGTCCGTACGCCGATCCTGATCGGCAGTGCGGGAAACGATTTGCTGGTCGACGCCGCCGCACATTTGCGCGCCGCCGCCTTACTGCCGGACGGACGCCTGGTGACGTTCGCAACCGCAAAACACGAGCTTTTCCAAGAAACCGACGACATCAGGGATCGCTGGTTTGCCGCGATCGATTCTTTTGTCGCGGAGCATATCCGGCCCACATGACGGCGAAGGCCGAACCAGCATGGTGGCAGAGCGGGATCGTTTATCAGATTTATCCGCGCTCGTTCCAGGACGCCAACAACGATGGCATCGGCGATCTCGCGGGGATCATCGCGCGTCTCGACTATCTCGTCTGGCTCGGCGTGGATGCGCTGTGGTTGTCGCCGGTGTATCCGTCGCCCATGGTGGATTTCGGCTACGACGTCTCGAACTACGTCGATATCGATCCGATCTTCGGCTCGCTCGACGACTTCACGAGATTGATCGACGCGGCGCATGGCCGCGGCCTCAAGGTCATCATGGACTTTGTGCCCAATCACACATCGGAAGCCCACCCGTGGTTCATGGACAGCCGGAGCTGCCGCACCTCGGCCAAGCGGGATTGGTACATCTGGCGCGATGCCGGCCCGGGTGGCGGACCACCCAACAACTGGCTTTCGGAATTCGGCGGATCCGCGTGGACCTACGACGAAGCCACCGGCCAATACTATTACCATGCGTATCTTCCACAGCAGCCGGATCTCAACTGGCGCAATCCCGACGTCCGCGCAGCCATGCAGGAGGTCCTTCATTTCTGGTTCAAGCGGGGCGTCGACGGCTTCCGTATCGATACGGTTCATCACCTCTATGAAGTGACGACGTTCGTCGACAATCCGCCAAACCCGGACTTCAAACCCGGCATGGCGCCAACTCTCGCGCTCGACCGGCGGAACCAATACGACCAGCCCGAACTTCACACGACGCTCGCCGGCTTTCGCCGCATCGCGGACTCTTATGGCGAACGGGTGCTGATTGGCGAAATCTATCTGCCGCTTGAACGGATCGTGACCTATTACGGCGCCGACCTCATGGGCGTGCATCTCCCCTTCAATTTCCATCTCATCGGCGCGCCGTGGAAGGCGAAGATTTTGGCCGATCTCATCACGCGCTATGAGGCCTTGCTGCCGCCCGGGGCTTGGCCAAACTGGGTGCTGGGAAATCACGATCGCGCGCGGATCGCGAGCCGTATCGGCCCCGAGGCCGCCCGTGCCGCGACCATGTTGCTGCTGACCTTGCGCGGAACGCCGACCCTATACTATGGCGACGAGATCGGAATGACCGACGTCGCGATCCCGCCCGAGAAGGTTCAAGACCCGTGGGAGCTGCGTGTCCCCGGATTTGGATTTGGGCGCGACCCTGTACGCACGCCGATGGCGTGGACCGGAGAACCCCACGGTGGTTTCAGCCTCTGTGCGCCGTGGCTTCCGCTGCACGATACGCGGGCCTTGAACGTCGCGGATCAGCAAACTCGCCCCGACTCGATGCTGACCCTGACCCGCGCGCTCATCGCTTTGCGGCGCGAAGAACCGGCCCTCAACCGGGGTAGCTATGGTCTCATCGCGGCGCGCGGCGATGTGCTGGTTTATGAGCGCCGCCATGGCGCGCGCGCCGTCATGGTGCTTCTGAACCTCGCCGCCGCGCCGGTCTATACGCCGATCGACGGCGCCGGGGCGCTTCTCCTGTCCACACATCCCGGCGACGCCCATGAACGTGTCGGCGCGCTGGTCTGCCTGCGGCCACACGAAGGGATCATTGTGGAGATTTCCCGAGAGGCGTGAATCCTGGAGCTCCAGGCACGCCGCTTGCGCCGACAGCGAACTGCCGGTACAGGTCGAACCTTCCATGAACACGTCCACCGCCGCCGCGCTGCCCGTTCGTCGCATCCTTCTACCCGATGCGCCCGTTGTCGTGGCCGAGTGGACGAGCGTCGCTATCCTCGACACCAGCGGCGAAATCGCCATGAAGACGACGGCCATGGCCGGGCAATTGATGTCCACGGCGCGCCCGATCCTCTGCCACACACCGGCCACTGCGGCGCGGCTGAAAACCGAACGCTTCGCGGCCCATGACGTCTTGGAATTATTCGCCTTTGTCCGGCCGGCCAGCTTCTGCCTGCCGACCGTCGGCGGCGTCGCATCAGCCTTGGGTTTGCCGACCCCGACGACCCTTGAAGACAAGCCCGAGACATTACTGCACGCGGTACGGCTGCTGCTCGAGGAGCTCAAACGTCTCGGCGATCTTGAGGCAAAAACACTTGCGGCGACAGCCGGCGCCATGGCGCGTGGCGGGTGGGCTTGGGGGCCGTCGGTGCTCGCCGCCCTCGGCGGCGATCCTAACGCGGCGCGCGGCTTCGGGCCCGCCGCGGGCCTTCGTGTCTGGATCGACCTTCCGGCCTGGGAAGAACGCGCGCCGCCGGCGCCGCCAGGCAGCAAGCCCGTGCCGAGCGCGGACTCAGAAGCACGCCTCGAGCGGCTGCTGGGCGAAGGCGCCGAGGCGCGGCCAAGTCAACGCGCGTATACACGGCTTGTCACAGAGGCGTTTCAGCCGCGAGGCGCTTCAAATCAGCCGCTTCTTGTCCTTGCGGAGGCCGGGACCGGCACAGGAAAGACCCTCGGTTACGTGGCGCCCGCCAGCGTATGGGCCGAGCAGAACCAGGGCGCGGTCTGGCTTTCGACCTTCACGCGCAACCTGCAGCGCCAGTTGGATCAGGAGCTCGACCGCCTGCATCCAGATAGCGACGAGAAAAAACGGCGCGTCGTGATCCGTAAAGGCCGCGAGAACTACATGTGCCTCCTCAGCTATGAGGAGGCGCTGAACCGCCTCGGCGCGCAGCCCAATGACGCGGTCGCGCTCGGGCTCGTGGCACGCTGGGTCAGCGCAACCCGCAACGGCGACATGGTCGGCGGCGATCTACCGGGCTGGCTACCGGAAGTGCTGGGCCGCGAAAAAGTCATCGGCCTCGCCGACCGGCGCGGCGAATGCATTTACGCGGCCTGCAACCACTATCAGAAGTGTTTCGTCGAACGCACGGTGCGCCGCGCACGTTACGCGGACATCGTCGTCGCGAACCATGCGCTTGTCATGGCGCAGGCCGCGCTTGGCGGCATCGACGACGCACTCCGGCCAACCCGTTATGTCTTCGACGAAGGCCATCACATTTTCGAGGCCGCCGATTCCGCCTTCTCGGCGCACTTCACCGGGCTGGAAGCGGCCGATCTCCGCCGCTGGCTGCTGGGCGCCGAAGGCAATGTCAAAAGAAGCCGGGCGCGCGGACTGAAGCGGCGATGCGAGGACCTGATCGCATGCGGAAGTGGCGACGACTTTGGGCTTTCCAACGCGGTCGAAGACGCCGTCGAAGCCGCGCGCGCGCTTCCCAGCCAAGGCTGGCGCAATCGCGTGAAGGACGGCGCCCCCCAGGGGCCATCCGAAAAGTTCCTAGCACGGGTGCGCGAACAAGTGCTCGCGCGCGGCGACACATCGTCGCCCTATTCGCTGGAAGCGGAAACCGTCCCTTTGCTCCCCGGTCTCGCGGAAGCGGTCGACGGGCTCGAAACCGCGCTCGCCCGTCTCGAAACGCCCTTACGAAAACTCATCGCCAGCTTCACCGCGAAGCTCAACAAGGATGCCGGAATCCTCGAGACCTCCATGCGCCAGCGCCTCGAAGCGGTGATCCGCACGCTCGAGCACCGCGGCGCGATGCAAGTCACGGCATGGCGCGGGATGGTGAAGGCGTTGAAGGAGGCAACCCCGTCCGAATTCGTGGACTGGTTCCACATCGAGCGCATCGACGGTCATGATATTGACGTCGGCCTCAGCCGGCACTGGGTGGACCCCACCCTACCCTTCGCACGCGCGCTGGCCGATCATGCGCATGGGATCGTCGTAACGTCCGCGACGATGCTTACAGGCGAAACCGACGAAGCAACGGACTGGACAAATGCCGAACAGCGCGTCGGCGCGTGACATCTCTCGGCGCCGGTCGCGCGCGCCTCGCTCGCCTCACCCTTCAACTATGTCGACAATACACGCGTCATCGTCGTCACCGATGTACGCAAGGATGACTTGAAACAGGTGGCCGCGGCCTACAGGGAGTTCTTCCTGGCCGCTGGCGGCGGCGGGCTCGGTCTCTTCACCGCCATCAGCCGCTTGCGCGAAGTGCACAAGCATGTCTCCGGACCTCTCGATGAAGCGGGCATCCCGCTTTACGCACAACATGTGGACGCCATGGACACCTCGACACTGGTGGACATCTTCCGCGCCGAGGAGGATGCGTGCCTTCTTGGAACCGACGCGGTGCGCGAAGGCGTCGACGTGCCGGGACGCTCGTTGCGTCTCGTTGTCTTCGACCGCGTGCCTTGGCCCCGCCCGGATATCCTGCATAAGGCCCGGCGTACCGCGCACGGCAAGAAAGGTTACGACGACGCCATCACACGCCTGCGCCTGAAGCAGGCCTTCGGCCGTCTGATTCGGCGCGAGACGGACCGCGGCGTTTTTGTGCTTCTTGATCCTATGATGCCCTCGCGCCTTTGCACGGCGTTCCCGCCCGGCGTGGAGGTCGCGCGCGTCGGCCTTGCGGATGCGGTCGCGATGGTCCGCGATTTTCTTTAGACTCTCTCATCGCCCGATTGCGGGGGCGAATCAAACGGCGACGATCAGCCGGGATCAACCAACCTGACGCGCTTCCCGTAGCTTTACGAGGCTATGCATGGCGGCGTTCATCGGCGCAGCGACATTGAACTTTTTGCCCTGCGCCGCGACATAGCCGTTGAGGGAATCGATTTCCGTCTGTTTGCCGCGTGCGAGATCTTGCTGCGTCGACGACAAGGTCCCGGGCATCGCCGGGCCGAGTTTGCGCACGCGGTCCTGCATATCGGCCAGATCCAACGCGATCCCCTTTGCCTTGGCGACCGCGACGCATTCCTCGGCCAGGAGCATCATTATTTTCAATGCGCCGGGATCATTCACCAACACGCCGTAGGTGCAGCCGGTCAAGGCTGAAAGCGCGTTGTACGTCGCGTTCATCACCAATTTCGTCCACATCTCCTGCGCAACGGTCTTGCTGACCTTGCATGGAATTCCGCCGTACTCGCAGGTGATGGAGATCTTATGGAGAATGTCATCCGCGACATCGCCGCCAATGACGAGGTCACCGCGGCCGTTATGCTTCAGATAACCGGGCGACGGCATCGCGCAGGCCACATAGACGCCCGCGGACACGACATCGAAACCCAGTTCCTCCTTGATACGCTCGGCGTTGTCGACGCCGTTTTGCATGCTAACCATCACCGCATCGGGGCGCATGCGCGTCTTGGCGTCTCTCGCCGCCGCCACGGTATCAAGGGTTTTCACGCAAAGAAGGATCAGATCGCCATCCTTCACCGCGTCCATTTCGGTGGTGGCCGCGACCTTGACGTATTCCTTGAAGGTGGTGGTGTCCATCATCAAGCCGTCGCGCTGTATGGCCTCGACGTGCTGGGGACGCGCAATCAACGTGACCTTGATGCCGGCCCTGGCGAGCATGCCGCCGTAGTAACAGCCCACCGCACCGGCGCCGACGACGACGACATGCTTGAACATCACTCTTCCCCGGCCGAGGCGAAACGGATGGTGACGGGGCTTTGACCGATGGCCGCGGGCGAACGTGACAGGCGCGCCTGGATGGAATGGCGCGGAACGCAGGTGCCTTTGGAGCCCAGCGGCAGGCCAAGCTGCGCCATTTCCTTGCGCGACATGCGGATCGCGGTCACCGGACGCGCCTTGCCCCAGTTCACCTCGCGCTCAACGTCGACGAACAAGAGCGTCCAATATTCAGGATGCGGCATCCAATGCATCTCGGCCTTGGCGAGATACTCGAAGCCCAGAATCTCATCGATCTCCTTGTCGGTGAGGCTGTCGGTCAGGGCGCAGACCTTCTCCCACGGCCACTCGGTCAGGGGGCCGAAGTCGATCACATCCTCCGCGCCCATCAGGACGAAGCGCAGGTTCTTGTGGAAGACGATCTCTTTCTTGGATTCAGGCCCGCCGGTGCGGGTGTAGAGCATATAGATCGTGGCCGGCGCGAGCGTGAAGACCGCGAGCAACCCCACGACTTTCAGAAAGGATTTGGATGGTCCCCAAGACGTCATGAAGCGCTTATAGCGCATTGGGCGGGCTTGGTCTTTTTTGATTTCTGCATAACCGCCAAAGCAAAAGGGCCGCCCCTCGCGGCGCGGCCCTTCGCTGTCTATCGCTTAGGAAGCTGGACTTAGAAGTCCATGCCGCCCATGCCGCCGCCCGGCGGCATCGCCGGAGCTTCATCCTTCTTCGGGATTTCGGCGACCATCGCTTCGGTGGTGATGAGCAGGCCCGAGACCGAGGCCGCGTCCTGCAGCGCCACACGCACGACCTTCGTCGGGTCGACGATGCCGGCTTTCACCATGTCGACGAACTTACCGGTCGAGGCGTCGTAACCGAAGTTGGTGTCCTTCGATTCCGAAACCTTGCCGGCGATCACCGCGCCGTCTTCACCGGCGTTTTCCGAGATCTGGCGGAGCGGAACGCCCAGGGCGCGGCGAACGATCTCGACGCCGACCTTTTGGTCGTCGTTCGCGACTTCGATCTTGCCGAGGTTCTTGGAAGCGCGCAGCAGGGCGACGCCGCCGCCCGGCACGATGCCTTCTTCCACCGCAGCGCGGGTGGCATGAAGGGCGTCGTCAACGCGGTCCTTCTTTTCCTTCACTTCGATTTCGGTCGCACCGCCGACCTTGATCACCGCAACGCCGCCGGCGATCTTCGCCAGACGTTCTTGCAGCTTTTCCTTGTCGTAATCCGACGTGGTGTCGTCGATCTGACGGCGGATCTGTTCGCAGCGCGCGTTGATATCGTTCTTCTTGCCGGCGCCGTCGACAATGGTGGTGTTGTCCTTGTCGATGGTGACGTGCTTGGCGGAGCCAAGCATCGGCAGCGTGACGGTTTCGAGCTTGATGCCGAGGTCTTCGCTGATGACCTGGCCGGCGGTGAGCACGGCGAGATCTTCGAGCATAGCCTTGCGGCGATCCCCGAAGCCCGGCGCTTTCACGGCCGCGACCTTGAGGCCGCCGCGCAGCTTGTTCACGACGAGCGTGGCAAGCGCCTGGCCTTCGATGTCTTCAGCGATGATGAGCAGCGGACGGCTCGACTGCACGACGGCTTCCAGGATCGGCAGCAACGGCTGCAGGTCCGAGAGCTTTTTTTCGTGGATCAGGATGTACGGGTTCTGCAGTTCCACCACCATCTTGTCGGCGTTGGTGATGAAGTACGGCGAGAGGTAGCCGCGGTCGAACTGCATGCCTTCGACGACATCGAGTTCGGTGTCGAGGCCTTTGGCTTCTTCCACCGTGATCACGCCTTCCTTGCCGACCTTATCCATGGCCTTGGCAATGATTTCGCCGATCTCGCGCTCGCCGTTGGCCGAAATGGTGCCGACCTGGGCGATCTCTTCGGTGGTCTTGATCTTCTTGGACATCTTTTCGAGGTCGCCGATGACCGACTCAACGGCCTTATCGATACCGCGCTTGAGGTCCATCGGGTTCATGCCCGCCGCGACGCTCTTGGCGCCTTCGCGCACGATGGCCTGAGCGAGAACGGTGGCGGTGGTGGTGCCGTCGCCGGCGAGGTCGTTGGTCTTGGACGCAACTTCCTTCACCATCTGGGCGCCCATGTTCTCGAACTTGTCCTTAAGTTCGATTTCCTTCGCGACCGTCACACCGTCTTTGGTGATGCGCGGAGCGCCGAAGGACTTTTCGATAACGACGTTACGGCCTTTAGGACCGAGCGTGACCTTCACCGCGTTGGCGAGGATGTCGACGCCGCGCAGCATACGATCGCGCGCGTCCGCCGAGAATTTGACGTCTTTAGCTGCCATGAGTGTGTGCCTTTCTTATTCTTCGGGGACCGACTTACTCGATGATTCCCATGATGTCGGACTCCTTCATGATCAACAGCTCCTTGCCGTCGATCTTCACTTCCGTGCCCGACCACTTGCCGAACAGGATGCGGTCGCCCTTCTTCACGTCGAGCGGGACCAGCTTGCCGCTTTCGTCACGGTTGCCCGATCCGACCGAGATCACTTTGCCTTCCATCGGCTTTTCCTGAGCGGTGTCCGGAATGATGATGCCGCCCTTGGTTTTGGTGTCGGATTCGGTACGTTCGACCAGAACGCGGTCGTGCAGAGGCCGAAACTTCATAAGTCCCTCCATTATCCTATTGATAGTTAAAACGTTTTTCCCCCGGCCCGCGCGCGCATTAGCACTCAAGCCCGGTGAGTGCCAGCTAGGTAGCTAGCAGCTCCAGACGAGTCAAGGGGAGCCCCCGTGAAATAGGATCTGAATTGGGCGGCGCAACTAGGTGCGGTCGGGGCCCATCAAGGGGTGGGACCCCTGTGCCCGGTACACGAAATAGAGGTTGCGGCTGTAAATCAGCACCCCGCCGAGCTGGGCGATCATGAAGACCGGCTCCTCGATGTAGACGGCGTAGATCAGGGTCAGGATGCCGCCGAGCAGACTTAGATGCCAGAAGGCCAGCGGGATCACGCTGCGTTTCAGGCGTTCGCTCGCGAACCACTGCACAAAAAAGCGCGAGCCAAAGATGACCTGTCCAGCGAGCCCAATGGTCTTCATGAAGTTCATGGTCGCGAACCAACCTAGGAACCAGCTCATCTTCGTACCTCTTGTGATTTTAGCGTCGGGCGCCTGTTCCGGCGCATCAGCCAGAACACACCCAGCATATCGACGATCCCAATCAGGCCGCGGCGCCAGATGGTGTACTTTGAGCTCCCGCGCACACGCATGCGGTGCGACACCGGCATGGACACGACACGTCCGCCAGCGCGCAGCACCAGCGCCGGCATGAAACGATGCTGCGCATCAAAGCGCGGCAGCGCGAGGAAAAGTTCGCGGGACAACAGCTTTATGCCGCATCCGGAATCCGGCGTCGCATCGCCGAGGACGGCACCGCGAATGCCGTTCGCGATGCGCGAGGCAATCAAGCGGCGGAGGTTGTCGCGTCGGCTGCCGCGACGGCCGATAAAAAGGGTACGCGGCGCTTCGACGCCCGCGCCCGCCCGCGCTTCCAACAGGCGCGGCAGGTCGGCGGGATCGTTCTGGCCGTCACCATCCAACGTGGCGATCCAGGCGCCGCACGCATGGACTACGCCAGTGATCGTCGCCTGGCTTTGGCCGCAGGATATGACGTGCGTGAGGACTCGCACCCGCCGATCGTTCAGGCCCGCGAGTTCGACGGGCGTCGCATCGGTCGATGCGTCATCCACGAAAATGATCTCATAGGTCACCTGGCCGGCAAGCGCGGCGTGAATCTCCGCGGCCAGCCGTGCGACATTGCCAGCTTCGTCCCGAACCGGGATGACGATGGAAAGCTCCACAGACTCTGAAAGCGGGGGCGTGGTCATAAAGTGCCAGGACTGGTGACGCCGCCGTCATACACGCGCCCAGCGCGCCGATCAAAGGCTTGTGTAACCTTTGTTTCCCTGGCCGGCCTTGTTCACAAGGAAGTCATGGCCTAATGCTAGCCCATGCCCACCGCCTCTATGACGTCCGTCCGACAGCCCCCCTCCTCGCGCGCCATCGCCTGGTGGCTCGTGGTCTGTGCCGCCATGATTTTCGTCATGGTCGTGATCGGGGGCGCCACCCGGTTGACGGAGTCTGGACTATCCATGGTGGAATGGAAGCCGCTCCACGTCGTGCCGCCGTTGAACGACGCCCAGTGGCAAGACGAGTTTTCGGCTTATCGGACCTCGCCCGAGTACCGTCTAAAGAACGTGGGGATGTCGCTCGGCGACTTCAAGAAAATCTATTGGTTCGAATTCACACACCGGCTGTGGGGCCGCATCATCGGCGTCGTGTTCGCCGTGCCCCTCTTGTGGTTCATCTGGCGCGGCGCGGTCGACCGGCCGCTGCTTTACAAACTCGGCGGCCTTTTCCTATTGGGCGGCGCACAAGGTGCGCTGGGGTGGTTCATGGTCGCGAGCGGGCTGGTCGACCGGCCCGACGTCAGTCAATACAGATTGGCCGCCCATCTCTGCCTCGCTTTTACGGTATATGGCCTGATCGTCTGGGTCGCGCTTGATCTGTTTGGGAAGGACACTCCGCCCCCCACGCGCCTCGATCCAGGGACACGGCGCCTGGCGGCGATCCTGCCCTTCTTCGCCCTGTTCGTGATCGGCGCGGGCGCCTTTGTTGCGGGGATCAATGCGGGACTTATCTACAATACATTCCCGTTGATGGACGGGCAGGTCATCCCCGAGGCCGTATACGCCATGGACCCCTGGTACTTGAGCGCCTTCGAAGATGCGACCACGGTGCAGTTCAATCACCGGGTGGTGGCGATCACCCTCGTTATCTTAGTGGCCTTCGCCTGGTGGCGCGGCCGCGCCGCAGCGACCGGACGCACGCGCGCCGTGCTCAACGCGCTCATGATGATGGCCCTTGTCCAAGCTTCCCTCGGGATTTCGACGCTCGTCCTGCAAGTTCCACTTGGCCTTGCGCTGGCACACCAAGCTGGCGCGCTGATCCTCTTCACGCTGACGGTGTGGTTCGCTCACACCCAACGCGGCTTGCGCGCGGAACCCGCGCGTGCCGCATCGCCCCTTCACGCTGAACCCGCGGAGTAAGCCATGGCCGATCTCAAGACGACCGACACGCTGTTCTTCGACAAGACCGGCATGGACAAGGGCGCCGTCAGCAAGATCGTCTCCAACGCGCTGCAGGGTTGCGACGACGGTGAGCTCTACATGGAGTACTGCCAGTCGGAGAGCTTCACGTTCGACGACGGGCGCATCAAGAACGCCTCGTTCGATACGTCGCAAGGCTTCGGTCTGCGGGCGGTTGCGGGCGAAACCACGGGATTCGCGCATTCCACCACATTGACCGAGCAAGCGATTGCGCGCGCAGGCGAAACCGTGCGCGCCGTGCGTTCAGGCCGCGGCGGCACGCTCGCCGAGCCGCCGTCGGGCACGAACCAGCAACTGTATACGGACGAGAACCCGCTGCCGATGGTTCCGTTCGACATCAAGGTCTCCACCCTCGCCGAAATCGACGCCTATGCGCGCAAGAAAGATCCGCGCGTGAAGCAGGTGAGCGCCTCGCTGTCCGGCTCATGGCAGGCGGTGCACATCCTGCGTCCGGATGGTTACAACGTCGCGGACATCCGCCCGCTCGTGCGTCTCAATGTGAGCGTGATCGTCGAAGACAAGGGCCGCATGGAATCCGGCAGCTACGGCACCGGCGGCCGTGTGACCTACGGCGAATTCCTGAAAGCCGAAACCTGGCAAGGCGCCGTCGATGAAGCGCTGCGTCAGGCGTTGGTGAATCTAGAATCGGTCGAAGCCCCCGGAGGCGAAATGCCAGTCGTGCTCGGGTCCGGCTGGCCAGGCGTGCTGCTGCACGAGGCGGTGGGCCACGGCCTCGAAGGCGACTTCAATCGCAAGAAGACGTCCGCATTCTCCAATCTCATGGGTCAGCGCGTTGCATCCAAGGGTGTGACCGTGATCGACGACGGCACATTCCATGACCGCCGCGGATCCCTCACCGTCGACGATGAAGGCACGCCGACCTCGCGTACGGTGCTCATCGAAGACGGTATCCTTACCGGCTATCTGCAGGACCGCCTGAACGCGCGCCTGATGAACATGCGCCCAACCGGCAATGGACGCCGCCAGTCTTACGCTCATCACCCGATGCCGCGCATGACCAACACATTCATGCTGGGCGGCGACCGCCATCCCGAGGAAATCATCGCCTCGGTGAAGAAAGGCCTCTATGCCGTAAATTTCGGCGGCGGTCAGGTCGACATCACCTCGGGTAAATTCGTCTTTTCGGCCACCGAAGCTTACATGATCGAGAACGGCAAACTTGGCCGCCCCGTGAAAGGCGCGACGCTGATCGGCAACGGCCCCGACGTGATGACCAAGGTGTCGATGATCGGCAACGACATGAAGCTGGACCCGGGAGTCGGCACATGCGGGAAAGACGGTCAGGGTGTGCCCTGCGGTGTCGGTCAGCCGACGCTGAAGATCGAGCAGCTCACCGTGGGCGGAACCGCCGTCTGACATTTGCCCCTCGATTGCTTCTTTGTTGTAAGCGGCGCCGGCCTTAGCGCCGTCCGCTTCGCTTTCCAGCGCCGCACAGGTCCGCCGCTGTTGTAAGTCTCTGCGCAGTCCGGGTAAGGTGAAAGATACGTGCTGTTGAAAGCGCTTTAGAGGATTGTTCCGTCGCATGGCACGCTGGCACGCCTTATGGATGAAGCCGGTTCTCGCGCCCGACATCGAACGCGAACTTAATGTTGAGCGCCTGCTTGCGGTTGTGCGCCTTCAGCCTGTTGCGGCGGCGGCTCACTCGTTGAACGTGGCGATCCTTGCCATCGCCGCATGGTCATACTTCCATCCACCCGCTTTCGTCGCGTTGGTCGCCGTCTTCCAAATCGCCGCGGCGTGGCAGGTTTACGTGTGGGCCTCTCATCGCGGACGCTCGCGCCCATCGGAGGTCAAGGATCGCACCGTCACGCGTCTGTTCGGTTGGGCGATCGTCTATGGCTTGTTATGGGGTCTTTTCACGACGATGCTGGTCATATCGGTCGCGGCCCCCGACGTCGACCTTTTGGTCTTCAGCATGATCGCCGGCATGGCGGCCGGCGGAACCATCATGCTGTACTGCATTCCCGCTGCCATGGCCGCGTTCCTCGTGTGCGCTATCGTGCCGCCCTGGGTCGCCGTTGCGGTTTCGGGTGACCGCATGGCGCCCGGCGTCGTCGCCTGCACCGTAGTTTATTTCACGCTTCTCATGATCGCGGGTTTCAACGGGTATCAAACTTTTGTCGAAAATGTCCGGCTGCGTGTGCAGAACGCGGAGCTGGCCTATAAGGCCGAGGTCGCGAACCGCGCGAAGTCCAGGTTCCTTGCCAATATGAGCCATGAACTTCGCACACCCCTCAACGCGATCATCGGCTTTGCCGAAGTGATCCATAATCAGTTCAAGGGTCCGGTTGGTAATCCGCAATACGTGGACTTCGCGCGTTCGATTCATGAAAGCGGGCGGCATCTTGTCGGGATCATCAACGATATCCTCGACCTTTCGAAGGTTGAAGCCGGCAAGGCGGACCTGGACGAAGATGTCACGCACGTCGCGGCACTGATCGGGCATGCGACAAGCCTGATGCGCCAATCGATCGATAGCGCGCAGTTACGCCTTGAGATCCAAGTGGAACAGGATCTGCCGGACGTTCTCGTTGATGCACGAAAGATCAATCAGGTGCTTTTGAACTTGATCTCCAATGCCGTGAAATTCACGCCAGCCGATGGAAAAATCCAGATCAAAGCCCGGCACGCCGCCGACGGCGGCGTCGAAATTATCATTACGGACACGGGAAGCGGCATCGCTCAGGACGAACTTGCCGATGTGCTGAAGCCTTTTGTCCAAAGCCGCGACACCGAACGCAGCCGGGTCCAGGGAACCGGCCTCGGCCTGCCGCTCGCCGATCAGCTCATGAAGCTGCATGGCGGAACACTGACCTTGGCAAGCACACGCGGGGTAGGCACCAGCGTCACCGTGCATATTCCGCGCGCGCGCAGGATCGAACCGCAGGTGAAACGCGCGTCTGCGTAAATCCTAAAACCGCAGACTGCCGACGATTCCAAACGCGGGCTTGCGTCCCCCGATCATGGGCATGAGCGTCACATTTTCGTCCATGTGGTCGACAAGAAAATAAGCCGAGGCATGCGCGATGGCCGCCGAGGCAATCACATCGCGCCAGCGATGGAAGTCGCCGTCCACCCGACTGACCGCAACGGCGGTGGCGGCAAGCTCAGCCGGCAAACCCCACTCCCAGCCGTAGCGATAATGGATGAACGCGGCGCCGGTGAATGCCCAGGCCGTGTGCCCGGACGGAAACGAACGGCGCCCGCCGTTAGGCCGTGTGTCGTCGACGGCATGCTTCAGCGCATAGGTGGCGCCGAGCGTGATCGCACCGCTCGCCAGGAGCTGTTTGAGACCGTCGGTGTCGTCCTGTGCCAAAGACAGAATCGCCGCACCGGCGGGAAGCGCGTAACGGCCAACATCGCCATAGGTGGTAAAAGTTTCACCAGCGGCGGCCGGCGAAAGGGGAAGAAGGGCGAAGGACAACGCCCCCACAAGTCGCATCAGACCGGTCACGCGTATTTCCCAAAAATGGCAGACCCCGTTCTCTAGCGCATCCCGGGCCAGGACCCCCATCAGGTAGTGGTAACAGGCGTCCCATTTTCGTCCGGCAACCGCCCCGGGCATAACCTGTATTAACCTCGCTTTTTACTTAAAAACCAAATGCTTCCGAGACCCGCAGCGCCTCAAAAAGCCTTGACTTTACAAGATGAACGGGGAGTAATTTATGCGCAATCGAGTTTTGGCCTGACGTTGCTAGCACCACCCGCTTCGGCCCCGGGGCCTTTTACCTTGGGCGGCGCTCACGAGTCACTCCCAACACTGGTTGTCGGACGCCGCGCGACGGGTGCGCGGTATTTCGCGCAAGTGGGCGCATCGACGGAGAGAGACGCAAATGGCTTCAGGCACCGTGAAGTGGTTCAACAAGGTTAAGGGCTATGGCTTCATTCAGCCAAGCGATGGCGGTAAAGACGTGTTCGTGCACATCACCGCCGTTGAGCGCGCTGGCATGGATACGCTGGTTGAGGGCCAAAAGATCAATTACGACCTCGTCAGCGAACGCGGCAAGGCCGCTGCCGCCAACCTGAAGGCCGGCTAAGGCAAGACGCGAACCTTCCGGGGTTCGCTTCGTCCCAACGAGAACGGCGTGGCCGACGGGCCGCGCCGTTTTTCTTTGGGTTCAACCCTCTCGTTCCAGGGCGAGGCCCAGGGTATCATCCGCGCCGATCTGCGTCTTTTTATGCACCTCGGCCTTGATCGGCGGGAGGCGCGCTTCTTCTTTGGGGGAGGAAACAGCGACGTTTTTCCACGTCACTTTTTTATCGTCGCCGCCACGCGGACCGAGCCCGTCGGCGAACCCGTGCCTTCCAACCGCGCCCTGATTCCCGACGCCGACACTTTTGGCGCCCTCACGAAATGCCACGCCGCGTTGCCCGGCCACAGCCAGACTTTGGCGCGTGTTTTCCATGGCATCGGCAGCCTACAGATACTTGTGAGCCCGAAACCAGGCGAGAGCGTCGCTGATCGCTTCGTCCACGGGGCGCGCCGTATAGCCCAGCTCACGCCCCGCCTTCGCGCTGGAAAAAAACATCCGCTTGCGCGCGAGCTTCAAGCCATCCACCGTCACGAACGGCTCCCCGGTGTTGAAGACGCGCGCGAAGAATTCCGCGGCATAGGCGATCGGCATGATCGCCGCGTTGGGGATCTGGATCGTCGGCGCCTTACGGTTCACCTGCGCGGCGATGCGCGCGAGGATTTGCTGAAGGGTGAGGTTTTCCGCCCCAAGCACATAGCGCTCCCCCACCTTGCCTTTGTCGTGCGCGAGTAAATGTCCGCGCGCAACGTCGTCGACGTGCACGATATTGAGCCCCGTATCGACAAAGGCCGGCATGCGGCCAGCGGCCGCCTCGACAATGGTACGGCCCGTGGGCGTCGGCTTCACGTCGCGCGGGCCCACCGGCGCCGTGGGGTTAACAATGACGACCGGAAGGCCGGAAGCGGCTAGCGCGCGCACGCGCTCTTCGGCGTCGAACTTCGAGCGTTTGTAAGGGCCGATCATATCCGCCGCGCTCACCGGCGTGACCTCATCGGCCTCGCGGCCATCGGGGAAAAGGCCGAGGGTCGCAACGGAACTGGTATAGACCAGGCGCGAAGCCCCCGCGTCGGCGGCGGCTCGCAACAAGCCCGCGGTTGCTTCGACATTCGTCGCAAACATGGCCGCGGGATCGCGTGTCCACAGGCGGTAGTCCGCGGCGACGTGGTAAACACTCGACGTCCCTTGCACCGCTTTCCGCCGGGCGTCCGGATCGCGCAAGTCGCCCTCGACAATCTCGACTTTCAGCCCCTCGAGATTGCGGCGATCGCTGCCCGCGCGCGCCATCACGCGCACGGTTTCGCCGCGGGCCAGCAACGCGCGGGCCACAGCCGAACCAACAAACCCGGTCGCGCCCGTCACCAGCGCGGTCATTGCGTGAAGCTTTTTTTCATGACGTCGCGCGTGCGGTCCGGCGGATCGTCAACGATGTCGCCAAGTCCGGAACAGCCACGACGCACCTGCCGTTATGCGCGGCGAGCTCCGCGTACAACATCTTCCGTGCGTCTGGCGCGACATTCTGCGTGAGTTCCAGCTTGGGATTCATATCTCATTCGAGCATGATGCACCCCACATGCACAAGCGCCCCCCGCAGATCATCTTTACCGCCGATGACTTCGGCCTTTGTGACGAAGTGAACGAAGCCGTCGAACGCGGCCATCGCCACGGCGTGCTGTCGGCTGCCAGTCTCATGATCGGCGCACCGGCGGCCAGAGACGCGATCGAACGCGCGCGCCGCATGCCGCGCCTCGCCGTCGGGTTGCACCTCACGCTGGTGGAGGGACGGCCCGTGCTTCCGCCGGCGGTTCTGCCGGCGCTGCTCAAGCCGGACGGCGCGTTCCATGACAATCTCATCGGCGCCGGCGTGCGGTGGTTTTTCTCTCCCGCCGCCCGCCGGCAGCTGCGTGCGGAGATCCACGCGCAATTCGAGGCTTTTCGCGCAACCGGTCTCACGCTGGATCATGTGAACGCACACAATCACATGCACCTGCATCCCACCGTCCTCGGCTGCATTCTCGAGGCCGCGAAGGATTTCGACGTGCGCGCCGTACGTTTACCCTACGAGGCGCCCGCGGCCCTGCTGACCCCGTGGATGGGGCTGATGAAAAAGCGGCTTACCCGCGCCGGCCTCGCCTTCAATGACCGTGTGGTCGGCATGCACGCGACCGGCCAGGTGAATGAAGACCTTGTCCTGCGGAAGCTGGACGGCTTGCTTCCGGGGACCACGGAATTCTACCTCCACCCCGCCATATGCACGACGGCCGCGCTGGAGGCGGCGGCGCCGGGCTACGACCGCACCGGCGAACTCGCGGCCCTGACAAGCGCCCGCGTCGGCGCCCGGCTCAGGGAATTGGGTCTCACACCCGCGTGTTTTCGCGATATTTCCTGATTTTTGCGTGATGGAGCGGCTTGCATTCCCCCGAGCCGCCGATAGGATGCGCCCAACAATAAGACTGGGGAACACCCTTTGAACGCCCGCACGCTGACCTCCAACGGCGCTCCAATTCCGTTCACGCCGCAGTACTTCGGTGCCCTTCGCGAAAGTCATACCGGCCTTCCGGCGGAAACCCTTCGCGCGCGCTACGCCGAGGACGGCTACGTCCTGCTGAAGGGTGCGCTGGCGTCCGAGGCGGTCTTCGATTTGCGCGAAGCTTACTTCCGCCTGTTTGATTCGAGCTTCTTCAAGGATGGCGACGCGCGCCGCGGCGTTTTCTCCGGCGTTGAGCCGAAAGGTATGCCAGGCCATGGCCTCGCCGGTCACCCGGCTCATACTTTTGTCCGCAGCGACGTATTTCGCGCCTTCACCGGCGCTGCCGCGATGAAGACCATCGCTGAAACGTTTTTTGACGGTCCGGCGGAACTTATCCGCCGCACACCACTGCGCCATTTTATACCGGGTCGCAAACGCTCATCGCGGGCGCACCTCGATCGCACCTACATCGAGGGCGTCGCCGCAGACGTCGTGACGATTTGGGTGCCGCTCGGCGACTGCCCGATCGATGTCGGCGGCCTTCTATACATGGACGGTTCGCACGAGGACACCGTGCTGGAGAATGTACGCGCCAGCGCGCCCAACGATCGCACGGATATGCGCCCAATCACGCACGACCTGAAATGGCTGTCGGATTTCAGCGGCCGCCGGTGGCTGTACGCCGACTATGCGGCGGGAGATGTTGTTGTGCATTCCCCGGCCATCGTCCATGCCTCGCTCGATGGCGAATCGGACCTGATGCGAGTGTCGACGGACGTACGCTTCCGGCGCGCGGGCAGCCCCTCGGATCCGCGCTGGCTGAACGACTGGTCCGCGGACGACGGCTACTAGCCCATGAGCCTCGCGCGTACCGCAACGCGCGTGGTCCACGCGAGCCGCAGCCGCCCATGGCTCGTGATCGCGATCATCGTCATCATGGCCGTTGCTTCCGCCGCAGGCGCGGTGCGAACCCTTGGCGTCAATACGGACACGACAGCCCTGTTCGACGCGGATCTTCCCTTCCGTGTCGCGGAACGGGACTTCGATCGCCAGTTTCCGGGCGAAATCGATCTCGTCGTCACCGTGATCGACGGGCCGTCCGCCGCAAAAGCAAACAAAGCGGCCGACAGCCTCGCCGCGCGCCTTGCCAGGAACACGGCCCTCTTCGTAAGCGCCTTTAATCCGACGGGCGGTCCCTTCTTTGAAAAGAACGGCGTACTTTATCTCTCGACGGCCGAGATCGATGCCATTGGCGCCGAACTCGCAGCCGCGCAACCGCTCCTCGGCGCCATATCGAATGACCGCAGCGCGCGAGGACTTTTCCGCCTTCTCGCGCTCGCATTCACGGCCGCGGCGGAAGGAGAGCCCTCGACAGCAGGCATTGCGCCGACCGCCGCACAAGCCGCAGCCGCAATCAACGCCACCCTGGATGGAAAGCCAGCCGCCGTCGATTGGCCGGGCCTTTTCAGTCAATTTCAGTCCACCTCGCAGCCACGCGCCTTCGTGATCGCCAAGGCCAAACTTGATCTTACCGCCCTTGAGCAGGGCGCCGACGCCACCGCTTTCATACGCGCGCAAGCGGCCGACCTCGGCCTGACCACCGACAACGGTTACCGCGTAAGACTTACCGGTGAAGTTCCACTGACCGATGAAGAGTTCGCAACCATCGCGACCGGCACGACCTTGGCCGGTGTCATGGCGGTGGCCGGTGTCGGTCTTCTGATGGTGCTGGCGCTGGGATCGTTCAGACTGGTGGGCGTGACGCTCTTCACACTGTTGATCGGGTTCCTGTTCACCCTGGGTTGGGCGGCGATCAGCGTGGGGGAAATCAATCTGATTTCCATCGCTTTCGTCTTCATGTTTGTCGGCATCGCGGTCGACTTCGCGATGCAGTACTGCCTGCACTACCGCGAAGAGCGCCTTAAACGCGGCTCGGTCAACGACACGGAGGCGCTCGACGTCGCCGGCGGACACATGGCCGAACCGCTCCTTCTGAGCGCCGCCACCGTTGCGATAGGCTTTTTCTGTTTCCTGCCGACCGCCTACCGCGGCGTCGCCGAATTGGGCGTGATCGCGGGCGGCGGGATCATCATCGCGTTCCTCCTGAATTTCACGCTGATGCCGGCGTTGCTCCGACTCACAAAATTAAAGCCGGAAACCTCTCCCGTGGGTTTCGTACGGGCGGCGCCCTTCAATCGTATGCTTCTCAATCACCGCCGGCGGGTCATGGTGGGCGCGGCCGTTCTAATGGCCGTCGCGACATTGGCGCTTCCGCGCCTGGTGTTCGATTTCGACCCCATGAAGCTCAAAGACCCCCATACGGAATCCATGTCCACGGCGCTGGAGCTGATGGACGATCCGCTGGTGAATGCGAATACCCTTAGCGTTCTTGTTAAAACGCGCGACGAGATCCAGGCGCTTTCCGAGACCCTGGAGAAACTGCCGGACGTCGGGCGTGTGCAAAGCCTGTTCGATCTTGTGCCTGAAGATCAGGACACAAAACTCACAGCGCTTAGCGATATGGCGCTGTTCCTCGACCCCGTGGTTAATCCGCTACATCAGGCAGCGGCGCCGACCGCCGCGGACATCCTCGATGCCGCGCGCGCCGCACGCGCCGCGACCGAAACCTATCTCGCCTCGCCCCATGCCGCCGGACCATTGCGCGACGCCGCGGCTCAGGTTAGCGATGCGCTTCACCGTTTCATCGACCGCAACGATCCCGCCCTTGGCGAACGTCTCTCAAGGGCCCTGCTTGCCGGCTTCGACGATGCTCTCGCCCCGCTTCGCGCGATGCTGAGCGCCGCGCCGGTCAGCCTGGACGACCTGCCGGCGCCGCTGCGCGAGACCTATGTGGCGCAGGATGGACGTTACCGCCTCCAGATATTCCCGAAAGACAACAGCCGAAACATCGACGCCATGGCACGGTTCACGAACGCGGTGCGCGCCGTCGCGCCCGATGCCTATGGCCCACCGGTCGTGATCTATGAAAGCGGACGGATCGTCACACAAGCCTTCGCGACCGCCGGCGGCCTCGCACTGGTCGCGATTACCTTCGTCCTCCTCGTCATGTTCCGCCGCATCGGCGACGTGCTGCGCGTGCTCGCGCCGCTTCTACTGGCGGTGACCCTAACCCTCGGAACATGCGCCTTGATCGGGTTCCCGCTGAACTTCGCCAATATCATCGCGTTGCCGCTCTTGCTGGCGGTCGGCGTCGCCTATCCGATTCACTTCGTTTCGGCGTGGCGTGAGGGCGAGGCCCTGCTGCTCTCCTCACCGGCGGGACGCGGCATGTTGTTCAGCGCCCTCACCGATACCGCGGCCTTCGGGAGCATGTCGCTTGCCACCCACGCCGGCACATCGAGCATGGGCCTACTTCTCACCCTTGCCCTGGCGTTCAACCTTCTTGCGACGTTGATTGTTCTGCCGGCGATTCTTGGTGCGCCGGCCAAGCGACACTAACCGGCAGTTTCAAGCTTATCGGTCAACGCGTTCAGATGCGCGATCAGGGCCGGAGCGCCGCCGCTATTAAATACCCCGGAGAAATCAGAACGCCGCAGGGCGAGTTGACTCACCGACCCATCAAGCAGGACATCGATCACCTGCCACGGGCCCTCATTCTTTTCCGCCGGTTTTTGACGAAGGCGGTAATTGAGCGCGGTGGCTTTTCCGGATTTCGGTTTGATCTCGGTGTTCACCATGACGTCGGGCTTTTGCGGATCGGTGAAGTCCGTAATGATGAACGCCTCGCCGTTCCAACTCTTGAACTGCGATGCATAGGTGGCGATCGTCCACTCGGCGAACGCTTGGGTCAGTTTTTTGCGCTCGTCTTCACTCAGCTTTTGCCAGCCGCCGCCGACCGAAATCCGCGTCATCGTTTCCAGATCGAAAACCTCCTGCACGACGGGGGCCATCTTCTCCTTGCGCGCGGCGAAGTTCCGCATCGCGCCTTGCCTCATATTGTCCAGCAGCGCGGCGTTCAGCTTCTCGACCACCATGACGGCCGCCGGCTTGTCTTTGACCGACACGGCATGGGCCGGCATGCTCGCCGCGAACGCGACAAAACAGCATAGAAGCAGATAAGTCACGCAGCGCACGGTTCACTCCCTGAAGAGCCTCGCATTCGGCCTATACTGCGCCCTAAAATCTGTCAATTCCAAGGCTCCGGCGCGCAAAGCGCGCTCATGGACTTAGAATGGAACACCGTGTTTTTAGGCGCCATGGGCGCGCTCACGCTCGACAATGGCCGCCGGAACACGATAGAGGTACCGGCCCCTTTCGCACCAAGCGTGAGGGTCGTAAGCAGAGCGCGGCGTGACTCTCTTTTTCAATATCCTGCAAAGCCTCCTTCTTGCTCCCGTGATCGGCGGCGGCGTTTTTTGCCTTCTGTGTGTCTGGGCCGTCGCGCGTTTCGTGAAGCGGGCGTCTCCGGCCAGCGCCTTTCAGCCACCGGTCACCGTGTTGAAGCCGATTTACGGCCACGACAAAGGCCTCGAGGAGAATTTGCTGAGCCTGTGCCGTCAGGATTATCCCGACTTTCAAATCGTGATGTCGGTGCAGCGCGAGAACGATCCGGCGCTGCCGCTGCTCCGCAAGTTGGCGGCCGACTTTCCGGACCGCGTAACGCTGGTCGTCAAAACCAGCGAGCCCGTCGTCAATGGAAAGGTCCAAAACCTGGTGAACGGCCTTGCCGCCGCAAAGCATGAGATTCTCGTGATCAGCGATAGCGATGTCCGCGTGCGTGCCGACTATTTGAGAAGCATCGTCGCCCCGCTCGAAGATCCGGGCGTGGGGTATGTCTGCACCTTGTACCGGTCCGTGGACGCCGGGTCGTTCCAGGAGAAGATGGAGCTTCTGAGCCTGAACGCCGACTTCGTTCCGAGCCTTGTTTTCTCGGCCGTGACCGGCGCTGCGGATTTCTGCATCGGCGCGACCGTGGCCTTCCGCAAAACCGATCTCTCGGCCATCGGCGGGATGGCCGACCTTGGAAACTATCTGGTCGAGGACTACGAACTCGGACGCCGTCTGCTCGCGATGGGCAGGCGGATGGTCCTGCTGCCTCACACCGTCGAAATCGTGGCGGATTACCCCACTTTCCGCGGCTGGTGGCACCACCAGATCTATTGGGACCAGAACACCTGGGCGGCCAATCCGACGGGGTTTGCCCTCACCATCCTGACCCGCGCCGTGCCTTTTGCGCTGCTTTTCGCGCTTCTTCGTGGCTTCGATGACACAGGATTGAACATTCTCCTGGCGACCCTTGTGCTACGCCTTGGCACGGCGGAAGTGATTGCGCACATTCTCGGGGACCGGGAGGGCCAGCGGGCCGTGTGGCTTTTGCCGGTCCGGGACTTGTTCGCGTTGGTGTCGTGGTATATCGCCCTCACGCGTAGAACCTTCGAGTGGCGCGGTTTGCGCTTCGGCCTTACGAAGGATGGACGTATCGTTCCGCGCGACAACGGTGTCGTGCTTCCAGGGATAAAACCGTGACTTCGAACTCACAGTTGGAATTCGTTACCAGGTCCGGTCATGTTCTGGTCACCGGCGGCGCCGGGTTCATCGGCAGCCACGCCGTCGATCATCTGCTCGCGCGCGGCTGTCGCGTCACCGTAATCGACAACCTCTCGACCGGTTATCGGGCCAACCTTGTGCAATGCGAGGGCCGTGCCGACTTCCAATTCATCGAAGCCGACATTACCCAGGACCTCTCCGCGGCTTGCGAGCGTGCCGTGAAACACTTCGGCGCCATTGACCGCATCACCCACTTCGCCGCGCAAACGGCCGTGCCGCTATCCGTCGAAGACCCGGTCACCGATATCCAAGTAAACCTCGGCGGCACCGCACGCCTCTTGGAATACGCGCGCCGCAACGGCGTTCAGAAAGTCGTGTTCGCATCATCCTCGGCTATTTATGACGACGATGCGCCCGTACCCGTCAGTGAAACGTCGACCGCACGGCCCGCATCGCCTTATGGAATCGACAAACTCGCCGGTGAATTCTTTTTGGACTACTACGCGCGTTATCACGGCGTCGCCTTCACGGCTTTACGCTTCATGAACGTGTACGGCCCGCGCCAAGACCCTTCCAGCTACTACTCCGGCGTCATCTCGATCTTCCTCGACCGCGCCGTGGCCGGCCAGCCCATCACCATATTCGACGACGGCGAACAGACGCGCGACTTCGTCTATGTGACGGACGTGGCGCATGCCGTGGTCACGGCCGCCCTATCGGACGCCGGCAACGGCGCGATCATCAATATTGGCACCGGTCTCGAAGTGTCGATCAACCAAATCACGCGGACGATCATCGAACTCACGGGCTCGGCCTCGCAGGTACGTTATGAGCCCCCGCGTCCAGGCGATATCCGCCGCTCGGTGACGACAATGACCCGTGCGCAAGACCTTCTTGCGTTCGCCCCGCAAGTCGATCTCCGCGAAGGCCTTGCACAGACGCTCGCCTGGGTCCGCGATCAGGCGCTCGCCAATACCCGCCGCGGATCCGCGGCTTAAGCCGCATGCGCATTTTCAAGCTTCTCACGCTGATTGGCGGCATTGCGATTTTCGCATGGATCGTCACCCGGGCCGATATGTCGTCGGTCGCCGAAGTCATGGGCCGCCTGGGCGTGATGGGCGCCGGCACCGTGCTTTTCACCTTTGGCGTCGCGATGGCGTCTGACGTTTTTGGCTGGGCCCTGATGTTCCGCAGCGCGGCATTATCGGGTGTGTGGACCCTGCG
>Ga0102832_1000535_pt1 | contig 56406 bp, 59 predicted proteins | sample EBPBio282013_DNA_FD_88942 | JGI IMG/M metagenome (GOLD analysis project Ga0102832, IMG submission 88942) | Wastewater treatment Type I Accumulibacter community from EBPR Bioreactor in Madison, WI, USA - Reactor 2_5/28/2013_ DNA (Illumina Assembly) | ecosystem: Engineered > Bioreactor > EBPR >...
GGAGCGGAAGCGCGAGCCGAAACGCAAAACAAAACTCACGGTCTCCGGGTTCGCCCGGCCGCTCCGTCGCCTCCCCAACACACTCGCAGCCGCACGGCGCGAGGAGGACAGGTCATGTCCCCATCTTCCGGTGTTCAGGCCGGCGACATCCGACGTTTAGTGGCCCGCCATTTCCGCAACGACCTTCAGCGCCGCCTCGCGCGGGTCGTTCGCCGCCGTGATCGGGCGGCCGCAGACCAGATGGCTGGCGCCGGCGATCAGCGCGTCGGCGGGGCTCGCGGCGCGGGCCTGGTCGTTCTTGGCCGACCATTCGGGACGCACGCCGGGCGTGACGATCAGGAAGTCGGGCTTGCCGGCGGCGTTGGCGATCTGGCGGGCCAAGGCGGCCTCGTGCGGCGAGGAAACGATGCCGTCGACGCCGCACGCCAGGGCTTGCCGCACCCGCCGTTCGACCAGATCGCGGGCGTTGAAGGCGTAGCCCATCTCGACAAGGTCTTCGTCGGTCAGGCTGGTCAGCACGGTCACCGCCAGGATCTTCAGCGACGAGTCGCCCCGCGCCTTGACCGCCGCCCTCATCACCTGCGGCTCGGCATGGACGGTCAGGAGGTCGCAGCCGCTGGTGGCCAGCACCCGGGCCGAGCGCTCGACCGTGGCGCCGATGTCGTGCAGCTTCCAGTCCAGAAAGATCGACTTGCCGGAGGCCTTCAGGTCGCGGGCCAGGGCCATGCCGTCGCTGGCCAGCAGTTCAAGGCCGATCTTGTAGAAGCTGACCGCGTCGCCCAGGCGCTGGACCATGTCGCGAGCGTCGTCGACGGTGGGCAGGTCGAGCGGCACGATCAGGCGCGGATCAGCGGTCATCTTCGTATCCCCGATGTTGGTCGCGAGGGTTGGCGCGCGAGGCCGTTGCCCCTAGGAAAGGGCAAGCTTGGGCGCGATCTGAAAGGTAGGGACGTCGAATGACCGAGGCCAAACTCGCCGTCAACTTCTTCGTCGCGCTGTTCGCCCTGATCGATCCGATCGGCAACGTGCCGCTGTTCGCCGCCGCCACCCTAGGCGCGGCCGCCGCCGGTCGGCGCATGGTGGCCGCCTATATCGGCCTGTTCATGGCCGGGTTCCTGATCTTCTTCTATTTCACCGGCGTGGGCCTGCTGGCCTTTTTCGGCATCTCGATGCAGGCGTTCCGGATCGCCGGCGGCATCATCCTGTTCATTCTGGGCCTGGACATGGTGCGGGACGACTTCACCACCATGTTCGCCGACGCCGCCGAAGGGGTCGAGGGGCAGACCCCGCGCGCCTACGCCAAGCAGCGGTTCGAGCGCCTGATCGTACCGTTCGCCATGCCGCTGCTGATCGGGCCGGGCGCGATCTCGACCGTCATCATCTACGCCGCCGAGGCCAAGCCGCTGGGCTGGGCCGGCGCGGGCATCGGCGTGGCGGTGATCCTGGCGGTGTCGGCCGTGGTGGTGGCCACCTTCTGGGCCGCGCCGCTGGTCAGCAGGGTGCTGGGCCGCATCGGCATGAGCATCGTGGTGCGGGTGCTGGGTCTGATCCTCTGCGCCCTGGCCGTGCAGTTCGTGATGGTGGGGGTGGGCGACGCCACGCGCGGCCTGATCAACAACGACGCCAAGGCTCCCTACGCCGAGAGCCATAAGTAGGAACCCTGCTCTGGACACCGATGTGCGACGAGGCCCATATCGCCGACATGCGCGCCCCTGAAGCCCCCTCGCACGACGCTGATGTGATCATCGCCGGCGCCGGCATGGCCGGCTCCACACTCGCTCTGGCCCTCGCCTCGGGCGGCCTGAGGCCGCTGCTGGTCGATCCCGCGCCTTTCGAGGCCCAGCTGGCCCCGACCTTCGATGGCCGCAGCTCCGCCATCGCCTATTCGTCGTTCCGCCAGTGGCGGGCGATCGGCGCGGGCGCGGCTCTGGAGCCTCACGCCCAACGTATCGAGCAGATCCTCGTCACCGACGGCCGAACCCCGAGCGCGGCGGCGCGCAAGCCGCTGCCGGCCTTCCTGCGCTTTGACTCCAGCGAGATTTCGGGCCGCATTGAGGGCGAGCCGCTGGGCTATCTGGTCGAGAACCGCCAGATCCGCGCGGCCCTCTCGCAGGCCGTGATCGACAAGGACATTCCGGTGATCGCGCCGATGGCGGCCAAGGCCCTGTCGGTCGACGCCGGCGCGGCGAAGCTGACCCTGTCGGACGGTCGGGTGCTGTCGGCGCCGTTGGCCGTCAGCGCCGAAGGCCGCAACTCGGCGCTGCGCCAGTCGGCCGGGATCGGTCATATCGGCTGGAGCTACGGCCAGAGCGGCGTGGTGGCCACGGTCCGCCTGGAGCGCCCGCACGAAGGCGTGGCCCACGAGTACTTCCTGCCCAGCGGCCCCTTCGCCATCCTGCCGCTGACCGACAATCGCGCCAGCCTGGTCTGGACCGAGAGCACCGCGCGCGGCGAGGCGCTTCGCCACGCCAGTCCCGAGGCCTTCCACGCCCACCTGATGCGCCGGTTCGGCGACTTCCTGGGCGCGGTGACGGTCGAGGGGCCGATCTTCGTCTATCCCCTGTCGCTGCTGCTGGCCGAGCGCATGACCGCGCCGCGTCTGGCCCTGATCGGCGACGCCGCCCACGGGGTGCATCCGATCGCCGGACAGGGTCTGAATCTGGGCCTCAAGGACGCCGCCGCGCTTGCCGAGGTGCTGGTCGAGGCCGTCCGTAACGGCGAAGACATCGGGGCCGAGGCTGTGCTCGAGCGCTACGCTCGCTGGCGGCGGTTCGACACCGTGACCAACGCCCTGGCCTTCGACGCCTTCGTGCGGATTTTCTCGAACGACAACCCGCTGCTGCGGCTCGCGCGGGGCGCGGGGCTGGCCGTGGTCAACCAGATCGCCCCGGCGCGGCGCTTCTTCATGCACGAGGCCGGCGGAGGCGTAGGTGACCTGCCGAAGCTGTTGCGGGGGGAGAGCCTTTAAGCGCTCTCCAGCTCCCGCGCCTCTTCCGGCAGCATGATCGGCACGCCGTCGCGGATGGGATAGGCCAGCTTGGCCGCGCGGCTGATCAGTTCGCCCTTTGCGCGGTCATACTCCAGCGGACCCCGCGTCACGGGGCACACCAGCACTTCCAGCAGGCGCGGATCGACGTCGATGAGGGGGGCGGAGGCTTCGGTCATGGGCGCTATCTACTGGATCGAAGTGGGTTCGTCATCGTCGCCGCCCGCCGCGTCGATCTCGAGCAGCGCCGTCAGCGTCGCCTTGCGCTCGAAGATGGTCTCGGCTTCCAGCAGCGCCTGCTTTTCCATCGGGTCGAACGGCAGGGCCATGGCCAGGCTGTTGATCAGGGCGTCCGAGGGCGCCGCCTCGGCGTCCCCCCAGTCGATCGCCAGACCGCGGTGATCGAGATAGCGGCGTAGCGCGACCATCAGGCGATCGATCTCGGTGGCGGTGCGCGTGCCCGCCGCCTCTTCCCGCAGATCGGCCTCGTAGGGCGCGAAGTCCGCGCGGACCTGACGGTACGGCGTGCGGACTGGCAGCTCCTCGCCGGCGCGGAAACGGCAGACGCCCGTCAGGGTGATCAGGTAGCGACCGTCGCTGGTCTCGGCGAAACTGGTCACCCGGCCCGCGCAGCCGACGGGGGCCAGGGCCGGACGCTGATGATCGCCACCGGCGCGCGTCTGAATCATGCCGATGATCCGCTCGCCCGACATCGCGTCGTCGAGCATGTTCAGATACCGGGGCTCGAAGATGTTCAGCGGCAGCTGCCCGCCCGGCAGCAGAAGTGCGCCGTCCAGGGGAAACACCGGGATCACCAGGGGCAGATCGTCGATCTTGCGGTAGGCCACCGGCATGAACGCTCCGTAGGGCTGGGGTCCTAGCTGAACAGGATCGAGGACAGCTTGCGCCGTCCCTGCTTGGCGACCTCGGACGTGGGTCCGGCGGCCTCGAACACGGTCAGCAACTGCTTGCGGGCCGCGTCGTCGTTCCAGGTTCGGTCGCGGGCGATGATGGCCAGCAGATGGTCGGCGGCGTCCTGCAGTCGGCCCATGCCCGCCAGGGCCTTGGCCAGCTCTAGCCGCGCTTCGTGGTCATCGGGATCCGCGGCCAGGCGCTGTTCGAAGGCGGCGGTCTCGGACGGCGCCTCGGCCGCCAAAGCCAGGGCCGCACGCGCGGCGTCCAGATCCGGATCCTTGGCGTCGGCGGGGGCCATGGCCACCACCTCGGCGGCGCCTTCCGGATCGCCGTTGGCCAGATAGACGCGAGCCATGCCGCCCAAAGCCTTGGCGCTGGTCGGGTCGATCTGCAGCGCCTGGGCGAAGGCCTGGGCCGCGCCGCCCAGGTCGCCGATCTCCAGCGACTCCTTGCCCATGGCGATGATCTCGTCGAGGGCGCCGCCGTCGGCCGCCCCGGCCAGCTTTTCCACGAAGGCCCGGACCTGGCTCTCGGGCAGGGCGCCCTGGAAGGCGTCCACCGGACGCCCGTCGACAAAGGCGTAGACGGTCGGGATCGACTGCACGCGCAGTTGTCCGGCGAAGCCGGGGTTCTTGTCGACGTCGATCTTGACCAGCTTGACCGCGCCCTTGGCGGCGTTGACGACCTTTTCGATCGTCGGGGTCAGGGTTCGGCAGGGCCCGCACCAGGTAGCCCAGAAGTCGACGATGACGGGCTGGGTCTTCGAGGCCTCGATCACGTCGGCCATGAAGCTGGCGTCCGTGCCGTCCTTGATGTGTTCGCTTTTCGAAGAGGGCGCGGGCTTTTCGCCGATCAGGGACATCGGGGTTCTCGTACTCGGAATTGGGGGAACGCTTAAGCCGTCAAGATGGTCCCTCATCGAGCCGCGCGCAATGACCCGTTCGCTTGACGAGCGAGCTTAAGCGACCACTTCCATCGCCGCGAAATCGACGATCATCGGCGTCACGCCCAGCGCGGCGAGGAACTTGCGCAGGCCCGCCTGGCTGACGGCGGTGGTGGCGTCGTTCTTCAGCGGGTGGAAGTTGACCGGGTCGCTGTCGGCCAGGGCCTTGTCCAGCACGAAGCGCACGCGCTTGTCGGCGTCGTTGATCAGGCCAAAGGCGGTGACCGAGCCCGGCGTCACGCCCAGGGTCTCAAGCATCATCTCCTGTGGTCCGAACGACAGCCGGCTCGAGCCGATCACGTGGTGCAGCTTCTTCAGGTCGATGGTCGTCTCGCCCAGGGCCGAGATCAGCCACAGCTGGCCCTTGGCGTCCTTCAGGAACAGGTTCTTGGTGTGACCGCCCGGCATGGCGGCCTTGATCTCCAGCCCTTCCTCGACGCGGAAGACGGGCGGGTGGTCCAGGGTCTTGTGGTCGACGCCGTGGGCGTCGAAGAAGGCGAACAGGTCGGCGCGGGTCTTCATGCGCCTCTACTAGACGGCGCAAGGCCGCGAGCGCTAGACCTGATCCAGGGCAGGAAGATCAGACAAAGGACCGGCATGGAACTGGAGTGCTATCCCACCGAGAACCGTCCGCCGGAAATCGTGCCGGGACGGCCGCAGCGCGCCTGGATGGACCGCTTCGCCGAGCGCCATCCCTATCGCTGCCTGCCGCTGACCATGGCCAACACCACCGGTTGGGACATTCTCTGCCCGGTCGGCTTCACCATGACCTGGGACGGCGGGGCGCACCAGGAGTGCATCAAGTTCCAGCCCGACCACCCCTATCCGGGTTTCACCGACTTCGTGAAGTCGCACTTCACGCGGGGCGTCGTGACCTTCCACACCGGCTATCTGTTCCGCACGCCGCCGGGCTGGTCGCTGATGGCCATGGGCCCGCCCAACCACGTCAAGGACGGGATCCAGCCGCTGGCCGGGGTGATCGAGACCGACTGGCTACCGTTCCCCTTCACGATGAACTGGATCTTCACCCGGCCCGGCACGGTGCGGTTCGAGAAGGGGGAGACCTTCTGCTTCATCATGCTGATCCAGGACAAGCCCATGGAGGCGTTCCAGCCGGTGATCCGCTCGATGAACTCCAATCCCGAACTGCGTCGCCAGTACGACGTCTGGGCCGAGAAGCGCACCGAGTTCAACAACCTGATCTTCAAGCGCGACCCTGAGGCCACCAAGGAGGCCTGGCAGCGCTTCTACTTCAAGGGCGAGTACCCCGAGGAGATCCAGGCCGAGGCCCCCAGTCACCACGTCAACAAGCGGCGGATGAAGTCGCCGAAGGTCGGGGTCTAGGCCGGGCCGCCGGACAACCCACACGCACGCACTCAGAGAACTCTGCTTGACAGAGTTCTAATTCGAGCATTTACTCTGCATTACAGAGCTCTCTGGGGCGTCTGGAAATGGAGGGGCTCATGGCCATCACCCGAACCGAGGCGGCCGCCGCGCTGTCCGCTATCGAGACCACCCAGCGCCGGGGCATGACCCTGCGCGGCTACCGGCTGGGCGGGCCGATCCTGATGCTGTGGTCGCTGATCTGGGCGACCGGCTACCTGACCATGGGCCTGGCGCCGCCTGAGCTGTGGCTGCCCGTGTGGCTGGCCCTGGATGTCGTCGGCGTCGCCGGCGCCCTGGTCTTGGCGCGGGCCGGCAAGCCGGCGGCGGCCGGAGCACCTCCGGGCATGACCTGGCGTTTACTGGGTGGCTCGCTGTCGATGATGGTCTTCGCGCTCAGCGTCTTTTGGGTGATGAAGCCCACGGACCCCGCCGCCGCCATGGCCTTTCCGGGCCTGCTGATAGGGGTGATCTACGCCGTGGTCGGCTTCTGGGCCGCGCCGCGCTATGCGCTGATCGGCGGGCTGATGTTCGGCCTGACCCTGGTTGGGTATTTCCTGTTCCAGCCCTGGCTGCCCTTCTGGATGGCGGCGGCGAGCGGCGCGCTGTTCCTCAGCGGCGTCTGGTTGTGGAGACGCTGAGCGTGGCGACATCTGACGACGTCATCCATCAGCCGCTGCGCCTGAAGATCATGGCCGCCCTCAGCGCCGAAAAGGGCCAGCCGCTGGATTTCCCGCGCCTGAAGGCCATCACCCAGGCGACCGACGGCAATCTGGGCAGCCATCTCACCACCCTGGAGAAGGCCGGCTATGTCGCCATTGAAAAGGACTTCGTGGGCAAGCGCCCCCGCACCCAGGCCAAACTGACGCCGGAGGGCCGCAAGGCGTTCCGCGCCCATGTCGAGTATCTGCGGGCGGTGGTCGAGGCGGCGGACGAGGAGGCGTGAAGTCGATGAAGCGTGCTTCCTCATGGCGCCCGCCCGAGCCGTCGCTTTTTCGCAAGACGCCGCCGGAAATCCGGGCGTTGGACGAACGCCGCCGTGAGACGGCTCGAAAGACAGAGCGGCGAAAGGCCGCCTTCGAGGCGACGGTGAATGCCTGGTCCTGACCTCCGCAGGCATCACAGCCCTGGCCATGGCCGCAGCGGCGGCGATCTGGTGGCGCTAGCCGGATCTGCGGCCGGGCGGCCGTGACACCGTCTCGCTTCCCCCCTAGGGTCACGGCCAAATCGTGCCCATCAGGTGTTCGGGGGAAATCAAAATGGATCGTCGGCTGACGGCGCTGGCCGCCTTGTTGTTGATGTCGGGCTCGGCCCTGGCCCATCAGGCGCTGGCGCAAGCCGCGCCCGGCGCGGCGCCGGCGGCGAGCGCCGCCAAGGCCGACAAGCCTGAGAAGTGGAACGTCAACGCCCCGCCCGGCGTCGCCACCCGCGAGGTGCGGATCAGCGTCGACAACGGCACCTGGATGAATGTCGACGTGTCGCGAGACGGCAAGCTGATCGCCTTCGACATCCTGGGCGACATCTACACCATGCCAATCGCCGGCGGGACGCCCACGCGCATCGCCGAGGGCCTGGCCTATGACCAGCAGCCCCGCTTCTCGCCGGACGGCAAGCGGATCGCCTTCACCTCCGACCGGGGCGGCGGCGACAATATCTGGGTGATGAACCTGGATGGGAGCGACAAGCGCCAGGTGACCAAGGAGGACTTCCGTCTGCTCAACCAGCCCAGCTGGAGCCCGGACGGCCGCTTCATCGTCGCCAAGAAGCACTTCACCACCGGCCGCTCTTTGGGCACCGGCGAGGTCTGGGTCTATCACGTCTCGGGCGGCGGCGGCGTGCAGCTGGTCAAGCGCGCTAGCGAGCAGCTGCAGAAGGAGCTGGGCGAGCCGATCTATGCGGCCGACGGCAAGAGTGTCTTCTACACTCGCAACGTGACGCCCGGTCCGATCTTCGAATATGCGCAGGACTCCAACACCGCCCTGTTTGATATCGAGCGCTATGACCTGGAGACCGGCGAGGTTACGACCGCCGTCTCGGGCCTGGGCGGCTCGGTGCGGCCGACCCCGTCGCCGGATGGCAAGAAGATCGCGTTCGTCCGCCGCGAGCGCACCAAGTCCAAGCTCTATGTGAAGGACCTCGTCTCCGGCGAGGAGCGCAAGATTTATGACGCGCTGGATCAGGACGTCCAGGAGACCTGGGCGGTGACCGGCGTCTATCCGAACATGGCCTGGACGCCCGATGGCGCCTCCATGGTGTTCTGGGCGGGCGGCAAGATCCGGCGGGTGAACGTGGCGGACGGGGCCTCGGCCGTGATCCCGTTCAAGATCGACGACACCCGCGTGGTGATCGACGCGGTTCATCCCGAGATTCCTGTCGCGCCGGAACGCTTCATCACCAAGATGCCGCGCTGGGCCAGCGTGTCGCCGGACGGCAAGTCGGTGGTGTTCGAGACCCTGGGCAAGCTATGGGTCAAGTCGACGGCCGGCGGCGAGCCGCGTCGCCTGGTCAGCGGCGACGAGGACGCGTTCGAGCTCTATCCGTCATGGTCGCGCGACGGCCGTACGGTGGTGTTCGTCAGCTGGACCGACTCGGGGCTAGGTCGCCTGCGCACCGTGCCGGCCGGCGGCGGCGCGGCCAAGGACGTGATCGCCCAGCCGGGCCACTACGGCGCGCCGCGCTTCTCGCCAGACGGCAAGACCATCGTGTTCGAGCGCCGTCGTGGTGGCGGCATGACCTCCGGGCGCTGGTCGCAGGATCCGGGGATCTATCGTGTGGCCGTCTCGGGCGGGACGCCGGTGCGCGTCTCGCGCGGCGGGTCTGAGCCGCAGTTCGGCGCGGCCAACGACCGGGTGTTCATGCTGATGTCGAGCGGCGACAAGCGCCAGCTGGTCAGCACCGACCTGAACGGCCAGGCCAAGCGGGTCCACGCCAGCGGCGACATGGTCAACGACTACAAGGTCTCGCCGGACGGCCGCAACGTCGCGTTCCGCCAGAACTATGAAGCCTTCGTCATGCCGCTGATGCCCGGAACCCAGGAGGTCGCGGTCGACCAGAAGGGCGGGCCGCTGCCGGTCACGCGGGTCAGCGCCGAGGGCGCCGACTTCATCAACTGGTCGAAAGACGGCAAGCAGGTCCACTGGAGCATGGGCCCGACCCTGTTCACCGCCGAAACGGACGCGCTGTACGCCAGCGCGCCGGCCGCCGACGGGGCCAGCAAGGACGATGGCAAGTTCAAGCCGGTGAAGACGGGGCTGTCGCTGTCGATGGAGGTCGCCGCCGACAGGCCGACGGGCGTGGTGGCCCTGACCGGCGCGCGCGTGGTGACCATGGCCAACAAGGCCGGTGGGATCATCGACGACGGTATCATCGTGATCAAAGGCGACCGCATCGTTGCGGTCGGACCCAAGGCCAGCACGCCGGTTCCCGCCGACGCCAAGGTGGTCGACGTGACGGGTAAGACCATAATCCCCGGCCTCGTCGACGCCCACGCCCACGGGCCGCAGGGGAGCAACGACCTGATCCCGCAGCAGAACTGGTCGGCCATGGCCAATCTGGCCCTGGGCACGACGACGATCCACGACCCCTCGTCGCAGGCGTCGATGATCTTCGCGGCGGCCGAGCTGCAGCGCGCGGGCAAGATCCTGGCGCCGCGGACCTTCTCGACCGGCGAGATTATCTATGGGGCCAAGGCGGCCGAGGTCTACGCCGAGATCAACAGCCTGGACGACGCCCTGGCCCATGTCCGCCGGCTGAAGTCTCAGGGCGCGCACAGCGTCAAGAACTACAACCAGCCGCGCCGGGACCAGCGCCAGATGGTGGTGATCGCCGCCCAGAAGGAGAACATGGAGGTCGTGCCCGAGGGTGGGTCGCTGTACGCCATGGACGTAACCCTGATCCAGGACGGCAACGCCACGGTCGAGCATAACCTGCCGGTCGACCGCTTCTACGACGACATCGTCAGCCTGTGGTCGCAAACCAAGACCAACTACACCCCGACCCTGGTGGTGGCCTATGGCGGCCTGGCCGGCGATCCCTACTGGCGTCAGCACATGGACGTCTGGGCCCATCCGCTGCTGTCCAAGCACGCCCCGCCGGCGCTGCTGGCGGCCCAGAACGTTCGCCGGCAGGCCGCGCCCGAGGCCGACTATGTCGACGGGGCGACCGCCCGAGAGGCTAAGAAGCTGGCCGATCGCGGGGTGCAGGTGTCGATCGGCGCCCACGGCCAGCAGGCGGGCCTCGGCGCGCACTGGGAAATGTGGTCGTTCGCGCGGGGCGGCTGGAGTCCGGTCGAGGCCCTGGCGGCCGGCACGATCAACGCCGCCCGTTCGTTGGGCTACGCCAAGGACGTGGGCTCGCTGGAGGTCGGCAAGCTCGCTGACCTCCTGGTTCTGGACGCCGACCCGACCGTCGACATCCGTAACAGCGACAAGCTGCATCGCGTGATGCTGGGCGGCCGGCTCTATGATCCGGCGACCCTGAACGAGACCGTGACCGGCCAGCGTGTCCGCCAGCCCTACTGGTGGGAGCGTTCGGGCGAGGCGTGGGGCGGGGGCCAGGGCGGCACGGGCCACACCGACGACGTCGGATAGGAAAGGGAGAGGCGGCTTTAAGCCGCCTTCACCGCCGAGGCGATCGACTTGACGACCTTCTTCACGAGGGCCGGGTCGTCACCCTCGGCCATGATGCGGATCAAGGGCTCGGTGCCCGAGGCGCGAACCACGATGCGACCCGATCCGTTGAGCTGGCTTTCGCCGTCGGCGATCGCCTCCTTGACGGCCTTGGCCTCCAGCGGCTTGCCGCCGGCGAAGCGGACGTTTTCCAGGAGCTGCGGCACGGGTTCAAATTGACGGCCCAGCGCGCTCATCGGCTGGTCGCTCTCGACCATCACCGCCAGCACCTGTAGCGCCGCGATCAGGCCGTCGCCCGTGGTCGAGAAGTCTGACAGGATCAGGTGGCCCGACTGTTCGCCGCCGACATTGAAGCCGCCCTCGCGCATGCGCTGCATGACATAGCGGTCGCCGACGGCGGTGCGCTGCAGCGACAGGCCCAGGCTATTCAGCTGACGCTCCAGGCCAAGGTTCGACATGACCGTGGCCACCACGCCGCCGCCCTTCAGCGCCCCAGCCTTGGCGAAGGCCCCGGCGATGATCGCCATGATCTGGTCGCCGTCGACCACCACGCCCTTCTCGTCGCAGATCACCAGGCGGTCGGCGTCGCCATCCAGCGCGATGCCGATGTCGGCGCGGTACTCGCGCACCATCTTGGCCATCGCTTCAGGATGGGTCGAGCCGCACTCCTCGTTGATGTTGGTGCCGTCGGGCGAGACGCCCAGCGTGATCACCTCCGCGCCAAGTTCGTACAGGGCGGTGGGGGCGACCTTGTAGGCTGCGCCATTGGCGCAATCGACGACGATACGCAGGCCCGACAGGTTGAGGTGGCGCGGGAAGGTCGCCTTGACGATCTCGACATAGCGCGCCTGAGCGTCGTCGATCCGCTTGACGCGGCCCAGCTCGCGCGGCGCCGCCAAGCCTTCCTGCAGGCCCTGATCCATCAGCGCCTCGATGCCAAGCTCCTGATCATCCGACAGCTTGTAGCCGTCCGGACCGAACAGCTTGATGCCGTTGTCGGCGAAGTTGTTGTGGCTGGCCGAGATCATGATGCCGAGATCGGCGCGCATAGAGCGGGTCATCATCGCTACGGCCGGCGTCGGCAGGGGGCCGAACAGGCGCACGTCCAGGCCGACGCTGGTCAGCCCGGCCACCAGGGCCGGCTCGATCATGTAGCCCGACAGTCGCGTATCCTTGCCGATCACCACCAGATGGCGGCGCTCATCCTGTGAGCGGAAGAGCTTTCCGGCGGCCAGACCCACGCGCAAGGCGACCTCGGCCGTCATCGGATGCTTGTTGGCCTGGCCCCGGATGCCGTCGGTGCCGAAATAGGCGCGCTTGCTCATGTCGTCTTCTGGTCTCTTTACGGCCGCGCTTCGAACGCGAAACGATCCGAAATGCAGATTTATGCGAAGCGGTCTTTAGCCAGTGCTAAAGGCGCCTCACGCAAATTCGCGTGTCGGTAGGCATAATCCTGTCGGCGCGTTCTACAAGGGATCATGGCCCATGTGCGGCATTATCGGCATCGTCGGAAAAGAACCCGTCGCCGACCGGCTGATCGAGAGCCTCAAGCGGCTCGAATACCGGGGCTATGACTCCGCCGGCGTTGCGGGAGTCGTGAACGGCTCTGTCGAGCGTCGCCGGGCCCAGGGCAAGATCAAGGCCTTGGAAGCCGTCCTGACCGATCAGCCGCTGACGGCGACCACCGGCATCGGCCATACGCGCTGGGCCACCCACGGCGCGCCGAACGTCCAGAACGCCCACCCGCACACCGCTGGCCGCGTGACCCTGGTCCATAACGGCATCATCGAGAACTTCGCCGAGCTGAAGGCCGAGTTGGCCGCCGCAGGCCGCACCTTCGAGAGCGATACCGACACCGAGGTCATCGCCCAGCTGATCGACGCCGAGCTGGCGGCGGGCCTGGCGCCGATCGAGGCCTTCAAGGCCACGCTGGACCGCCTGACCGGGGCCTACGCGCTGGCAGTGCTGATCCAGGGTGAGGCTGATCTGATCCTTGGGGCCCGCCGTGGTAGCCCGCTGGTGGTCGGCGAAGGCCAAGGCGAGATGTTCCTGGGCTCCGACGCTCTGGCCGTCGGCCCATTCACCAACCGGGTGATCTATCTGGAGGAGGGTGACTATGTGGCCCTCGACCACAACAGCTACCGTATCTTCGACGCTTCGGGCGCGTCGGTGGATCGTCCGGTTCGTGTGGTGCCGACCTCGTCGGTGATGCTGGAGAAGGGCAACTACCGGCACTTCATGGAAAAGGAGATCCATGATCAGCCGGAAGGCTGCCAGCGGACGATCGCGGCCTATGTCGACACCCTGAGCGCCAAGGCCTCTGTTCCGGGCGACATTGATTTCGCCCAACTGGAACGCATCCAGATCGTCGCCTGCGGCACCTCCTATATCGCGGGTGTGGTCGGCAAGTACCTGATCGAGCAGCTGGCCGACCTGCCCGTCGACGTCGAGATCGCCTCGGAGTTCCGCTACCGCACCCCGGCGTTGCGCCCGGGTTCGCTGGTCGTCGCCATGTCCCAGTCGGGCGAGACCGCCGACACCTTGGCGGCCCTGCGCTACTGCAAGGCCAAGGGCATGAAGAGCGCGGTGGTGGTCAATGCTCAGGAGTCGACCATGGCCCGCGAGGTCGACGTGGTCTGGCCGATCCACTGCGGCCCGGAGATCGGCGTGGCCTCGACCAAGGCCTTCACCGCCCAGGTCAGCGTGATGATCGCCCTGGCCATCGCCGCCGCCAAGCAGCGCGGGCGGATCGACGCCGCCGAGGAGCAGCGCTTGGTCAAGGTCTTGCTGGAGGCTCCGCGCCTGATCGCCGAGGCCATCGGCCTTGAAGACGCGATCAAGGAGATCGCCGCCGATGTCGCCAAGGCGCGGGATGTTCTCTACCTGGGTCGCGGCCCGATGTCGGCCCTGGCTCTGGAAGGCGCGCTGAAGCTCAAGGAGATCAGCTACATCCACGCCGAAGGCTACGCCGCTGGCGAGCTGAAGCACGGCCCGATCGCCCTCGTCGACGACCAGACCCCGATCGTGATCCTGGCCCCCCACGACAGCTATTTCGAGAAGTCGGCCTCGAACATGAGCGAGGTGATGGCGCGCGGCGGCCAGGTGATCTTCATCACCGACACCGAAGGCGTGAAGCACGCCCCGGCGGGCGCCAAGGTGGTGGTCACGGCGCCCGCCTCGGACCCGCTGGTCTCGACCCTGGTGATGTCGGCGCCGATCCAGCTGCTGGCCTACCACGTGGCCGTGGTGAAGGGCGCGGACGTCGACCAGCCGCGCAACCTGGCCAAGTCGGTGACGGTGGAATAGGCGCTAGCTCGTCGCGCCCAGAAGATAGTCCCGCGTCAGCGGGACGGCGTCACGCTTCTTGGCCAGTTGGATCTGGAAGACCATGTGGCCGCCGTGCCGGAAGCCCAGCTCCGCGCCGGCCAGATAGAACTCCCACATCCGCCGGAACCGGTCGTCGAACATCTGCGGGATGTCGGGATCGGCCAGGAAGCGCTCGCGCCAGATTCGGCAGGTCTCGGCGTAATGCAGCCGCAGGATCTCGATGTCGGTGATCCAAAGCCCCGCGCGCTCGATGGCGGTGACGATCTCGGACAGGCCGGGGATATAGCCGCCCGGGAAGATGTATTTCTGGGTGAAGGCGTTGGTCGCGCCGGGGCCGTGCATCTTGCCGATCGAATGGACCAGGGCGACGCCGTCCTCGTCCAGCAGGCGGGCGATGGTGTCGAAATAGGTCTGGAAGTTCGGCGCGCCGACGTGCTCCAGCATGCCGACCGAGACGATGCGGTCGAAGGGTTCGGTAAGATCGCGGTAGTCGGTCAGACGGAAGTCGATCTGGTCCGAGAGGCCGGCCTTTTCCACGCGTTCCTTGGCCAAGGCCAGCTGCTCGGTCGACAGGGTGACCCCGGTCATCCGGGCGCCAAAGTCCTTGGCCAGCGTCATCGACAGACCGCCCCAGCCCGAGCCGATGTCCAGGGTCTTCATCCCGGGTTGGATCAACAGCTTGCGGCCGATCAGCGCCTTCTTGGCGGCCTGCGCCTCCTCCAGGCTCATATCGGGGCGTTCGAAATAGGCGCAGGAGTACTGCATGTCGGCGTCTAGGAAGCGCCGGTAGAGGTCATTCGAAAGGTCGTAGTGGTGGGCGACGTTGCGGCGCGAGGCGACCCGATCGTTGACCTGCTGAACCTGACGCTTGATCGCCTTGCGCAGGCGAGTCAGGGCCGACCCACGCTTGGGCTTCCGTCCGCCGCTTTCCCCCACGATGGTCAGGAGATCGGAGATCGTCCCTTGTTCGAAGACGATATCGCCTTCCATATAGCCTTCGCCGAGGCCAAGGCTGGGGTTGGCCAGCCGCCGCAAACCCCGGGCGCTGATCCGCATCACCACCGGCGGCCCCGTGCCGTCCCCAGCCTTGAGAACGCGACCTCCCGGCAGATGCGCCGTCAGGTCGCCCGTCTTGATCATCTTGCCCAGCAACGCTTCGATCATGACAATAGCTTAAGGCGACTTTCGCCTACGACAACCGCTCCGTGCCGGGAGGGATCAGATGTCGATCGTCATGACGCCTATTGGTCGGGTCGAAGGGGGCAGGCCCGAGCCGGAGGATGATGACTGGGGCGCCAGTCTGGCGCGCATCGTGTTGGATCCCGTACGCTTTGACGAGGAGGCGTTGCTGGGCCTGGACACCTTCAGCCACGCCGAGGTGATCTTTGTGTTCGACAAGGTCAGCGAGGATCAGATCGTCACCGGCGCGCGCCATCCGCGCGGAAACAAGGATTGGCCGCGCATCGGCATCTTCGCGCAGCGCGGCAAGAACAGGCCCAACCGGATCGGGGTCACGGTCTGCGAGATCGTCGCGGTGAACGGCAGGGTCCTGGAGGTCCGGGGCCTGGACGCCATCGACGGGACGGCGGTGCTCGACATCAAGCCGGTGATGAGCGGCTTCGCTCCACGCGGCGAAGTGCGCGAGCCTGACTGGGCCAAGGCGATCATGGAGGCCTATTGGTGAGCGAGGGAGTCGTCGTCTCTCGAGCTGCGGCTGAAGAGGCGCCGATCGTCGCCAACCTGATGCAGCTCTACATCCATGACTTCTCCGAACTGTGGTTCGACCGCGAGGTCGAGGGGGAACTGGAGGCGGACGGGCGCTATTCGAACTATCCCGAGCTTGAAACCTACTGGCGCGACCCTGGCCGTCAGGCTTGGTTGTTCCGGATCAAGGGCCTGCCGGTGGGGTTCGCCCTCGTCGACGACGTCGCCCACTCGCCAAAGCCGATCGACCGGGCGGTGGCCGAGTTCTTCGTGGTCCGCAAGCATCGTCGCCGGGGCGTGGGCTTGGCGGCGGCCCATGCGCTGTTCGGCTCGGCCTGGGGTGTTTGGGAAGCGGCGACCGTTCGCCGCAATGCCGGCGCTCGGGCGTTCTGGCGTCGGGCGGCCGAGACCTATCCGGGCGTGCGGGATGTGGTCGAGGAAGACCGCCACGACGCCCGCTGGGACGGCGCGGTGCTCACCTTCCGGGTGGGTTAGCGCTTCCGCAGCTCGGGGCAGGCGTCAGGCTCGGCGGTCCAGCTGACGCTAGCGACCTTCCAGGCGCCTTCGCTTTTGGCCAGTGTGAAGATGTTGATCCCGCAGTGGACGGTCTTGCCGTCGCGCGTGATCTCGAACGGTCCCGTCACCGTCGCCAAGGCTCCTCGCCGGACGACAACCGGCGACCACATCCATTCCTTCAGTCCGAGCGTGACCTTCTTGCCGAAGCTGTCCTCGAAGGCGAAGCGGCGAACATCGACCACCCCATCGGGCTTGGTCGACAGCGCCATCATCGGGATGTTGGGCAGGGCGGCGGCGCGCATGGCCGCCGGGTCACCGGCTTCGAGGCCGTCGAAGAAGGCCTGGGTCGCAGCCAGGACAGCCTTGTCCTCCGCATCGGCCGAGACGGGAGAAGCCGCGAGGCTGAGGCTGGCGGCGAGGCCGATCGCGATCAGAGACATCGTCGTGCTCAGCCGTCGTTGGACAGGCGCGCGAGGAACGCCTTGGCGGCGTCCTTGTGGCGGGGTTTCAGCGTCTTGCCCAGGATCGCCACCAGGGCCGCGATCACCGCGGCGTCGTCGGTGAACCCGATGGCCGGCAGCACGTCGGGAATCGCATCGGTGGGCAGGACGAAATAGGCCAGGGCCGCCAGCATCATGCCCTTGGCGGCGGCCGGGGTCTCGGGGTCGCGGGCGCACCACCAGACCGACAGGGCGTCGGCCGCGAAGGGGACCTTGGCGGCGACCCGGCGGATCTTGGGCAGGAAGCCCTCGCGGACCTTTTCCTCGTTGACGCGCACGGTGGCCGGGACCAGCGCCTTGGCAGGATCCAGCACCTCGTTGACGTTTACGTCGGGGGACGGTTTGGCGTCGCGGCTCATCGGTTTAAACCTCTTGTCCAATTTGATCCTAGCCGGGATCGCCGCAAACGCGAAGAACAAGGGAAACGTTCATGAAGCTCGACAACACCGTCGCCGCCGTCGTCACTGGGGGGGCCTCGGGCCTCGGCGAGGCCACCGCCCGCGCCCTGGCCGCCCAAGGCGTCAAGGTCGCTCTCTTCGACATGAATGAAGAGCGCGGTCTGCAGGTCGCCAAGGAAATCGGCGGCGTGTTCTGCAAGGTCAACGTCACCAGCGACGCCGATGTCGACGCCGGCTTCGAAAAGGCCCGCGCCGCGCATGGCCAGGAGCGTATCCTCGTGAACTGCGCCGGCACTGGCAATGCGGCCAAGACCGCCAGCCGTGATAAGGCCACCGGCGAGACCAAGCACTTCCCGCTCGACGCCTTCGACCGCATCATCCAGATCAACCTGGTCGGCACGTTCCGCTGCATCGCCAAGTCGGCCAAGGGCATGCTGGATCTGGAGCCGCTGGAAGACGGCGAGCGCGGCGCGATCGTCAACACCGCCTCGGTCGCGGCCGAGGACGGCCAGATGGGCCAGGCGGCCTATTCGGCGTCGAAGGGCGGCGTCGTGGGCATGACCTTGCCGATCGCCCGCGACCTGATGGGCGAGGGCATCCGCGTCAACACCATCCTGCCGGGCATCTTCAACACCCCGCTGATGAACGGCGCGCCGGAAGCGGTGAAGGCGGGTCTGGCCGCTTCGGTGCCGTTCCCCAAGCGCCTGGGCAATCCGGAAGAATACGCCCAGCTGGCGGTCACCATGATCACCTGCGGCTACTTCAACGGCGAGGACGTGCGCCTCGACGGCGGTATCCGCATGGCGCCGCGGTAAAGGAAAAGGGGCGATTACTCGCCCCACCTGACCGCTTCGCGGTCGTCCGCCCCCAAAGGGGGCGGAAGATTTATCCTTCCTCCCCCTTTGGGGGAGGGGGACCGCCGAACGGCGGTGGAGCGGGCCTTATGGCCCCTTCTTACTTCATCTCCGGCCGCACGATCGAGCCGGCCAGGTTGGCCATGATCTCGCGAGCGTCGTAGGCGCGCGGGTCGCCTTGCGGCTTTTGGCCCTTGTGCATGACGATCTCAGCGCCGGCTTCGAACTTCTCCACCGTGCGGATCTGGGCGCGGTCGGCGAAGAAGGGGTCACCCCAGAAGGGGTCCCAGGTGCGCCAGCCGAAGGCCGGGCCGTAATAGCGCCACGCCGGGCGCCAGTAGCCGTACGGATAGCCCCATCCGAAGCCCGGCCGCGCGAACGGGTCGGACTCCACATAGCTGCGGGCGGTGCGATCGGTGCGGTGGTCGGCCGTCTCGAACCAGTCATAGCCCTGCTGCACGGTGAGCTCGGCCGCGCGGTACAGCAGATAACGCTCGACGGTCTCACGCGAGGTCAGGCTGTTGCCGGCGAATGACACGCGGAAGCGGTCGCCCTCCAGCTTCTGCTCGGAGAAGCCGCCGGTGACGGCGCCTGAGGTGATGCGGGGCTGATACGGCGTCGGGGTGGCGCAGGCGGCGAGTCCGGCGGCCACCACCAGGGCGGCGGCAAGGGCGGCCTTTTTGATCGACATGACGTGCTCCTTCACGCGGAGTCCTTGGATGCTGGATTCAACTCTGGCTGGGCTTTGTGGTTTCGCCAAGGCCGCTTTGCCTCACGGACGAAACTTAGCCGCGCGAGACGATCAGTCCGGCGGCGGTGATCAGCAGCACGCCGACCAGGATCGCAAAGCCGCGCCGGAAGCCGGGCTCGTTCATCCGGCTCGACAGCGCTGCGCCGCCGACGCCGTAGGCCGACATGCTGATCAGGTCCATGCCGATGGTGGCGCAGGCGAACATGATCAGCTGTGGGACCAGCGGGCGGTCGACATCCAGGAACGGCGGCAGCACGGCCGAAAAGAACAGCAGGATCTTCGGGTTGGCGATCTGCACCATGAAGCCGTCGAAGAACGCCGAGCGGCCGGCCCGCACCGTGGCCGAGGCGTGGCTCTCCAGGTTCCTGATCCCGGCCCAAAGGGACTTCAAGCCGAGCCAGACCAGATAGGCCGCACCGGCCAGCGCCAGGACGTGAAACGCCTTCGGGAAGGCGATGATCAGGGCCCCTAGGCCCAGCGCCGAGCAGGCGAACCAGACCAGGGTCGCGGTGTTCATGCCGACGACGCCCAGCAGGGCGGCAGTCTTGCCGCGTTCCATCCCGGTGGCGATCGCGAACAGATTCGCCGGCCCCGGCGTGATGGCCATCACGAACATGGCGACCAGAAAGGTGCCGTAGCGGGCGGGATCGACGGGCAGGTGGTCCATGGCGCGGATATAGGCCGCTCCGCCGCAGACCACCAAGTCAAGCTAAGCTCCAACCACCGCGTAAACGTAGATCGCTCGCCCCAGGGCGCCGAACAGCAGGACAGCGGTGGCCAGCATCTGAATGATGAACCCCAGTTCGCGCTTCTTGGCGTCGGCGGCGTAGCCCAGGGCATAGAGGATTCGGCCGACGATCCACACGACGCCGGCGGCGGCGGCGAACAGGTCGTTCCAGTAGATCGCGAACAGCCACAGCGACGGCAGGTAGATCACCAGCCACTCAACGGTGTTGGCCTGCACCCGGATGTGGCGTTCCAGCTCGGGATCGCCGGTCATGGCCGGGGCGTCGATGCCCGAACGACGCCGCGCGCCGCCGATCCGCAGGATCATCCAGACATAGACGAGCAACGAGACCAGGGTGACGATGGCCACCAGCGCGTGCGACTGAGTCATATTTCGGCTTCCTCCTGGCGGCCTCCCCGGACCGCGTCAAAGCGAGACTATTCGTATTCGTCCTGAGTTTGCACTTGGCATTGGGTGGTTTATCGAGCCGCGCACGCCGGGAACCCGGTCGGGTTTCGTTCGCTCCTAGACTGAACGACCCCTTTGCGGAGGCTTCGTAAGCCATGCATGTGGACTCTGCCGCGATCCGAGCGATCGACTACACTCCCGAACACGGCAAACTCTTCGTCACGTTCCACGACGGCGACGAGTACGTCTATGTTGGCGTGCCCGAAAGGATCAGCGCGGCGTTCTACCGCTCGCGCTCAAAGGGCCGGTTCTTTCAGCGGATGATCCGCGATCGGTATCCGTATAACCGGGTGTAGGGCGATCGCGCCAAATCCCTCTCTCAATGGCGGATTGGCGTTGCTCGCCGCCGCCCCCTGAAAAAAGGCGCCGCAGGTTCCCCCGCGACGCCCTTTAATCGTCTAGCTATATGCCCGGACCTAACCGCGCTTGTCACGCTTGGCCAGGACCCGCAGGCGCAGGGCGTTGAGCTTGATGAAGCCGCCGGCGTCGCGGTGGTCGTAGGCGACCTTGCCTTCCTCGAAGGTGACCAGGTCCTGGTCGTACAGCGAGTAGGGGCTGGACCGGCCGATGACCGTGACATTGCCCTTGTAGAGCTTCACCCGCACCTGGCCCGAGACCTTCTGCTGGCTGTAGTCGATGGCCGCCTGCAGCATCTCGCGCTCGGGCGTGAACCAGAAGCCGTTGTACACCAGCGTGGCGTATTTGGGCATCAGTTCGTCCTTCAGGTGCATGGCGCCGCGATCCAGCGTGATGCTCTCGATGCCGCGGTGGGCGGCCAGCAGGATGGTGCCGCCCGGGGTCTCGTACACGCCGCGCGACTTCATGCCGACGAAACGGTTCTCGACGAGGTCGAGGCGGCCGATCCCGTTGTCGCGGCCCAGTTCGTTCAGCTTGGTCAGCAGGGTGGCCGGGCTCATGGCCACGCCGTCGATGGCGACCGGGTCGCCCTTCTCGAAGTCGATGGTGATGATGGTCGGCTTGTCGGGCGCGTCTTCCGGCGCGATCGTGCGCATGTGAACGAACTCGGGGGCCTCGACCGCCGGGTCTTCCAGCACCTTACCCTCGGACGAGGAGTGCAGCAGGTTGGCGTCGACGCTGAAAGGCGCTTCGCCACGCTTGTCCTTGGTGATCTGGATCTGGTGCTTCTCGGCGAAGTCCAGCAGGGCCTCGCGGGACTTGAAGTCCCACTCGCGCCAGGGGGCGATCACGGTGATGTCGGGCTCTAGGCCGTAGTAGCCGAGCTCGAAGCGGACCTGGTCGTTGCCCTTGCCGGTCGCGCCGTGGCTGACGGCGTCGGCGCCGGTCTTGCGGGCGATCTCGATCTGCTTCTTGGCGATCAGCGGGCGGGCGATCGAGGTGCCGAGCAGATATTGGCCCTCATAGACCGTGTTGGCGCGGAACATCGGGAAGACGTAGTCGCGGACGAATTCCTCGCGGACGTCCTCGATGAAGATGTTCTCGGGTTTCACGCCCGCGGCCAGGGCCTTGGCGCGGGCCGGTTCGATCTCTTCACCCTGACCAAGGTCGGCGGTGAAGGTCACGACCTCGGCGTTGTGCTCGGTCTGCAGCCACTTGAGGATGATCGAGGTGTCGAGACCGCCCGAATAGGCGAGCACGACCTTCTTCACGGGCTTGTCGGCCATGAGAGGGTCCTTTCGGAGAGAAACACAAAGTCGCGCGCCTTCAACGGCGAAAGACCGCGCGGGTCAAGCGTTAATAGGGGCCGCTAGAGCTGGCCCTCATCCTGCAACGTCTTCATGACGGAGCGCAGGTGCGTTAACTGGGCCATGGCCAGGATCGCGCCCAGGGTCGCGCGCACGCAGAACACCATGATCGCCTCCAGGCCTTCGGCCCGGAACGTCGTTCCCGAGAGGGTGAAGGCGAAGATGATCGCCATCGATGCGACCGGGATCCATAGCAGGCCCGCAGCCTTGGTCAGCCGAAGCGTAGGCCTGCCGTCGCGCCCCCAGACGATCGGCACTTGCGCGTCGGCCGGAATGCGCTTCCACGCGCCATGAGCCGTGGTGGCGATGATGGTGAGTATGGCGATCGACAGACCATCGCCGAGGATACGCAGCGCCGTTTCCATCCCCTAGACCGTGACCTGTGCGCCCAATTCGACCACGCGGCCGGGCGGGATCTTGAAGAAGTCCGTCGGGTTGGCGGCGTTCTTCATCAGGTAGATGAACAGGCGATCCTGCCACAGCGGCATGCCACTGTTGGCCGACGGCACGATCGAGCGGCGGCCGAGGAAGAAGCTGGTGGCCATGATGTCGAACTTCAGGCCCTGCTTGCGGCACACGGCCAGGGCCTTGGGAATGTTGGGGCTTTCCATGAAGCCGTAGTTGACGATGACCTTCTTGAAGTCGTCGTTGACCTTCTCGATCTTCACACGGTCCTCCTCGGCGACGCGCGGCGTTTCGGCCGTGCGGACCGTCAGGATCACGTTGCGCTCGTGCAGCACCTTGTTGTGCTTGAGGTTGTGCATCAGCGCCACCGGCGTCATGTCGGGGTCGGAGGTCAGGAAGATCGCCGTGCCGGGCGCGCGGTGCGGCGCGCGGGCGCGAAGGATGTCCATCAGGTCGGCGACCGGCAGGCTGTCGCGGCGGGTCTTGTCGGTCAGGATCTGGCTGCCGCGCACCCAGGTGGCCATGATCGTGAACAGGGCGGCGCCGATCAGCACTGGCAGCCAGCCGCCCGAGAAGAAGCGCAGGGCGTTGGCGCTGAGGAAGGTGATGTCCAGCGTCAGGAACGGAACGAGGAAGAGCAGCGCCATCGGCATGCTCCACTTCCACAGCTTGCGCATGACGATGAAGGCCATGCAGGTGGTGACGATCATCGTGCCGGTCACCGCCAGGCCATAGGCGTGGGCGAGGGCCGAAGACGTCTGGAACGTGAACATGATCGCCAGCACGCCGACCAGCAGCATGGTGTTGAGCTGGGGCACGAAGATCTGGCCCGATTGGGTCTCGGACGTGCGGCGCACGTCCAGGCGCGGCAGCAGGCCCAGTTGGATGGCCTGCTGGGTCAGCGAGAACGCGCCGGTGATGACCGCCTGGCTGGCGATCACGGTCGCCGCGCCGGCCAGCAGGACCAGCGGCAGGCGCAGCGCTTCAGGCGCCATCTCGAAGAACCAGTTGACCTCGGGCATCGCCTTGCCGGCCGCTTCGGCCGCCTGCAGCGTGCTCAGAGCGAAGGCGCCTTGGCCCAGATAGTTCATGGCCAGACACGGCAGCACGAAGAACAGCCAGGCGGCCTGGATCGGCCAGCGGCCGAAGTGACCCATGTCGGCGGTCAGGGCCTCCACCCCCGTCACGGTGAGGAAGACCGCGCCTAGAACGATGAATCCCGTCAGACCGTGCTCGGCCAGGAACTCGACCGCGTAGTACGGGTTCACGGCCATCAGGATGCCGGGATTGCTTGCCAGGTTCATGACCCCCAGCGCGAACATGACGCCAAACCACAGGGCGCACACCGGGCCAAAGAGCTTGCCCACCGAGGCCGTCCCCCGGCTCTGAATGAAGAAAAGGCCCAGCAGCATGACGGTGGCGATCAGCAGCACGACCTCGTTGGTCACGCTATGTTCAAGCGCGGGAATGGTGCGAAGACCTTCCACCGCGGACAGCACCGACATCGCCGGCGTAATCACCGCGTCGCCATAGAAAAGCGCCGCGCCCGCGACGCCCAGGGCGAACACCAGGGCGGTCCGCCGGCCCATGGCGTGTTGGGCCAGGGCCATCAGCGACAGCACGCCGCCTTCGCCCTTGTTGTCGGCGCGCATGATGAAGACGACGTACTTGATCGTCACGATCAGGAACATCGCCCACAGCGCCAGCGAGACCACGCCGAAGATCTCGGATCGCGTGACGCCGTCGTGGGCGGCTGCGGCCAAGGCTTCCTTGAACGCGTAGAGCGGGCTGGTGCCGATGTCGCCGAACACCACGCCGACCGAGCCCAGGGCCAGGGCGAAGAAGCCGTGTCCCTTCAGGTCATGCCCATTGCCGTGGGGCGGGGCGCCGTCTTGTTGTGGAATGTCAGAAGACGCGGGCGCACAATCGGGTGCGGAAGCGTGGGGGGCTTCGGAAGCCATGCAATCCCTCCGGGGAGCCCTCGCAAAACGCTGCTGGCCGACCCATATCGCGATCAAGCGCGGCGCGATACACCCAAACCGCGCCGGGTTCAATCGTCACGCTGCGTCGCATTACGCGGTCCCCAAGCCGTTGAGGATTTCCGCAGCAGGCGAGTTTTCGGTTGAACGCGCGGGCTGCCACCTTACGTTCCCGAGTTGAGATGTCGGACAGTCAGAAATTTCCCGTCGCGGCCCACGCCTTGGCCTATCTGGCGCACAAGGCGGCGTTCTCGCCTGATCGCGCCGTGGCCAGCGCCGAACTCGCCGCCTCGGTGCCGACCAACCCTGTCGTGGTCCGCCGGGTCACCGCCATGTTGGGCAAGGCGGGACTGATCGGCGCACGCGCGGGCGCCAACGGCGGCGCCTGGCTGCTGAAACCCGCCGAGACGATCACGCTCGATGTCGTCCTGCGGGCGGTGAACGGCTGCGCGCATCTGGGCGTGGCGCCCAAGGGCGTGAAGGGCTGCCCCGTGGGCGAAAAGATCCCCGACGCGGTCCGAGCGGCGATTCTCTCCGCTGATCAGGCGGCCGCCGAACGGCTTTCCCGGATCACGGTCGCCGACCTTCTGGACGGGCTGCACTAGGCCAACGATCCGCTGTCAGCCGCGCTGAACCCCGTTCCGAAAAAACTGCATCAGAGTTTGTTGCCGATCCTCTGGCGCCGCGTCGGCTCGTCATTACGTAATCGCTACCGTTCAGTTTCTGAACGTGAGGGATTACCATGACCACCGTCGCTATCGCCTACCATTCCGGCTACGGCCACACCGAAGTTCTGGCTCAGAAGGTCGCCGAGGGCGTCCGAGATGCGGGCCAGACGCCGGTCCTCCTGAAGATCGAAAGCGCTTCCCAGGACTTCGCGCCGCTGATCGAACAGATCACCGCCGCCGACGCTGTCGTGTTTGGCGCCCCGACCTACATGGGCGACGTGTCGGGGGTGTTCAAAGTATTCGCCGACGCCACCTCGAGCGTGTTCTTCACCGCCGCCTGGAAAGACAAGCTGGCCGCCGGCTTCACCAATTCGCACAGCTTCGCCGGCGACAAAGCCCACGCGCTGGCTAGCCTGACCATCCTGGCCGCGCAGCATGGCATGAACTGGATCAATCTGGGTCTGGCGCCGCCTAACGTCATCGCCGCCGAGCGTGGTCCGGACACGATCAATCGCGTCGGCTCCTTCATCGGCCTGGCCGCCCAGTCGGACAACGCCTCGCCGGAAATCACTCCACCGGCCGGCGACCGCGAGACGGCGCGTCTGCTGGGCGAGCGCGTCGCCAAGGCGGCCGCGCGCTGGGCCGCCGGCGCCGCGCGCGAGGGACTCGACCAGGCCGCTTGAGGCTTCGTCCACGATCACGGCCGTCGCCCTCCCGGCCGTGATCCGAAAGGGGCGCGCCCCGCCATTCCGGCGCGCCTCTTTCGCTCCGCCTCTTGGAGGGTTGCTTGAACCAAATCGCGGGCCGTGCTCGACTCTGGCGGAGTTTCCACCGGATCATCACATCATGGCCCGCCGTCTCGCCCTGGTCACCGGCGCCTCCGCCGGCATCGGGGCCGCCTCCGCCCGCATCTACGCCAGCCACGGCTATGACGTGGCCCTCACCGCGCGCCGGGCCGATCGGCTGGAGAGCCTGGCCGCCGAGATCAAGCTGCGCTCGGGGGTCGAGGCCTACGCTCTTCCTGCCGATCTCGCCGAGCCGGGCGGCGTCGACGCGGTGCTGGCGGGTGTGGCCCAACAGGGACGGGAGATCGACGCCCTGGTAAACAATGCCGGCTACGGCTTGCCGGGGACCTATGACGCCACCCGCTGGGAGGATCAGGCCAAGTTTCTCCAGCTGATGCTGACCAGCGTCTGCGAGATGAGCCACAAGGTCTTGCCGGGCATGGTGGAGCGCAGGTTCGGACGCATCGTCAACGTCGCCTCGCTCGCGGGTCTGGTTCCCGGCGCGGCCGGCCACACCCTCTATGCGGCCACCAAGAGCTTCCTGGTGAAGTTCTCCCAGAGCCTGCACCTGGAAAACCTGCAGACGGGCGTCCACGTCAGCGCCCTGTGCCCGGGTTTCACCTATTCGGAGTTCCACGACGTCAACGGCACCCGCGCCCAGGTCAGCCAGGGTGTGCCAGAGTGGATGTGGCTGGGCGCCGACGAGGTCGCCGCCGCCGGCTACGAGGCGGCCGAGGCCAATCGCTCGATCTGCGTGCCCGGCGCGCCGAACAAGGCCATCGCCGCCATCGCCAAGGTCGTGCCCGACGACTGGGCCCTGGCCCTGATGGCCAGCCAGGGAAGCCGGTTCCGCAAGGTGTGAGATCGCGGCCCGGGCCGTCCTTTTTGAAAAGCCGGTCCGGACCTGCTATATGTCCGCCTCGATCCCCGAGCATCCGGACACCCCCTTGAGCGTCACCCTCGACCTGTCGCGCGTCTCGTCCGAGACGACGCCCGCCCAACCCGTCACCAAGCCGCCGGTCAATCTTTCGGGCCTGACGCGTCCGCAGCTTGTCGCGGCCCTGGTCGAGAGCGGCGTCGTCGAGCACGGCAAGGCCAAGATGCGGGCCACCCAGATCTTCCGCTGGATGCACCATCGCGGCGTCACCGACTTCGCGCAGATGAGCGATGTCGCTAAGGAGACCCGCGCGCGTCTGGCCGAGGCCTTCACCATCGCCCGTCCCGAGATCGTCGAGCGCCAGGTGTCCAAGGACGGCACGCGAAAGTGGCTGATCCGCATGGCTCCGGGCATCGAGGTCGAGAGCGTCTACATCCCCGGCGTCGGGCGGGCCGGCGCCCTGTGCGTGTCCAGCCAGGTCGGCTGCACGCTGAACTGCAGCTTCTGCCACACGGGCACGCAGCCCCTGGTGCGCAACCTGACCACGGCCGAGATCGTCGCCCAGGTGCAGGTGGCCAAGGACGATCTGGCCGAATGGCCGTCCGACAAGGAGGACCGCCAGCTCTCGAACATCGTGTTCATGGGCATGGGCGAGCCGCTGTACAATCTGGGCCAGGTGGCCGACGCCATCGAGATCATCAGCGATAACGAAGGCATCGCCATCTCGCGTCGCCGGATCACGGTGTCGACCTCGGGCGTGGTGCCGATGCTGGAAAAGCTGGGCTCGACCACCCAGGCCATGCTGGCGATCAGCCTGCACGCCACCAACGACCCGCTGCGCGATGTGCTGGTGCCGCTGAACAAGAAGTACCCGATCGCCGAGCTGATGGCCGGCATCCGCGCCTATCCGGGTCTGTCCAACGCCCGCCGCGTGACCTTCGAGTACGTGATGCTGAAGGGCGTCAACGACAGCCCCGACGAAGCCCGCGCTCTCGTCAAGCTGATCAAGGGCATCCCGGCCAAGATCAATCTGATCCCGTTCAATCCGTGGCCCGGCAGCGATTACCAGTGCTCGGACTGGGCGACGATCGAGGCCTTCGCCGCGATCCTCAACAAGGCTGGCTATTCCTCGCCGATCCGCACCCCGCGCGGCCGCGACATCCTGGCGGCCTGCGGTCAGTTGAAGAGCGAGAGCGAAAAGGTCCGCGCCTCGGCGCTGCGCAAGCTGTCGCTGGCGGCGATGGCGGGCGTGCTGTCCGACGACGACGAGGACGAGGCGGCCTGACGCGGTAGCGGATAGGCCCTAGCGGTTCGGTTCTCGCGAGACGGGCGCCCCCTACGCAAGTCTTGCCGACCCGTGTTAGTCAGGGGGCTGTAAGTCCATCGGGGTCATTTGCGTCCATGCCGTCCCAGCTTCAGTCGCCCGAGGTCCAGGCCTTTGCCACCGGCTTTCCGGTCACACTGCTGCATGCGAGCGTGACCTTGGTGATGCTGATCCTTGGCACGACGCTCTACGCTCTTCTGACCCCACACAAGGAAGTCACCCTGATCCGTGAAGGCAATGCGGCCGCAGCGCTCTCGCTGGGCGGCGTGTTCGTGGGGCTGGCTATCCCGCTGGCGGTGTCGTTGCGCGCATCGACCTCGGTGACCGAGATCGTGATCTGGGGCGCGGCGACGATCGCGGTGCAGTTGCTAGTGTTCCGCATCACCGACATGCTGCTCAAGGGCTTGCCCGAGCGGATCCACGAGGGCGAGGTGGCCGCGGCCGCTCTGCTGGTCGGGGCCAAGCTGGGCGTGGCCCTGATCCTGGCCGCGGCCGTGGCCGGCTGATAAGATCGAGCCCGGAGGTCGTCCGGTGCATTTCCCCAAGCTTCCCGACTGGCTGGTCTATGCTGCGGCGGTCAGCGCCCTGGTGATCGTCGCTGTCGGTCGTCAGGAGCGCTCCGACGCGCCGCCGCCGCCGCCGCCGGTGCCAGGCGAAGAGGGATTGCCGCTGGGACCGTCCTCTCCGTTCGACCCCTCGATCGTCGTGCAGGTGCCCGACAAGCCCTCACCGGGCTCGGGAACCGCCTTTTCGGTCGGTGATGACGGCGTGTGGCTGACGGCGCGCCATGTGGTCGACGGCTGCAAGCAGGCCGCGATCGTGGTGGCCGACGGACGCGGGGTAGCCGCCAAGGTCCATGTCGACACCCGCGCAGACGCCGCCGTGCTGACGACCGAAGGGGGCGCGCCGGCCGTTCCGCTGGGTATCGACCAGCCGCTGCGGCGTGGCGCGCGGGCCTATCATCCCGGCTTCCCTCAAGGTCATCCGGGCGAAGCCGCCTCGCGCCTGCTGGGGCGGGAGAACCTGGTCGTCCATGGCCGAGGTGCGCGCACCGAGCCCGTGCTGGTCTGGGCCGAGGTCGGCCGCACCGATACGCTGAAGGGCACGCTTTCGGGTCTCTCCGGCGCCCCCGCCCTGGACAGCGCCGGCCGGGTGATCGGCGTCACGGTGGCCGAGGCTCCCCGTCGCGGCCGGATCTATACGACGGCGCCCGAGACCTTGACGGCTGTCCTCGGCTCGCGTCGCCGTCCCGCAGCCTCCGAGTTCGCGCCCAGCGAGCCCATCACCACCGAGAACTATGGCCGCGTCGCCGACGGCCTACGTCGCGACCTGCGGGTGGCGCAGGTTGTCTGCCTGGCGGTTTAAAGCATCTTCCCCGCGAAGTGTATTAGGACGCCGCCAGCGTCTTGCTCTGGCGCGCCGCCACCATGAATGACAACACGATCGCGACTACGCCGATCAGCGCCGTGTAGATGAAGAACGCGGTGTAGCCAGCCGCCATGGCTGGCGCGCTGACCCCCAGTTTGGCGCCGGCGGCGGTGAAGCTCTCGGGCGGCAGGCGGGTGAACAGGGCCTTGAGCGGCGCCGTGAATCCGCCGCTCTCGGCCGCCTTGGCCGACGCTTCTACGATCCGCCCCGACTGCGAGGCGATCAGCTTGCCGGGCAGGGCATAGAGCGAGGAGAACAACGCGTACTGGGTGGCCGTGAAGCCCGCACTGGTCAGGCTGGACATGTAGGCGATCAACGCCGTGCCCGCGATGCCGCCGGCGATGTTGTCCAGGCAGATCGAGGCGAACAGCATCCCAGTGTTGTGTCCGCTCATCGCCAGCAGCGCGAACATCAGGTTGCTGATTGGCTGAGCGAAAGCCCCGATGACCAAGGCCTTGATGAGGCCCAGTCTCGCGACGATCACCCCGCCCAGGAACACGCCGGCCATCGAGGCGATGATGCCGAACACCTTCCGGATTTCGGCGATCTCGGTCAGCGTGAAGCCCATGTCGCGGTAGAACGGGTTCATGATGTTCAGCACGAAGTCCGAGACGCGATAGACGCAGATCGCCGCCAGGATCAGGCCAGCGACGCCGTGAAAGCGGGTCAGGAACTCGCGCAGCGGTTCGCCGAACGCCTTCGACATGTAGACGCCGGGCTTGGTGCGAACCTTGGGAATCGGCCAGGCGGCCACGACGACGATGGCGAGACCCACGACCACGCCCACCAACTGTAGCCAGACGCCGTTCGGCTTGGCGGTCCAGGCCTCCGCCAGGGCGTCGCCGCCAACGAGCTTGGAGAGCAGGGTCGCGTCGCCGGACAAGCCAGAGCCGAGCGCCAGAGCGCCAATCAGCAGAATGGCCAGCCGTGCAAGCCACTCGACGACCTCCAGAGCCTTCGACTGGCGGACATCGTCGGTCGGGATGGGGCGGATGATGTGCTCGGCTTCGCGCGGCGCGCAGAGGGTGGCCAGTACGCCGAGGCCCACGATCAGGCCCATCGCCGCATAGGACAGATTCCAGCCGAACCGCTCGGCCAACAGTAGCGGCCCTGCGCCGGCGACGATCATGGCGACGCGATAGCCCCACTGGTAGGCGACGACCATGGGGCCTTGCTCTTCCTCGCTGGCGACCTCGATGCGCCACGCGTCAATGACGATGTCATGCGAGGCGGTGGCGAAGCCGACCGTCACGGCCGCCGCCGCCAGAAAGCCCAGCTGGTTGAGCGGGTTCATGGTCGAGATCGTCCAAAGCCCCAGGACCATCACGGTCTGGAACACCAGCATCCAAGCGCGGCGATGACCAAGCAGCCGATGCAGCCCCGGCACAGTGGTGCGGTCGATCAGGGGCGCCCACAAGAACTTGAAGGAGAACGACAGCGTCGCGAGGCTGAAGAAGCCGATCACCGCCAGCGAAAGGCCCGCATCGCGCAGCCACAGCGACAAGGTGTCGAAGATCAGCATGAACGGCAGGCCTGAGGCGAAGCCCAGGCCCAGCATGACCAGGCTACGCCGCTCGCCAAAGAAGGCGAGGGTCTGCAGCAGGCTCTTCTTTTTCGGAGCCTCGGGCGTCTCGGCTTGATTGGTCACGGTGGCGATCCCCCTGCGGGGGACAGCCCCCGTCTAGCCGGCGACCTTGGCTCGCGTCGCGGGTTTCGTCCAGACACCCGAGGGGCCGCCCGTGGTCCAGCGTTTGAGCGCGTCGCGCAGGGCCTCTTGGGTGAGGGGCTTGACCAGAAAGTCGTCCATGCCTGCGGCCAGGCAGGTTCGACGGTCCTCGTCAAAGGCGTCGGCGGTCAGCGCGGCGATCGGCGTGGCTACGCCCTTGGCCCGCAGAGCCCTGGCCGCCTCGATCCCGGTCAGGCCCGGCATGCGAAGGTCCATCAAAATGAGGTCGTAGACCCCGCCCGAAGCGGCGGCGACGGCCTGTTCGCCATCGGCGACGCGGTCGACCTTGCATCCCTCGCGCTCCAGGAGGGTGCGGGCCAGAAGGGCGTTGATCGGGTTGTCCTCGGCCAGCAGCACCCGCGCGCCGGTGGCGACGGCGCCGGCGATCCGGTCGTCGTGGGCGGGCTCGTCCTCGGCGATCTCGCCGGCAGTGGAGGCCTGCAGCACCTGGGCGACCAGAGACGCCGCGCGCAACGGCTTGATCAGATAACCCGAGAAGCCGGCGGCCTTCAGGCGGTCGATACAGTCGCGCTGTTCGGGGGTCAGCAGCACGACCGACTGGCGGCCAGCAGGCGGCGTCAGGTCGTTCTCGGGACCCGAAAGGGCTCCGTCGATCAGCAGCACTGCGTCGGCCGGAGCGCCGGCCAAGGCCGCGTCGATGTCGACCGCGGCATGAGCGCGACCGCCGGCCGCCTCGATCTGCCGAACCGTGGCGGTGCGCACGATGGCGTTGGGCGAGACGACGGCGACATCCTTGCTCTGGAGCGGTGTCGCGCGGACGGGCGGGGCGGCCGTCGCAAACGGCGCCTCGAACCAGAATTCCGCGCCCTGGCCCAACTCGCCCCCGACGCCGACCTCGCCACCCATGGCCGCCGAGAGACGCGAGACGATGGCGAGACCCAGGCCCGCGCCGCCCAACTGCGTGGCGTGGGTGATGTCGGTCTGGACAAAGGCCTCGAAGATGCGGGCCCGCGCTTCAGGCGCTACGCCCGGTCCGGTGTCGGCGACCGAAAAACGGATACGCTCTCCGTCCAAGGCGGTGGCTGTCAGCAGGACGCCGCCCGTCTCCGTGAATTTCACGGCGTTGCCGGCGAAGTTCAGCAGGATTTGCCGCAAGCGCCCCTCGTCCGCGAGGATGGAGGGCAAGGGGGCCGAAACAGCCCAGGCGATTTCGACGCCCTTTTCATGAGCGCGCGGGCTCATTAGTTCGGCGACCTGGCGCAGCAGGTCCTCGATGTCGACCGGAGCCAGCGCGAGCTCGATCGCCGCCGCGCCCAGGCGGGCGAAATGCAGCACGTCGTTGACCAGCGACAGCAGGTGGTCGCCGCTCTCGCGCAGCGCCGTTACGTAGGAGCGCTGCTCCGCCGTCAGCTTGGTGTTTTCCAGCAGGCGCGCCATGCCCAGTACGCCGTTCAGCGGCGTGCGGAACTCATGGCTCAGCGTCGCCAGCTGCTCGGGCGTGACGCTGGGGTGGCGGTCGTCGGATCGGGTTTCGCTCATGAGGGCCAAGTCTAGCCGGCCCGGCTTAACGGGCGGTCAAGCTGGGCCGGCCGCCGCATAGCTTTCCTCGCCCGCAGGAGTCGTGCGGCGATAGGCGAGGGCCTCGGCGACATGGACCCGTTTGACGCCTTCCGCGCCCTCCAGGTCTGCGATGGTCCGCGACAGGCGCAGCACCCGGGTCCAGCCCCGGGCGCTGATGCGCCCGGCTTCGGCCGCGCGGGAGAGCAGATCGCGTCCGGGGCTGTCCAGGCCCGCGATCTTCTCCAGAAAGGCCCCCTCTGCACGGCCGTTCAACCCTTCGATCGCGCCCAGCGCCTCGGCGCGCTCGAGCTGCGTGGCGCGGGCGCGCGCCACGCGGGCGGCGGCTTCGGCCGAGCCTTCGGCGGGCGGCGGCAGGGCCAGATCGGCGGCGGTGACGGCGGGCATGTCGACGGCGAGGTCGATGCGGTCCATCAAGGGACCGGAGACGCGTCCCTGATAGTCCTTCTGGCACCGGGGCGCCTTGCCGCAAGCGCCACGCCCGGGGCCGCCATGACCGCAGCGGCAGGGATTCATCGCCGCCACCAACTGCACCTTGGCCGGATAGCGAACATGGGCGTTGGCGCGGGCGACCATCACCTCGCCGGTCTCAAGCGGGCCGCGCAGGCTGTCCAGCGCCTGCACCCCGAACTCGGGCAGTTCATCCAGAAACAGTACGCCATTGTGCGCCAAAGAGACCTCGCCCGGCTTGGCGCGATGGCCGCCGCCCGTCAGAGCGGCCATGCTGGCGCTATGGTGCGGCGCGCGGAAGGGGCGCGCCCGGGTCAGTGTTCCTCTGGCGATGAGACCCGCCACCGAGTGCACCATCGACGTCTCCAGCAATTCGGCCGAGGTCAGGGGCGGCAGCAGGCCCGGCAGGCGCTGGGCGAGCATCGATTTGCCCGAGCCCGGCGGGCCGCAGAAAAGCAGGTTGTGACCGCCGGCCGCGGCGATCTCCAGGGCGCGCTTGGCGTGTTCCTGGCCTTTCACATCGCGCAGGTCCTTGGGCCTGTCGCCCTCGACAATGGGCCCCGGCGTCGGCGCCGACAGGATCTGGCTGCCTCGGAAGTGATTGATCAGCGCCACCAGCGAGCGGGGCGCCAGAATGCGCGTGCCGCCCGCCCATGCCGCCTCGGGCCCCGAGGCCTCCGGGCAGATGAGTCCAAGGTCCATGGCGCCCGCCGCCATAGCGGCCGGAAGCGCGCCGGCGGCCGGGACGATGCGGCCATCCAGCGAGAGCTCACCCATCGCCGCCCAGCCGTCCAGAGCGTCCAGCGGGATGACGCCGAGCGCAGCCATGACCGCCAGCGCGATCGGCAGATCAAAGTGCGTGCCCTCCTTGGGCATGTCGGCCGGCGCCAGATTGGCGACGATGCGCTTTCCGGGAAGCGACAGGCCGAGGCCTGCGAACGCGCCACGCACCCGTTCGCGGCTTTCGGCGACGGCCTTGTCGGCCAGCCCGACCACCACGAACGCGTGCTGGCCGGTCGTCAGCTGGACCTCGACATCGACCCGGCGGGCCTCGACGCCTTCGAACGCGACCGTGACGACCCTGGCGGCCATCGTAACTCCTTGAGGAACATCAACTTATCCACAAGGAGCAACACATCTTTCGAAATGGAGCAAGAACGAAAAACGAACGTTTCGGGAAATCTCGATGTTTACGCAGAGTTACCCACCGTTCGCGCGAATGTCCTCAATCCTGTTCCAGAGTACTTCGGCGGCGTTGATTCCGGTAAATCGCAGCAGCTGTTGCGCGCCCGTCGGCGAGGTGACGTTAATTTCCGTCAGGTATTCTCCGATCACGTCGATTCCGACGAACAGCAGTCCGCGACGCTTGAGCTCGGGGGCGATGATATTGCAAAGCTCTAGGTCGCGGGCCGTCAAGGCCACGGCCTCGGCGCGGCCACCGACCCGCAGGTTCGACCGGACCTGGCCCGTGGCTGGCACGCGGTTGATGGCGCCCACGGGTTCGCCGTCGACCAGCAGAATGCGCTTGTCGCCCTTGCTGACAGCCGGGACGAACTTCTGGGCGATGACCTGCTCGCGGCCGATCATCGCGTGCAACTCCAACAGCGCATCGAGATTGGGGTCGTCCGCCAGCAGCCTCGCCACCCCCGAACCGCCACCACCGTAGAGGGGCTTCAAGACGATGTCGCCATGCCGGGCGCGGAAGTCGTAGATCGCTTCGTGGTCGCTGGTGATCAGGGTCGGCGGCTGCACCCCGGGGAAGTCGGTGACGAATAGTTTCTCAGGCGCGTTGCGCACCTCGGCCGGATTGTTCACGACCAGGGTGTGGGGGTGAACCTTCTCAAGGAAGTGCGTGGCCGTGATGTAGGCCATGTCGAACGGCGGGTCCTGGCGCATCAGGACGACGTCGATATCGTCCTTCATGTCCAGCACCACCGTCTCGCCCAGTCGGGCGTGGGCGCCCTTTTCGGCGAAGACCTCCACGGACTGACCACGTGCGAAGACGCGGCCGTCTTCCTGGGAAAGCTTGTCGGGGGTGTAGAACCAGAGCTTGTGACCCCGGTTCTGGGCTTCCATCATCATCAGGAAGGACGTGTCGGTGTCGATATTGATCCCCAGGATGGGATCCATCTGGACGGCGACTCGCAGCGACATGGGGACTCCTGGGGTTCGGTTCTGGAGCCTAGTTAAGCCGTTTTGGCCGGAACGCTAGTTCAAGCGCAGCCGCACGCGTTCGCGCGCCGCCCGCGCCGCAATCGCCGCGCCGCCGTCAAGAACCTGCGCGCGCGAGAGCGCCTGCAACGCGCCGGCCAAGGCGCCCTGGCCCTCTCGGGCGGCGGCGACATCCAGCCAAGGGCGGTGGTCAGCCGGGTTCAAAAGGGCCCGCCGCAGGGCCGAGCGTTCGGCGCGCGGCCAGTCCTTGGCCTGCTGGGCGCGGGCGAAGATGTTGTTCTGCAGGCGGATCAGGACAGCCCGGTCGCTGATCGGGGCCATCAGGAGCTCAAGCCGGGCGGCGACGTCGGGCATCAGGCCCGTGCGAAGCGCGCGGCGTGAAAGCTCTGACGGCAACACCACCCGGCCTTCGCTGAACGGATCCAGGGCCAGCGGGCCCTCATCGGTCTCGATCCGCAGCAGAAAGTGGCCGGGAAAGTCGACGCCATACAACTCCAGTCCCACGGCTCTGGCGGCGTGCAGGTAGAAGACGCCCAGCGCCACCGGCAGGCCCTTGCGACGGTGCGCGATCGCGATGACGTCGGCGTTGTCGGGATGGTCGTAGGTGATGACGTCACCGGTCAGGCGAAGATCGCCGGCCAAGGTCTCGGCCACCGCCTCCTCAGGCGACTCGCTTTCGGCGCGCCGGCGCAGGCGCTCGACGGCGTCGTTGGCCAGGTCGATCGCGGCCTTGATGTCGCGGCTGGGATCGTCGTGGACGGCGCAGGCCAGGGCGGCCTCGAACAGCGGGAAACCGTCGTCCGGCCCCTCGCCCGCCTTGGTCAAGATCGCTTCGGCCTCATCCCGCGTCATGTTACGCCCCCCGCCAGGCGTCGGGCAGATGGCGAGGCGGCCGTCGCGGGGCGATGGCGATCAAGTCCAGCCTCACCAGCAGATCGCGCAGCCCCGCTCGATGCGCCGACAAATGCGCAGCGGCCCGGCGCAGGCGCTCCCTCTGTGTGGGCTTCACGGCGTCCAGCGCTTCCTCGATCGTCCGGCGTTGCTTGACCTCGATAACGGCCAGCACCTTGCCGCGTTGCGCCAGGAGGTCGATTTCCCCAAGCGGCGTCGCCAGACGGAAGCCGAGGATGCGATAGCCCTTGGCCATCAGCCACAGCGCAGCGATCACCTCGGCCCGCCGCCCGACCTTGCGCGCGGCGGTTCCGCGCGCCTGGCGGACGCCGGACGCCATCAGGCCTGTTCCTTTAGCGTCAGCGCCTGCCGGTAGAGATCCTTGCGGGACAGCCCCAGGGCCTTGGCCACCTCCGAGGCGGCCTCCCCCAGCGGCAGCCGGGTCATGGCCTCGCGCAGGGCGGCCTCGGCGTCGTCGGCGGTGGCCACCTTCTCGGTTCCTGGGCCGACCAGGATCACGATCTCGCCTTTGGGCGCCTCGAAACGCGGATCGGCGGCCAGGTCGCTGAGCGGTCCTCTTATGCAGGTCTCGTAGAGTTTGGTCAGTTCGCGACAAACGGCGGCAGGACGTTCACCGCCGAAGACAGTCGCCATGTCCGCGAGGCAGTCGGCCACCCGTGAGGCGCCCTCATAGACGATCAGCGTGGCGCGCGTGTTGGCGAACTCCTCAAAGAAGGTCCGCCGGGCCGCGCTCTTCGGCGGCGGGAAGCCCGCGAACAGAAACCGTTCGGTGGGCAGTCCCGCGAGGGTCAGGGCGGCGAGGGCGGCAGAGGCGCCGGGGATCGGGACCACGTCGTGGCCGGCGGCGATCGCCTCTCGCGCCAGGCGATAGCCCGGGTCGGACACAATCGGCGTGCCCGCGTCCGAGACCAGGGCCACGCGCTCGCCTGCGGCCAGGCGCTCGAGAATCCCCGGAATGGCGCGCTCGGCCACGTGCTCGTCGTGGCGCTCAAGCTTGGTGCGCACGCCGTAGGCCGATAGAAGCTTGCCGGTCACGCGGGTGTCCTCGGCCAGCAGCACGTCGCAGCCGGCCAGCACGTCCAGCGCCCGCAGGGTGATATCGCGCAGGTTGCCGATCGGCGTCGCCACCAGATAGAGGCCCGGCGCCAGGGGCGCGTCGGACAGGGCCGGCGGAGGAAGCTGACGGCTCAAGGGCGAGGAGTCCTTCGTTTGTGGTAAACCCATATCAGGTCGCGAGCGCGCCTGTCAGCCGATCAAGCACCAGCCGCCCCGCGCGGGTGGCGCGCAGCCGCTCGGGGTCTTCGACCAGCAATCCTGCTTCGACCAGATCCCGAACCTTGGCGAGATCCGGTGTGAGGCCCAGCGGCGCAAGCTCCTTGAAGCCGACGCCGTCATCGATACGCAGGCCCAGGATCAGGCGCTCTTCGGCGATGTCCTCCGGGTCCAGAATCTCTCGCGCGAAGCCGACGCCGTGCTCGCGAACAGCGGCGACATAGTCCTTGATCGCGCGATGCGCGGTGGTGGCCGCCCGCCCGTCGGCCACCGTCAACCGACCATGCGCTCCGGGGCCGACGCCGACATAGTCGACGCCGCGCCAGTAGACGAGATTGTGACGCGAGCGCGCAGCTTCGCCTCGGGCGTGGTTCGACACCTCGTAGGCGTCGAAGCCAGCGGCCTCCAGCCGCTCCTGGGTGGTTTCGAACAATGTCGCGGCCAGATCTTCGTCGGGCACGACCAGGGTTCCGCGACCGACCGCGCGATCGAAGGCGGTGCCGCGCTCGATGGTCAGCTGGTAAGGCGAAATGTGTTCCGGCCCCAAGGCGATGGCTTCGGCGAGCTCAGCCCGCCAGGCCGCGTCGGTCTGACCAGGACGGGCATAGATCAGGTCGATCGACAGACGCGGAAAGGCTTTCGTCGCCGCCGCGATCGCGCGCCGCGCCGCGCCGGCGTCGTGGTTGCGGCCCAGGGCCTTCAAGGCGGCGTCGTCCAGCGCCTGGACGCCCAGCGACAAGCGTTGCACCCCGGCGTCGGCCAAGGCGGCGAAGCGGTCGGTCTCGGCGTCGGTGGGATTGGCCTCCAGGCTGATTTCCAGATCATCGGCCGGTAACCACAGGCGTTTGGCCGCCTCGATCACCCGCGCCGCCTGCTCCGGGGCCATCAGCGACGGCGTGCCGCCGCCGAAGAAGATCGACAGCAGCCGCCGTTCGCCAGTCAGGGCGCGCTGGGCCTCCAGATCCGCGACGATGGCGTCGGCTAGAGCGGCCTGCTCGTCGAGCCGGCCCCGGTCGCGCACCACGTTGAAATCGCAGTAGGGGCAGATCCGGGCGCAGTAGGGCCAGTGGACATAGACCCCGACCGATCCGGCGCGCGGATCAGTCAAACAGAGCCGCCTTCAGCTTGGCGAAGGCCCGGGCGCGGTGGCTCATGGCGTCCTTGGCGGTCGGCTCCATCTCCCCGAAGGTCGTGTCGTGGCCCTCGGGGATGAAGATCGGATCATAGCCGAACCCACGCGTCCCACGTCCCGGGAAGACGAGGCTTCCGTCGACGCGGCCCTCGACCACGACCGCCGGGCCGTGGGGCCAAGCCACCGCCAGCGCTGACGTGAACCAGGCCGAGCGATCGTCGGACGCGGTCTCTTCGAGCCGCTCTTCGACCTTCTTCATCGCCATGGCGAAGTCCTTGGTAGGACCCGCCCAGCGCGCGGAAAAGATGCCCGGCGCGCCGGCCAGCGCCGTCACTGACAGGCCGGAGTCGTCGGCCAGAGCGGGCAAACCCGACAGGTCGGCGGCGTGGCGCGCCTTGAGAAGCGCGTTGCCGACAAAGGTGCTCTCGGTCTCCTCGGGTTCAGGGAGGCCCAACTGGCCGGCCGTGATGATCTCGAACCGCCCCTCAAGCAGGGCGGCGATCTCGGGGACCTTGCCAGGATTGTGCGTGGCGGCCACAAGCTTCGTTCCTGCTTCTAGCTTCAGCGCCATTGTCGTCTCCGGGAATCCATCAATGCGGCTTCTTTACTCGCCCTTGTCGCCGTTTGCTCGCAAGGTTCGTGTCCTGGCGGCGGAAAAAGGCCTGTCCGAGCAACTGAGCGTCGAGACGATCGCGCCGTTCCAAGACGAAAGCCTCCGGGCGCTGAACCCGTTGAACAAGGTTCCGACCCTGGTTCTGGACGGAGGCGAGACCGTTTTCGATTCGGCGGTGATCGCCGACTACATCGACGGTCTTGCCGAGCCCTCTCTTATCCCCCGCGTTCAGCCGGAGCGCCGGCGGGCCTTGACCCTGGAAGCGGCGGCCGATGGCCTGGGGGACGCCGCAATCCTGATCGTGCGCGAGCGCATGCGGCCGGAGGCGCAGCACCGACAGGACCTGTTCGATCGTCAACTGCGGGCGGTCAACGCTGCGCTGGACCTTTTCGAGGCCGCTGATTTGCCGAGCGATCGCTTCGGGATCGCCGAAATCGCGATCGCCGTGCAACTGGCCTATCTGGACGTGCGTCAGGTCGTGGCGTGGCGTCCCGGCCGACCCGCGCTGTCGGCGTGGTATGAGGCGGTGTCGAAACGCACGTCCATGATCGCCACGGATGCGTCGGCCACCTGACCTGCAAGCGGCTACGGGCCGCAAATGGTCGGGCGGAGCCTTCTCTCAGGCTGCGGCGATCTGCATCTCTTCCCCCGCCGGCCTTTGCACCAGGCAGCCGTACCAGCCCAGACCTTGATAGGTCTCGTATCCCGGCGTCCGCGCATAGCCGACGGTAACGTCGCCGTCCGCATAACTGCCCATCCCTCCGGCGGAGGTATCCAGCGGAAAGGTCTCGGTCAGCACGCCGCGACCGTCCGAAGAGGCGAGGACCCTGCCTCTCTGGTCCAGCAGCATGACGCGCGAGCGTTCGCGCTCTTCCGGGGTCAGGCGCACGCCCTCGACTACGGCCTGCGCCTGAGGGCGCCAGTCGAAATGCACGCCCAGAACGCCGAGAGGCGCTCCGCCGGACTCTCCGCCTTTGCGAATCGCCGTGGCGTAGGTGGCGACCGGGGCGTCGCCCAACGCCGCGCAGCGCTCGATGTCGCACGCCACGAAGTCGTCGCCCGAGGTGGTGCGTAGGCCCTCCTGGAACCAGCGGGTGTCGGCCATCGACCGACCGACGACGCCCGGGTAGCGGGACGGTCGTCCATTGGCGACCACGCGGCCGCTGGCGTCGCAGATCCATAGGTCGAGATAAACGGTATAGGCGTCGAGGATCACGCCCAGGCGCTCACTGGCGTAGCGCCGCGCCGCTGCGTCTTCGCTCTGCGCCAGGCATGCGACGACGGCCGAGTCCGTAGCCCACCAACGTACGTCGCAGGTGCGTTCGTAGAGGTTGCGGTCGACGATCTCGATGGCGTTCAGCGCAAGGTCCGCCAGCCGCTGGCCTCGCAGGTGTCCCAGGATCGCCCCGCCGATCGCTGACAGTTCGTCAAGGTCGGCGCGGACCTGACTCTCCAGCGCGGCGGCCACGCCGTCGATCTCGGTGGAAATCTTCTTGAATTCCTCGGCAACGATCGCGAAGCCCTTGCCTGCCTCGCCGGCGCGGGCGGCGACGATCAGCGCATTGATCGCCAGCATCTTGGCCGCTCGATTAACCCGAGCGATCTCGCCGATCTTCTCTCCCGCCACGCTGGATAGCCGTTGCGAGAGATCCAGAATTCGTTCCGGACGAAGACTGGCGTCCTGTTCCATACGCTACGCGCCCCAAAAGCAGACTTGCGGGCGAATCGGCCCGAGGCTCGCAACATGACGCTGGCGTCACGGCGGTGCGACGCGGCCGGCGATGAGGGGCGAGGCGAAACGGGCGTTTCCGGAAAAGAAAACGCCGGGCCGCCCTGCGAATGGGCGCCCGGCGCTTAGCGAACAGACATGCGCGACGGCGGTCCGCCGCAAAGGACGTTTCTAGACGTCGACCTCGGCGTCGAGGGCGTTCTCCTGGATGAACTCGCGACGGGGCTCGACGAGATCGCCCATCAGGCGGCTGAACATGTCGTCGGCGTCGTCGGCGTGGTTGACGCGCACCTGCAGCAGCGTGCGCGCCTCGGCGTCCAGCGTGGTCTCCCACAGCTGGTCAGGATTCATCTCGCCCAGACCCTTGTAGCGCTGGATGGTCAGGCCCTTGCGGCCCGCATCGAGCACGGCGTTAACAAGGTCCAGCGGCCCGCGGATCGTGGTCGACTTGTCCTTGCGGCGGAACACGGCGCGGCCCGAGAACACTTCGGCCAGCTTGATGGCCCGTTCGGCGAGGCGGCGCGCGTCGGCGGCGTGCAGCAGCACATCGTCCAGCACCACTCGTTCGGAGACGCCGCGACGAACGCGGCTGAAGACAAAGCCCGTGTCGCCGCGCTCGCCCGACCACGGTCCATCGCCTTCTTCGGCGTAGAGATCCAGGCGCTTGGCGGCGGTCAGAACATCCGGGGACTCGCCCAGCAGGCCCGCCAGAGCCGCCTGCTCGATCGCGGTCGCCGGAGCGCGTGCGGAGAGGCGATCGATATTGGCCTTGGCCGAGCGGCAGGTCTGCACAAGGGCCAGAAGATCCTGGCCCGTCATACGCTCGCCGGACGCCAGATCCAGCTCGGCGCCGTCGACGCCCTCATCGACCAGGAACGCGTCCATTTCGGCGTCGTCCTTCAGGTAGCGCGAGGACTTGCCCTTGCTGGCTTTGTAGAGCGGCGGCTGGGCGATGTAGATGTAGCCGCGCTCGATCAGCTCGGGCATCTGCCGGTAGAAGAAGGTCAGCAGCAGGGTGCGGATGTGCGCGCCGTCGACGTCGGCGTCGGTCATCAGCACGATCTTGTGGTAGCGCACCTTGTCCGGGTTGAAGTCGTCGCGACCGATGCCGGCGCCCAGAGCGGTGATCAGCGTACCGATCTGATCGGACGACAGCATCTTGTCGAAACGCGCCCGCTCGACGTTCAGGATCTTGCCGCGCAGGGGCAGCACGGCCTGGTTGTCGCGATTGCGGGCCTGCTTGGCCGAGCCGCCGGCCGAGTCGCCCTCGACGATGAAGATTTCGGACTTGGCGGGGTCGCGTTCGGAGCAGTCGGCCAGCTTGCCGGGCAAGCTGGTGATATCCAGCGCGCTCTTGCGGCGGGTCAGTTCGCGGGCTTTGCGGGCGGCCTCGCGAGCAGCGGCGGCCTCGGCGATCTTGGTGACGATGGCCTTGGCCTCGTTCGGGTGCTCCTCGAACCAGGTCGAGAGCCCTTCGGACACCAGGCCTTCGACGGCCGGGCGGACCTCGGACGAGACCAGCTTGTCCTTGGTCTGCGAGCTGAACTTCGGATCCGGCACCTTGACCGACAGCACGCAGGTCAGGCCCTCGCGGCTGTCTTCGCCGCCGAGGCTGACCTTTTCCTTCTTCAGGATGCCGGTGCTCTCGGCGTAGTTGGTGATGATACGGGTCAGGGCCGCGCGAAAGGCAGAAAGGTGCGTGCCGCCATCCCGTTGCGGGATGTTGTTGGTGAAGCACAGCATCTGCTCGTGGTAGCTGTCGTTCCACCACAGGGCGAGGTCGACCTCGACCTTGTCCTTGACGCCCTTGACGGCGATCGGCGCCTTCAAGAGCGGAGTCTTGGCCTTGTCGAGGTGGCGCACGAACGCTTCGATGCCGCCCTCGTAGAACAGCTTTTCTTCCCACGGCTCGACGTCGCGGTGGTCCTTGAACCAGATCGTCACCCCTGAGTTCAGGAAGGCAAGCTCGCGGAGGCGGTGTTCCAGCGTCTTCCGGTCGAATTCGATGAAGGCGAAGGTGTCCTTCGAGGGGAAGAACGTCACTTCGGTGCCGGTCAGGGTTTCGCCGGCCTTGGGTCCTTCGGTCCGAACCGGCGAGTCGCCGGTAACCTTCAGCGAGGAGACCGCATCACCGCGCTCGAAGCGCATCTGGTGGACCTTGCCGTTGCGGTGGATCAGCAGCTCCAGCCAGTCCGACAGCGCGTTCACGACCGAGACGCCGACGCCGTGCAGGCCGCCTGAGACCTTGTAGCTGTTCTGGTCGAACTTACCGCCGGCGTGAAGCTGGGTCATGATAACCTCGGCCGCCGAGACGCCTTCGCCCTCGTGCATGTCGACCGGGATGCCGCGACCGTCGTCCGTGACCGTCACCGAGCCGTCGGCGTTCAGGATCACCTGGACCTTGGTGGCGTGACCGGCCAGGGCCTCGTCGATGGCGTTGTCGACCACCTCATAGACCATGTGGTGCAGGCCCGAACCGTCGTCGGTGTCGCCGATGTACATGCCGGGGCGCTTGCGGACCGCGTCGAGGCCCTTCAGCACCTTGATCGAATCCGCGCCGTATTGAGCGGCGGCTTCCTCGGTCGTCATTTCGGGGGGCGACACTTCGGGAACTTGGTCTTCGGTGTTCTCGGTCATTCGTCTTCCAGAGCTAAGCGCCCATTGGGGTCAAGCCAGCGTCGCTGACGCGAACACCAAGAGCCCGACCCTTGAGATGGTCGAACAGCGACTCGTCCGTGCCGGTAAGGAAGGCCTGGAGCTTGAGCGCCGTCAGTTCGTCGGCCAGCGCAGCCCGCCTGGTCAGGTCGAGATGCGCTGCGACTTCGTCGAGTAGTATTACAGGATTCGGCGCGGCTTCCGCACGCGAAAGTCGCGCCGCCTGGGCCAGGATCAGGTTTAAAATCAGCGCCTTTTGCTCTCCGGTCGAACATTCGGCGGCCGGACGGTCCTTCTCGACATGGAAGATGGCCAGATCGCCCCGGTGAGGGCCGGTCAGGGCGCGTCCCGCCGCGCCGTCTCGCCCGCGCGCGCCGGCCAGGGCCTGGGCCAGCTTCAACTCGATCTCGGCGAACGGCGCGTCTTCCAGCGCCATGCGCTCCCATTCTCCGGTCAGGGAAAGGCGCGCCAGGGGAAACGGTCGATCGCCCCTTCCATCGATCTCCGCTTGCAGAGCCCGCAAGGTGCGCGCCCGCGCCTGGGCCAGAAGCGCGCCGAACTCGGCCAGGCGGGCCTCCAGCGCGGTCAGCCATGCGGTGTCGGCGGGCGCGCCGGTCTCGGCGGCGTCGATCAGCAGACGCATCCGTTCACGTTGCGCCTTGTCATAGGCGTTGGCGTTGGCCGCGTGGGCGGGTTCGCCCGCGAAGACCAACCGGTCGAAGAAGCGGCGGCGTTCAGACGCGGCTTCCAGAAAAAGTCTGTCCTGCGCCGGGGTCAGCCAGATCGGGCGCACGTGATCGGCCAGGCGTCCTGGCGGCACGGTCTCGCCGTCTAGCCGGACCGTTCGACGGGCCGCGCCGCCCTGATCGACGCCGGTTCCGATTCTTACCGGGGCGTCCTCGCCCGATTGCACTTCGGCGGAAACGGCCCAAGCGCGTCCGGTCGACTCGCCGGGCAGCCGTCGCCCGACTTCGGCGAGGCTCACGCCCCGCAGCCCCTTGCCCGGGCTCAGAAGGCTGATCGCTTCAAGAAGGTTGGTCTTTCCCGCGCCATTGGCGCCGAACAGGAAGACGCTGCCGCCGCCGGTCTCCAGGCGCGCGTGTTCGTAGGACCGGAAATCCGTCAGGATCAGGGAAAGTAGTGCGGCCGACGCCATGGCGGTGTCTTAAGGGGTGTCGTCGCCCGGGGCTAGGCGGGCCGAGACGCCCGCTCCATCCGACGATGATGGAGCGGGGCCGCCTCGGAATGGCCCTCCTGAGACTTGCGCGGCATGTTGGCCTCGCCAAGGTCAAGCTCGCCAACGGTCTGTGGCGAGATCATGGCCAACACGCCGCGGGCCGCTTAGCACGACGTCTTTGCGATGCGGCGCTTCAGCGGGGTCAGCCCAGCTTGTAGCCACACAGCTTGTTGCCATCCAGGTCGCGGAAATAGGCGAAATAGGCCTTGGGCATGCGCTCGCCCGGCGGCCCGTCGCAAGCCGCGCCGAGTGCCAGGGCCTTGGCGTGGAAGGCGTCGACTTCAGCGGGGGTGTCGAAGGCGAAGCCCGCCATCATGCCGTTGCCGACGCAGGCCGGATTGCCGTCGTGCGGGCCCAGCACGCCGAACATGCAGCCCTCGCCGCGATAGAGGCGGCCGCCGGACGGGTGGTCGAAAAGCGGCTTGAAACCGGCCGAGGCCAGCAGCGCGTCATAGAAGGCCTTTGCCTTCGTCAGATCGTTCGATCCGACCGTCACATAGTTCAGTTTGGCCATGAGCCGCCTCCCGTTTTGATAGGAAACGGACCTTATCCCGACTCTAAGCGCGCGCAACCTGCCCGTACGTCAGGGCTCCCAAGGGAGAGTTGGGGTGGGGCCCCAGCCCCGGTTCATTGACCGCGACGGTTATTTCGCCTCGCCCAAGCCGAACACTTTGGTCAGGAACTGTGTCTCGGCCTCGCGTCGACGGTCGTTATTGATTTTCTTCCGGAAGCCGTGGCCTTCGTCCTTGAACTGCACGTACCAGGTCTCCACGCCTTGGCCGCGCAGCTTGCCGACGACCTGGTCGGACTCCGACTTGGGCACGCGCGGATCGTTCCAGCCCTGCATGACCAGCATCGGCTTGGTGATCTTCTGGACGCTGTTCATCGGCGATATCGCCTCGAAGACCTTCAGCATCTTCGGATCGCGCTCGTCGCCATATTCGGCGCGACGAAGATCGCGTCGGTAGGCTTCGGTGTTCTGCAGGAACGACACGAAGTTCGATATGCCGAACAGCTCGATCCCTCCGGCCATGCGGTCCGAATAGTGGGTCATGACCGCCAGAGACATGTAGCCGCCGTAGGAGCCGCCATAGACCACCACCCGGCCGGGATCGAGATCAGGTTGGGTTTTGATCCAGTCCAGAAGGGCGCCGATGTCCTTGACGGAGTCTTCGCGCTTCTCGGCGTTGTCGAGGGAATGGAAGATCTTGCCGTAACCGGTGGAGCCTCGCACGTTAGTCAAGATGACCGCTGCGCCTAGCTCTGCGACCGCGTGCTGGCTGAAGGTGTCAAAGGTCGGCCGCGACTGGCCCTCGGGGCCGCCGTGGATGTTGATGATCACCGGCGCCTTCTGGCCGGCCGCCAGCTTGGGCTTGTAGACGAACGCTGGGATCGTACGCTTGTCGAACGACGGGTAGCGGATGAGCTCCGGGGTCGCCAGCGCCTTGGGATCAAGGCCGCCCAGCTCCGAGGCCGTCCAACGCTCCAGCTTGCCGTCGAGGACGCCCCAGCTCCAGGCGTCGCTGGCCGCCGTGGGCGAGGCCAGGCTGAAGCCCAGGCGGGCGCCGTCCGGAGAGAAGGTCAGGCCCGAAACGACCCCGGCCGGCAGGTCAGGCTGTGGTAGCGCGCGGCGGGTACGAAAGTCCTGAACGACCAGTTTGGAGTAACCGTCCTCGTTAAACGAATAGGCCAAGACGCGACCGTCGTCGGACAGGGTGAAGCTCTCGACGTCCCAGGGGCGCTCGCCCGACACGATCGCCTTCTGGCCTGTCGCCAGGTCGTATTGGACGAGCCGGGTGAAGTCCGAGCCCTCGTCCGACAACATCAAAACGCTCTTGCCGTCGGGCGTGAAGACGCCGCCGGAATAGGCGATCTTGCTCTTGGACGGATTCAGCTCGGTCAGCTTGCCGCTGGCCACATCGAGCAGCCAGCGCTTGGACTCGCTGATCGAGAGGTAGCGGCCCAGGAGAACGGTTTTGCCATCAGGTGACACCGCCTCGGGCGAGACCTGACCCTGGCCCTTGAAGATCACCTTGGTCGCGCCCGAGGCGTCGCGCATCATGACGTCGTAGTCGGCGGAACCCTTGATCGTCCGCGACCAGACAATCACAGCGCCGTCCTTTGACCATTCGGGGGACTGGTTACGCGTACCCGGCTCAGTCAGTTGGACGGTCTTGCCGTCTGGACCCAGCAGAAATAGCTGGAACCACTCGTCGCCGCCGGTGTCTTTGGAGAACAGGATCTGACCAGTGGGAAGGGCGCTGGCGCCGCCGACGGGCTCTTCATAGAAGGTGATCTGACTGCGGTCCGCGCCCGGCGCGGCAACGCGGTGTAACTGGTTGGTGTTGCCAAAGCGGGTGCTGATCAGGACGCCGCCGCTGGGGGCCCAGTCCACGAAGGCGGCCGAACGGGCGTTCTGGTATCTGGCCAAGTCCTCGCGGACTGAGGCCGGCGCGACCGGCACGTTCTCCAGGATCTGGTTGCCGATCTCGCGGCGCTCAACGGCCTGGCTAAAGGCGGGCGCTGCGGCGGCGAGGGCCAGGACGGCGACGGACGTGGCGAGCAACTTTTTCATACAGACCCCCGAACAGCGGAACGGGCGCTTGAAGCGCCCGTTCGTCATCATTCAAAAATCGCGGATCAGACCCGCAGAGGCATCAGCACGTACTTCACGCCCGGATCGACCGGATCGACCACCAGGGTCGGGCTGGCCGGGTCGGCGAAGCGGAACTCGGCCTGCGGGCCGGCGATCTGGCCACAGACGTCCAGCAGATATCGGGCGTTGAAGCCGATCTCGAAGGGCTCGCCGTCATAGTCGACCTCGACCTCTTCGACCGCCTGGCCGGCTTCCATGTTGCGGACGGTCAGGGTGATGCGCCCCGGCTCGACGGCCAGCTTCACAGAGCGGCTCTTTTCGGCCGAGATGGTCGCGACGCGATCGACGGCCTTGGCGAACAGGTCGTTGTCCAGGGTCAGGATCTTGGCGTTGTCGCGCGGGATCACCCGCATGTAGTCGGGGAAGGCGCCGTCGATGACCTTGGACGTGAGGGCGGCCGCGCCGAACTCGAAGCGGACCTTCTGCGGCGAGACCTGCAGGTCGACCGTCTCGCCGGCCGATTCCATCAGGCGGCGCGCTTCTGCGATGGTCTTGCGCGGCACGATCACGCCCGGGATGCCGACCGCGCCCTCCGGAGCGGGCATTTCGGCCAAGGCGAGGCGGTGACCGTCGGTGGCCACGGCGCGCAGCTTGGTCTCGCCGCCGTCGTTGACCGTGTGCAGGTAGAGACCGTTCAGATAATAGCGCGTCTCTTCGGTCGAGATGGCGAAACGGGTCTTGTCGATCAGTCGGATCAGCTCGTTAGTGTCGACCGCGATGCGGCTGGACAGGCCGTCCGAGCTCATGACCGGGAAGTCGCCGGCCGGCAGCACCGGCAGGTTGAAGCGCGAACGGCCGGCCTGGATCACCAGACGCGGATCGTCACCGCTGAAGCTCAGCGACACGTCGGCGCCGTCGGGCAGCTTGCGGACGATCTCGTACAGGGTGTGAGCCGGCGCGGTGATCTGGCCGGGCACATCGATCTGGGCGAAGCCCTCGTCGATGATCTCCATGTCCAGATCGGTGGCCGAGAACGATAGACGATCGCCATCCGCAGACAGCAGGATGTTCGACAGGATCGGGATCGTGTTGCGACGCTCGACGACGCTTTGCACATGCCCCAGCGCCTTCAGGAGCGCCGCCCGTTCGATCGTAAGCTTCATAGTCCAGTCCAGATGTCAGGCCCGCCGCCCCGAGGGAGAATCAGCCCCGCGCGGACCCGTGGAGAAGGGACCGCCGACATTAGCGAAAACCCGCGCGTGGGGAAGAGGCGGAAACCCTTGCGGCGCGGGATTCCGACACCATTTGTTGAGAATAATTCTCAAATTGGAGCGCCAGGATGCGCCTCGCCCTCAAGACCCTGACCTATGCGTCCATGCACCTGACGGTGGCCGTGGCGGTGGCCTACGCCCTGACCCGTGACTGGCGCGTGGCGCTGGCGGTCGGGCTGGTCGAACCGATGGTCCAGACCGTGGCCTTCAACATTCATGAGCGACTGTGGTCGCGCGCCGACCAGCGGGCGCGCGACCGTCGCGATCAGGCCTTGGCGTCGAACGTGCCGCCAGAGCTGTCGCCCTCGGCGGCCGCGTAGGGATTAGCGGAGGCCGCCGGCGTGTCCGGCGAGGCTGGCCCGGTCGAGCCCTTCGCCGCGACCGCCACCATGGCCGGGCGGACCAGACGCCCCATCAGCTCATAGCCAGCCTGCATCACCATCAGCACCCCGCCGGCCGCGACCTCGTTGGAGGGCTGCTCGGTGACCGCCTGATGCAGGTGCGGGTCGAACTTGTCGCCCTTGGCCGGATCGATCTTCTTCAGGCCGTTGCGCTCGAAGGCGCTCTGCAGCTCCTTCTCGGTCATCTCGACGCCGATGATGAAGTTCTTCACCGCCGGGTCGGTCGAGTCCTTGGGGCTGTGCGCCGTTGCGCGGCCCAGATTATCGGCGGCGCCCAGGAGGTCGCGGGCGAACTTCTGGATCGCGTAGGCGCGCGCGTCGTTCATCTCGCGCTCGGCGCGGCGCTTGGTGTTCTCGGCCTCGGCGGCGTAGCGGAGCGCCTGCTCCTTCAGTTGAGCCACTTCCAGCTTCAGCGCCTCGATTTCCTGCGCGGCGTCATCGGCTTCGAACGGCATGTCTTCCGCCGGCGTTTGCTCGTCGGTCATTCGATAAAGTCCTTATCCATCCATCATCCGCCCGAGCACCCGGGCGGTATAGTCCACCAACGGAATGACCCGAGCGTAGTTCAAGCGGGCGGGCCCGATCACGCCGATCGCGCCCAGCACCTTCTGACGCCCCGTCATATAGGGCGCCGCGATCACCGAGGAACCCGAAAGCGAAAAGAGACGCGTTTCGGCCCCGATATAGATGCGCACGCCCTCGGCGTCGCGCACGTCGTCCAGCAGGCCGATCAACTGACCCTTCTGCTCCAGATCATCGAATAGCTGGCGCACCCGATCGATGTCTTCGCGGGCCCGTGCGTCGGCCAACAGGTTGGCTTGTCCGCGCACGATCAGAGACCTCGCATCGCCCTCGCCGCCGCTCCAGGCCGCCAGGCCGTCCTCCACGAGGCGCGCGGCGGTCTCGTCCAATTGCCGGCGAGCCGCGTCCAGCTCGCCGCGCATCTCGATGCGCGCCTCGGTGAGGGTCCGGCCGCGCAGGCGGGCGTTGAGGAAGTTCGAGGCCTCCTGCAGGGCCGACGGCGTGACGCCCGGCGCCTGGCGCATCAGCCGATTCTCGACCTGGCCGTCCTCGAACACCATCACCGCCAGCACCTGCCCGCCGCCCAGAGGGACGAACTCAACGTGCTTGACCCCGCCCTCGCGCACGGGCGTGACGACGATGCCGGCGCCGCCCGCCAGGCCTGACAGGATTGAGGACGCCTCGGCCAGGGCTTCTTCGAACGAGCGCCCCTTCACCGCCAGACGCGCCTCGATGGCCCGCTTCTCCTGTTCGGCGACATCGCCGACCTCCAGGAAGCCGTCGACGAACATCCGCAGGCCTGCGTGGGTCGGCATTCGCCCGGCGCTGGTGTGCGGCGCGTCTAGAAGGCCCAATTGCGCCAGATCCTGCATGGTGTTGCGGATCGACGCCGGAGATAGGGCGACCCCGCCCTTGGAAATGGTGCGAGAGCCCACCGGCTCCCCCGTTTCCAAGTACGACTCGACCACACGCCGGAAAATGTCGCGCGCGCGGTTGTCCAGCTCAGTCAGGCCGGGCGTGCGGACGATCGGCCCCGGGAAGAGCTGCGTCATGTCCCTGCGCTCCGATCAAGCGTGACTTCGAAGACCCGGTCGGCGAACAAAAGCGGTCGGCCCCTTTCAAGTGCGGCTGCCAATAGGATAAGCGGCCACACACACACATTCAAATCTCCCAGCAGATCAGGAGTTTCCCATGCGTCCGTCCGAACGCGCCCCCGACCAGTTGCGCGCCGTCACGCTGGAAACCGGCGTCAACCGCTATGCGGAAGGCTCGTGCCTGATTTCGTTTGGCCACACCAAGGTGCTGGTGACGGCTACTGTCGAGGAGAATGTCCCGGGCTGGATGCGCAACAAGGGCGCCGGCTGGGTGACCGCCGAGTACGGCATGTTGCCCCGCGCCACTCATACGCGCGGCCGCCGCGAAGCCGCCGCCGGCAAGCAGACGGGCCGCACCCAGGAGATCCAGCGTCTGATCGGCCGGTCCCTGCGCGCCGTCGTAGACCTGAAGGCGCTGGGCGAGCGCCAGATCACGCTCGACTGCGACGTCGTCCAGGCCGATGGCGGCACCCGCACCGCCGCGATCACTGGCGCCTGGGTCGCCCTGCGCCTGGCCACCAAGTACCTGCTGGACGAGGGCGTGCTGAAGACCGACCCGATCCTCGGCCAGGTGGCGGCCGTCTCCTGCGGGGTGTTCAACGGCGTGCCGGTGCTTGACCTCGACTACGAGGAAGACAGCAACGCCGAGGCCGATAGCAATTTCGTCCTGACCGGCGAGGGTGACATCGTCGAGATCCAGGCCACGGGCGAGAAGCGCGGCTTCACCCGCGCCGAGTTCGAAAGCCTCTATGGTCTGGCCGACAAGGGGATCAACGAACTGTTCGCCCTGCAACGCGCCGCGATCGGCAGTTAGGACCCAAAGGCTTGCCGAACGGGGGCGCCGGTCCCAGATTCCGACCTCAAGTCTAGGAGTCTCGCGTGCCCACCCCGTTCGATGGCCATGAAGTCGAAGCCCGCCTGCGTCCCTCGGCCGAGGCCTATCGGTTCGATCTGGATCAGGCGCTGGCCTCGATGGTCGCCCTGGAAGCCACGATCCCGGCCGACGCCTATACCGCGCCTCTGCTTGGGACCGAGCGCGTCGGCAACGGGGTGGTGATCAGTCTGAGCGGCCTTGTCGTGACCATGGCCTATCTGGTCACCGAGGCCGATGAGGTGGTGCTGACCCGCAACGATGGTCGGCGCGTGCCCGCCCATGTGCTGGGCCTGGATGTGCGTTCGGGCCTGGGCCTGGTCCAGGCGTTGGAGCCTCTTGACCTTCCGGCGATCACCATCGGCAGCGCGCGAGACCTGGAGGCAGGTTCGGCGATCATCGCCGCCGGGGCCGGTGGCCGCGCCCACGCGGTGGCGGGTCAGGTCCTGACCCGCATGCCGTTCGCCGGTTATTGGGAATACAAGCTGGACGACGCGATCATCACTGCGCCCGCCCACCCGCACTGGAGCGGCGCGGCCTTGATCGGACCCAAGGGTGACCTCGTGGGGCTGGGCTCTCTGGCCCTCGAAGGCCGCGACCAGAACGATGAAGCACGCCCCCTGAACATGTTCGTGCCCGCCGAGCTGCTGCCGCCGATTCTGGATGATCTGGCGCGCGGGCGCAGTCCGCATCCGCCGCGTCCGTGGTTGGGCGTCTTTGCTCAGGAGATGGAGAACCACATCGTGATCGTCGGGGTCTCGCCCAAGGGACCCGCCGCGCGCGCCGAGTTGCGGGCCGGCGACCTGATCCTCGCGATCAACGGCCGGCCGGTATCGGACCTGTCGGCGTTCTACGATGCGCTCTGGGGTCTTGGAGAGGCGGGCGTCACCGTGCCCTTGAAGATCCTGCGCGAAGGCGACGCCTTCGAGATGGAGGTGCGTTCCATGGATCGGGCCAGCCTGCTCAAGAGGCGGCGGCTGAACTAATCCTCGTGCGCGTCGGCCGGGCCGTACTCGAAGCTGAGGAGGTCACCTGGCTGGCATTCCAGTTCGCGACAGAGCGCGTCCAAGGTCGAGAAGCGCACGGCGCGGGCCTTGCCGGTCTTGAGGATCGAGAGGTTGGCGATGGTCACGCCGACGCGGTCCGACAGTTCGGTCAGGGACATGCGGCGCTCCAGAAGCACGCGGTCGAGGTTCACGCGGACGGGCATGCAGGATCGCTCCGGATCAGATCGTGAGTTCGGCTTCACGCCGAAGGCGCGCGCCCTCGCGGAACACCTCGGCCAGGACAAACACCACCAGCACCGAGAACCAGGCGGTCAGGGTGAAGCTGTCGTCGATGACCTTGGCCTTCGGGGCCAGCCAGCGGGCCAGGCCCGAAAAGACGTAGCGCCCCACTTCCAGCCCCGCCAGCACCAGGCCGATCAGGCGCAGGCGCACGACGTTGTCGGGGTGGAAAGGGTCGCCTGCGGTGAGGGTAGCGAAGATCTTGCGCAGCCGCTCGACAATGACCATCCAGCCGCCCAGCAACAGCGCCCAAGCGGCCAGGGCTCCGGCGAACAGCGGTCCGTTACGGCTGACCGCCTCGACCGCGTCGCTGATCGGCAGCATCGACGCCAGCAGCTCAGGATTGAAGCTGAACAGCAGCGCGATCAGCGTGAACAGCGATAGCAGGCTGACGAAGATCCACAGCCCGACATAGATCACGTCGAGGATGATCTTCAGAAAACTCGATACAGAGCCGGGCCCCAAGGCGCGCATGGCTGCTCCCCCGACAGCGACGCTAAGCAACATGCCCCGCGTCGCGGGGAGACGTCAAAACCAGATGTCTCGAACCTTCAGCCGCCTAGAGCGTCTGCACCACGAACGTCACGGCCGACACCGGCACGGCCACGATCAGCGCGGCGGTGATGGCGGTCATGACGAGCTTGTCTGCGATGCGGAACAGGCGGGCGGAGGACATCGGGTTTTCCAGTTTTCGATATGTGGCCAGGGCCGAGACGTTCGACCCCTCGCCACGGTCAACAAATAGGCCGGGCGCCCGGTTCCGCCAATGTTGTTTATCGAGAAACGATATTAAACTTTAGCAATGATCACCTCGGTCTCGGCGTTCCTCGCTAGCGGCGCGAGAACTTCAGGATTTCCGAGGCCAAGGCCTGCAGGGGCGCGATGCGATCGACGCAGCCCAGGGCGATCGCCTCCTTGGGCATGCCGAAGACGATCGAGGAGGCTTCGTCCTGTGCGATCGTGGCGGCGCCGGCCTGTTTCATCTCGCTCATGCCGCGTGCGCCATCGTCGCCCATGCCGGTCATGATCACGCCCACGGCGTTGGACCCGGCCGACCGCGCCGCCGAGCGGAACAGGACGTCGACCGAGGGCCGATGCCGGGTGACCAGCGGTCCGTCGCGAACCGAGACGAAGTAGCGCGCGCCGCTGCGCTCCAGCAGGGTGTGCTTGTTGCCGGGCGCGATCAGCACCCGGCCCCGCAGGACGGTGTCGCCGTCCTCGGCTTCCTTGACCGACACCGCGCAGAGGCTGTCGAGCCGTTTAGCGAACGAGGCGGTGAACTTTTCGGGCATGTGCTGGACGATGACGATCCCGGGGGAGTCGGCGGGCAGCGCTTCGAGCACTTCGCGCAAGGCCTCGGTGCCGCCGGTCGAGGCGCCGATACAGACCACCGTTTCGGTGGTCCTGGCCATGGCGCGCGCGTTCGGCGGCGGGAGCACCGCGTCGGCGGTCAGCTTCTTTTCGGGTTCGTGATAGACATGCCGCACCGGCACGGGCGCGCGGCGCGCCCCGGCCACGCGGGCGCTGGCGGCGGCCTTCACCGCGTCGCAGATGCGGATGCGTGACTCGACCAGATGCTCCGCCACGCCCATCCGGGGCTTGACGATCACATCGACCGCGCCGGCTTCCAGCGCCTGCAGCAGCGTCTCCGAACCCGCCTCGACCAGGGACGAGCACATGACCACCGGCAAGGGGTGCTGGGCCATGATCTTGCGCAGGAAGGTGATGCCGTCCATTCGGGGCATCTCGACGTCCAAGGTGATGACGTCGGGAATTTCGTCGCGGATCCGGCGGGCGGCGACGAACGGGTCGGAGGCCACGCCGATCACCTCGATCTGCGGATCGGACTCCAGGATGCTCGCCAGGGTCTGGCGGACCGTGGCGGAGTCATCGACGATCAGAACCCTGATTTTTCCCGACCGCGGCATGGCGCCTAGCGCTTCTGGAAGACGGTGTTGGCGACCTGGCGAACCGGCAGGTCCAGGCCCACGATCGACTCCGAATGTCCCAGGATCAGATAGCCGTTGGGCCGCAGGTGATGGCAGAGGCGCGCCAGCACCTTCCCCTGTGTGGGTTTATCGAAATAGATCAGGATGTTACGGCAGAAGACGACGTCGATGTCCTGCTCGACGGGGTAGGCGTCGTCCATAAGGTTCAGGCGCGCGAAGCCGATCTTGGACCGCAAGGCTGGCGCGATCCGCACTTCGTGGTGCGATGGATCCCTGGATTGGCGCACATATCGCCGGCGCATCGCCATCGGCACGGGGGCGATCATTCCGGCGGGGTATCGCCCGGCGATCGCCTGGGCGAGCACCTCGGTGCAGATATCGGTGGCGAGGATCGAATAGTCCGTGCCCCGGTTGGCTTCGCAAAATGCGTCGAGCACCATCGCCAGGGTATAGGGTTCGGCCCCCGTCGAGCACGCCGCGCTCCAGACCTTGATCTCCCGACGTCCCGCTGCGACGAGCGGCGGTAGGATGGTCTTTTCCAGCACCTCGAAGTGCACCGGTTCGCGGAAGAACTCGGTCTTGTTGGTGGTCACCGCGTCGATCAGGTGGATCGTCTCGCCCTCGAGCCCGCCCTCGTCGAAGATGAAGCGGCAATAGGCGTTGACATCGTCGAGGCCGTGGACGCGCATCCGCCGCCGCAGCCGGCCCTCCAGCATGGTGCGCTTGTTGGCCGGCATCTTGATGCCGCTGTAGGCATGTACGAACGCGGACAGGCGCGAGAAATTCTTGGCGCTGAGGGGCTCGCTGATCGACACCGGATTTAAGGCTAAGGCGGCTTGGGCCAAACTGATCCCCTGATACTAAGAGCGCGTTCGGGCGGCTGAACCGCTTAATTCAGACCTCAGGCGCTCTAGGCGGCTTTAGCGACGAGGGCGACGTCCTGGCTAGTCAGCAGGCGGGCCAGGTTGAACAGGACGACAAAGCCGCCATCCCGTCGAACCACCCCCTCGATATAGTCCGAGCGCCATGGGACGCCGATGTCCGGCGCGGCCTCGATCTGGCCTTGCGAGACATCCGCGACTTCGATCACCCGATCCGCGACCAGCCCCAGCGACAGGACCCGCCCGTCGACGGGCACGTCCACGACCAGAATGCGGGTCGTCAGCGTGGGCTCGACGCGGGGCAGGCCAAGCTTCAGACGCAGGTCCAGGGTCGGGACGCCTTTGCCGCGAACATCGGTCAAGCCGAGCATGTAGCCGGGACCTTCCGGGATGCCGAACGGCGGGGCGTAGTCGAGGATTTCCCGGACGTAGGCCACGGGGACGGCGAAGACCTCCGCCCCCAGGCCCAGCGTGACGTACTGGCGATCGCTGTTCTGGCTCAAGTGCCGTACTCCTTGAACACCGCGTCGTCCTCATCCGGGCCGCCCTTGGTCAGGTCGAGGGCGAAGCCGGCCGCACGGGCCTGCTGGGCCGCGACGCTGCGGGTGGCGGGCTTGGCCGCCGCCGTCTTGCGCGCCGGCTGTGGCGCCGGGCGCTTGGCCGGCGTGACGGTGCGGGTGGTCGATCGACCGCCGCTGCTGGCTTCCGTGCGGAAGAACGAGATCGAGGCCTGCAGTTCCTCGGCCTGGGCGGCCAGTTCCTCGGAGGTCGCCGACATCTCCTCGGAAGCCGAGGCGTTCTGCTGGGT